>JACCDW010518796.1_pt1 | contig 21238 bp, 11 predicted proteins | sample 7449781 | NCBI WGS metagenome assembly JACCDW01 (sample SAMN15323449, study PRJNA562643) | freshwater metagenome | isolation source: river surface water | place: USA:Blue River Watershed | collected 2017-08-18
TATGAAAAATAGAATTTACGAGGATATAACTAGAATTAAAACTTTGATGTTCGGTGAAAATTGGAAATCGTTAGATGAACTTGACGGTGACTCAGAAGAATTGGGGGAAACCGAAATGGTTGAAGATGATGCGGCACCAGCTTCAGGTGGTGGTTCTGCACCATCCGCAGGTTATCCTACAGTTACTAAATGGGAATCAGGAGTAACTAGAGGAAAAGCCAATCCCATTGCAAACAATAAATGGGAAACGGGTATAAAAAGAGGAAAGGCTAATACACTATTATAAATGTTATTATTATTATGGAAAATGTTTTAATATCAGAAATAAATGAAATAAGAAAAAAAATGGGGTTAACCCCTTCTGTTATTTTTGAAAAAAATGAAATAGCAAAAAATTCTAGATTACTACTTGAAGGTGATAGAGATGATGTCGTTAGAGGATTTTTAGAAGTTTTAGGTATACAATTTGCTAAAAACTTAGATGAAGTTAGACTTGGAGAGGCTCTCCAAAACAATCCGGTTACTGTTAAAATACCTAAAGATGGTGGTGGTTTTGAAGATTTCACATGTAGATCCATTGATGATTTAATTGCTGCGGCTGAAAAAACACAGGCAGTAACTAAGGGTTCATCAATTGAGGCGGCAATAAAAATCGCTGTTAATAACAATCCTAATTTAAGAGTAGAATTTGGGACATCATTAGCTAGAGGTAATTTTAATAAGACTGTTGAAAATTTTATAAGTTATAGAAATAAGACTAGGGCGAGTGTTGTTACACCAACTAATGTTACAAATGCCGAACAACAACTACAAAAACAAATAGTTGATCAGTTAAACGAAAGGTTAGGGGCATATGATGAAGTAATTGCTAGAACCACAGATGATTTAAATAAAACTTCTGTTAGTTCTACAGATTATAAAAGTACTACAACACAAAACTACCAACTATCTGATGATTTAGCTCCAATCGGTAAAGAAGGTGATGCATCTTATTTTAATAATATGTCAAAACAGATACAAGATAAAATAAACGAACTACAACAACTACAGGAAGCAAATACTGGGTTCTTCAATTCATTAAGAGATGCCGTCAACACATCTTCAGTTAAAAACAAGGAACCATTAATCAAACAAATTAATGCTGCGGAAAACGCATGTAAAACTCAAGCGGATTCAGCAATTTCAGACATGAAAACGAATAAAAGTATTGCGGACGACTTGGCAAAAGCAAAAGGTGAGGCAGCAAAAGATTGGTTAAAAAATGGAATAAATCCTGACACACAAACAACCACATATACAATAACTAGATTTGGATCTGAGGTATTAGCCTTTAAGGGTAAAATTAGTGCTGCTGGTATGCAACTACTTGAAAATATATTTAAACCAGTATGGTTAGGTATCAGGAAAGGGATTAGTAAAGTTAAAGGAAAAGATTTTGAACCTACTATCAAACAAAATGGATTATTTAAAAGACTTGCAGAAAGATATAAAACGGTAACAGAAACTTCAATATCTTTTTTTGAAGATATAATAAGGGCAAGTAAAATTAATGGTACAAGTCCTAAGGCATGGGCTACAAATTTTTATGACACAATTATTAGAGGAGAAAGTAGAAATGCGTTTAGTTTTGACGAAACATCAGAAAGGGTTAAAGGGATAATAAATAGAATGTTAGAATTATCCGACGAATTACAAAAAATGGATAATTCAATTGGCGGTGTTGAAGCACTTCGTTTTAATCCTGCAAAAATGGCAAATAGGGCTAAATATGAAACCCAAATGAGTAACTTGATGAAAGAACTAAAAAGTGTTATGAGGAATACCACTAAAAATAGATTTTACGATGAGTTAGAATCGGGTGAATTAGTTACTAAACTACAAAAATTAGAGGATTTAACAACTCAAATAGAACAATCAATAAAAGATATGGCAGATGCTGATATACCAGGTGCAAAAGAATTAAGTGATTGGTATACACAAGCAGCAAAAACAGATGGTGACGTTTCGGCGTTATTACAGCTTTCAAAATGGTTAGACGATGGTGCTGAAGACATGATGATGAAAGGGCTTGGTGAGACGGATTATGGTACATTTTCTTTTAGTTTAAAAGACATGATACCTGTTTGGGACTTATTTACAGGGACACTATCAAAAATTGGACAATCAACAGGTTTATTGAAAAAAATGCCATCTGATGATAAATTTCAACAACAGGTTTTAGATTTTGTAACAAACATACCTAGTGAAGTTAGAACCAAATTTGGAAATATAATGACTTATGGGCATTTTACAAACGCTAAAGACATTGAAAGGATATTTGCTGTACACGGTCCAATTAAGGGTGCGTTTACTATGGCGATAAGAGAAACAATAATGCACACTGTTTTAGTTGGTACTTTAGAGACTGTAAAACAAGTTGCCTTTTATATTGAAAGGGCTTTATGTGCTGTTTACGATGAGGCGGCTAATGAAGGTGATCAAAAGTATGAAGATGCTGAAAATTGTATAACTAATGCGGTTATTGCTGGTTTAGAGGCGTTAGGTGATGTGACAGGTATAGACAAATTTAAAATTGAAGCGTCTCAATTAAATGACAGGGTTAGGGCTGAGTTAAGTGATATTTTAAGTAATGAGTTAGTAGGTAGATTAACAAACTATAAAGAATATATTATTATACCATTTTTTAATGATAATGCTATTTTTGCAAAACAATTTTTTGATTATTTAGGTTTAGATAATACCGCTTTTGATTTATACATTGAAAATGAAATTTCTACATTTGAAGACACTTATGGTGGTTTGTTTTCTGACTTAATAGATTTTGTAGTTGCTGTTAACGAAAACCCACAAGCCGAATATGCAAACTCAAGGGCAAAAGAATTACAAGAAAAATGGTTAGAAGAAGCTAAAAGAATTTCTGAGACAGGTTATTTGTACAAAACAGCAACAGGAAGTGATGTTGCAATTAAAGCTAAAGAAGAACAAGTCAACGACATCAAAAAAAATGTTGAGACATCTGACACTTTAAATCTTCAATTTTTACCTTCAACAATAAATAACTCAATACAAGTTGATTTACCTGGCGGTAGAAAAATAGGTTTAAAAGATGGGTTTTTTTCAATTTTAACATATCCCGACGAACCGACAGGTGAGTACACTTTTAAAAATGGTGAAAAATATAATTTCACAGTGGACCCTAATGAGGGTTATTCAAAACATGACGAGAAAGCATCTGAATGGTTTTTAGAAAATAACAAAATTGGTATAAATGATTTTATAGAAGGTAATTTTTATAAAATTTATCCTAGATTGAGTTTGTCAGAATCACAATTAAAAAACTACTATGATAATGGTAGATTGAACAATATAGGGGGTAGTTTTATGCAATTGGGTGATAGACCTTATAGTAACGGTAGAATATATTTCTCAAGTCCCGATGGTCAATATTTATATGATTTAGGATTGATCGATAAAGTCATATCAATTGACAGAATAAAAAAATTAATACAGGTTGACGATAAAAAAAGAAGAGCCGAAAGAGCTCAATTACAAAGGAAACAAGAATCAGAACAAATAGAAAAAACAACGGGGGCAGAATTAAAACGACTTAAAAAAAATTTAGAAACACTTAACAAAGAGATTAAAGAATACGAAGACACAGATAAGGATGAAGTAGAAAACTCGTATTTTTCATCTTACATTAGAATAAGAATGATGAGAGATGGGACTAAACAAATGTGTAATGATCCATATTATGGTAAGATACTAAAAAAATTAGAAACTGAAGACGGTAAAAAGTGGTGTAGTAATGGACAGTATTGGGATCCAATTGAGGGTAAATATATGGTTTACAGTAATTTATATGAGTTAATAGATACTAAAGAAAAGTTATATAATGACCAATATAGTGAATCTGATGCAAAATATTATGAACAATTAAATGAATCAAAAAAACGTTCAGAATTTAGTAAAATAATAAATGAATTTATATATAAAAATAACATGAATAGTATAATGAAAAAAAGATTATCCTTTTTAACTGAATCAAAAAGATTTGATGAAGATGATTACAAGCATTGGAAAGATACCTTTAAATTTCAGGCAATAGATGAAAAAAATCCTGGAAGATACAAAGATGTGAAAATAAACATGGAAGATGTGATGGATAGAATTAACCATTTTAGAAAAAAATATGATGAGGATGATGCCTTTGTAAGAGCAGTTGTTGATACTCATGAAAATGTTGTTCGTTTCATGTTTACAAGGGACTTAGCAAATATTAAAGAAGGTTATGAACCTGCAGGGTTTGCTAAAATTCTTTTACAATTGAGAGAAAGTAGAGGTGAAATGGAGATATGGTCTGTATCAAGACCTGCAAGTGGAAACTGGTTTTTAGTTAAAGGAGATTTTACACCAAAAGAATTGGCGGGTATGGATTTAGAAAAAAGAGAACCATCTGATAAAGAACCAAAAAAAAAAGAAAATCCGGTAAAAACTTTTAAAAAAAAAGAGGATGATGCTGGACAAAAATTGAAAAATAACGAAAAGGACGGTTTAGAAGAATTACCAAAAAACGTTAAAATGAAGTTAAAACAAAAATTTGGTAGAGGTTGGACAACCGAAGAACCTTCAGAAAATTTAAAACCGTATTACACAAAATCTAGCGTCAACTCTGTTTTTGGGGATGATATTGAAATTTTCAAATTGAATGCTGATGACAATTTTTTTGATTATTTACAAAAATTCCAATCAAACATTGAGATTAAAAGAGGGTTTTGTAGAGCATTATATTTATCAAAAAATAAAGAAGGTATTACACCACAACAAAGAAGAGTAATAACACATACCCTTAATATTTGTAACAATAAATTTGATAATAATTTAGGACTAACAATTAGAGAACCTAAAAGATAAGTTAAATGAAAATAGTTAACGAAGAGATAATAAAAATTAAATCTTTAATGAATTTATTAGTTGAAGATACTGTTAATCCTCAGAATTGGAGTGTTGGTGACTTTTATGTTAGAAGATTTAACAAGTCTGAGTTAAATTTTGATGCTCTTATTACAAAAGTTGTTGACAAAAACATTGATGATTTGACTATTTCTTCTATAGAATTTAATGAAGAATTAAAAATAAGATCTGAAGAATCTAAAGAGACTTTGTCTGTTAGGGAAATATGGTCTTCAGTAGATGGGGTTTTATGGGAAGAATCTTCACAACAAAAATGGGATGATGTGTCAAAGTATTCTATGCAACAACAATCATCCGATAACGATGAAGATGAGGAAGAAAATATAACTAATAACACATCACAAGAAACAACAACACAAACAACAACACAAACAACAACACAAACAACAACACAGACACCAACAACAACACAGACAGACAATACGACTACCACAACCACTGAACAACCACAAAAAGAAAATTGTGAAGGTGATTGTAATAATGGTAAAGGAATTTTAACATTAGAAAATGGAACTAAATATGATGGTAAATTTTTAAATGGAAAATTTGATGGTAGAGGGGTTTACTACGATGCCACTAACGACGTTCAAATATCAGGAATATTTTCACAGGGTGAATTGAAAGGTAACGGTACTATATTTTTTGAAGATGGTACAAGATATATGGGGTATATTACATCTGAAAATTCACTATCTAAAGTGAACATTAAAACTTTAGATAATAAAGAAATACCTGACGTAATTAATTATCACTTTAAAAAAATAAATAAACCAGCAACAAAAAAAGTAGAATTTAATTTTACTGGTGAGGTTTATTATTTAAACGATTTAAAAACCAAAATACCCATTGTTAATGCTAATATTATTTGTAAGAAGATAGAAGATAACAAGGAAGTATCTAACATTGCAACTAATACTGATAAAGATGGTAAATTTTCTATAAAGTTAGAAAGAGGTATATATGATTTTGAGGTGGTTTCAAGTAATGGTTATTTTCTACCCCAAAAGGTAGATGATCATAAGTTCTATAACAATTTGGATAAAAATTTTATCTTAGTTAAAAATAAAAAATATAAAGATCCTAATGGTGGTAAACCTGACGATTTATTATCTATTGGTATAATGACTATTTTTGATTCAGTAAAAAAAGTGGAAAATAAATTATATAAAAAATCAGATACAAAAGAAGAATATTGTAAAAGATTTACAGAATTTTATTATAAGATTGTTATTGAGTACAATGATTTATTTGAAGAAAACCCAATAAATCAAAATAATTTAAACACAAGTAAAAATTTTATAATTTCTTGTTATAACCAATTCTCAACAAATTATGACACCAAACTTAAAGAAAAAGTTAAAACGTTAACAAATTTAGCGGGGGATATTGAAATTTTTGAGTTATAAAAATATTTATAGGTAATAGAATTAAATTCTATTTCGAAACAAAAAGTAGTTTTTTTGTTTCATAAACCTTAAATAGAGGGAGGTGTTCTAAAATCTAAAAAGAGGTGTTCGAAAGGACACCTTTTTTTTATTTTATGGTATTTATTTATATGGAATTTTTTATTAAAAAAAATGCAACTCTACCAATTTTAGAAGTAGATTTGATAAAAGACGGTAGATTAGATTATAACTATATTAAAACAAATATAAGTGGAGCTACAATATTATTTAATATGGTTGATACAGAAAACGAATTTTATAAAGTCCCTAACGGTACGGCAATTTACGATTCTGAAAATTACTCAATATATTATCAATTTACAAAAAGAAATACAAATAGAGTTGGGAGATATTTTGGAGAGTTTTCAGTTACAAACTACCAAGGCACAGTAACCCTACCACTTAGAGAAAAAATTTTCATAACCGTTTTGGATTCATTTGTTGATCCAGATTTTTGTTGTACTTAATAACAAAAAATGATTGCGGTATCAATTAATGTTTTAATCAAAGAACATATTTATTAAATAAAACTAATGTCGGGAAAACGAATATCAGAATTACCTTTTATTGGTCCAGATAAAATTTCAGGGAACACCTTGGTTCCTTTGGTTACCTATTTTTCTGCAACAACAGGAACAACGGTACATGCAAACATTGAAGATTTTCAAGATTACATATTAAGCGGACAAACAATAACCGCAGGAACATTTAATTCAACATCAGGAAACATAACCCTTATTAATAATACGGGAGGTACAATTACAATAACAGGGTTTACCACATCAACTGGAACATCGGGCACAAGTGGTACTTCAGGAAGAAATGGTTCTTCAGGTACTTCGGGTAGATCAGGAACTTCAGGTAGTTCCGGAACATCAGGTTCTAGCGGAAGTAGTGGTACATCAGGTTCAAGTGGAACTTCAGGTATAGATGGTACCAGCGGAACTTCAGGTATAAATGGAACAAGTGGTACATCAGGTATAAACGGAACATCAGGTTCAAGTGGAACATCAGGTAGCTCGGGAACATCAGGTTCAAGTGGAACTAGCGGTATAAGTGGTTCTTCAGGCACAAGTGGTATTAATGGAACATCAGGAATTAACGGAACTTCAGGTTCGAGCGGTACTTCAGGTTTAAGTGGGACTAGTGGCACAAGCGGTTCTTCAGGCACATCAGGAATAAGTGGTACTTCAGGTGTTGATGGGAGTTCAGGAACAAGTGGTACTTCAGGTAGTTCAGGTACAAGTGGAACTAGCGGAAGTAGTGGAACATCAGGTTCAAGCGGAACTAGCGGTGTAGACGGTTCTTCAGGGACTAGTGGAAGTAGTGGAACATCAGGTAGTTCAGGAACAAGCGGAAGTAGTGGTACATCAGGTAGTTCAGGTACTAGCGGTGTGTCAGGAACAAGTGGATCTTCAGGTACGAGTGGTGTATCGGGAACATCAGGTAGTTCAGGGACAAGTGGTGTATCGGGTAGTTCAGGAACAAGTGGCGTATCAGGGACAAGTGGTGTTAGTGGTACTTCAGGTTTAAGTGGTACTTCAGGTTCTAGCGGAACTTCAGGATCTAGTGGGACGAGCGGTAGTAGTGGGACGAGCGGTATTAACGGTTCTTCAGGGACAAGTGGAATTAACGGTACATCAGGAATTTCGGGCACTAGTGGAACATCAGGTATAAGTGGAACTTCAGGTACAAGTGGTATTAGCGGTACTTCAGGCACTAGTGGTGTTAATGGTTCTTCAGGAACTTCCGGACTAAGCGGGACATCTGGTATTTCAGGAACAAGCGGTATATCAGGTAGTTCAGGAACTAGCGGAGTATCAGGTAGTTCAGGAACTAGCGGAGTATCAGGGACAAGTGGTGTTAGTGGTTCTTCGGGAACTAGCGGAGTATCAGGGACAAGTGGCGTAAACGGTTTATCTGGGGTAAACGGTACCGATGGAACAAGTGGAAGTTCAGGTACATCTGGAATTAATGGTACTAGTGGGATAAATGGTTCTTCAGGTACAAGTGGTGTATCAGGAACAAGTGGTACTAGTGGGGTTAATGGTACTTCAGGAACAAGTGGACTATCAGGAACATCAGGTGTTAGTGGAACTAGCGGTTCTTCAGGAACCAGCGGAAGTAGTGGTACATCAGGTTCAAGTGGCACAAGCGGTTCTTCAGGCACATCAGGATCAAGTGGTACAAGCGGTTCTTCAGGAACTAGCGGTACAGGATTTAATGCAGTACAAGATCCGGCACTAACAAGAGTATTAACTTCTGACGGAACAACAACAGGGGCAATTGCTCAATCAGGATTAACATATAACGGTTCACAATTAACAGTTAGTGGACTTACATATACAAGTGGAGTAACATCAGTTAGTGGTATTATTTTTAAACAAGTAACAATTAATAGTTCGTATACAGCAACTACTGACGATTATATGATTGATGTTTCAGGAGGAACATTTACAGTATCATTACCAACAGCAGTTGGGCAAAAAGGTAGATTATATGTAATTAAAAATAATGGTGGAGGTGCTGTTACTGTGGATCCATTTGGTAGTGAAACTATTGATGACAAACCATTTGTTATTTTAGGTGAAACAAATTCATTACAATTAGCAAGTAATGGTAGTAATTGGGTGGCGTTAGGTTATAATATTTCAACAGTGAATTCATCAACAGGTGTTTTTGAATTTACAGGAATGACAAAGGCTAGTAACACAACTTTTAATGTTGCACCTGTAAAAGGATGGATAGTTGATGATACAACTAATCCTTTAAGTCCACAACTATATTATATCACATACAGTGGTGGAGTTATAACTGATAATTACGTTACTACAGATTTTGAAACTTTTGTCTATTTAACAAGTGGTGGAACCATTGGACAACAACCAATACCACTTACTGAACAACAAAGAAGACAAAATATATTTTTAGGAAAAATTGGTCATCCTGATAAAACCGCAATAAACTTAGTTTTTTCTCAACCTGATTTTGTTTTATCACCATTATCACAACTTAGAGATATGTTTGTACCAATTAATTTAATTAATGGTGGTGTTTATCCTTCAACCAATGGTGCAAATTTAAAATTTAATACAAGTGCGGGTTACGTATATGGTTTAGGTATTAATTTTGCAACAAGTACTTTAAATCCAAACGCATTACAAATATCAGGAACAAGCCCATGTACATTCCAATATAGAACACAAACAGGTGGAACGGTAACAAATGTTACCGATATCGACCCACTTAACTACGATGTTGCGGGTGTAAAAACGACAATCACAGGTACTAAGGCATCTAACCAAAGAATATTTTTATTACAAAATGGAACGTTTAGGGTTCAATATGGACAAAATGTTTACACCACATTTTCTCAAGCGGTACAAGCAATTCAAACAGAAACTTTTACACCTTTCCCTAATTTTGTAAATAATGCGGTTCTTATTGGAATTTTAACAGTATTAAGTACTGCAACTGATTTAACCGACCCATCAAAGGCACAATTCTTTTTCGCATCAAAATTTGGTGAAACTGTAGGTGCTGCGGGTGGTGTATCAACAACAAATTTACAACAAGCATATAACAATTCATCTGAGCCTGAAATTACAACAAATTCAACCTTGAACGGTGTTACCTTTAAACAAGGTAGTGGATCGGATGCAGATGCGGTAATTCAAATTCAAAATGGTTCAGGTGTTAATAAAATAGCCTTTAATGGTTCAGGTAGAACAATAACCACCGAACTAACAATAACAGGTATAACAAGTGGTAATTCACTTACAAGATATGTTGTTGTTGATAACAGTGGTAACACATATTATCAATCAGCGGGGGCTAATGGAACTTCAGGCTCAAGTGGTACTAGTGGTTCATCAGGTACAAGTGGGATAAACGGAACTTCAGGTTCTAGCGGAACAAGCGGAAGTAGCGGTACTTCAGGGTCTAGTGGAACAAGTGGACTATCAGGAACATCAGGTATTAGTGGAACTAGTGGTTCTTCAGGAACCAGTGGAAGTAGCGGTACATCAGGTTTAAGTGGCACTTCGGGAATAAATGGTAGTAGTGGCACATCAGGTAGTTCAGGCACTAGCGGTGTGTCAGGAACAAGTGGATTTTCAGGAACAAGTGGTGTATCAGGAACATCAGGTGTTAGTGGAACTAGCGGTACTTCAGGTGTAAATGGCTCTTCAGGTACTTCAGGAATTAATGGAACTTCTGGAATAAATGGAACTTCAGGTACAAGTGGTGTATCAGGAACTTCAGGTACAAGTGGTGTATCAGGAACTTCAGGTACAAGTGGTAGAGATGGAACAAGTACTTGGGTTACAAATTACGCACAAACAGTCGTTGCTTCACCAATAACTTTAGGTGCTAGTGGATCAATTCAAACAATTACAGGAGTAACTATTACAACAACAGGAAATCCTGTTATGGTTACCGCATATGGAGATGCCGAAAATACTGGTGCAGGGTATTGGTCATCATTACAATTATATAGAGGAACAACTGCAATAGGTTCTGTTGTGAATACTGAGGGTAGTGCGGGTAGTGAAAACAGCCCATTTGCTTTAGTGTATATTGACAACCCATCTTCAGGAACTTACACATATTATTTAAAGGCAAACCAAATTAGTGGTGGAAATATTAAATATGGTGAAGTAACAGGTCCAACAATAACCGCATTTGAAATAAATGGTCCAGGAACATCAGGTTCAAGTGGTACTTCGGGTAGAAATGGAACATCAGGATCTTCAGGAACTAGTGGCGTTAATGGAACTTCAGGTGTAAATGGATCATCAGGAACTAGTGGTGTTAATGGTACTTCAGGAATAAGTGGGACTAGTGGTGTATCAGGAACATCAGGTAGTTCAGGGACTAGCGGAAGTAGTGGAACTTCAGGGATTAATGGTACTAGTGGTGTGAATGGTTCTTCAGGTACTAGTGGTGTTAATGGAACTTCAGGGGTTAATGGTTCTTCAGGAACTAGCGGAAGTAGTGGAACATCAGGCTCAAGCGGAACATCAGGTATTTCAGGAAGTAGTGGTACTAGTGGTGTGAATGGTTCTTCAGGGACTAGTGGAAGTAGCGGAACAAGTGGTATTAATGGTACATCTGGTTCATCAGGAACTAGCGGAAGTAGTGGAACATCAGGCTCAAGCGGAACATCAGGTAGAGATGGTAGTTCAGGAATTAGTGGAGCATCAGGTAGCTCAGGTACGAGCGGTATTAGTGGTACATCAGGTTCAAGTGGAACTTCAGGCATAAATGGATCTTCAGGTACAAGCGGAAGTAGTGGTACATCAGGTTCAAGCGGAACTAGCGGTGTAAATGGCTCTTCAGGTACATCAGGTAGTAGTGGAACTAGCGGTATAAACGGTTCTTCAGGCACATCAGGCAGTTCAGGAACAAGCGGGAGCAGTGGTACTTCAGGATTAAATGGATCTTCAGGCACATCAGGCAGTTCAGGAACTTCGGGGTCTAGTGGAACATCAGGTGTAAACGGTTCTTCAGGCACTAGCGGTAGTAGTGGAACTTCAGGATTAGACGGAACATCGGGAACTAGTGGTTCTTCAGGTACTTCGGGATTAAGCGGTACTAGTGGTATTGACGGTTCTTCAGGCACAAGTGGTGTTAATGGTACATCAGGAATTAACGGAACTTCAGGTACAAGCGGTAGAGACGGTAGTTCAGGTGTAAGTGCAACAGGTTGTACCACACAAACAACATTAATTTCATCAAATTCAGGTTACTTTGAACCAGTAACTGGTGGTGTATTAAAAAGTCTTTGGGTTGGTTCTAGCGACTACGGTTGGAATGGTGGTCTTTGGAACAGTAATTTAGGGTGGACAGGTTTAATATCCCCTTTAAATTCTGCAAATGCATTTGTGGGTGTACCGGCACCAACAAATATTAGATACGGAGATTCTATAAAACTTTGTGGTAATGTCACTGTTGTTGCCAACAATCTTCCAGTAAATTCATTAGTTGTTGCATTATACCTTTATAGATGTTCTAATGGAACTGAAAGACTTATGAATTTAACAACAGTTATACCACCAACGTCATTTGATTTTTCAAGATTTAATAATATCCTTTGTTTTGATGTTTCACATACTTTCGATCAATATTACGATGCTTGTGACACATTTTTTGTTGTGGGTATGGAAGTTTTAAATAATGAAACGGGACCAGGAGCAAAGGCAAGATTTACATACTCATTAAATTACACTAAAGATTGTTCAGTACCTGACGGTGAATTTTATTTGTTAAGAAATTGTTGCGAACCAACGGTAACTGAAATAGTTTTTAAACAAAATTTAACTCTTGGTTCATTCTATAACGATTCTGAAGGTAATTGTTGGGAAGTTGAGTCCACAACGTCGTTATCACCAAACAGCATTAGAACATTTGTTAATAGTTATACAAGTTGTACTGAGTGTACAACTGCAAATGTTTGTCCTGAAAACTTTAATGTTGTTAGTTGTTGTGTTGATGGATTGGAATATGTTTCAGGATCGTTAAATGTTAATGTTGGTGATGTTTTTGTTGATGATAATGGGTTATGTTGGTCCGCTCAAACAACAACATCCGCACCTGTAACGGCACCAACAATAACTATAGATACTACAGGATATACAGACTGTACTGATTGTACTACAACTAATGTTTGTCCAGAATTTTATGAAGTTACGTCTTGTTGTGACAACTTACCTTTAGAAGTTATTTCAGTTTCTGCAGGAACAGTTAGTACTGGACAAATTTGGATTGACTCAGACGGACTTTGTTGGACTATTGGTGCTCAGGTGTCGCAACTACCGACAAATTATGATATATCATTAGTTGCACAATATATTGGCGAATGTGATGCATGTATTGTTGCTAATACTAATTGTCCTTCTGAAGTATATGTGACACTTAGAGAATGTTGTGATGCGTCTCACGTTGAGGTGGTTAAAATGACAACTTTGGCAACCACTGGTACAATATTTAGGGATATAAATGGGGTATGTTGGGAAATTATGGGTTGGAGCTTGACAGGCCCAGAAACTTGGACTGTTACGGTTGTAGACTCAAGATTCCAATATTCAACATGTGCTGAATGTATAGGTGGTTCTGAATGTCCTGATTATTATTTATTCTCTGCTTGTTGTGAAACTGGTGTGACTGAAATTTCATTTGGGGTTTATAATGTTGGATCTATATATGTTGATGAATTTAATAACTGTGTGACTTGTATATCGGCAACTACAGGATCACCAACAGTAAATGTAAGGAATACTAATGAATTTAGTGACTGCATTACTTGTACAGAATTGAATCCTTGTAATTATTTAGAAATAACTAATTGTTGTGACGGAGGGGATATACAAACAATACTACCAAATAACTCATTATTAGTAACGGGAGCAGTGTTCTATGATAGTATAACAGACACTTGTTGGGAAGTAACAGGAACATCTACAGGTCCATTATCTATGACTTTAGGTACTATTACTTTCTACACTGATTGTACGACTTGTATAACGGCAAATCCATGTAATGTGTAAGATTTACTGTTTAATTTAAATTAACAAATGACTATCTTTTTTTATGATTAAAAAAGAAAAGTCATTTGTTTTTTACGCAACAGAAAATTATTTAGATATTGTTAAAACATCAATAAAATCAATTAGAGAATATTCTAATTTACCAATATTTGTATACACCTTAAATTCATACACAAATTTTGATATAGATAATCTTTTTGTAATAAGGTGGGATTGCGACATTGAATTTGATAATGATATGTATGAAACGATTTCTAATAATAATTTTTATATTAATAGAAAAAATAAAAACATATATAAGTTATTAATACAAAGACCCCTAATAGTTAAAGATTGTTTAGAAAAATATTCAAAGACAGTTTGTTATATTGATTCAGATTCAATTGCAACTCCTTATATTGAAAACATATTTAATTTTTTTGACAATTCTTCAAACTACCCTTATTTTGTTAAAGGATTGTATGAGTATTTAATGTTTTATGGTAGAGGAGGATTACCAAAAAACGCAGAACAAACTAACACATTAGAATACCCACTATGTGAATTATTAAATGTATCTCAAAAAAATAGACATTTATATAGACAAACAGGTTATTTTGTTTCAAATGAAAATTGTATTAATTTTTTAAATGAATGGTACGAAACATGCCTTCATCCTGAAATATTAAATAATCCTGAATTTTACGCCCCATATCACGAAGAAACGGTGGTAAACGTTTTATTATGGAAACATAATTATCAAAATTATTTACCATATCTATATGTAAACGGTTCAACAGATAGGGTTATTGATGTATATCAAAATATAAGATTTAATGGTGAAGAAAATCTAATTTCAGAACTATATAAAATACCAAAAACTAAAGAAACATTATTATTTTTTCATGGTGAAAAAAGAATAGATAAAATGGAAGAAATGATAACAGAAATTAAAAATAATTCAAAAATGAAAATTTTATATTTAGCTCCACATTTATCAACAGGAGGAATGCCTTCTTTTTTATTAAAAAGAATTAAAGAAATAAAAAATCACTACAATGACGTTGAAATATATGTTGCTGAGTATGAGTTTTATGGGTCTTTGTATGTCGTACAAAGAAATCAAATAATTGATTTAATCGGAAAAGATAATTTTTTTGAACTAAATAATAAAAATGATTTAATAGATATTATAAAAAATAAAAATATAGATATAGTTCATATTGATGAAAACTTTGAATCATTAAATGATGTAGGTAATACAGTTTTACCAAAAGAACTATTTTCAAATGATAGAACATGGAAAATTATTGAAACGTCACATAACATATGGTTTGATGCCAATACTTCTAAAACATTAATACCTGAAGGTTATATTTTTTGTAGTCCTTGGCATGAAAAAAATAATTTTAATAAAATTGAAACTCAAAAAGTAACAATTGAATTTCCTTTAGAAAACAAAAAACCAACAGTAGAAGAAAAAAATTCTATGAAAAAATTTTTAGGGTTTGACAATACTAAAACTCACGTATTAAATGTTGGTTTATGGAACAAAAATAAAAATCAAAAAGAGTGTTTGGATGTTGCAAATATAATTAAACTAATTGATGATAGATTTCATTTTCATTTTATTGGAAACCAAGCTGGAAATTTTGAAGATTATTGGAAACCTTTAATGTCTAATTTACCTGATAATGTCACTGTTTGGGGCGAAAGAGATGACGTTGAAAATTTTATGATTGCTTCAGATATTTTAATGTTTAATACTATATTAGAGTGTAATCCTTTAGTTATTAAAGAATCAATATCACATAATTTAAAAATAATTACAAGAGATTTACCATACTATAACGGTATGTATAATGATTATATTAACATAATAGATTCAAATGACCCAAGAGTTACTGCACAATTGTTATTAAGTGTTGATAAAAATAGTAACAAATACAGTCACGACACTGATGAAAATTTTGATTTTGCAAAAAAACACATAGAATTTTATAAAAAAATTATGTCATTACCAATTAAGATTAATAAAAATGAAATTAAAATAATAACCCATTTTGTTGATGGTCCTTTTATCGAAATAGTAGGTAGTAGTCCATATAACTATAATATAAAAGTTTACGATAATAATGATGAATGTGTTTATAGTACAACTATTAAATCTAATCATTGGGTAAAAATGAATAGAAAATATTTCACATCGTGGAGAATTGAAGTTTATGAAAACGAAGATTTAATATATAATGAAAGAATCAATTTAGAAAATAAAAAGGTTTATGTGAGTTTTGAAAGTAGTTCACTTGGGGATACATTGTCTTGGGTTCCCTACTTAGAAGAATTTAGAAAAAAACATAATTGTGATTTAATCGTATCTACATACCTTAATGATTTATTTATTAATCAATACCCAAATATAAAATTTATAAAGCCAGGAATACAAGTAGATAATCTTTATGCTTTGTATAGAATAGGTTGGTTTTATAATGAAAATAACACATATGATTCACATAGACACCCATATGATCCAAAATCACAACCATTACAAAAAACCGCATCAGATATTTTAGGGTTAGAGTTTCAAGAAATAAAACCAAAATTAAAATACCCAAAATTACCAAAAAGAAAAAAAGTGGGCATCGGCATTCATTCAACCGCACAATCAAAATACTGGAATAACCCAGATGGTTGGCAAGAAGTTGTTAATTACTTAAAAAATATAGGTTACGAAGTAATTTTATATTCAAAAGAAGAAGATAACTATATGGGTAATCCAACACCACATGGGGTTAAAAGGTTTAAATCAACAACATTAAATGCTTTAATTAATGATATGTCTACATGTGAATTTTTTATTGGTTTAGGTTCAGGGTTAACGTGGTTGGCTTGGGGAATTAACATTCCTGTTATTCTGATATCAGGTTTTAGTGAAAAATGGTCAGAAACAAAATCTAACACATATCGAGTTATTAATGAAAATGTTTGTCATGGATGTTTTAATAAATGTAGATTAGATGCTTCTGATTGGAATTGGTGTCCAATATTAAAAGATACCGATAGGATGTTTGAATGTACAAAAACAATCACATCAAAAATGGTTATTGAAGAAATTAATAAGATAATAGGATAGATAAGATATTTATCTATGTTATGCCAACATCAAGACCCTTTGCGTTTAATACAGGAGCAACAATTGCTGGAACTACACAGATAGGTAGTTTAGCTGTTGGTACGCCAACATCAGGAACAACAGGATTACCTACATGGTGGAATGGTCCTGATGAAGATTTAGGGTACGTAATCGCAAGAAGTGTTAGTGGAAATACTCAACCAACACCAAAAATTGGGGTTTTCGCTTCAGTAGGGTTTTATCGTTCAACAGGATTAACTGAAAGTTCATACATTAATTTAGCTCAAAAAATTTCAACAAATCAAACATTCGCAAATGGTAATGCCGCATATCTATGGTTAACAGGAAATGGATATTGGTCGTCTTGGGTGTATACATCAACAGGAGTTACCTTTTCACAAGCCTTTACAGGTGGTTCAGCTCCATCAACAGCAACAGAAATTGCTTGGAATGTATTTAGAACAGGATTAACGGGAAACTACACTCAATTTGTTTGGTCAAGTACAAACGGAAGTTCAATTACTGTCAGTCACCCAACTTTAGTACAAAGTTTAGCAACAGGATTACGGACTGGTTCTGCAACTGCAGTAACAATAAACAGTGTGAGTTGGAGAGTTGGTACAGGTTGTGGAACACCTAAAATTGGTGGTACCGCAATTGAGTTTTCTAATATTGGTTCTTGTAGTGTGTCAAGTACCTATGCCTTAAGACCTCAGATTAATAACTCCAATTGGGGTGGTACGAACCAATATACCATTAATGCACCTTCTCAAACAATAACCTTAACATTTAGTTAGCTATGGAAACTTACGACGTTATAGAAATATCAACAGGAAATCCTGTTTTTTCAGATAGTACATATGAAGAATGTATTAATTGGATTAAAAATTTTGGTGATATAATAAATTATACAATACATATACATAAATAAAAATGCAAAACTCAATTAAATATTCAACAACGGGTGATACAAGATCTTTAAGAAAAGGAAATTGGTATATCGGTATTGGTGATATTGGAAAGGGTCCGACATCATCATCCGATCACTGGAACAGTATTGTCCCTCCGACAGGTGGATATACTGTTTATGAATATAAACCAACACAAGGACCATCAATAAGAGTACCATCAGATGATTCTATGTTAATAGATTATGCAAATAGACTGTACAGTGGAACTAATATAACTACAGTTTATAGTGCATTAACTTATATAAATTCATCAACAACTTTAATGGTTGTTAATAGAGATCATGAAACAGTATCAACAAATGGTTTAGTTTATTGTGTTGATGCAGGTTTTACACCATCATATTATACATCAGGTTCAGTATGGAAAGATATAAGTTTAAGTGGTAACACCACAACTCTTTTTAATTCACCATCATATTCGGCAACTTCAGGGGGGTTTCTAAGATTTAGTAAATCAAGTTCACAATACGCAACATCAACAAATATTGGAAGTATTTCAAATTGGACTATAGAGGCTTGGGTTAGATTTAATTCAAGTTTAACGGGACAAGTGGGTATGGTTGTAGGTAATCAATTTAATGGATCATCAAGTTTAAATTTTACAATGGGCACAAACGGAGCTCCTGGTTCATACAATATACAAGTTGGATTTTTTAATGGTTCTTGGAGAAACACTACTGGGTTTGCACCTGCACTTAATACATGGTACCATATTATTGGAACATATGATGGTTCAACAATAAGACAATACGTAAATGGTGGGGCATCAGGAGGTACTTTAAACTATGTGGGTACACCAACATCAGGTGGTGAAATTAGGTTAATGAGAAGATGGGACGATGTAGTATCATCAAGTAATTTAATTGACGGAGATTTAGCAATAGTTAGAATATATAATAGAGCGTTATCCGCAACAGAAGTTTCGGATAACTTTAATGCTCAAAAATCAAGATTCGGTATATAAAAACGGACTGAAATAAATCCTTTCTTTACTACCAACAATTTGTTTATACCACTCATTTTTTTCATCCATCCATACATACGGATCGTCAGGATTTTCAACCCACCCATGTTTAGAATAGTATTCAAAATCTTTACGTAAAAGATTTGCTCTATGAGATGAATGAAATCCTTCCATACCCAACCAATGAGGTAATACAAATTCACCTTCAATTTGTTCATATTCCATTGTGTTTTTAAAACCACGAGCAACCCAAACATCAATACAATCATTATAATATTGTTTAAGTGCATTTACATATGGACGCCACATTACAGAACAAGGGTGGTTAACCCAACCTTTATAAGGTTTACCGTCTTTACGTAATCTACCTGTGATTGCAGATATAATTTGATAAGCTTCGACACGTTGCTTACCTAAACGTTTATTATCTAATGATTCTAATGACATTTTAAAATCGGAATATGGGAGAAATGTTTGCATGTCACAAATATAATAATTTTTTTTTAATAAACAGTTGAATAAATGAAAAATTTAGAATATATATTATAAAAAAATAAACCTTATACAATAAAAGAAAAAAATGAAAAAATTATTTATTATTTCTTTGACAATTTTTACCTCATTATCTCTTTTGACATCTTGTGGTGAAAAAGGAACGGGAAATGCTACTGAGAACACAAAAAAAGAATGTTGTGACTCAACTGAAAATTGTACAAAAAACGTGGCGGATACTTTAACAAAGTAATACGTACGTGTCCTAAAAAAGAAAACCCACTTCAAAAGAGTGGGTTTTTTAATTGTAGTTAATATTTTTAGGTGTGCTAGTAATTTCACCCATATCCAAGATATTTATATAAAAAATAAAATTATGAATTGGGAATATGTATCAGGATTTTTTGATGCCGATGGGCACATAACTTTATCGGCTATGAATAAAGGAAAAAATAAAACGGTATGTGTTGGATTTACAAATATTGATTTAAATCTACTTGAAGAAATAAAAATGTTTATTGATAATGAAATAAATGTCAAAGGCAGTATTAGTAAAAGAACCTCAAAAGAGTCTCATCACTCAGATTGTTATAACTTAGTTTATAGATACAATTTAGGTTTATTAGTTGCTGAAAAAATAAATTCAAGACATTATAAAAAGAAAGAAAAAATAAAATTAGTTTTAGATAAATACAAATCATTGACACCAAGAAATGGTAAATATAGTGATGACATGTTAAAAATGAGGGAGAAGTTTATTAATGAATTCTTCTCCCTCTAATTGGTGGACCTAGAGGGCTCCGACTCCCTCGTCCGGCTCATCTTGTTTAAAAGACGACTACATGTTTAGGTTGGTATTTTCTAATACCCCAAAATATTTGTCTTATCAAATCTGCGACAAATACAGATACAATCAAATAACCCCCTGATTGTTAGGGGTTTGTTTCTTTTCGGGTAGAAACCACACCTTAGTCACTCCTGTTCCTGAGCGTATGTGAACCGGCTCGCGTATCCGTAAACTTCTTAAGCTACAGTTACTTCTTGAGTTGAGATTAGTCCCAAAGTCTCAAGGTTGTTTAGCACATTGCCATTTAAAATGTGAATCAGTTTTTAACGAGATTAATTCAGTCCCGACATGCTTCTTTTATTCAACCAATGCCCGTCAAATCCAATATAGGCCCCTATATCGTAATTATATTTTCAAAGAACTTATACAAAGATAATACATTTGTTTTGATTATCCAATATATTTATAAATATGTTAAGAAAAAAATTTATTTTTGAAAATGATGATGAAAACGAAGAAAACGAAAAATCGGATTTTCAAAAAATACTCGATTTAAATAAAAAAAGAGTACATTACTCTGATGTTTATTTTGAAACGTCAGATGGTAATGATTTTTCTAATGTTATTGAAACTTCACAAGATGGTTTAATTTTTACTTTTGATGGTTTAGATGAATACTTAAAATTTTTCTTCCCTGAAGAATATGGGGAAGATAATACCGATGGTGAATGGGACAGACAAAACTATGACTACATGTATAGAGGGGTGTGGAATTGGTATGACGATTTTTATGATAGATCTGGCGACGATTGGTCGGAAGGTTATATTGTAGACTCACTAAAAAAAGAACATTTAGAGTTAGTAAGAGACATGTCAATTATTGCTGCTCCAAGTGTTACAAAACAAATAATAAAAACTAAAGAAGGATACACAGTAGATAATAATA
>JACCDW010061420.1_pt1 | contig 21234 bp, 18 predicted proteins | sample 7449781 | NCBI WGS metagenome assembly JACCDW01 (sample SAMN15323449, study PRJNA562643) | freshwater metagenome | isolation source: river surface water | place: USA:Blue River Watershed | collected 2017-08-18
ATCGCAAGTATTTAAAAAAAAAAATAATTAATTTTTAAATAGTATTTAAAGAAAACTTTTATTTCTTTAAATTAAAAAATAATACATTTTTTAAAGAAAACTTTTATTTTTTAAATTAAAAAATAATAAATTAAAAAATTATTAATTTAATTTATATTTTTAAAAGAGTACTTAAAGAAAAGATTAATTTTTTAATTAAAAAATAAAAAATTATTAATTTAATTTATATTTTTAAAAGAGTACTTAAAGAAAAGATTGATTTCTTTAAGTTGAAAAATAAAAAATTGAAAAAAATAAAAAATAAATTAAATTTAAAATTTAGTGCGTTAAAGGGACTTAAAAAAGAATCGACAATATAGATTAGAGCGTGAGTGAGTAAAATACGAACAAGCGTCTCTGGTGCGACCTTGTCCGAGTTGGTCTAAGGAGCAAGACTTAAGTTCTTGTGGTTCACACCGCGTGGGTTCGAACCCCACAGGTCGCATCTTTTTATCCCCCTACCTTTTAAAAGTTTTAAAAAGTAGATTATAAAAAATTTTTAATAACAAATTTATTCGTCGACAAAAAAATCCATTGGATCAATTTCACTAATTTCATCTTCTTGAAGATCAAACATTTCATATTTCTTTTCTAAATATTTAAAACCATCATTTTCAAATTCAAAATCAATATTTTTTGAAGTTTCAATTTTTTCAATATCTTGTATTTCTTCGATATTATCTATTTCTTCAATATCATCTTCATTATTAATAAATTTATTAATATCATTAATATTTGTAAGGTTTAATAAAAATAACTCAAAATTATTACGATAATTTTCATAAGAAGAATCTTCTTTTGCTAAATATATAATTTCAGGTTCATTATAAACAAATATATTTTCTTTTAGAATATCAATCCAATCAATTTTTTTTCTAATAATATCTGGTTGGTATATTCTTATAATAGTATAACCTAATTTAAATGCATATAACATTTTTATAAAATCATTTCTCTGTCTTTCTTCAACTGATTGTTTAAATCTAGGTACAAATTTAAAATGTTGCTCTCCATCTAATTCAATAATAATTTTTTGTTCAGGAAAACAAAAATCGAATGGTTTTTTTTTAATTATATCAATATCTTTAAAAAAATATTGATGAATAAAATTTGGATTTACTACTTTTAAATAGTCAAATAATAAAGATTCTGATTTATTTACACAATGAGGACATCCTAATCTTGAATAATGTTTATATGGTACTATTTCAAATACATGATTTTTCTTTTTACATTTTAGTATAACTTTTGTTTTAATATTTATATAATTTACTAAAGAATAATCAAACATATCTTCTCCAAAAATACTTTTTGATTTTTTTATAAAATCTTCATTTGTATTAGTTATGTTTTCAATATGTTCATTAAATGAACAAATATTACATCCTCCTCCTTTTAAATGAGTATGAATTCTTGTTTTAAATACATGTTCTTCTTCACAAATTATTAAAATACTATCAAGACAAATATTAAAATTAACTAAACTATAATCAAATTTTTCACCATGAACTTCTTTTGCTTTTTGTAAAAATAAATCTTTAGTCCATCTAAATTTTTTTTTATTAGTTTTAACATTAGTTGATTCTAAATCGAATTCATTATTTATATTATTGCAAAAAGTACAACCTTTACCATTTAAATGTTGAAATGGAGTTATTTCGAATTTATGATTTTTATCACATATAATTAAAACAGGTGTTTTACAATTTACATATTTTACTTCATTATAATTATATTTTTCACCATGTATTTTTATTGATTTTTCAGCAAAAGTTTCTTCTGCTTTTTTTATTCTTAATAATGCATTATTTATATCAGCGCATTTTTTACATTTTCTTTTAGCAGTAATATGCGATTTATATAAAACCTCCATTAAATGTCCTTTTTTACAATTCATTATAATTTTAGTACGAGTGTCTTTGTAAATTGTGTCTTTATAATCAAATTCATTTTCTCCATGTATTTTTATACTTTCTTTTATAAAATTTATAGTTTTTAAATCTTTATTAATATATTGTTCCATTTTTATTACCTTTTAATATAGTAACAATTTTATTTTAAATTAAATATTGATTACCTAAATTTTTTTTATTTATTAAATATTAAAAAATTCAATTTAAAGAAAATGATATATAAAAATATATAAATAAAAAATGGCTGAATTTGTAAAAGAAAATAAAAAGGAAAATATTCAAAAAAAAGAAGAAGTTAAAAAGGAAGATAAAATTTGCGTGATTTCGATCGCAAGTGGAAATCCTTATGATTCTTCTCAATTAGTAAATGACGAAAATATATTTTATACAAACATAAATTATCAACAATTAAAAGAGTTATATGAACATTTGAAGAAAGGTACAGAAAGTGAAAATATGATGTATAAAAATATTTTAAATAATATAAAAGATAGAAAAAGTAAAGTATTTTTTGATTTTAAATGTTGTTCTGATTGTCGTGCGGGTGAAAAATTTACTGATAATGATACAACATTATTAGTTTTTAAATTAATTAATACAATGACTAAACGCAGATGCAATATTATTGTTGGAGATCATTCAATGGCTGCATTATTTAATAATTGGAATAAATACAGAATGGATATGAAATGTCCTATTAAAATTGTATCTGACACATGTGGTCCTTATAAAATGACTGGTAAAAAAGAGGATTTTTTGAATTCGATTCATCCTATTTTAAAGAATTTGGGAGATATGTCATCAGAAGATAATTTAAATATTGAGTTTTCAAACATGTCAGGTACAAAAGTATATGAGATTTTAGACGAGTTTAAAGATAAAGTTAAAGTGATTTCTACTGGTCATACTTTAAATGGTAGAAGAGATTCTGAACAAAAAGAAGAACCAGTTCACTGTGAATTTAAATATCGTGAAGGTTTAATTATTGTCTCTGCAACTCATTGGTGTAATTTAACAGAAGTCAATTCAGCTGTTGATGTTGATAAACTTAAAACTCAATACACTCGTCAATATGGTAAAGAAGCATGTGATGATTTTGATAAAGAATATCAAAAAGCAGTACAATCGGGATGTCAAAGAACAGTGCAAAGAGTAGTTTCTGATTCAGTAAGATATGTTTGTTCGGCTGTTCCCACACCAAATTCTTATCAAATGAAACAAGAAAAAAATGAAAATATTGGTATTTTGGACCAAAAGAAAAAATATTTTGAGATGCAAAAAGAGAAGGAAAAACACAAACAAAAAGAATTATATGAACAGAATCAAAAAGAACTACAAGAGATTAAAGAAAAAGCAGAAAAAGAATATTTGGAACATATGAAAAAGTTGGAAGAAGAGGAGAATAATCAAAATGATGATTAAATAATATATTTTTTATTTTTTTTTATAAATATTTTTATTATTTTTTTTTAATAAAAATCAGGATTTATTTATTCATAGTAAGAGTAATATTATTGCTTTCAAAAATATTTGTATTTTTCGTGTTTGCATAAACAATATCATCATTTCGTTCTAAATCAGTGACTTCAGGTTCATCTTTAACCCATTCAAAAATAGGGTCATCTTCATAATTTTCACTATAAAATTTTTCAGTCAAAATATTTTTAATTCGATTTAATAATAAAACATATTCTTTAGGATCATTATCAATTTGAATATGTTTATTCAAATCAAATCTTTCTACCAAATTAAATTTTTCAATACCATCTTCCTCAAATTCAAACTTTTCAAATACTCGAACTTGATCAATATCTACAGATACTGCAAGATTTGCACCTTTTTTCATTCCTAAATATCCAGCCGCAGAATTAAACCAGTGAAAATAATTGTCTTTTTTAGATACGAGGAAAAAGTCTCTTTCAAGTCTTAGTCTTCGAATATTTTCAATAAAACTGTTATACACTAAATAATGTTCAGGGACTTCAAAATGAAAAGGTTGTAATTCCTGTTTTTTTAAGTCAATTGTATTATACTCATTTTCAAATAAATCCAAACCATGAATTAAACATACAGTATCTTTTAAATCTTCATTTTCTACAACTTTATTTCCTTCTTTTCTATAATACCATTTCAATAAATGAATCTTTTCATTATTTTCTATAGGTGATAATTGATTCATAGATAGTACATATAAAAAGTCTAATTGATCATTATCTAAATGATAAAGAAGTCCATAAGTTCTTTCTTTTTGAATACTAATAAAATAGATTTTATTATATTTCATTTTTAAAGTTCCACCATCAGTTAAAACATCAAACATTGTATATTTAAATTGAGGTATACCAAAGGCATTTAATTTAGAATATCCAATAACAGGAGGGACAATTGCTTGACCTCTACCTTCATTACTTTTATTTAATTCAATATTCCAAGCTTTTCTATACATACGACGTAAAAGTTTACATTCTTTACTGTACGGATCAAGACCATCAGGAAGAAGAGTCAAATAAGATAGACCAGTTAAAAAACTGGATACGTTCTTATTTGGTTCATCATGAATACCTTCAGGACATTGTAAACGTACAAAACGTTTAAATAGTTTTTTGAGAATATCTTTTTCGAGTTCCATTGTTTTATTTAATAAATTTAAATAAACAAAACATTTGAAAAAAAAACTTTCATTTTTTATAAAATCAATATCTAGATATATCCATATCTAAATTTAAAGGATTAATATTAAATATAGTTTTAGGATTATTATTTTCATTTACTTTTTTTTCAATTTCCATTATTATATTTTTATTTAATAATTCCATAATATTATCATTTTCCTCATTATTTTTTTCAGAATATTTAGACATTAAATCAACATTTTTTTTTTGTTGAATAGATTCAATATTGTTAATTTGAGATTCATTAACAATATACCATTTAGGGTCATTACTTATACCAATAAATTCTCTACATTGATGACCTTTTTTGACATTAGAATGTCCATAAATGGCAGAACCAATATTTAAATGATAAACTAATGAGGGATATGATACTAAAAAAAATTGAATATTAGGAAAGAATTTCATAATAGATTCTCTAAAACGTAAATCGGGTTCGATTACATTTCTGAGAAAATTGGTTTTAAAAAAGAGAGGAGTTATATATTTGGCTAAACAAGGTTTAAAAATGGTACAACATGAACCATGATAAGAACGGACATAAGATTGTTTACAATTGGGTGAATTCGGAAAATTTGGTATATTATATGAATGATAGGGAGAATAAAGGGAACCAAATATAGTAAAATTCATATAATTGCGGATCCAAGAGTCACAATTTTTAAGGAAGTTTTGACAAACAAGAATATCATCATCCATCCAAATAATAAAGTCATATTCATCTTTTATTTTGGAAGCGGTATCAAAAATTCTAAATATATTTTTTGGACCATCAAGAGGAGTTTTAGAATAAATGATATGAATATGATCTTTATATTTTTCGATATAGGGAGATATAGAATTTAAATAAGATATATCTTTGGAACCAGATTCAAATAATAAAAATTTCCATTCAACATTTTCGATAGTATCAAATAAATTGTTTTTTTCAAAATTTTCAAATGTTTTATCAATTACTTGAATTGCATTTCTTTCAAGTCGATTAACACATGGCATAATAAATAAATATTTTAATTTTTGAGAAAAAGGTATTTTTTGACGTGAATAAATTTTTGATAAATCAATTTGTTTTTGATTCATTTTATTCTTTTTATTCTTTATTCTTTTTTAGAATTATTTTTTTATAATTTTAACTTAATTACGATTTAATCATTCATATATTTAAAAATATTAAATATAAATTAATTATTTGACCATAAATCACGAATTTTAGGATTGATATCTTCATATGTTTTTTTCTTCTTACCTAAAACTCTTTTTTTAGGATTTTCTGAAGCTGTTTCTTGAATAGAAGTTTTTACTTCTTCTTCAACCTTTTTTTCTTCATCATCTTGATTCTCATCTTCTTCATCTGAACTTTCATCTTCATTTTCATGTTTATTAGAAGTTGATTTAGTGAGATTATCACCAATTTTGAGAAGATTTTGAAGATCTTTATTTACAATTCCAATATCTTTGGCAATTTCATTTTTAATACCTGATTTGATTTGACTAATAATATTTCGAATAGACTTAGCTCCTTCTTGAGAAAGTCTCTTTTCCTCTAAATCATTTTCAGATACAACTTCATTAGGTAAAACAAATTCACGTGCTACCTTTTTCTTTAAATTTTCAATAGGTTCCCATAAATCTCCGTCAATTTTGTTATTTTTTTCACGTTTATCTAATTCAGTACATATACGATGGTATTCTTGTTTTAGAAAATTTTTGCGATTTTTTAATTCATGATATGAAAGATGCGCAAATGGATCCATTTTATTAGTTTTTTAATCAAACGTAAATAATTTGATTAAATTAAAATTAAAAAATTAATAGTATATAAAATTATTCATTTTTTTATGATACATTGGTTCTATTTCCAGTTGGTACTACACGATTTAATTCTTCACCAAAAGATGCTACACTAGTAGAACCTATTGGTGTAGTTTTAACAATTCTAATTTTTCGATTACCACTTAATACATTAGATGGTTCATTATTATTAGGGAAAACAACTTCTGAAGAATTATTAGGAACTGGTGTTGTTGAATATTGCTCTGTTATAAAGTTTTGTTTACTTATTTCATTATTAAATAAACTTCTTACATAAACAGTAGCAAATACAATCATAATCAAAAATACAACTAAAAATGATACTACAGGATAAGTTAATAGGCGTTTATTATTGTTGTAAACTAATGCAATTGATAAAATAATAGATATAAAGAAAACAGACAATAAGAATAAACCGATAAATAGGATTGCAGTTTTTGATAAATTATTCATTAAATAACCAAAATTATCTATTTTTTCAACATTTTCTTTCATCTCAGATTGTATTTTTTCAATAACATTAACTGGTCCAGGAATAGGTTCAGCAACTGGTATTGCTCCACCTTGTTGAACTACTGGATTAATTCCAGAAGTTTGCAAACTAATCTTACTTAAATTAATAATAGTAGTTTTTGGATTAAATAAAAGAGATAACATATCTTTTGTTGATAGTCCCATAGAAAATAGTGAATACGAATCAAGTTTGTTATAAGTATAATCATTAAGATTAAGATTCATTCTATCAAAGACATAACGGAAAACAAAATATAAACCAACAAGGAAAAATACTCCCATAAAATAAATAGTATAAACAACATAATTGCTAATATTTGAAATAAGGAAGTTAAAGAAGATAATACTGGTAAGGAATATTTGTAAACAAATAATTAAATAAAACCATAATTTATCACTTAAAACCTTTAGAAAATCAGGATTTTTAAAAGCACTTATTGTAGAATTCATATCAAAATAAACTTGTTTTGAATTATCAAAAGTAGGGTCATTTAATATTTTAGTTGATAAAGCAAAAGATATTAGAGGAACAACTATGAAAAATCCTAAAGTTAATGAAACAAGATTTTGTGATCTTCTAATTTTTATTTGTTCTTTGAATTTAATATCTTCTTTTGATGGTTTTACACTTTCTCTGATATTAATATTTTTTGATACAAAATACCACAAAAAGAATAATATGAAAAATAATACAACAAAATATATCCAACTATATCCTTTTTTCATTCCATAATAACTAAATAATCCATATGATATTGTAGTAAATAAAAATACTCCTGCATTTCTAGTATTTAATGCATCTTTTTGTTTTATATCTTTATCTTTCATCATATATGGAATAGCTATTAATATTGGATACATTATTAATAATGGAATATAGTAAACAATAGAAACATTATTATTATAAAGAATATATGAAATGACACCAAAAACAATAGATACAATAAAAAATATACCAACTGCTAAATTTTGTTTTTTTTGTTCATTTAAATTATTTTTTTCTTTATCTTCTTCATTAACAAAATCTTCGTTATCATTATTATTTTGTTCTCTATCGTCAGTATCAAAATTTTCTTTATCTGTATCCTCACCATCAGAAGAATCATTTTCAAAATTTTCATTATCTGAATCAGAATCTTCACTACCAGAAGATTCATTTTCAAAATTTTCATTATCTGAATCTGAATCATCACTACCAGATGATTCATTTTCAAAATTTTCGATATCATCTGAATCATAACCAGATGATTCGTTTTCAAAATTTTCATCATCGGAATCATAATCACTCATGTTTTCAAAATTTTCAGTGTTTTCATCATCTTTATTTTTGTCATTTTTATTTTTTTTCTTTTTTTTTTTTGAAGGTTTTTTTATATCATTTTCATTTTTTTTTGTTGATGGAGAATTTGATTTAGATTTAGATTTAGATTTAGATTTTTTTGATTTTTATTTTCTTTTTTTCTTTTTTTTTTTTAATAACACCATTTTTTTTTTCTTTTTAGGTGTTTCTTTAATAGGACATCCAGGAGTCATTAATTGTCCATTTAAAGCAGCATCAATATTTTTTGTCATATCTTGACTAAAAAATATAAAAACACCATTACTTGGATTAATATAACTTTGAATCATTTGTCTAAAATTAGTATATTGAACTCCTGGTAAAATTTGAGTTTGTATATTAGTTAATACTTGTTTAGACACATATAACGGTGTTTGAAAAATACGAAAATTAACTTTATTATTTTGAGGATGAGTATATTCATAAAAATTTCTATATCCTTCACGAGGTAAAAAATGATTAACATCAACTGGATTAGGAGGTGAATTAATAGGATTTGTACTATTTACAAGGGGAATTTTAGTTAAATCCCCAAATAATTCATTAAATAATTTAAAAGAAGTATAACGCCAATCTTGTTGTTGTACAGTATCAACACCTTGAAGAAAAGAACACATACAAACAAAAAGTTTTTCACCACTTTTTTGAACAGATGAATATAATACAAATACTTCACCATCATAAACAGTATTATTCACTTTATGTAAACTAGGAGTGGTTATAAAAACTCTTTCTAATTTATAATTTCCAATACCATTTGCATTGGTTGAATCAGAAGCTGAATCAAAAGCTAATTTAATATTACATTGATAATTTTTGCTAGAATTAATGTTTAAGACTAAAGCTTTACCAATATTTTTCATATTAGCAAAGTGAACTTCAGTACATCCATCAATTTCTTGACCACATAAAGTCATACAAATATTGATAGAACCTTCAATATTTAATAAATAAGGTTTACCTGTAAAAATTTTGTTCAAAGTATCATCACCTTGAGATGAAAATGTTAGTAAATCATTCATTTATATTACTCTAATAAATATATATTTTATTTTCTTTTTGAATTTACGAAAAAAAAATAAAAATAAAAAAATAAAAAATTGTTAAAAAATCATGTTAAATTTTTGAATATTTTAATCTTTTTAAATAGTAGAGATTTTAATATAAAATGTTTTCAAGTTCATCAATATTACAAATAATATTTATTTTTCTTGTTACAATTTCGATTGCATATATATTCGGATTTGTTATTAACAATATGATGGATAAAAAATTACAAAATTTATCAAATCAGATGCCTATTCAAATGGAAAGATTTTTAGAGAGATTTGAAAATCAAAATAATCAAAATATTATTAATTCAAAATTACCTAAAGAAAAAATTGAATTAGTACATACTACAATATTAGAAAGTGAAGAAAACGAGGATGGTATTCGTATTTATAAAGATAAATCAAATGACAAAGAATTAATCGGACAATTTGACAATGAATATTATCAAAATATGGACAATAATAAAATAAATGGTTTTGACTCAAATTTTGAACCACAAAAAAATATTGAATGGTCTCCTTCAACTTTATCACAACAAGCATGTTTTAAAAATCATGTTCATAACAAATCTAATAAAAATAGTGATTGTTTATATGGTACTACAAATTATGCCGACCCAAGAGATATGACACCTGTAGATTATAAAGTATATATGTTAAATTATCCTCCTAATTTTACTTTACAGGATTATGTTAATTGGTTATGGTGTTATCAAAATCAAAAAGATAAACTTCCTTATAACCATTTAAGAAATCTTGAAAAATTAGAATTAGGAAAGGAATTAAAAGCAGAACAAGGAGTTTTACCTCCTCCTGGTTATTATTTTCCTCCAATGAATGCTGAAGATTATTTTAGTACTTTATATAATAATCAAAATGAATTTAATATTGCTGCTCCATTAAATTCTACTACAGCATCTATGATGGGATATAACTTTAATGATTATTCTGAATTTTCACAAAATATGGATGTTTATGGTACATCAGGAGAATTAAGAAATCCTGATATAGGTTTAAAAAAAACAGCAAATGAAGTAGATACTTATATAATACCCCATGATAGTCAAAATTTAGCAATTGAACATAAATATAAACCATATCATGTTAAAAAAATAGAAATATAAAGATCTTTTTTTTATAAAAAAAAAAGTATCATAAAAAGAAAAAGTTTTTAGTTATTTTTTTTTAAAGTACTTAAAAAATTCATCTATTTTTTAAATCTAAAAATTAAAAAAAGATTTTTATTTATTAATTAAATTTTAAGCAAAAGGTATATAAATTTGATTATTATCATTATTATAAATAGTGACTCTATAAGGCTCTTTAAGTCCTCGAAGGAAAACAGTATCAGAATCCCCTAATTCATCTTGTCTATTTTTGGTTACAATAGGAATTTGTACACCCAAAGGATTGATTGTAAAATAATTGTAATAGTTATTTCTATTAGGAATTTGATATAATGGAAGCATGCTATTAGCATCGCCAAATATCTTATAAACAGTACCAATAAGACGTGGTTGAGATGGAACAGTAATGGATATATTTCTTGGAGCAATATTTGTATCAGATATATCAATTGGAACAGGAGGATTCATGATTGGAATTTGTGTTCCTCCGAGGGTTGGTGTATTACGCCATCCTCCTGAACTGATAACTTGGAAAGGTAATTTAAGATTAGGGTACCAAGTTTGGTCATAAAAACCATCTTTTTTGTAAGGATAATCTAATTGACTATAAACATTATCAATTTTTCCTGCATTTTTGTTTTTAACAATTTCGAATGCATTATTACCTAGCATAATGGGATTTTCATTTTGGATTTCTTTAAATTCATTATCTTTGTAAATTTCACCATCTTCTTCTTTTTTATCAGCATTTTGCATATTTTCTTTTTGTTTTTTTTGTAATATACATTCTAAACATAAATCATCATAAAACTTAACATAAACTAATAATAAAACAATTATAATAACTAAAATGGTTATATAAAAATTATTTTTGTTAAAAATAAATTTATCATTCATATTTTTAATTCCCTAATTATAAAATATATTTTTATAATTATGATTTCAATTTAAAAAAAATATTTTTATCAATTAATTCTTATTTATTTTATCTTTTTTTTGCAATATTAACTAGACATTGATTTTTCTGATTGTCCTATTGAGGACTTACAACAAAATGTGCATTTTCCTGAGTTTGTACTATTTTCTATTGTTATTTTAGGTGTTTCTTTAAATCCACTACCTCCCTTAACAACTTTTATATTTTTAATTAAACCATCATCACCTATAACTGGTTCTAGTTCAGCTCCTTTTCCTCCTCCACCTCCTTCTAATGTCATTGAATATTTCTTTGTAGGATTATATCCAGTTCCTGGATCTACAACAACTACATTAGTTATTGTTCCATTACTTAATTCAGCAACAAAAGATGCTGGTTTACCTGAAGATACATTTCCACAAGTTAATGTCATACCACTTGGTAAGCCTTGTATACCTATTGAACCCATTTCTGTATAGTCACTTGGACAAGAATCATTAAAAAAATTACAAGTACCAAAGGGATTAATTGTTGTGTTTTCATTATTATTTTTGAAAGTATCATTTTGGATATAATTTTGAATTCTTTGTTTAGTGTTATCAGTAAAAACAGGTTTAGGATATTCTTTTACACCCCCACGTTGTCCTTCATTACTTTTTGAAGAACTTTCAACTTGAGAATTTATAGCATTATTTAAAATTTTGTTTTTGAGGTCAGGTTCTTTATCTAAATTCTTATCATCGATTTGATCTAAAGGCATAAGTTGTTTTAAGAGATCTTTATTATCAGAACCTTTAAATTCAGAATCATCTTTTTTTAAAAGTTTCGATTCATCAATATTCATTGTGTTGTATTTTTTAACTTCAGGAGTATCTCCTAAACCAAAATCAAGACCGAGTGAACTTAAATTGATAAAATCTTCTTTATTTTCTAACCAGTCTTGAGAATTATCATTGAATAAAAGAGTAAATTTTTCAACTCTTTTTTTAACACAAAACGATAATAAATAAAGTGGTATAATAATTAATAAAAGAATAAAAATAAATTGGATCCATTTATTTTTTGTTAAGTCATTAAATTTAATTTTCATTATTATTTTCTATTAAATAATAATATTTTTTTATAAAAAAAATAGAATATTAGTTATTAATTATGATTAAAGTTTTTTAAATTAATATCTTATCTCAAATAAAAATCCATCTGTTTGAACTTCTTTATCAACATATTTTGGATTTTTATCTTCTGTTTTTTCTTCATTTTCAAATTCTAAGATCTGTTCTTCTGCTTCTTCATTTTCATTCTCATCATCATTTTCATTTTCATTTTCATTCTCGTTCTCAATTTCATTTTCATTCTCATTTTCATTTTCATTTTCATTATTATTTTCTTCATTATTATTTTCAAAAGATTCATTAATTTGATTTATATCTAAATTGGTATTATGAATATAATTTATATCATTATCAGGATTAGTATTATTAAAATTATGATTATTAACAAGAGTTGAATATTGAGATAAATTTTCTGTAGTTGATGTTTTATTTTTGTTATTCGGTAAAATCATGTCATAATTAAAATATTGAAAGTCTTTTTTATAATAAGAATTAATTAATAGAATAGATTCATCATTTAAATATTCAAAATAATTAATTTTTTCTTTGCTTTTTTCACTTACTTTTCTATTTTCATTTCTATTTTTCATTAAATGAAAATCAGAATAACCATATAATTCCATATCTCTATTTAAACTTTCAGTTCTCATTATAAAAATATCTGGATTTATTACACCTTTATTGTCAATAATAAATTCATATTGAGGATTTCTATGATTATCAAAATTATTTTTTCCATTTAAAAAATTTTTAATAACTTGATTTACATCTTTTTTTGAATAATTTTTATTTATTAAATTTCTATAAAATAATTCACTTACTAAACGAGTATAAGGATTTCTTACTACAGCAAATATTTTTAAATTATTAGTATCTATTCCTAATGCATTTTTTTTTGCCATAATTTCATTTAATGTACAATGTTGATAACTATGTTTAAATAATGGACCAAATAACCATAATGATTTAATATTTTTAGCTATATTATATTTAGGATATAAATATTCTTCGATTGTTGTTCCTCCAGTTTTTGGGATATGAATAAATAATAAATTAACTTCTTTATTTTTAAAATAGGGCATATTTATTAAATTGTTCTTAATAAAAAAAAATAAAAAAAAATATTTATATTAACTTAAAATAATCCACTACCACCAACATTAAAACCAACTAATCTTGAACCAATACCAATACCAGTTCCTAATCTTGCAGCACTACCAATAGAAGGTGAATAAGTATCAAGTAAAAGGAAAACAAGAGCAGCAGTTATACCAATAATAACAACTTCTTGCCAAGATAATTTTTTAGATACAAAATAGGCAACAAAACCTACAATAATACCTTCAATTAAATATTTAAGTAAACGAATGAAAATTTCTCCAAAATCTAATTGATCCATTTTATAATATTCTTCTACTTTAATGATCTTTTTTTTCTTTTGATTTTTTAAATCTTTTTTAGTCTTTTTTTTTCTTTAAATCAAAATATTTGAAAAATTTTCTTTAAGTTCAATTTGTTTAAATAATTATTTTATTTCTTTAATCAATATTTTAAATTAATTAAAATATTCGCGTTTAAAATACTTAAAGAAAATATAATAAAAAGTTAATAGAAAAAATGAGCAAATTTACAACATCCGTTCCCCAAAACGCAGTAGAAGACTATCTAGAAGTCGATGACCCTATCCCTGGTCAAAGTTATGCTTGTATTTCATTCATAACTCCTGAAAAAGTTTTAAAGAGAAAAGAATCATTTAAAAATGCTAAATTTTTAGAACATATTTTTACAAATGATGACCGTCAAACAAAAGAGATTCGTGAAAAACTTTCAAGTGGTGATAAGAGTGAATTTACATATGAAAAGATTCATGAAATGTTCGAAGATTGGAAATACACTCGTGACCAACAACTTGAGGAAGAGTTCCATAAACTTCAAAATTTCCAAACTACTGTTCAAGGTATTAAACTTCGCGGAGTTTATTCAACTGAACCAGAGGCTCGTATTAGAGCAAAGAAACTTCAACAAAAAGACAAGAATTTTAATGTCTTTGTGATGCCGGTGGGGTACTGGTGCCCTTTTGACCCTAATCCTGACGCAATACAAGACCAAGTTCATCAAGAAGAACAATTAAATACTTTAGCAAAGGAATACTTTAACAACCAATCAGGAAAAGATGAACTTTATCAACAAATGAAACAACAACAACTTGATAAAGCTCGTAAAGAACTTGAAGAAAGAAAGAAGAAACTCCGTGAAGAAACTTCAATGGAAGTAAAAGAGACTACTCAAGAAGATATTAAGAATGTAGAAGAACTTCGTAAGATTGTTGACGAATCAGATGCAGCTTTCTATAAATCTGCTAAAGATGAAGCTGAAAAGGCAAAAGTTGAATCAATGACTAATCTTGAACAAGATGACCCTTGGATTCAAAGAAAGAAACAACAAGAAGCTTCTAAACAATCTGAAGAATCTGCTTAAAAAATAAATTAATTAAATATTTTTATCTAAATTATTTTTGATATAAAAAAATAATTAAAATAAATATAAATAAGTAAAACACCAAAAAAATGAGTACATTTAAAGATTATGATGAAGTATATTCTAATATTTTTATAGGTGGTTCTGATGCTTCTAAAGATAAACAATTTATAAAAGATGAAAATATTGAGATTATAGTAAATTGTACAAAAGATTTAAATAATTATTTTGAACCAATTTTTTTGAATTCAATTGAAAGTGCTCCATTGGAAGTAAGAGATTGGATTAAAAAAAATACTGTAAAATATTATCGTTTACCTATTGATGATAATGGTAAAAAGGAAGAATTAGATAATTTTTATGAATTAAGTCATCCAATAATTCATGAGTTAGAAAAAGAATATCAATCAGGAAAAAGAATTTTAATTCATTGTTTAGCTGGTGCTCAAAGAAGTTGTTCTTTAACAGCTTATTTATTAATGAAAATAACAAATAAAAATTTAGAAGAAGTGTCTAAATTAATAATTAATAAAAGAAAACAAGCTTTTTGTTTTGGTAAACAATTTAATTTTTTACAACCTTTAAAAATTATTGAAAAAGAATTATATAAAATAGATTTCCCATTAACTATTATGTAACCAATATAATTAGTGAAGCTAATTATGTAAATTCATAAGGACATATAATTTTATTATTTAAATCAATGTTTTCTTCAATATATTTTTCTAAAAATTCTTCGATTTTTTGAAAATTTAATTCATTATCTTTTGCATCAAGTATTAAATGAAATTTTTCATTTGGTATTTTTTCAATACCAGTTTCACTTGCATGATTTAAATTATTAATATGTTCAATATAAGTATCAGGGTATGTTCTTCTTAAACGATAAACTTGATATTCTTTTTCAATATCAATTTTTATAAATATAAATTCTTCTTTTTCTAATGCAGCAAATTCATTTTCATATCTGCAATCCTCAACTATTACATTTGAATATTGTGTGTTTTTCATTAAATATTTTACCCAAACCTCTTCATCTACAGAACGCATTAATGTTCCAATAGTTTGTAATAATTTTCTATCTTTTTTTTGTCTATCCATATTAAATAAATCATAGGCTAATTCATAAACTTTACCTGCAAAAGTTTTACTTTTTAATTCAATTGAATATTTAGAAGTTAAAAATTGCTTAATATGATTTGACAAAGTAGTTTTACCAGAACACATTTTTCCCATTATTGCAATTTTTAAATATTTTTTTTTATTGTATGTATTTGTTTGAAATTCACTCATCTTTTAAAAAATTAAGTTCTATTAAAATATATTTATATTTTTTTAAATTGAAAAAAAATGTGTAAAATAAATATTTATTCTAAAAGTATAAAATCCCAATCATATAAAAATAAATTATTTTTCTTTTTTAAATTTAAATCTTCAAGATGATGGGAATGATAATATATTGATTTTTTAGATACATGTGTTAAATCTAAATGAATAAATAATTCAAACCATTCAATATCTTGAAAATGAATATAAATTTCTTCAGCATTTTCTATAATTTTTCCATAAAAATAAAATGGATCATTATTATTATACCATGAATCATAAAAAGCATTATCAATATCTAAATTTTTTTTATAAAAATTATAAAAAAATATAAATATAGCATGAGGAGAATCATTTAAATGATAAAAAGAAGAACAAAAAATATATGGTTGATTATTAAATTTTTTTAAATGATATTTATATAAATTATTTTCTGAATTTAAACATCTTTTTAAAAGATTTTTATTTGAAAAACGAATACTGTAAGGAATATTAAAAATATCTTCAAATAATGATTCTATATTATTTACTTTATAAAAATCAATTGTTTTTAAAATATTATTATTTAAATCATAATTTTCAATTTTAATAGAATGTAAATATTCATAATTTTCTAAATTTTGATTTTGATTTTTATGATTTTTCTTATTAACATTTTTTTTTAGAAAATAGTTTTGATCAAAATTATCATTATTTTTTTTTTTTACTATATTTAATTCTATATTCGATGGTATAGTGATTTGTAATAAATCATTTTCAAAATCATCTACTTTTGAATGAAAATATATTTGAATAGAATAAATATTTGATAAATAGTGTAAAAGAGAATTTAAACCAAAAAAATAATGTAAATATTTTTTTTCATGATTATGAATATGTATAATTAAGTTTTTTTTAAACAAATCATTAAATAACATCTTAACAAATTATGTATCTAAATAAAAAAATTATCTTTTTTTTTTATTTTAAATTTAATAAATTAAAAAAATAATTGAAAGTTTTATTTTCATTTAAAAAATATATAATATATAATTAGGATAACTATTAAAAAAATGTCATGTATTCATATTATCATAAATGCGATTATTATTATTTTCGTTTTGCATTTTATTATAAATAGTATTAATTTTAATCAAATATTAGGTAATCCAAAAAAAATTATGGAAAACTTTAGATCTTTGGAAAATACAAATCCTCATAAAGGAGTTGTAGAAGTTGATCAAAATCTTGAAAATAGTAATATAGAATTATCAGATTCTCTTAAATTTTTAACAGAAGATTCACCCTATGAAACTAATCAAAAAGATGAAGATTTTAAGAAAAAATTATTATCTTTTATTAAAAAGAAAGAAAATAATGTGACAGACATGAGAACTTTTGAGGAAAAAAATGTTTTACCTGTTGTTCCATCAAACTCTTTTACTTCAAATGAAAATGTACCAAATTTTGAATCAAATGTTCTTAATGTTCAAAGATTTTATAAAAGAAATTTAAGTGGTGATAGTCTTGATAATCTTGATGAATCACAATTAAGAAAAGCCTCCGAAAAATATAGTAATGAACAATCAAGTGATAGAAAAATTCTAAAAGAAACCCCTATTCCTAATCTCTCAAATGATGTAAATGATAGTCGTGATAATTATGGAAGAATATCAACTAAAAATCCTCCTGTTTGGCAATATAAAGAAGAACTTCCCATGAATGGAGGAAATATGGGAGGAATTGTTGGTTATGATTCTTTAGAATCACAATTTCAAATATTTGGTGGTGGAGAATTAAATATGCAACCTGCAAATTCACCTAATTTTGATGTAATACCACATGATGATTTGAGAAAACCAATTGTTTATGAAAATTAAATTTTAATTCAATTAAAATTATCTTTTTTTTTTAATTTAAAAAAATATGACATTTATTTTTTTAGATGATTGAATAAAAATCAAATGGTAAATCAAGGAAAAATGACGAACACATTGGACATTATTAAGAACATCAAAAAACATAGAAAAAATATTGAGCAATTTGAACAAACAATAAAAACATTTATTAAAGAATTTGAAATGAATGTTAATTTTAATATTCATAATAACATTTATGATTCTTTTATCACTATTTATCAATATGAAAATGTAAAAAATGGTAATATTTTAAAATATTTAAGACATTTTTATTATTATGACCCGAATGATGATGGTGAAGAGAATGATGATGAGGAAGAAAATTTTGAAAAAGATGATGAAAATAATATAGATTATTTAGAAGAAGAAGATGAAGAAGATGCGCAAAGCTTAGAAGATGAGGATAAAGCAAAAGGTAAAAAGGGAGAAATACGAATAGAAATAACACCAATTTTTAAAAAGGATAAAACAAAAAAAGGTAAAAATAAAAAAGAACAAATCAAAAATAAAAAAGAAAAAGAAGAAGAGAAAAAGGAATCAAAAAAAGATTTAAAAAAAGAAACAAAAATTAAAGAATCAAAAGATGCAAAAGACACAAAAGATTCAAAAAAGAATATAAAAGAATTTAAAAGATTAATAAATCTACCTAAATTAAATTTACCTTTGTTAAAAGATATTGAGAAAAAAATAACAAAACCAAAAAAATTTATTGATTTTAATCATGATATAACATTTTATTATTATATATCTGATGATAAAAACTTGTTTGTTGAGGAATATGGATATGAAAACTCCAAACTAAAATATTATGAGGGTAATGATTTGGATGAAGAATTGGATGATACATTTATGCAACATTGTGATGAATTACATTCTGTTGAAAAAAGACCAATAATGTTAACAAGTGATTATTATGATCATGAATTTGGATTATTTAATTTATTTGAAATAGAGAATAAAAAGGAGAGAAAGGGTTTAGGTGATTTTTTGAAAAAATTATGGATGGAGAATAGTAATATATCAATTTTTGATTCTTATTTAAATTATATTATGAATCGATTTTTATTATTAGATAAATTTATAAAAATAAATAAAAAAGAGGAAGAAGATAATGATATTCAATATATAATTCAAAAGAAAATAAATAAAGAATTAGATGTTGATTTGGATTTTTTATATTATTTAGGTAAATTAGATTTGGATTTCGGAATAATGAATCGTTCTAAATATTCATCATTCCATGAAATTGGTGTATTTTTAAAGATAGTATTTATATTCTTAACAATTCTTGATAGAACAACTTGTTTAACAGACGAAGAAGAAAAAGAACAAGAATTTTATAATGAACTTAGATTTTATGATATTCAAGAAGTAGAAAAAGGTGAATTTGAAGAGGTATTTGAAAATTTATCAAATACATTAGAATCTTTTTTTGAAATTGATGAAGAAGAAGATGAAGAAGAGGAAAATAATAATAAAAAAGAGAATGATTCAAATATTAATACTAAAAGGGATATACAAAATTTAAAATTAATACCATATGAAAAAATAGAAAGTTTAAATATTCAAATGGAAATCTTACCAAAACATATAAAATTATTTTTTGAAAAAGATGTTAAATCTATATTATTTGGAATAAGAATGAAATTATGGAATGAATATATGATGGAATATTTAAATAAAATGTATTATGATAAAACAATAAATAAAAAATCAAGTTTTATTAAATGTTATGATGAATTTATTAACGATATTAAACTTTTAATACAACATAAATATGATGAAAAAGTATTAGAAAATATTTTGATGAAATGGGAAGAATACAAAGATATTCACATATTATACAATACAATAGTTGGAAATATTATTCATTTACATTAAAAATTATAAAAATAAAAAAATGAAATAATTTTAGTTAATTTATATTTTTATAAAGATATATAAAAAAAAAGTTATTTTTATATATAGATTTTACCTACATATAATACGTAAAATTAGAATGGCTAGAATTAGTTATACGTCATCAAATGATATTAATGTTTTACGTAAAGTTAAATATAATTTGTCAATTATTAAAAGAAAAATAGATACAATTGACAATTATTTAGATAAGGATAATTTAATAAATCAGACAAAGAATTTAAATATATCTTTATTTATATTATGTAATTTAGCTAAACGAAGACCTGTTATTTTTAGAGATAGTGATATAGAAGAATTAAATACATATGAATTGTTGACAAATGAAATGATTGGAGAAAATGAAGTTGATGAAGAAAATGTAAAAAAGATAAATAAGTTAATCTTAAATATGTTGAGAGAAAAAGAAAAGATGTATCAAAGAATATATAGATGTTAGATAAAAATAAAATCTATATAAATAAAAAAAAAAAATTATAAAAAAATTATTGAATAAATGAATTAAGAATAAAAATAAGAAAAGAATTGCGTGAATTAAATTTAGTTAAATCAAATCCAACATATTTTTTACAATGTAAAATAAAATTAATATCTCGTTCAAGAATATCAAAATCAGATTCGGGTATTGATTCACGATATTTTTCAATAAAATCAAAATCAATAATATGATTATTTTTTTTCCAATGATCCAATACATTATTTTGTACTGAATTTTTTAATATTATATATTTTTTATATTTAGATTCTTCATGTATATGAAGTATATTTTCATTAAGAATAGCATAATTTAGATCATAAACTATTTTTTTTTGAATATTTAAATATTTTAAAAATTTATTTTTAATATCTAAATTTATAATATTTTGAGTATGAGGTAAAATCATATTTTTATCTAAAATGATATAATTATGATTTTTTTGATTTGATTCATAAATATATATTTTTAAATAAACAGACATTTTTTTTAACCATGATGATAAAAAATAATTAGAATATGTACTTATAATTTTTGTAGATATATTTTTTAGATCAATATATATTTTTCTATTTTTTAAGTCTTCATCATATAATATAAAAATATAAGTCCAAAATAATAAATCATATTCTAAAGTATCAA
>JACCDW011954222.1_pt1 | contig 21221 bp, 28 predicted proteins | sample 7449781 | NCBI WGS metagenome assembly JACCDW01 (sample SAMN15323449, study PRJNA562643) | freshwater metagenome | isolation source: river surface water | place: USA:Blue River Watershed | collected 2017-08-18
GACAACATCGAGAAGAGAAAAGACGAAAGAGAAAAGACGAAAGAGAAAAGACGAAAGAGAAAAGACGAAAGGGAAAAGACGAAAGGGAAAAGACGAAAGGGAAAAGACGAAAGAGAAGAGACGAGATCTGAGTCCAAGTCACCTGGGAAAATCTGCGACACTTTGTTTTCTGAAATTTTTCATAAAATTAAATAAAAATTTAATTTTTTCATTTTTTCTCATTATATTCATCTTTAATTATTAATCCTTTGTCCAAAAAGGAAGCACCTCAAAATCATATTTTTTCAGACCTTTCTTCATTTTTTGGACTTCTTTCAGACTCAGATGAGTATATCCCATTGTATTTACTTTACATTTTTTCTTGGTCTTGATAATGGTAGCATCGGGAATTATCAATTGTTTGCAATCTTGATCAAAAGTACAAAAAAGTGGATCATAATTGCAATGTCGATTCTTCAATAGAGTTATTCCTTAGTGATTGATTTCTGACTCAGTTTATTATTTGAATCCATTTGAGAGTGCCTTTCTGGATTAAATTCAGTAGGAAAATTGGAAAGTACACGTTCCATTTCTGTAGAAATGTTGTAAATTAGACCAAATGCCTTATGCATATCACCTTCATACAACTTGATGGAATGATACATCCACGAGTGTTTAGTGTTAAACAATTCCTCAACCAATTTATATTCGTTGTCCATTTGATTCTTCCGAAATTATCTGGAGGGTTTTCAAGTTGTAATTATAGCCAGGGTAAAACTTGATAATAGGTGTGTAAGGGTAATGTATTTTCATATCGAAAAAGGTATTTTCTCAGTCATCTTTAAATCACTAGGATTACACGTCAGCTTTCGACTAAGAGAACTGATGACTTTTCACTTAGAACGGCGAGCTTGTCATGATGAAATTGATTAAAAATAGATAAAATTTACTCATTTCACCTTTATTTATTTGATTTTTAATATTTATTGGTTACATTCATTCGATCTAAACATTAGGCAAAGATCAAAATCAAACAATTTATAACAAAACAATTGGATTATGTAAAAATTATGGTAAGTTTTTACATAATCCCAGATTTGATCGCTAGCATTATTTCTAACATAATCTTCTGAAATTGTACTCAACTCTAACCATTTTTCTACTTCATCTTCCTCGACATCAAAAGGCTCACTACCCCTAAGGCCATATACATCGCAAAATGAAAATTGTAGTTTATCAAAACGTAGTTTAACATCAATGTACGATATACAATTACGTTCTTCAGTTTCTGGAACCTTGATTATCCCGTTTTTACACATTTTTTCAACATTCTCCTTAGCTTCTTTATGAATTGATATCCCATACTTTTCTAAAAATTCATTTAATTTATCAAAATGTTCGACGCCAATAGCTGTTTTTCTAAAACGCAATTGGTAGATGCTACAGGCCTCATAATCAACTACAACTTGATTTCCTACTTTTCTAATTGGAAAGGCAAATCCAATTGTCAGGTGAGCATCACGTAGTTTGGGTTTATAAGAAATAAATCTAGTCTTGTCGTTGCTTGTTTTAAAATATCCCTCTGGTTCCGGGGTAGTTTCCTCATTTGCGTCTCCCGTTCCATTTTCTCTAATGGAGACTTCTATGAATTTGTGTGTATTTTCGTTAGTAGACATCTTGAACTTGATAAGAAATGATATCATAATTGGATAATAATGAATTTATATACCTACTCCCCTTGTGATGAAAATATTGATGACGTAGTACACCACTATGATGAAATAAAGCTGGAAAACAAAGCCCTTGAAAATAACTTTAAAAACAAAGCCCTTGAAAATAACTTTTAAAAAATAAAGCCCTTGAAAATAAAGCTGAAAACACCATTTCCATTTAATCATTGTTTCAAATAGACGGACCTACACAAAAGGATACAATGGACACCATTTTGATCAATGGAATAGAGAAGAAATTAAAATTTATCGAAAATGGATACGCATATCTTTCGGTTAAACAATATAAAATCCCAAAATATTTGGGAAACGTGTTTAATTTCCGATTCATAGAGGATTGTTCATTGGAAAACTTGAAGGAAACATTTAAGAGATCCTTTTCGAATAATACATTGGATAACGCTTTTGATTTGTTAATTGGATGCCGACAAACCCATAACTATATCAATTACGACAAATATTACCAAAGTTCAACCTACTTATTGAAAATTCAAAAACAAAACTATCAAATTATCTGTATCCATAATGAACCAAAAGTATATGCTGGTATAAAGGATTTTATTGATGTCTTAAAATGTAATAATTACAATTTGAATCTTGATAATCATTTAAACTTGACTCCACAATCACTTAATCAACTAATTGATGATTTTAAGGCAAATTACATTGATGAGGAAAATGAGGAGGAATCACATGAACTTGGTCATTTAATGTCGTGGATGTTAAGAACATTTGGAATAGGACAGTACAATAAATTATAAAGAATTATTAAGATTAAAAGGAAAAATAAAAATTTTCTATTTAATTGATATTCTTTTGTTTATTCTTTTGTTTGAATTAAAAGAGGCAACTTACACCCTATCCCTGAAGTTTTCCATAACTTGAACCCCCCTTAAGGGGAATCTCCTATTGTGAAAAGTTTTGTCTTTTCATTTGTGTAGGTGTAGATAGCTGTTTGAGAAATTTGTGTAGTTAAACAGTTAATTTTAGTGTTTAAGATAGTGTCGTTAACCTTACAAATAATGAATAGACAAGATAGAATCATTGAGGACATTAATTTCTCATTAAATATATTGAGAAATAGATCCTTACAAATGAATAAAATTTTAAAAGGTGATTTAGAGACACTTCAAAGTTCTGTAGACAAGACAAAATTTTTAACAATTGAATTGAAACGGTTGGAAGGTAAAATAGAAGGACAACGTATTAATTGGTTTTTATTTTTTTTAATTGGACTAGTTTTGATTATTTTTATAATTATGGTAATTTTTATTAGGTGTACTTGAATTTTTGAAATGGTAATTTATCCAAATATAATTGGGGTAATAAAACTGTTCTAACCCAAGCTTTGAAAGGAATTTTATTTAAACTTTTTGAAATTTTAATTAGTTGAAAAAGTTCATTTTCAGAAATAAATGTTGATGATCCATTACAATTTGACTCAGCAATTTCCAATATATTTAAAAATACATTACTCTCTAGCCATAATGTTGTTTCATCATGATAGGAATGAAATCCTAGCCTTTCACCCTTAAAATAAAATGTCCTAGAAAAAATAGGAAAAATAGGAATAGCAGAGATCATCTTATTCCTTTTAAATCTTAGAGCATGCAAACAAAACGTCAGAAGCAAATCGTTCGTCCGTGTGAGCAGTGTGTGCAGTTGAGCACAAGTTTTAACAAATGGAAGAGGAGTCAAAGGAAGAAAATACGGAAAATCCAATGGAACAGAGACATTTGATCGATCACACCTATACTCGAAAATTAATATTTTTAAATGGAGATTTTGTCCAACAATTGTTACAAGATACAAATAAACACATAGAATTTCCATGTTTAGATGGATATAACCATCTATTTTGGTAATTTTATTGCATTATTAATATGTTCCTTTATTGAATACATATTTTCATAAGTTACATTTGTATTTTTGGAGATATTATTTATCAATCTCAAAAAATCTTGATCAATTATTTTAAAATGTAATTTATGTACATTGTTGCGCATTAAAAATTTAATAAATTTTTTTTCGAAATCAATCATATCTAAAATTTCTTTTGGAAAAATAAATTCATGTTCAATAAATATTTCATCTTCAAAAGAAAAATCTTGCCATTTTAAAATAGCTTCAGCACATTCTTTATTCATTTTAAAATTTATTGAAAGCATTCTTATTTCAATTTAATTCAAGTTTAACATAATTTAATGGGTTATAATTTTTAATTGTAAAATCTTCGAATTTAAACTCATCAATTTCCTTTCGATTATTTAAAATAATTAGATCGGGATCGGTTAATTGAATACCATTTTCTTCAGATTCATGAAATTTTTGACACAAATTCTTTAACTGTGTAATGTGATTTTTATAAATGTGAGCATTTCCCAAAGAGATTTTTAACAAGCCTGGAGTCAAATTTGTAATTTTAGCGATGATATTCGTTAATAACGCATAACTTGCAATGTTAAATGGTAATCCAAGACCAACATCTGCCGATCTTTGCGACATTAAACAATCCAATTTATCACCTCGCACGTAAAATTGCGTTGAATAATGACAAGGTGGAAGTGCCATTTTAGGTAAGTCCATTGCATTCCAAGAACTCATCAGTAGACACCGTGATGAAGGATCCTTTCTAATTATACCAATAATGTTTTGTAATTGATCGACTCCACCCTCATACTTTGTAAAACAATCTATATAATTTTCACCAAAATGTCTCCATTGAAAACCATATATTGGTCCTAAATCGCCAACTTTATAATGTAAATTAATAGATTCCATAAACTCTCGAGAACCATTTTTATTCCAAATCTTTACACCCAATTCATCCAACTTTAAATGATTTGTCGAGCCGGAAATAAACCATAATAATTCGTGTACAACATGTTCCCATTTAATCCTTTTAATTGATAATAATGGAAATTTATCAAGGTTAAACGTAAGCATTTCACCAAAGATTGAAATGGTTCCAATTGACGTCCGATCATTTCCCTCAATTCCTTCCTCTAAAATTTTTTCAACTAAACGAATGTACTCTCTATTTGAATTCATTTTAGCTCACACTTAAATATAAAAAAGTTTAAATTATTTATCAATATCAAATTTTATTATCAGTATCATCAATTTATCATTTACAATTTAAATCATTTTTCAGGTTATCAATATCTTCCTCTCTTGCATTCCCCAGCACAATCACAAGATCTCTTGCTATTTCGATTAATGTTACCATCTAGGTTACCATCTAGTTTACCATCTAGTTTATACTCCAACAGTTCAATTTTTAGTTTGAATGTTTTCAACTCAGTTTCTAATAATTCAACCCTCTTCTCATGTTTTTCTATAAAAGCACGCAGTCTTTTATTTTCCACATTTAAATCTTGTGGGGTAGAGTAATTTTCTTCGGACATGGGCCAATAAAGTAATGGAGCTGTGGATCTTGGGGTTTGTTGTAGAAAATAATTAGGAATAGAAGGTAAATTTACACTCTGATTACTTAAAAAATTATTCAAAGTATTCAAATCGCTTGGCATATATGCTGTCGAAGGGTACATACAAGATGATTTGTACTGAGGCTGTGAATTAAGTTGTACATTTGAAATTGGGTTTTGAGCTTGAGTCAATTGGGTTATTAGTTGATTTTGTGAATTTTGTTGATTTTGAGCCATCCCTGATTGGATTCCTGTTTGGAGTCCTGGTTGAGTCACTGGTTGATTTTGCTGATTTTGAGCAATCCCTTGTTGAGTCACTGGTTGATTTTGAGCAATCCCTTGTTGAATTCCCGATTGGGCCCCTTGTCCTTGTGTCGTCCAATCTTCCATTATTAAATGTGGTTTGATGTGAGTCTAATTTAGAAATGAATAAATTAATTTGATTCATTCGTTTTTATAACAAGTGCAAAATCAACAAGATTCCACTCGAATGCCCTCTCACATTGCATTATTTACACATTTTACTATTATCAGGTCATCATGAATATTATTTTAACCCATTGAACACGTAAACCTAATATGTAATTAATTGATAGTAATAAAAATCGAGAGGGGGAGGTGCCTTATCTGATGAAATAAAAATTTTCATCATGGAAATATTATGAAATTTCAACTTTCAAGTAGTCATTAATTGTTCATCTAAAAATTTCAATCTCCTCTAATAAATTTTCCCTTTGGTAGAACGGAGTATCAATAAAAACGTTTTTAACTCTAAATATTTTGTAAATTAACTCGGCCTCTTCATACAAGTCTTGTAAGTTAATTATTATATCCACCCCTCTACCCAACAACCCAATTTTTTTACCATTTTTATAATAATCTTGTAAATAACTTTTAAATTTATCAAGAAGGAATCTTTTAGTCAGTAAATTTAAATTTTCATCTGAATAAATTTCGGGAAATATTAATAAATTTTCACCTTTATCATTTAAATTTTCAAAGGGATTAAAACTGAAAGTTTCTTGGGGTACAAGATTTGATAATTCCTTTTCACGAAAGACTTGATAGGTTAAACTCTCGTCCAATACTACTTCCAATTGTAAATTTTTGGTAAATTTTTGGCCTCTATAGGAATTTTTTAAGATACCCAAATTCTCTGAAGATATAAAATTGTATGCTAGGTATAAAATTTCTATTTTCCCAAACTTGAATTTCAAAATATCCTCTGTTGTAAAATTGAAAAGTATTTTTATGCTCATATCCATATTTATTTTTGTGTCCTTGCATATATTTTTGAAATGCAACCATGTGGGTGCAGGTATAATTTCAACTTCTTTATTGAATATTTTCAATAGACGTTCTGAGAAAAAGTTGCCTTCCAAACAAAGAGAATTTGTAAAAAAGATGTAGATAATTGGAAATTTCGGCATTTTTTTTACCTGCTCCCCATAGTGCTCATTTTTACATTTAGAGTCCTTGGAGTCCTTTTTACATTCTTTCTTGCAATCTTTTTTAGAGTCCCTTTTCTTCTCCTCTTTACATTCCTCTTTTTGAGAGAATTTTAAATTCTTACTAAATTTGCACTCCATCTTATGACTATTTTTAGATTTTGAAATCACACACAGTTGAACTTTAAGATGAGTAACAACCGAATTTCAGTTGTGAAAACAAGAGAGAAGGGAAAATTAGAAGACTACAAAATCTGCAGTGCTATTTTCAAATTATCCCATGGATGTTCCAAATTACACGGTGAAATTATACAAAAGATGGAAATTATAAACATATTAATCAACACGTTGAAGGTGCTCAATCCAAATGATCCACAAGTTTCGTCAATCATCGAGGACATTACACAAATTGAACAAATGACGGAAAGGATTTTAGAATTACACATGGATGTTGATATAAATATGGAGAAATAAATGAATAAAAATTAATATCAATCAAGCGTTCGAGCTGATATCCAAGTGACTTAAAACTAAAATAACGCGTTTGATTTTAAATTTCAGTAAAATGAACCAAAGTCAATTTATTGTCTTTATCTTTACCATTGTGATTAGTGGATTAATCATTACAGATGTAGCAAGTGTATACTATAAAGAGCTACCCATCCGTGAACATTTTATAAAAATCTGCGGAATTGCCCAATTTGCAGGAGGATTAATTATATGCTTGGGATACGTTTTTCAAATTATTAAAATCCAAAAGACAAAGAGTGTCCAGGATTTATCCGAAGTACAACTTATAACAATTTTTATGGCCTGTATGTTATTTGAACTTTATGCAATTCACAACATAGGAGCAACTTTGGAGTTTTTCATCACAAATACAATATCATGTATTATGACCGTGATTGTTTTAATACAATATTGGGTATTTAAAAATGAAATTGAGACATCACCAACCGAATTAAATTTATCACAACGACCACAAACACCCTTTCTGAAACGTTTGAATAAAGAGACTTTAGTTTAAATGCTTGCCTTCTTTGATTGCATTTCAAAATATTTCCAAATCACTTATCTTTGATTAAACAAAGTTAATTAAAATGACCCCCTTTTTAATTAAATTCTGACATTTTATTTGTCCAATTTTATTTAAAAAAATTCTCGATGTCATTTCTCTTGATGACTATTTGACATATCTTATCAATTCTAATTAATTATAATGATGTCAATGACTGTAAAATTAAAATGTGTAACACAGAAAAAGATAATGAAGTTGAAATTGATTTCGTTTTATTTATTAATTTAATCAATTTATCAATTTAATCATAATTCATAAATTATTTCAAGTTGTTTCCATGTGTCTTTCAAGTGTTCATCTTGTTGATAATCACGTTGCACTAAATAAACATCAGTCGCCGTATTGACAATTAATCGTTAATCAATATTGACCTAAAGGCGGAGTTTGCAAAATAATCTCGTTGCACTCAATTTATTCATGTGACATCAATTTATTGACCGAGGGTGGAGTTTAGGTTTCTATGCAATTTCTGATGACTTAGTGATGAAATATATTTTAATAAATATTTGTCTTCAATATTAAACAAACATAGTCAAGTGTTTACAATGCAACATCTTCCAAGTGAAATTATTTGCGAAATAAAAAAATATTTGACCACTCAAGATTGTTTAGATTTTGATATTTCACTATTTCCATGTGTTAAAAAATTAAGAAATAGGATTGTAATTATTGAGGATTTTAAAGAAAATTATTGTTTAAGATGTCATAACTTAAAGTCTTATTTAAAATCATGTATTTGTAAAAATCTTCCAAATATCACTAATGTATTTGAAAATAACATTTCATTTAACATGCAATTAAATTTCAGATGGATACAATTTGGCAAATTATTTCGAGCAAATGATTTTATTAAAAATAATCAATCTAGATACAATGATTTAGAATATGCAGTCTTAAAATTAAAAGTATTTTTAAAAAAAAATAAAAGAACTTATCTATGTTTAAAAGATGTAATGAAGTTGACTAAATTATCTAGAAAATTGATACTTGAAAATTCCAATTATAGTAGAATATCAAGAAAAAGGTATAAACATGGACGAATAAGGATTCCAATACGTAGTTTTTATAAAAAATTGTATAAATATATAACTTTTAATGAAGGTAATGTTAAAACATAAATAAAGATTAATAAAGAATTAAAATAAATTAAAATGAATAATGTAAATCTATTGTTTTATAAATTTTTTAAAACTATAGGGTAAAAATCTTCTTTTCTTTGGAATTGGTTTTTTAAAATTGTCAAATTTTAATTGACGTTTTAAATTTTCAAGCTGCTCTGGAAAGTGATAAAAGAAATATTCTTCATCAAATATTATTCTCTCATCATCTTCCAATAAATTTAATAAATCAACTCTATTCTCCTTGCCAAGGAGAAGGTTTAAAATTGTTTGTTCAATAGAATCTTTCGTTATTAAAAAAGTAATTTTTACTTCACCATCTTGTCCAATTCGACAGGCCCTTCCCTCAGATTGTATAATATCAGCTGGGTTCATTTCCAGTTCAGTAAAAATTATATTTTTGGCGGCTGTTAGAGTTATACCCGTGTTACAGGCCGTCATACTCATTATAGCAATTTTACATTTTGAATCTGTCTGAAATTTATCAATTAAAATATCTCTCTTGGTTGTTGAGCCATCAATGAAAATATAATCAATATTTTCCAACTCAACCAATTGTTTAATTATTTGAAGCATATTTTTATGATGTCCAAAAATTATAGTTTTCTCCATTTGAGAATTTAAAACATAATTTTTAAGATATAAACAAACTATTTCACATTTAAAATATGGTAGATTATTAAATTGGTCAATAAATTGCAAACTTTTATCTAAATTCTGTTTTAATTTTATCCAAATTAGTGTCCTCTTTCGTTTAACCAAATTTAAAACTTTACTACATCTTCTAATTAAAAATTTTGAACTCAACATTTCACATAGTTTGGTAGAGTTACTTTGACCGAAATAATCACCACCATTACAATATTCTTCTCCAAATTTATCAAATGATGTAAACGTTGGATCAATTAGTTTTAATTGTGTGAATAATTCCATAGGTCTTGATAACATTGGAGTTCCACTAATACAAATTATAGATTTTGGAAATGTGGCCAATTTTTCAACCATTTTAAAGCGATTTGATTCAATATTTTTAATACTATGTGACTCATCTATAATTAAACTCGTAATTAAACTAGTATCAAATTTATTAACATTGTTATCTAATTCTGTTTGATTTTTTAATTTTTTGACTTTTTTAAATGGAACAATTCTCTCCAACTTTTCATAATTGATAATAATGTATTTAATTTTATCAAGGTCTTCTAATTTACCATTGAAAATACAGTTTGATAAATTTAAGGCATCGCATTCACTTTTCCAAGCTTCCAAAATAGAGCACTTTGTGACTATTAAACATATCCCACCAAAAATGTTTAAATAATAATCAGCAAGTACTAACGCTTGTCTACTTTTTCCCATTCCAGGAGGATCCGCCAATAAAAACCGTCCATTCTTTTTAAGTCCTCTAAGCACACCTTCAATTTGATGAGGTTTTAACTTGTCTTCAAAATGTTTAATTGTATTAGGGAGACTTGTCACTATATCAAAAGAGTCCATCTTAACTGAGGATAATCAACTTGAACCATCTATTTATAAAACATTTACGTTCAATTTCTTCAACTTTCTATTTTCATCATATTTTTTAAATAAATTTAAATATGGTAAATTAAAAAATGGTAGTCTACTACTTCTTGACATTAAATGTTGATATTTTTCAAATGTAAATGTCTTAATTGGATGATCCATGTATGTCTTATTAATTAGTTGAGATAAGATAAGATTTCATAATAAATAGAGAACATGTGTTGGATTTTTACTCATTCCGTTTTTGAATTTTCAAGTAAAAACAACGAAAATATCAAATCATTAAAATGTTAAATAAAGTTGATACGACATTTGTAATGGTGATATTTACATTTTTCATCTTATGTGTCCTCATCTATATTGGATTGATTGCATACTATTTCTCACAGAGGAATTTACAAAGGAAGATAATTGATGGGGAAAATAAGGACAAGGACCCTCCTCCTAGTTATGAGGAAGCAACCGCACCACCAACCTATCACGTAGCAATTTTAATGGAGAAAATGAATAAGAAATGAATAAATTAAAAAATTGAAAAATTTAGATTTTTTACAAATTTTCAGAAAACAAAGTGTCGCAGATTTTCCCAGGTGACTTGGACTCATATCTCATCTTCCTCTTTTCCCTTTCCTCTTTCGTCTTTTCCCTTCTCTCTTTTCCCTTTCATCTTTCTTCTTCTCTCTTTTCCCTTTCATCTTCTCTCTTTTCCCTTTCATCTTTCTTCTTCTCTCTTTTCCCTTTCCTCTTTCGTCTTCACTTTTCCCTTCTCTCTTTACGATGTTGTCTCTTCGAAGGCCCGACCGTCCCCACCCAACCTCCTAATTTATGTATTTAATTTATAGGATTTTCATTTCGTCATAAAATTCGAAAGAAATCTTGTGATGAAATGATGACGTCACTTAAATGGAAATTAGCACAACAAAACTTTTATGATGAAATGATGACGTCACTTAAACAGAACTCTTGTGATGAAATGAGCAAACACTCTTGATGAAATGATGAGTCACTGAAACAGACTGAAAAACTCTTGTTTAATTTTTAACGTTTTATTCATTCATATTTTATAATTTAAATAATTTTATAATTTTATTTTGAAGCTATTGACATATGTGGTAAAATTATCCAAAGACCATTTTTGTGCAAGAAATTTAATACATTGTTCACATTTTTTACCTTGTGATCTTAATGCTTTTGTCTCTTGATTTTGCACATTGAGAAAAATTAATAATAATAAATTTTCATCAGCAACACTCTTATTGAGAAATTTTTCCATTTTACAAACTAATTTTAATAATATTAAAAGGGTAAACATATCACCATAAATTATAATACTTTTAATAAATAGTGAAAATAACTTTGATAAATTTAAATTCAACTCCTCAAAAAGGGAATGTTGTTCAATGTTTAGTTTTTCTAAATCAAATGAATTAGAAAAATGATTGTAAATAAACAACAAATCATTATCCTCTAATTGAATAAGTTTGCACCAGATGATACTAATTAAATTTAGTTCATATAATCGCCCTTCAGAAGAGGCCATTTCTTCAATTTTTAAAAAAATTTCTCTCACACTCTTTAATACCTTTAAATTATCTTCCGTTAATTTGTTTAAATCAATGGTGTCAACTATATATTTAAGAATTTCCAAAACAACTGCTTTATCAAAGATCCTGTGATTTTTAACATTTTCAGTCAAATTAAAAGATTTTAAACTATCATTAAGCAGTTCCAAAATTTCAACAATGTCAAGTTCTAGATATTTTAAAGTAGATGATAGTTTATAAATAAAAATATTTTCCAATTCTATAATTTTGTTAATTTTGGCAACTTTAGTCTCTGAATCTTCTGAATCATCGGAATCTTCTGAATCATCGGAATCTTCTGAATCATCAATGGGTGAGAGGGCTCTTGAAACTGACAAAAGTTTATTTTTGACAAGGTGCTTTTCTAATCTACAATCCCAAATAAGATTTTTATAGGGTATTATTTTGGAAATGTGGCTATAGAGTTCAATAATCATCTCCTTGAACATAAACTGTGGAAAGGAGGCTACCTTTGTATATAATAAACTAACCTTTGTCTTTAAATAATCAACTCCATTCCAATTTCCTTGAAAACTAAGTAGATTAATCAAGTCATTGATTACACTAAAATTTATATTTAGTTCTTTAAAATATTTTACTAATCCAAGCTTTTGATATGCCAAATTTTCACTTTCATTTATTAACCCCGAAGCAATTATATCACAAATATTATTTGTAATATAATATAAAGAATGTATTAATTCATCAAAATTAATAGTTTTAATTAAACGGTGCATAGAAATGTTACATTGATTTAAATCATCTAAAATTGAAGTTGACAACATTTTGATAATGTAAACTACAACTCTATCATCAATTCCAAAACTTGATTGAAAGATTTTCAGGATATTAATAGGTACATTTGTATAATATGCTTCAATTAACACACAAATCTTTTTTAATAATAAAGAATTTATAAATTTACAGTTAAATGTGTAACTAACACCAAAATGCATTTTAAAATTTTTCATAATGCATTTCAGAATGGAATTTTCAAATGAATCATCAATAAGATGCGCTTGATTTAATAGTAGAATTTCAAAGATTTCATGAAATTCTTCTAAATAATTTATAATAGTTTTTTCATCTTCACGTTTTCTCATCATTGACAATACATTTGCAGCGTCTAACACTTTTTGATATAATTTTTTTATAATTTGAAATGTATCTCGAGATATATGAATGTTATACGCAATGGAATGAAAAATTTTAAGTAAAATCTTAATGTTTCCAAAATCCCCACTTAATAAGTTATACATGTATAGTATTACATCATCATGATGAACACGATTAGTGTTATTACAGATTAATTTAAACACATGTGTACATAGTTCAGCGTCAATCTCCAATAATTTATCATATACCATTTTTTTAATGATGGCTTTAAAATTTTCATGCATACCAATATATCCAATAACCGTGTCCATAGACATAATCATCATAGAGCGCTCAATTAATTTTAGGATTTCAATCGATCCACACATTGGCCTTCCACAATTTTCAATGTAGGTTTCATTACCCCTTTTAAAGATGATGCAATCTAGGCAAATTTTAATTTCACAACTTGTAAAAATGCCTTCCAATTTGGGAACTGCTACTTGACAATCTGGTCCTTGTAGCATTTCGTTGTCCAACATTGTTTTTAAAATTGAAATTAGCAAACGCTTATTCTCAAATTTAAAGATTTCATGTAATTCATTGCGAAAATCTCCATAATCAATTTTAGCTAATACCTCCGTTGTGAAGCATTGGATCTCTTGGTCGTTTAAGTTTGACGTTAAAGTTGTATACAAAGTTGGATTTTGATTCATTTTCGGTTTCACTTTTCACTTTAACTCTGTGTTGGATTTCAATTCAAACTCTTTGGTGTTCTCAATGAACTGACGAATGATTTTGAAATTCAAGCTTTTATATAAATGATAAAGAATCAAACTAAAATGAATTGCAAATAATTTTACACAAGTGTTTACTTTAATTTTTACTCTATTCAAGTGTTTCAGGTTTCAATGATAATATTGTGAAATTTTCGTTTCAAAATACTCTACAGTATTTAAAGCGCGTTTATTCGTTCATTACATAAGAAAAATCTTATCAGTGTAAAACTAAATAAACATGGATAAACAAACAGCAACAAGACCAAGAGGAAAAGTTCTAAGTATTCAGGAGATGATTAAAATGGATTGTCAATTTGAAGGAGTGAAACTACCGTATAAAAATTTACGTCTAATTTTCAATGGAAATTGTCCAAATCTTCAGGCATATATTTTAAAATATTTTAATTTTGAAGTTATCAGAGTTTTATTGGAAAATGGCAATTTTAAATTGTTGGTGAATATTTTAAAAAGGGATTTTAAAAATTTATTCTCAACAGTTGAAAATGTAATAGAGTACAAGTTCAATCAATATTTAAAGGAGGATGCAAGTGGTAAAATCGATGTTAAAAAAGTGAAAACTTTTGATAAAATTATTACAACATTTTTTAAAGTGTTGAAAACAATGGGATGTGGGTGTAGTGAAACAACATTAAAGATAATTTTTAATACTTGGGGTTTTGAAAAGTTTATTAAAAATTTACCACCAACTTGTTTAATTAATGATTCAATATTTGAAATGGTAACTAGCGATTATTATGAAAATTATAATGGTAGTCATAGTAAAGGATCTTTATTTAACAAGTTTACCAATATGACACTTTTATTGAAGAAGAATATTTTTTCATTGTTTAATCCTAATAATTTTACAGTTGAAAATATTCAAACAATTAGTGATTTAAATTACATTTTTAAAATTGAAAGTGGTCATTCTTTGAGAAAGGGGAGAGGACCAAAAACTTTTAAAATTCCAAAGGGCGTTTCTTTAGAAGGTTTAAATTTAAAGGCGATTGCTTTAAACTATTCCATTGAAATGGTTGAAGTTTTTATCAAAATTTACCCAAATTCTTTGAAGAATAAAGAATTTTTAACATTTTGTTTGCTTTCATTTTATTCATTTCCACAAAAGTTTGGTGAAAGAAGATTGAAAAAAATTAAAGGGTTGATGCCTTACGCAAACAATAATGATATTATTCAATTGCCATTATTTTTAGAAAAAAATGACCATAATATTGAAGAGTTTTGCACTTTATTGAAAAGTTGGGGTGACAATCAATTAATATTGAAGGGGATTTTTAATTTACTTATTCAAGATGGATTATCTGATGAAATTCAAAAAATTATTGAAAATATATTCAATTTTCAATTTGCATATGATAATATTTATGGTCAATGTAACTCTTGCTTAAATGAGTTAACTTCAAAGGTTTCCATCAAACCATGTATAAATTGCGACTATTTTATTCATATAAATTGTGTTTCAAAAATTATGTTTGACAATTGTGAAGAATGTTATAAACCATTATTTTCTAAGAATGGTTGAAATAAAGATAAAATTTATTTTTTATTTATTTTTTAAAATTGTGTAATTCTACAAAATTTTCTTCCAGAAATGCATCAATGAAATTACGACAACAATACATCAACATAATTGAATCCGACTCAGCATTGTGTTCAGTCATCTTTTTCCGAAAAAGATGAAAATAAATATTTGATAATCTACAGTTGAATGTTTGCAGCTCACCTCTAGCTCTCACACGTCTAAAAACTTTTAATGTTTCCATACAGGGAATGTTGAACATGAATAAATTTCGTTTTTCTTCTGGAAACTTTTCACACATTTCCATTAAAAGGGGATAATCCAAACTTGCTCCACCATGCGCAAAAAGCGCGGGGTTATTTAATGTTTTCAAGAAAGTATAAATTAGATTCATATGGTTTTCATTAAATTCCTGTAAATCCTTTAAAATTTTAAGGTTCAGGCCAGTAAGTTTTTGGGAAATTGGATCTACTTCTATCTTTGGGTTGATATATTCAGTTAATTTTTGAACAATAACAAGTGTACCATTCATCAACTCTTTAGTTGAGCAAGCGACCATTGAGAATTGAGTTATTCTAGGAGACTTTCCGTCCTTGTAAAGACCAGTGGTTTCCAAATCAAAAAAGACGCAGGTATCAACATCTTTAAATGTTTTGTTTTGCTCTAAATTCATCTTGACGTGTCGAGTGTTTAATTTTCCCAACAAAGGGAGATATTAATACGCCACAATTTCACAAAAACAAATTCGTCATGAGAGCACATGTCAATTACGTGAATACATTTTCGCATACTTTGTATGAGTACGAGTGGGGATGAGTGCATTAATAAACATATGAACTGCGCAAAAACCTTCATTAAAAAGCGTTGTTAATAAAAAAATTCAGTCATTCAGTCAATCTACTCCTCCCCTTGAAGCTGAACCGCCTTCGGAAATCATCGGCAACAACGGAAAGACTTGAAATTTATCAACATTATTTTCACATCATCTCGAGAAAAGGAGCTGCAGTGCCATCCGTGTAGAAACTTTCTTTATCATTCTGGGAAATCTGGAAATAAGATGATCAACACAATTTTTATCAACGAGTCATTTACAACATTTTTAAACAAACAGGAAAAGCCACTTTTCTCAATTAAAACAATTATAATACCAAAAATATATCAACATTTTGATCCAAAAATGTATTTGATATTTCCAAATTTATTGGAAATCATAGAACATGAATAAAAGCATTTGAAGAAACAAGAAATTTTCATTTTTAATTTTTATTTTTTACTTTTTTATTACAATATTTGCTAGAAATTTTTCAACATCGACATCAATATTTTTACTAGTAATAAAGTTTAAAACGTTTGACAATGATTTATTTACATCAACTTCTAGAAAATTGCACACTTCTGAAACCTTTAAAAATTCTCTATAAACATGTTTATTTACATCTTTTGAAAATGTAACATTAATAACCACCACCAGAATTTCATTATCCGTTATAAATTTCCAATCCTTGCTATTATTTTTAAAAGCTGGATGTTTGAAAATGTCTTGTATATCGAAACAATAAATAATATTATAGATTGGGGTATATTTTCTTGCTTCTACAGAAGTCCATCTGATGTAATTGTCGGAATATAATCTATTAATTATATTTGGATGATCAAGTGGTAAAATATTCTGCAACTTTAAAATTTCTGAATATTTTGCACGCAATTTTGAAAATTCCTCATGAAAACTTTTGATGTTGCTAATCATAGACATGACTTTTTATCAAAGTTTCACCTTCGTCAGCGCAGCGAGTCTGTGTTAAGGTATATTCCACTCCAAGAATTTTTCTTGGTTCATCCAAAATTACCTCCTGATCTAAAATTAATTTCAAAGACTCTAGGATTACACTTTCAATAGCCGCTTTAGATTCCAAATTGGGTGCCAAATGCTCTTCTAAATCCTCTTCCAAATTTTCCAAATGCTCTTCTAAATCCTCTTGTTCCACACTAACTTGTTCAACCTCTATAATTGATAATTGTATAATAAGGATGAGTTTGTTTAAATTAATTTTTGTTAGTTGTATTATAACTGTATTTTCAAATCCATTGGATGTGGGACTTTTAAATAACCCTCCACTTAACGTGGACAATACAATTCAACCTCTACCTTCACTCAATCTAAATGTTGAAAAACATCTAGAAAAATTGTCCTCTTTAAACGAATTAGAGTCTTTAAAATTACTCAAGTCATTGGAATCTTTGGATTCATTAAAATTACTCAAGTCATTGGAATCTTTAGACTCGTTAAAATTACTCAAGTCATTGGAATCTTTAGACTCGTTAAAATCAATTAGTGCGAATGCTCAGCTTCCAAAGCTTCCAAATCAACTGACTCAATAATTCGTTTAAAAAGTCACAATATTTTCACATAAAATTAATTAAAAATATTTTTCATCTTAGGCAAACTAACTAAGAATGTCACGTAGAAATGGAGCAATTCTTCAAATTATTTCCTCTTTGGTTAGGATAAAAAGGCAAGTAAAATTATTTTTTAATCATTTTAGTTTAAATCTTTTTAGAGTAAACTTTGACTCCTTTAAAATGAAGAATATTAATCTCGGTGAATTTATAAAAATGCTTGAACCATTTTTATCATTTGGAGAGATTTTACAAGTGGTTCACATATTGAGGTGAGTATTTTTTTTTAATTTTTATTTTTTTTTAATTTTATTTAATTACCAATAGATGCCATAAAATAAACTTAGATGATGACTGGTTTCAATGTAAACAGTAATTATTTTTTTAATTAACTTTATCGCCTCCACAATCACTTCATTAAAGTCGCTCAGTCAACTCATTAGTCAACGAGTCAATAAGTCACTGAATGTAAACTGATATCAATAAATGTTCCCATTTCATTTTATATAAAATGAATTTCACAATACTACACACATCATCAGTCTTGAAACGAATTTAGTTGAGTGAGGAGTACACGGAGAGGAAATCAGAGGGGCTTCAAAGATGGAGAAATTAATTACCAAATTCGAAGATATAAATTTTTACAAAAACAAACTTAAACCAAATACTAAATTATTAGTGAACTTACAGTTGTGTAAAGCAATAGTCGAAAAATATAAAGGAAGTGATGGATCAATTTTCTTTCTACAAGACCTAGAAGATGACGATACACCAATAAATCAACATGATTTATTACTCATCACTGATCAAGACCTGTTAAATAAAAATAATTTAAAAATAATCGAGGAATTTGTTGGAGCAACATTAATTTTCTGTGCGAAAAATAAATAAAAATAAAAATTAAATTTATTGAATTTATAATTTATTGTTATTGTCTTTATTCCAAAATTACACTCTTAGAGGTTGCATCTCAATGTTTGATAGCAATTTAATTTCTCTAACCAAGGGATTGATAATAAATTTACTAAAGAATGGAATTTTAGGTAAAAGACACCAAAAGAGAATATTTAAAACTGATGAAATTAAAATTTGGAGTGTAAATGGAAGAACATAAAAATTTTGTATCTGCTTATCCAAATGTTTAAAAATCTCCATTAGATCATCAGTCTTTACTTCACTTGATGGCGATGATTCAGGTACAGAAGGTTGGGCTGTTGTCACTTGTGTTTGATTCGTGTCAGGTAGAGTTGTTGGCAATTGAGGCTGATTCGTGTCAGGTAGAGTTGTTGGCAATTGAGGCTGATTCGTGTCAGGTAGAGTTGTTGACAATTGAGGCTGATTCGTGTCAGGTAGAGTTGTTGGCAATTGAGGCTGATTCGTGTCAGGTAGAGAATGTTGAATCGTTGCCACATCTTGTGTGGAATTTGTTTTTTGTAAATTAGAAATAGAATCAAAGGTTACCGTCACAGATCCTGGAGCTGGGTTAGACTTTACTGATATAATCAAAATCGAAAAAATTAATAATTTAAACATCTTACACTATCTTATATAAATGAATTTAGTTGTTATTTAGTTTTTATTTAAAAAATTAATTTGGTAGTAAATTTTTACCACAAGAGCCATCACAACCAACTTCATAACATCTTAAACCCTTTTTATTAGGAATTACTTTAAATACAAGTCCTACAAAAAAGGAATCTGGATTGTATGGTGGTGGTTGAATTGGTGGTTGAATTGGTGGTGGTTGAATTGGTGGATTGTATGGTGGTGGTTGAATTGGTGGTTGAATTGGTGGTTGAATTGGTGATTTAAAATCTTTGATGTTTTTGGAACCCATCTTAAATTCACTGTTGAGTTGGAGTTTTTAGAAGTCTTTCACACGAAAGTTGTTTTTATGTCAATAAATTGCAATCGATAAGAAATCACGAGAAATCACTCATGAAGTGTCATGAAAAATTGTTATTTCTTGAAATTTCAGCTGTAAGAGGAAGTTCTTAGCAAAACCTCCAAAAATTGTAAGATTTACGACCTGTTTACGACCTGCAACTTATTTCAGTGACGTCATCATTTAATTTCATCACAAGATTTCTTTTGAATTTTATGACGAAATGAAAATCCTATAGCACTTTGTTTTCTGAAATTTTTTATGGTGAAATAACATCACACATTGGAAAATTCCAAAAATCACAACCAAGGTGTAAAAGTTTATTAAAGTCGTAGAGAATATTAAAGAAAAATGAACATTGAAATTATTTATAAAAAAAATATTTATTTACTAGAAAGATGTCATTGTTATTTTTGTGTAAAAGCAAAGAGGAATAATTTGATTGGACGTCATTCTTTAAACCCCTTTCCATCTTTATTAGCTTTTGCTGCAAATCAATTGAAAAAAAATGTTAGAAAATATACTTTAAAGTTTATAAATGATGTTGATCCAAACTATTCAACTATAAATCCATTAATTAAATTGTTAATTATGGGTGATTATTATAAACTTCAAAAATTCCACCCAGGAGAAGGGACTTGGACAACCAAATGTATTTTTAAAGAAGTTGATACACTTGACAAATTTCTAGAATGTAATTATGTAATTAAAGAATATTTAATTGATAATTTACCCAAAGAACTTGTTGAAAAGTGGAAGGATGAGTTTAATAGTTTGATAAAAAAATCTAAATTTGTTATAAAAGATGCTCATTATTGTACTTTTAGGAATGAACAAATTCAATTTGGAAAAATGTTTCCAATTAAAACGTTAAAATTTAAAGGTGGATTAATTAATTTTTTAAATCGTAAAAATTTTTGTTCAACGTGTCACAAATCTTTATATAGAATAGTTACACCTTCATTTAAAAAGAAGGGTAAAACATTTAAAAGAACTAAATTTTTACCTGATTTAAATCAAACGGTTGAATATTTTGATAGAGAACGCGCATTTAGAGATAAATATATGAAATATCCATCATTTACTTCAGTTTATTCAGGAACTAAAAAGGTTGGTTATTTTATATTTAATCGCAATGTTGCAAGGTTCCATCGTGGGTGTGCCCCATATCAATATTCTTCTGGATATAATTATAAAAAGATTTTCAAGGATTTTAAAGAAAATGATCCAATTTGGAATGAAAGACCGTGGGGCGAATATTGTTTCCCAAATTGGTTAAATGATGAAGATGAAATTAAGAATTTTTTATCAACCAATAATTATACAATAAGTGGGGAATATCTATTGGTCAATCCAATTATACATCCAAATTTTAAAAAAATTATTCATTGAACAATTTTTCATGACACTTCAGTGAGTGATTTCACATAAATGGAAATTTATTGACATTATTAAATATTCTGATAAGCGCTCAAGTATAAAACACATCAGAAATCGTAACTCACATCACATCAAAAACAACTTTCCTATGAAAACGTTCGACTTAATAAAAACTCCAACAGTGTTTTAAAATGGGTTTCACTTCATCAATTGTGCATCTCTTCTTTCATTGTATCAAGAAGGGGTCTCCTGAACACATC
>JACCDW010696332.1_pt1 | contig 21199 bp, 19 predicted proteins | sample 7449781 | NCBI WGS metagenome assembly JACCDW01 (sample SAMN15323449, study PRJNA562643) | freshwater metagenome | isolation source: river surface water | place: USA:Blue River Watershed | collected 2017-08-18
GACACGGGGGTAAGGCCATTTTATCAATGTCCATTGGATTCCAAGCTGTTAGTATAATTCTCCGTGAATTGGGAGATGTTTTGATTGTATGAATAATTTGGGATATCTGGTCTATGCCTTGATGCCCATAATTCGTGTTATGAGTTCTATATGGAGCTCCAAAGTGTCTCCATTGAAATCCATATATCGGACCGAGGTCATGACCACTAGCAGTCTCGGCATTCTTGTCCCATATATGAACGCCTTTTTGTGCTAATATTCCCCAATGTGTTTGTCCCCTTAAGAACCACATCAGTTCTTCGACGATTGCTTTCCATGCCATCTTTTTCGTTGTTAACAGTGGTAGCGTGTTGTCTCGCAGACTGAAGCGCATCATTCTACCCCACACGTTAATAGTACCCACGCCAGTACGGTCGGTGTTATGCAATCCATTCTGTAATACGTCACGTAACAAATCTAAGTATTGTTGTTCTCCGTTGTTGCGCAATTTGGCTTTCAGCATCAACGGAATTGATGTCGATTTGGCTATCAAATCGATGCCAGTGATGTGAGTTAGTGTTAGGAATTTAAACTTAATGTTGTTATCTTCCAACGTAGGGCTTTCCGTTATGTTATAGAATTCCTTTGGGAATTGTGGGAAGAATTTATCGCATTTAAATTCTCCTTCCAGTTGCGTAATATAAATCTTCTTGGCCAACGGAAGGAACATTCTGTAAATGTCTACACCCCCGATGACATACGCAATGCCGTGACCTATTTCTTTTTCCACCTCAGCGATTGTTGTACATTTTTTTACATTCTCGATTGGATCCGAACTATGGGTAATAACGATGTTCAATCTATCGTCAAGAGGTTTCGTCGGAAGACTGTCCCATGTATTCTTACCCATGATGACTGGATGTTTAATTGTGAGTGCCTTAAAGTAACGTTGGTCGAGCGGAATGTGCCATGGTATTGTGCCAGCACATCCAATCCCGTCATTTGCGTCCCGAGCAACGACAATATGAAATTCGATCATTAATTTGAAATGTTGAAATATTATATAACATTTCAAATTTAGAATGAAAATCGTGTTAGCTGAGTTGTAACTCTTTTTTAAAAAATGAAAAGGATATACGCCATCATCCAAAATGAAATCGCAAACAATCAACGATATTTACACCCTCTCCAGCGACGCACGAAAGTTGATCGCCCGTGGAACGGCGTTCGATGAACACGAATTCTTGGTGAAGTATGATTCAATTGAACGGAACACATACGGCAAGCTAGACTTATTAGCACATTTCAAGAATTACAGCGTGTTCTTCCCCGACACCAAGATGCGAGCGTTTTCGGAAAGAACTATCCCCGAACAGATATCAAACCTATTGATATCAACCGGTTCCGTGTTGGCAGGTTATTCGGTAGCGCATAAGCTATTATTTGGGAAACTAAACTCGGACATTCAACTTTACACCAACCCGAGGACTTTGAAATTTGTGTGCCAAAGATTATCGGAATTATTTGTGTGCAAATTTTGCAGGTCGGACAGTATGATCGTTCTATTATGTGAATGCAGTAACAGCAAACATCACAAACTGAAAGATGAAGATTTGAGTGATTGGGCGACGATACAAATAATTCCGATGACATTTGATAGCATCACCGAATTGGTATATTCGTTTAACATAGGTATAACGCAATGCGCATTTGATGGCAAGGACATATGGGCATCACACGAATGTATGCTCGAAGTCACGAATAAAATGGTAGTCGCACATCCAAATCGGATTTGTAGTGATGATAACATTATTTTGACTTCCATTGTGCGCCGTTCGGTACCCATTTTATTTCCAGAAACATTTGTGGAGTTTATTGATCGTACCAAATTATGTCCAACTGGCGGATTTTCAAACGTTGTTCGGAACCTTGCGACTGACCATATAGAATCTATCAGTGACGGATATCCTATCGAAGATGCTACAGATATTATTCAACATATCACCAAACATTTACGTAATGGTGACAAAGCGATGACGTTTGTGATGTGCTCAACGGATCATCTTGATATGATGTTTGACGGAATTTTCGATGTTGAACATATCTTATCAATGATCGATGACGAAGAAATAAAATTGCCTGATATGATGAGTATGTTCGACACCGATGGTCGCGTTGCTAAAGAACTTGATGCATTGAGAAAAAAAACACGAGATGCTATCCACAGTATCCTGACAAACACGCATCTTCAACCAATCAAAACGATGTTTCGTAAACCGAAAATTACGGTAACTGAAAACTGGAACGAGGAAATAGAAGTGGGAAAGTACTTAGGTGTTGATACTTACATGCCTGTTGAAATAGTATCAATCATAAAAGGGTACTGTATGCCTGGCGTGATAAATAGTCCCGAAGGAGGCCCGTGTCGTGTCAAGCGAATCTTAAATGAGTTGGACGACTCGTCTGACTCATCTGACGAAGAGGAGGAAGTACATTTTCGGTTTGTAGATTCAGCAGGAAAAGATGAAGAATCACACGAAAATGAGCATTGCGCTAAAATTGCCAAACATGTTCGGTACGTCCTTGGTCGAACGGGGTTAGACAAATCAACAAAGTCAGAGGAACCAGATTCCGATGACGGTATGTAAAAAATATATTTTTTATCGTAACATAGCGACAATCAATACAACGATACTAATTATCAGAAGCCATAACAAGAAATCATTTCGCTTTGGTTGTGATGATGGAAGAGACACTTGTGGAGGTGGCACAATTTGTGGTGGAGGTGGCACTGCTTCCGTTTTTTTCTGCGACTGTTGTTGTATGTCACAAATCATTTTCTCTAGCGCGCTTAATCTGGCATCAACGTCGTGAATAGTTATGCTAAGGTTCGACAAGGCTGTGGAACCATATGACACATCTGACAGGATTTCATCCATTTGTTCTTTAGTGAAATTGAACTCTTTCATGATCATATGATCGGTACATTTTCGGGCTTGCATCCCAAGAATAATTTTACGGATGTGGCTCTTGATGCTGATGCTTGTACGTTCATGTTTCTTGGCGATATCATCGTACGACATTCCGCTATGAACTTCTTTGGTGAGCGCATCGTCCTCAGAATCGCACCATTTCTTACCAGCACGTGGAGGACGTGTGGATTTCACGTCATCCAATCGCCTCACTTTCAGTTTCGGTTCTTGTTTAGTGATAAGAACTCTTTTTTGTTTAGGTACGTAACGCGAACTGCTTGAACAGCTGGCGCTCTGCGAACTACTAGAAGTACTGGCGCATAAGTTGTCCCGATGCTCTCTGTCGCTTCTAAAAGCATCAATAAGGTTAGCAGACGAAGCTTCCAGAATGTTCGATTGAGACATGTATTGAAATGTGTTAATTCGATATATCCCGTTATGCCATTTCAATTTTCACAAGACAGTGTGATAAATAAATAACTAAATATATCATGTCGGATCTTATTGTATTTCAAGGTCATTGCAAAGATTGGGTTAGGATTATGCTTCCACACTTGACGCACATGCTTGACAAAATGGAATCAACGTACTCTTCAGAACATGCCAGATGGTTCATTGCAATTGCTCGCGCAGAATTATGGGAAGCAACGAAAAACGGACGTCACGCTCATCTGAGGGAAAATATTGAAGATGAATACGACCAGTTAGTGAAGGATCCTGAGTTTGATGAAATCCGTGAAAATTTTTGCAGAGATTGCGCTGGATGTCTTGCCGAACATCTCTGCAAATCTTATGGTTGTAAAATGAAACGTGGTCACTCGTGTCCGCGTCATTTCGAGCTCGCGACGGCATGGTGGGTAGACGGAAACGTAGAAACAATTCTCCATAAAAAATGAACATAAATATACTCGATACATGAATTGCGATTGTTGTAAGCTTTATAACTGCACCAACACGAGTGGTCCCGAATTCGGATTCGTAAAGAACATAACGTGGAAAACGTATCTACATATTTGTGATAAGATTGCTAGTGAACTCAATGATGCATATGGGACAAATTTTATTAAAATTGTACCAGAACCTATCACCGAAGGTGGCATGATGTTTAGGGGTGGTTGTTTCGATGAACCACATTACAAAAGTATCCGATTGAATATCCCTAACTATCCTTGGATTAACGATGTGAATGGCTTCGATGCTGATAAAGTAATTGTCCCACGGGGGATTTGGAAACCCAGCGTTCTGAAAGCCTTCCACGATACATCGCCGTGGACTTGGTATGAATTGGGTATTTTGTTGAACGTGTTCGAGCAAAACGGAATCATATATAGGAAAGTTCCTCCCAAAGAAATATTCGATAATGCTGTTACTCTATTCGGCTCAACCGTGCCTGATAAATTGCTAGTCAGAAAACATAGTTAAGAAAAAAAGAACGGTGGCATTTATTTGTGAATACCCATTTGATTATTTTTTGAATGGAATGTAAACATGCACACAGTAGTTCTTATTTCGAGTGGCGTTTGTACAAGCCATAACATTTTTTTACATTGTGCCAAAGAGTATTGCAAACGCTTTAATCCACGTATGTAGGAATGTATCACAGCATGATGAAGTTCTACTCGAGCTTTGAGCGTGAGTATTTTTGCCTCGATCATTTCTAGTTTGGTTTGATTCATTGGAGCTCGTTATATATAATACCGTTTCATTTTTAAAAGCGCATGTCCTATAAAAAAATGAAAATTGCGACTCGTATATGGAATACAATTAATCATAACTCATGTCTATCAGAATCGTTCCTATTGGTGGTCAGCAGTTCATTGAAATGGTCGTGACAACTTTGGTTCAGCAATGCGGGTTTAAACAGATGAGCATCGCCGACACACAATGTGAGATGTTTCGCAGATTGGGCATGTGTCCTCACCCTCGCACAGCTACAAGCATTGTCGATGCTATCACGCATGCCTATCCGAAGTTTTGGTTGTCGTTCGCAAATAACATGCCTCATGTCAGAATGGCCATCACCGGTGATAAAGCTGCAGACTTTTACGGATGCGTTGACTTAGGCTGGCATGTTATCAAACTGAAGCAACAAAACCACACCCCGCCACCGGAAGGCATTCATTACGTCGAACACTCGAGTTATGCCAGGATGCAGAATGCGGTTTGCGATATCGTGCAAAGTATTATTACTCCCGAAAACGCTGGTCTTTCCCAATCTCCGAAAAGCGTTCAGAGTGTGACCAGACATGACAGCATGTCTATCAGTAGTCACACATTGACACTTCGCAATAATGGCGAAAGACTTAAGACTGATATGCATTCGACTTCGTCGTCTTCGGTTTCAACGTCATCATCTTCAGTTTCTACGTCTTCAGTTTCGATTTCGTCGTCTTCAGTTTCGATTTCGTCATCGTCCTCACGCCCGCCCATCAAGCTCAAGCGTAAGAAACCCGAACCTAATTCCGACCCTGATACTGAAAAGGTCATTGACCTTGGTATCGTGGAAATCGTGAGTTTCTCGAATGTCTCGCAATGCGAGAGACAAGTGGTTCCGACTCCGCCAGTTGTCGAACCCACCGAAACGTTCGAAGAACGCTTACAGAAAGCTCGTGAGAAAGCCATTAACGCTTTACACAAACGCCGTCGGCTTAACGAGAAACGCCGAGAAGAAGCGATTGCTTTCATTAGCAGTGTCGTCAATGGAGCCAAACAATCTCCACTTGAAAACTACGGTACTATGCTACTTGACCCCTGGCAATCCAATCTCTCAGGCTCCAGCTCTTCGAGTTCCAGCTCTTCGAGCTCCTCGTTTGGAACCATTACAGCACCAATCCCCGATTCGAGCCCTGTGGGTGCGTCTCTGATTGTGTCACCTATGGCCTCGCCAATTTCGTCGCCCGCGAACTCGCCAATTGCGTCACCTATGGCCTCGCCGAGCCCATCTCCGACAACCTCTACCGGTTCTCCCATTACACTGAGTTCCGTGATGAACGAGTTTGTGAATCCATTTGTGGAAGATGATGCTGAGATGCATCTGTTCTAATCCTTAAAAATTTAGAGATAGAATTACATAAACTTTTACTTTTTTTAATTTTATATAGCGATGGATTACATCATTGTTAATCTGGATAACTATTGTTCTGAAAATGAAGACACACTCGCAGAACTGCAAAAACAAGCCCGCGGTTTCAAACAAATTTTAAAGGGCAGGGGTAAGTTGTTCGTGTTCAGATGCCATGCTCCGCTAGAAAATGCGTGGTGCGTATGGGACAAAGTAGACGGCGTGATTGCTAAGATTAGTGGCGAGGATGTGTGTGCGGATGGCAATCGGTTAGTTGTTGATGGTGATGAGTATCTATTATACCGCTCAAACGATGTCGACATGTACGATGTGACGTTTAATACTTGTATCGAATTGTTCAATGATAATTACAAGTTTGTTAGCGGGCGTGTGAATGAAAGATACGTAGCTTCCAAATAAAAATGTGAAAAATTATTTCTGTATAGTTAGAAATGCAATACGACAAACTGGTTGAAATGAATCTGATCAGCAGTTGCATTGACGAGAACGATATGATATCTGTTTTGAATAACAAAGCGTTCGAACACAGAGTCCTAAACTTCTACACGGAAACATGTGGGCAATACGATCAAGATGTCGGCTGTTCATTGATAATGAACAACGTTCGAAATAAGATTTCGCCAATATTCGTTGGCCTCCAATGGGACTTATTGGATCACGTTGGAACTATGCATGAAGAAATAGTTCGACCGCTGTATTTCACTTGTTGCTACGAAGGGAAGGAACGAGAATCATTGCCTGCCGTGTGGCGTCGAGTTTTACGCGGAACCAGCAAAATCTTAAACCTGCGTAGTCTCATCGCTAACGAAAATAAGCAAATCAAAGCAAGTGCGTCCGTGATATGCCAACGTATCTACGAGTATCTATTCATGGAACGCGTGTTGTGTGAAGTCTATTGGCTTTTGAAGAAGGTACGCGTTGATAAGTGGTTGAACAGCAATTAATTTTTTCGTACTAAAAATTGAATGGTTATATATCATCATGGAACTTTGTAACGAAGAAGTCAAAAAATTAATTGCTGAAGCTAAAATGGACTTGGAGACAGTCCTTAAAACAAATTATGGGGTGAGCATGCAAGAGTATCTTTCCGCACCTATTGACGATTTGGACTTATGTGGTTTGGATTACTCCGATGACTCTGATTCCGATTCGGATTATCATGAAGAGTGCTCGGGCACGGCAGAAAAAGATGACGACGAAATCACAGACGAAGAAGTCACCGAAGAAGACAGGGACGAAGATGTGTACGCGGACGATACAGATTCGGAATACGACGATGACGATGACGACGATACTGATACAGAGAATAGTGATGACGACGGAGTGGATGATGTCAAAGACGATAAATGAAAATCGCCAATTAACTCTGGTAAATCTGACTCCGAGTCATCGTCGTGCTGTAATGCTTTTTTTGGCGGTTTATGCTCACTATCAAATAAGCATATAGCTTTTTGCGGGCATTTGTTGATGCAGATGCCACATCTTATACACATGTCGTCATGAATCTCTGCGAAATCTGTGCGTGCTGTGATACACCGTTTTGGACAGTGTGCCATACATTCCTGTTTGCAATTTTTTGGGTCACACGTACCACGCAAAATTACAACTCGTTTGTTGTTCATGGTTCTATATCATTCCATTTATTTAATGACTTGTGAAAAAAACAAACTCAACCATCTTGGCAGTTGAAATATTTGTTGCTATAAACTTCTTTTGACCATACAAATTGTTCAGGATTTTTATCAAATGTTTTACTCATGTCGACAAGCATGTCCATGTGGTGAAATCGACCACATGAGGGACAACGTTTACAGCTCATATTGTGATTCTTAGTTTTGTCCGTTATAGTGAGGTGCGCAAAATAGCCCACAAGGAATGCACCGCTCAAAACGTATTCGAACAAATCACGACCGAGCTCATCCTGGACGACGAGACGTGCCCCTCCAGATGTTTTTTCACCGATAGACATCAATAATTTAGTTCTGTCCTTGTACGATTGGGATGGGATATCCCAATTGAAATTGCATCTTCCTTCCGTTTTCTTGAGACGGCTAATCTTTAGCTCAACGGTTTGTTTTTTCTCATCGATAGCATCTGCACCGTGACAATCCATATTAATGTTCAAGCCATGCTCGCTACAATATACGAAATCGTGCATCTTGTTAACAGGACAAAGGATGATAGCTAATTTGATAACGGGAACCAGCAACGCACCTAATTCGCTGGTCTTGATATCGCCTCTTTGCACTCTATTAGAAAGTCCAACGATTTGGTCTCTAATCTTATGAAAGTCAGTCATGATTTAAATAATCCTATATAGTTTCGTTTATTCATTTTTTTAGCGGATTAGTCATCGTCATAGTCATCGTGTGGGAAATACATGTAAGCCAATAGATGAGATATGTATATGGCTTCTAAAATAATTATTGTATCAGCACTTGGTGCTTCGGCACCCATCAATTTAAATGCTCCCCATAGCAAAACTAATACCAACATCGTGAGTATTGCCCATCCAAACGATATCAAGAGCACCCGCACGCCTGGATTCATAATCTATATTATCTAACATTTTTTTTGTAAGAATATGAATCAAATTGCGCAAAATTAAAAATAATATAATATACCAAATGTCGGAGGCGGTTCCGTTGCCCTCGGCACTTATATCTTCGGCGCTAACAGCCACTGCTGGAAGCACAAAAGATGCGGGATTGGCGGTGTCTTATTTGTCTGGTATGGATACCAAATACGGCGGACTGATGCGTGACCATACAGATGCCAAATTTAAATTCTTTACGGACAGTGATAGCGATCCAACAACAGTTGTAGATTTCACCACACCAGCGAGCGTGGTGACTGGTGAGCTACATGTGAAATCGTCGCTTACAGTCGATGGAACCATCACAAGTTCTGGAGAAACGGAGGTGAAAGACGCTATATTCTTATGCTCTGCTGGCAACCCAGCAGATTTGTTAAACACAGGATATTTAACAGAATACAAATCATCTGGGATTAAATATTCTGGATTAGTGAGACGAGCCGGTGGAACTTTCTCACTATTAAGAGCTGAGACTACTAAAGTGCAATCTGATTTAGCTTTTACGAATTTCGACGACTTACAGATTCGTTCTTTAATCAACGATTCAGGTAATACGATTACACTACCAACTGTCGCACAAACACTAATAGGAACTGGAGGTAATAGTTCCATGACGGGTACATTACAAAAAAATGGCGACACGAACATCTATTTTAATTTCGATACAGGTCATGTCGGGTGTAACAATATCATCTCACGAGGAACTCTAACCACAACTTCTTACGCATACATAGGAACATATTGTAAAATAGGTGGCGATCAGATTAAAGTAAGTACCGACGCTATCTTGGCTTTACCAACTGTCGCACAAACGATGATTGGTACCACTGGTTCATCGGCCATGACTGGGTCGCTGGCAAACGCTGGTGGCACGTTGTCTGCGAATTTCGCAAGTGGCCTGCTGACCAGTAAAAACATAACAAACACCGAAGCAATAGGGACTGTTGACATGACCGTGTCTGGCGTTTTAAAATTTAACGATGCACTTACTACTAGTATCGATTCTGTGTTGAGCTTCCCGACGACAGCTCAGACAATGGTAGGAACGGCTGGGAATTCTTTGATGACCGGTCTGCTGACCAATGCTGGAAACACATTGATAGCCAATTTTTCGACGGGGAACATGAAATGTGTCAATTCTCAAGTAACTGGTAACAGCACGGTTGCTGGAACTGAAACTATATCTGGAGCATATTGCAAGCTGGAGTCTAACACCATTAGAACGAGTCTTGATACGGATATTACGATACCCACTCTAACACAGACACTAATTGGTACCGCTGGGTCGTCTAGTATGACTGGGGTGATTAGTAACGCAACTGGAACAGCGAGCATCAATTTTACAAGCGGAGCCATTACCTGTGGTGATATAACTGCTGGTTCTGCGACTCTAAGTGGGACGATGTTAGTGTCTGGCGCATATCTTAAATTGGCTGGTGATGTTATCAAGAACAGCGCAAACGCAAGCATTACTATACCCGCTCTAGCGCAGACTCTGATTGGAACATTGGGCTCATCAGTTATGACAGGAACCGTAGAAAACGCAGGCGCATCGTTGTCAGCAAATTTCGCATCTGGAGATTTGTCATGTGCTATTTTGGCGACGTCTGGAATTGCGACGATAGGTGGTTCGTATTTGAAAATAACGAGCAACAAAATCCGTAACAGCTCCAACAATGACATTACTCTTCCTGTAACTGCCCAAACACTGCTTGGCACGATAGGTTCAAGCATCATGACTGGAACGCTGGCTAATGCTGGCGGTACGTGTTCCATCGATTACGGTACAGATGCTATAGTGTGTTCTTTGCTTAGTGCCGGTTCGATTTCTACGTCTGGAACTGTGACTGTTGGTGGCGCATATCTGAAACTTGGAGCGAACGTAATAAGAACAAGTACTGATAACACAGTCGCTATTCCAAATGTAGCGCAAACACTGATAGGAACAACAGGGTCATCTGCTATGACCGGGTCGCTGGCGAATGCTGGAGGAACGGCGATTGTCAATTATGCGACTGGTAATGTTACTTGCGCCGATATGACTGCGACTGGAAATGGTTCGGTGACAGGTACGTTGGTGGTTGGGGGTGCTTATTGTAAACTGACTGGGGATGCTATCCGAACGAGTGTTGATGGCACTCTGACGTTACCGTCGGCTTCGCAAACTATGTTGGGCACGCTTGGTAACTCAGCCATGACTGGGTCGCTGACCAATGCTGGCGGAACAACGGCTGTCGATTTTGGGGCGGGTGGATCCCGCCTGCCATATGTTGGCATAAACATAGCTCCCGAATCTGGAACTAATTTGTATGCCTACGCTGGGAACGTCAAACTCCTTTCAGAGAAGACCGCACACAAAATTATTACAATTGATAACGAGAAAATCGTAAGCACTGTGACTGACGATTATGGAACAACGAATAGTCATCTTGTTGTTCGTGTGGCTCCCGAACAAGGGACACCAGCATATGATGCATTTAATGCGGGAACCGTGGATACGTATACTTACTCATCTGTGTCCTCAAGTAGTATTTCGGATACAAAATATTCTTTAAATTATTCTGTGAAAGGTAGCGCAACATTAACACCTGTGATTACCGTCCAAAAAGATAAAGTGGGAATTAATAACTCTTCACCTACCGCTAACGTTGACGTCACTGGTTCGACAAATATTACAGGTAATTTGACTGTTGGCGGGACGTTGACGATACCTTATTTACCGATGTGTCAAGAGACAATCCAAGTGGCCAAAGCTGGGACTTTGTATGCGACAATACAAAGTGCGATAGACAGTATCACGGACGCAACGTCAACGAAAAGATATACAGTTATGGTACATCCTGGAATGTATACTGAGAATCTCACACTCAAAGATTATGTCAATGTGACAGGATTCGCTCAGGATTATCAGAGTACGATAATATCGGGTACGGTAACATTTTCAGCAACGTATGGAGATATTTCATTCTTAAAAATACGTCAGACAAGCGTTGTGACTAACGACGTGAAACTGATAACGGTCGCAGGTGGCGAGCATATCATAATGAATTGTATCCTTCAGTATTCCACGTCAAGCGACATATCTGGTACTGTGATTTATCATACTGGCGGTTTGTTACATATGTTCAACAGCATAGTTCGTTATACAAACACAAGTACTGCGTTGACTGCGCTGGATATCAAAGTTATCCACTTTGCTTCGGGCACGCATGACGTAATCATGGAAAATAGTGAGTTTATTATAATTTGTAATCACGTTGGAGCATCTCTGTATGTTGTGTACGAAGACCAGGTATCCACTTGTGGAACTATGTTCTTTATCGGATGTCATATGCAACCAATACTTGGAAGCACTCGGACGGGTGCGACTGTGGTGTATTATCTCGGTGGTATTGGTGGAACCGTCAAAAAACATATCGATTCTGGTAGAACAGACGCAATTCAGACATCGCTAGGAACCGTGTGTGCTATTTGTCAAACATCTGCTTTAGGAAACACTACAGTCACAGTCCGACATACCACTATCGACGTTCGTAACAACGCGGCCAACTTTATTGCGAATGTGGGTGCTGGAGACACTTTGCTAATATCTAATACAACGTTACTTGGGTCAGAATTATTCACGGGTGCCGGTACCATCTCTAAATCATATGCAGATGGAACAGGTGTCAAAACCGACTCGGTAACGACCACATCGGTTCATACGACCGCATCTGCTGGGGCGCTGGCGACTGGTTCTACTTTGAGTATTAATCCAACTATTGTTGACAAGACTTCTACAACTGGCGGTGAGATTTACATGCTCGATAGTTCGCTGACATCGACGACTGGAAGCGCCTCTGTGTTTTCTATGAAGGCTGGCAATACAGTGAATCCTATATGTCAGGATGCTTATGATTACGGTAACCTGGGGCATGCGTGGAAATTAGCTAGCGGTGTGTATACCGACGTAACTACGGCGTTCAACAACGCAGGCACTTTAACTAACATGTTTAACGCTAATAACAACGCTGTTCTAATAGGTTCCACAAGTATTTTTAATGCTATTGCTTTTGCGTTGTCTACGAATGCTAACGGTGCTGGCGTGGTTCCTGTTTTCGCATATAGCACAGTCAGCGGAAGTTTCACGAATTTCACACCGACAGATGGAACCAACGGATTCAGGCAAAGTGGCTCTATTACATTTGTGGGTTCGGCATTGGCCAGCTGGGCGCCAATACAAGTTAACGCAGAAGGTACTGATTATTATTACATACGTATCACAAGATCAGGTGCCACGCTGGCAACACTTCCTGTCGAAAGGCAAGTGCAAGTGGATAATACTTTGAAACGTTATCAGTGGGACAAAACTGGCCTTGTTAGCGTCGACAGAATAATACTACAGGCACGTGCTACGGCACCAACGGATCCTGTTAACGGTATGATGTATTTTGACAGCGCAGTCGACAGGTTAAGGTATTACAGAACCGGTAACTGGCAGAATTTGTAATTTGTTCCGCCGACATAATAAAGCTTTCGAAAAGAGTTTCACGTTCCATTATTTTTTATCCTATTTCTATAGGGATCATGTCGTACTACTTTAAGAACGTGAGGTTGGGCAATCTTTATGTTGGCTCGAGTATCTACACCCCAACTGGCGATGCGCTGACTTTACCAAGCGGTGCGCAGACGTTAGTCGGCACTGGTGGGTCATCAATTATGACTGGAACGTTAGCCAACGCTGGAGGAACAACGTCTCTCGATTATTCAGTCAACGCACTCAGTCGGTTGGAACATATTGGCATGGGAGTGAGCGCTAGTTCAAGCTATGGTCTTTACACATCTGGTTTGGATCACTATCTCAGCGCTTTGAAAACCGCGCATAAAGGACTTGTATTAAACAACACCAGTCTCACTATGTCCGACTGCGATGAAGCGAAAGCTGGTAACACTCACGACTATTTATTTCTACAACATACACCAGAAGTTGGAGCACCAGCTTACACTGCTATAACAGATGGTTACGTTGACGGCTACATTCTCACTACTTTATGTGAAGCCGTTGCTGACGATGTAAAAATGCAATGGAAGTATAACGTTAAGGGTACTGGAGCAACTAGCGTAATGACTTTTGATAAAACATTAGTAGGCATCAACAATGAATCTCCAGCGGAGGCATTGGACGTGACTGGGAGCATCAAACTGAGTAGTAGTCTCAAAAGTGGATCTTACGTTTATACTATGCCATCCGCAACTGGTACTCTTGCACTCACATCTCAAATTCCAAGCATAGCCAATCTCGTGACAACAGATACAGACCAGACTATCTCTGGTATCAAAACGTTCAACTCGGGTAAGTTGATTGCTACAAACATCACCAACACCGGGACGCTGACATTACCAACGACAACAGGAACGATTGCGTTAACATCTCAAATTCCAAGCATAGCCAATCTCGTGACAACAGACACAGACCAAACCGTAACTGGCATTAAAACGTTTAGTTCTGGCAAGCTGGTCGCATCTAACATCACGAATACTGGGACGCTGACACTGCCGACTACAACTGGGACGTTACAATTAATAGAAAATCAATATTCACTTCCACAGGCTATGTATTGGTCAAACAGAGCTACGGTGCCCACTGGGGACACATCGATGCTTTATTATTCGAGCACCAACTGTAAATTGCGAATCAGGGATGCGAGTTCGTACGAATACAGCATCCCTCAGGTCGGTTCATACACCACTGGTACTACCGTGCGAGCTGGCAACGTTGTGGAGTATAACACAACTACGAATACTATCAATGAAGCCAACAGAATCATTTCTACCAACACTACGACGACGGGTGTAACTGTGACATCGGGGGTATTTGCCACTGCTCCGGCGGGAACATGTGAAGGCCCTCAGATTTGTTTGATGTCGACAAATCTGCTTTTGTATATATGGCTGGATGCTGGGAACAATGTGTACGTTGGGACGGTGAGTGTCATCGGTAATACTTTCACACAAGTATCACAAATTGCGCTGACGGCCACCGCTGAGACATCTGCGAGGGCATTATCGGTTTGTAAGATATCAAAAAATAGAGCGGTAGCTGTGTTCTCGGGATTAACAAGCGCATCAACCATAATGTATTTGGTTAACATATCCAACACTGGCGTTGTAACAAACGTGTCAAACACAACATTGATAGCTTCTTCATCGTTTGGATGTAAGTCGATACTAATGGGAACACAATTCATTATTACTATGTTGGTGGATACAGCTAAAATGTGGCTCTATCCTGTAAGAATAGAAGGAGCAACTATAACCGTTGGAACTCGTGTGGAAGTTACCGACAATACGCCATTTGCTGGCGGATCAGCAACTGGAATAGTACGTGTGTCATCTACAGCTTTTGCTATTTCGTATGCTGATTCTGGGGGTAATGTTCGCGTCGCCATTTGTACAACCGATGGAACCAGTATAACTACTAACGCAGGCTATGTGGCTGTGACTTCCATTGGTTCCATCAGTAATCTTTTGTATTACAACAACGTACTGTTTGCTTGTGGTATATCAGTCGGAACTGTACGAGTGGCTGCTGGAACTATTGCTGGCACGGTCATAACTTTCGGCGCATCTATCAACATCAATATAGCTTCACCAACCTTTGCTTACAACGCCGGACTGATACCATATTATGGGAATAGTATTCAATTGATTGCGACTAAATTTACTGGCGCTCAATATGCCACAGCGGTAACTTTCTCTGGAACTACCGTGGCTAACGATGGTGCATTTGTTCAGATCGGGACTGGACCCATATCGACAATATCCACTTTCACTAACATGTACTCTGTATCGCTGGGAGACGACGGGTCCTTTATAACTGTTGCCCCGGGCGCCGCAAAGGCACAAGCGGTGCTCTATCTGGTGATGCCTCTGTATCTATGTGCTCGCGAGCAAATGTCCGTTGTGGATGATTACGAGACAAACAAATTTGCTAGCCCATCTTCTAATCCATATTTATATTACATACATAGTGATTCCAGCAGATATTGGAATATCAGTCCGACCGTTTCGTTGCTTGTTGGCGCAAACGCTGCTGGCAATTTAGTATACGCAACTACACTTACCCGCAAAGGCAATCGCATGGAAGTTGGCGTTATATCGTCAATCGCAGGGACAGATATTCGATCTGGTATGGCTGTTCTTGGATTGAATCAAATTGCTGCGGGATGTTACGATAGTGTCCTCGGAACTCTCAACTATACATTGAAAACGTTGCATTATGGTAGAATGGGTGTAGAAGTGTATAAGAGATCTGGAACCGCGGCAACTAGTAATACATTGGCAAGCTCGTTGAATGTGCCAGTTTATGCCGTGCCACTTGGGGTGAATAGTTTTATCAAAATTAACCCAATAACCAATCTACAAACTCTACAATCTGTTCCTGTTTTCATCAATGCGACGAACGGGCTGACCGTTGATGGCGCTCCGCAATCATGCGCCAGTTCGAACGGTGGAGACCATAAAAACTTTTGTATGAAAGTGGTTCGTCGTCTTGATACATCTTTGCCAGACTGTTACTTATTCTCTTGTTGGACTAACGCAACTGGTCCGACGTATTCTCTTGACTGTCAAACGTTACAAAGTCCCACGGCTGGAACTTATGCAATTGTTAACGCTAATGCAGCGTTGTTGGCAGGGGTGTTAGATTTCAGCATGGCGGACATGACATCGTATTCTTGGGTTCTGCTTTATCGTCTTGGTGCTACGAACACAACATTGAGATGTCGGATGGTTTATCTAAGCACTGTCAATGCAACATCTCCCACACTTCACGCTACGATAGTTACGGTAGCAACAGATTTGAACAGCTCATCATACGTGATTTGTGTTCGAGAATTGGGTAACAACAATTTCGCTGTTGGTTATACAAACTCAACGCCTGCGCAATGTGTCATTTTATATAGCATGACATTTGATGGAACAACGTTCGTAGCTCAACCCCTGACAACTGTGACAAAGGCAACATGCACTTTCACAACGTTTATTAATTTCGATGAACGATACTTTGCGACCATCGGAACGAAGATAGCTGACGCTACTTATTCCAGCATTCAGTTATATAAAATAGACGAAGGCGAAAAAATGATCGGAATCGCCGAAGAAGATGCGAACGCTGGAGAAACCTGTTTGGTCGCACCTTTCGGATCAACATACAGGAATCCAGTGTTCGTTTCTGGGTCGAGATACATTGTTGACGTTAATGGTCGTATCAACACGAATCGGATAGTATCTGATATCAAATATAGTGGTCGTTTACAGGAATTAGGTATTTGTTCTAAAAGTGGGGAAATACTACTACAGAAGAACATTAATTAAACCACTGCATTTTTTGCCAATTAAAAAAAGCAAGTATATACATCATGTTCCAGTCTTCGCGAAAGTATCAAGCTGGTAACGCCGATCCAGCGACGAACAATCCACAAGTTTTACAAGCATGCTTGTCGGAGGTACGACAAAAGATTCACAGGGAAATGACGATAGGTGAGGAACGCGTGGTTTTGAAAGTCTTCAAAACATACGCTTCTGTTAACTTTCAGGGCATTGACCCTAAAACTATCGTCCCGACTATGGTTTCCGTTATGCTAACGCATCTTCGTAAATATCAAGATAGACAACTCAACCCTACTGACATGCATAAATATCTGAAGAGCAAAATAGGCAAGACCGCCGAATCTGACAACGTGCGTGATATGCCGATAACCGATATGGAAATTATACCGAATGGTGATGTTGGTGTCTCGCAGATATTTGGAACATCTGAGGAACAGAAAATACAACGTTATTTTAATCCTAAGGCATTATATCGAACCAGATACATTGTCTTAGATTCCAAGTACAGATCGCTTACAACTGTGAGTACTAAATTGTACTGGCCTATAGTTGAAGGTCAGTACGCGCCTGATGCCACAAGTATCGTTGGCAGAATTAGATCTATAGTTATGATAAAGGTTTACCAATTCAGAATTCCATACTTTGCTGGGAGATCGGACTCTATATTCAATCGCATAAGTCTATTGTTCGATGAATTGAGCTCTCAATCTTTCGTGTGTCAGGAATCAAGACTCTTCCACATTATGTTGCAACCGACAGTCAACGGAAGATGGACGGAGTTGGATCCTGAACACTTCAACAAGGGAATTTTCCGCTTCTATCAACCGATTACGAAACTTGATTCACTAACTGTGACTATGGGAGATCCACTCAGGCTGATCGATTTTGGAATGGATAGAGTTAATGGTTCTTTGTACATTAAGCCAGATCGTGGTAGTGGGTGGGTGGGATCGTATTTCTTTGACCCACTAGTAACAGAATTAACAATTAACACCACGTCAAATCATGGATTGCAGACTGGTGATGAAGTAGTGTTAAGCAACGTGTCTCCGATTATATCATCTCTTAATATTGACACTTTTAAAACGCTAAATTCAAATAATGGTAACATTGTCATAAAAATATCTGATACTTCTTTCTCCATCAATACATTATTTGCTTCGTATTGCTACCACCCCACAGGAACATCACTCACAACAACTATTTCCTCTAATACTGTGACGGGAGTTGGTACTCATTTCCCAACGGATTTTAGAGTTGGGCAAACTATTTTGCTTTTCATTCCGTCGTCTTTCTCGGGTTTACCTTACACGATACATAGTATAGAATCAGACACATCTCTGACTATAGAAACGACAGCGACATCAACTGGCACAGTGGTTGTAGCTAATGTGTACGCAGTCAATTTTGTAAGAGATGCACCAACGATAGTTTACTTCAATTCAAAGCGGATAATTATACCGATAGAGGTGACCTATCTAGCTAGTGACCAGGAATAAAAATCATTTGTATTTTTTTAGCGATACGGATATGTGGATATGAACAACTATATGATATAACATGAAACGATTGCCTATTGAATTAATAGATATTACATTCTCTTATGCTCCAGTATACACGTTACGGACATGGATTTGTAAAAATCGTATCCTAAATGATTGGTTATCAGACAATCCGCATCCTAACACTTTGCAATTGTTACAAGAAAATCCTAAGAAAATCGATTGGGTAACGTTGTCATGTAACACGAGCGATTGGGCTGTTAATTTGTTAAAAACGAACAAAAAATGTATTGATTGGAATTGGTTGTCAAGAAATAATAACAGCAATGCCGTGGAACTACTAAAAAATCACTACGATAAAATTAATTGGGCATTTCTCTCTGGAAACAACAGTGACGATGCGGTCGAATTGTTATTACGTAACCAAGATAAAATTGATTACAAGTGGTTGGGTGCAAATAGCAATCGCAATGTATTTTACCTAATTTTAATGAACCTAGACCGATGTGATAAAAAATGGTTGTCGAGTAATTCGAACGCGGATGTCATCAAGATATTACGTTCTAACAGACACATGATAAGCTGGGACGAACTGTCATACAATAATTCAGATAGCGCTTTTGATTTATTGATGACTGATGATACTAAGATTAATTGGAGTGGAGTGTCTGAAAACAATAATGGTAAGGGCATAGAACTGTTGGAACGCAATTTTAACAAAATAGACTGGGACAGGCTTTCTCGGAACACTAATGATGAGGCAATAAGATTACTGGAAAAAAATTACAAAAAGATAAATCCTGACCAACTTTCGATCAACAGAAATCCCAGAGCCATGGAATTATTATATAACATGCGAGAGAAAGTGAATTATAATCACCTGGCATCAAACACCAACATATTCTCGTATGATTCAATCTATTTGAAAATTTTATATGATATACTATAGAACCGAGTTTTGATTTTTGAATGTTGGCAACCAGCAAAGATATCGTATGCGACAATGTTGTCGTTTCACTACATAGTGCACACAGAGAAAATCCAACCACAACATATCCACAGAACGCAAAATTTATTTTGTCGCCACCTATTCAGAGAGTTTCGAGTGTTAGTGTGTTAGGTGTTCAAGTGCCATTTGCATACACTGCTATATCACAAACAGGCGTTGGTTCTTTATTATTTCGTTTTAACGCTGGCGGTAGTGAGCGGTGGGTTAATATCCCAGCGGGGAATTATACTAGCGCAACCATATGTGACGTTTTAAAAACGGGGATGGATGCCTACCCTGGTGCCCCTTATACTGTTACTTACTCAAGTACTACGATGAAAATAACTATATCAAGCGCATCGGATTTCCAAGTTTTGACAGACCCAAAAGCTCGCGACATTGTAAGACTGCTAGGATTTCACGAAGACAGCGCGGTTTCGACTTCCGTAACAGGCGATCATCCTATTAATTTAGCTGGCCCGTTATACTTGAATCTGGGCTGTGAAGAAATAGGTCGATATCAAGGTGAGCAATATAGGAACTCAGGATATAATATTGACGACGGCTACTATATAATATACACACTTCCTGTGAACGTTGGGCCAACAGGTATAATAACAAGCTCATTGGCCAACCCCGTTCCTATCAAGTTTGTAAACAAACATACTATTTCGACGTTGCAATTTTACTGGTGGGACGATCTTCGACAATCTATACAATTTCCGTTAGATTGGTCAATACAATTATTATTTCAAACATCATAAATCCAGCTCGGGAAGAATTTTAATTGGGTTGGATTTTTTTTGGCGTGTTTGTTTGTAAATTGCTTATTAAAATTCACATTAATATAGGACATGTTTAAATCATCTCGGAGATATCAAGCTGGCAACGCAGATCCGGCGACAAACAATCCACAGGTTTTACAGGCGTGCCTGTCGGAAGTCAAAACCCAAATTAAGAGAGATATGACTATTGCAGAAGAACGGACGGCGCTCAAAGTATTCAAGACATATGCTTCGGTTAATTTCCAGGGCATTGACCCTAGGAACGTCGTCCCGACAATGGTATCTGTCATCCTTAATCACTTATCAAAATTGCATGATAAGCAGATGGATCCAACGGACATGCATACTTATCTAAAAAATAAAATAGGCAGAACCGCAGAATCAGATACAGTGAGAGAGAGTTCCATCTCTGAGGCAACGGAGGTTGTTCAGACCAGTTCGACAAGTATTGCGCAAATCTTCGGAACGTCGCAAGAGCAACAAATCCAACGATACTTTAATCCGAAAGCGTTGTACAGGACAAGGTACCTGTTACTAGATTCTAAATATCGCTCTCTTACTACTAATTCAACAAGTAGTTTGTTTTGGCCTATTATCGAAGGTTTGTCAACTGATGCTACAACCAGTATCGTTGGTAAGATACGGGATATCGTGGCTATCAAAGTTTATAAGATGCGCATCCCGTCAGTCTCTGGACGCACAGACTCTATTTTCAGAACAATAAGTCTGTTGTTTGACGAGTTGAGCGCTCAAGCGTTTGTTGCGCAGGAAACTCGGAAGTTCCATATTATGTTTTCACCATCCGTCAACGGAAGATGGACTGACCTAGATCCAGACCTGTATGATAAGGGAGTTTTCGAATTCTTTAAACCGATAACTAAATTGGATTCGCTGACCGCCTCGTTCGGAGATCCGCTACGTCTGA
>JACCDW010869059.1_pt1 | contig 21196 bp, 15 predicted proteins | sample 7449781 | NCBI WGS metagenome assembly JACCDW01 (sample SAMN15323449, study PRJNA562643) | freshwater metagenome | isolation source: river surface water | place: USA:Blue River Watershed | collected 2017-08-18
AAATCTGGCTCTTGTACCGTGCTCAAGGCACCGATGATAATCTCTTTCGTAACACTCAATTCACCCATATAACTTGCTTTCCTTTGAAACGCCAAATATACGTCATTCTATCAAGATAAGGCCAATATTTGCTGGTCTATTTTCGCGTAAAGCTTGGACTTATCCAGACCTGATTGATCCATTTCAATTTCCTTTCTGAGTCGCCTTAAAATTTCACAATGTTGTGGATATTGCAAAAGATGCGGCCGATGATGAATGGTAGCGATCATTTCTTGCCACCTTTTCGCTATTTCTATAAGGCCATCTTCAAAGTGTGTTTGTTTGAAGCGCTTGTAAATATATTCGATTGCTTGGTCCGTCGGATGAATCATATCGGTTTGATAAAAACGATAATCACGTAATTCATCCAGCATAATTTCATAGGCAGGAAAATACATCACCTGGTCAGGAAATTTGCTCACTAAGATATCCACGGCTAATCGAAGCGTTGCTTTGGAGACAGCATTTTCTGGCATCCCATCGCGTGTATGTCGTACGGGCGACACGCTAATAATAATTTTGAGATGCGGATTTTTAAGTATGAAATTTTTGTAAGCCAAACAGATTTCATCCACGGTACTCTGCTTTTTGATGAATCGCGAAGCAGCCTGTTTATGGCAGTTGGCAATCGCCCTACCCAGCACCTGATCTTCATAATAAAAGGCCGTTCCCCAGGTGATAATCAGGTATTGACTTGAGGCTAAAAACGCTAAGGTTTTCGCTTTGATCTCGGTCAATGATGCTATAAACTCCTCCGGATTTTCACCCATGAATTGCGAATGGAAATCGGGATGGACATATAAATGACCTTGTTTATACAAATCCGAATACTGCAGGTTTTGTGGACTCAAGCCTCTGAGAATATTCAATGGATGAAACAGTGTTCCTAGTGCTTGATTTGAAACGTCTAAAGGTAAATCAGCTAGCCGCTGTCCCATGTTTTCTGCAAAACATGATCCGATACAAAGTATTCGGCTGTTGGGACGAATCAAATAGGGCGAGCGCGGGATGGTGAATGTTGTGGTTAGATTGATCATATAAAATTATGTAGAGACGCGATACTTCGCGTCTTGGCTTCGTGTAGAGACGCGAGGTATCGCGTCTCTACATGTTGGTTTTGTGAAGACGCGAAGTATCGCGTCTCTACATGTTTTCCAAAGGGAAATGGCTACAAACTCTTTGCCCAACGGCTCATCTTGTTTTCCATCACGTCCAATGGCATGTTGCCATCTTTCAGGATTTCATCATGAAAATCGGAAAGCTTGAATTTCGGACCTAAGTCTTTGCTCAAACGCGCACGAATTTCACGAATTTTTAATGCTCCGATTTTATAGGAAAGTGCTTGCGCTGGGATTGCCATGTAACGCTCAATTTCCGCAATGGTCCCTTCTTCGCTCAATGGTTCGTTATCCATCATATACTTGATGGCCTCTTCGCGGGTCATATTCTTGGAGTGCATTCCTGCGTCTACGACTAGGCGAATCGCCCGGTGCATCTCATCACCTAAAGCGCCCATGTATTGGTATGGATCTGTGTATAGCCCTAATTCCTTACCTAAACTTTCGGTATATAATGCCCATCCTTCTGCATAGGCTGAATTACCTCCAAACCGACGGAACTTCGGCAAATCGCCATTTTCTTGCTGTAAACTAATTTGATAATGGTGACCGGGAATGGCTTCATGAAGAAATAAACTTTCCATGCCAGACGTGACATTGAATTTTTTTGCGTCTAAAATAGGCACATAGAAAATGCCTGGTCTTTTACCATCTTCAGATCCTTGGAAATATTCTGCGGATGCTGATGCTGCACGGAATGCCTCTGTTTGACGAATCTCAAATGGGGTCTTCGGTACCCGACCAAACATCGTTTTTAATGACGGCTCCATCTTTTTGTGAATCGCATGGAAAGCAGCTAAAACCTCTGCCGGCGTTTTGTATGGATAAAAGCTAGGATCCGTTTTCATGTGATTAAAGAATTCAGCCAGGGTCCCTTTGAAGCCTACCGCCTCCTTTGTTTTTTCCATTTCAGTTCGAATACGCTTTACTTCCGCCAAACCTGTTTGGTAAATTTCATCTGCAGGTTTATTCGTTGTGGTCAAGACTTTAATCAAGTATTGGTAGTACGCTGCTCCATTCGGAATCGCCGATATACCGGTAGTTGGCCGCGACTTAGGTAGGTATTCCGTTTGGATAAATTGGGCAAGCCGACGGTACGCCGGGATGATTTCGGATTGAATAATCTGCGTGTATTCTTTGGTATATTTAGCTTTATCCGCCTCGGTGAAATCCTTCGGAAAATTCGTTAAAGGGCCGTAAAACGTGCTTTTTTTAACGTCCTCAACCTCGAAGGATTGCAATTGGGGAATTATTTTTTCTACTAAGGCTTTCGGTAAAACGACATTGGCTGCGATGCCTCTTCTGAAATAGACAATACTCGAATCCATATACGCCGCTCCGATGTGCATCCGTTTTTCCCAATTCTCATAATCCTTTTTTGTAGCAAATGGTTGCAAAACGGATCCGCTGCCTAGTTGAGCAAACGTTAAATGAAAACCGTAAAACTGGTTTAGCGGCATCAAATTATCTGGGAATGTTAGTCCTTCCAAACCTAATTCAATATCGCGCTTCAAGATATCAAACGTGATTTGATCATTGGCATCCAATTTTTCGCGATTGATTTTCGCTAAACTAGTTTTTGTCTGCTCGAGTAAGGCCTTGATTTTGGCACGATGTCCGTCTGTGAAATCAATATTCAACTGATCATTATAGCGGTTGTCGCCATTGGCCGTAGCTGAAACGGGATTTAACTTTAATTGCTCCTCATAATAGGTATCTACGAGTGTGGCAAGTTCTTTTTTTGCGTCTCCGCTTTGGCATGCCGTAAATGCCAATAGGCAAATTAAATAGGTGAGTTTTTTCATTTTGTTGATTTTGAATTTCGAATATAATGAGAAAGCGGAAGAACTGCTACATGGGTTTTCAAATGTCCTTTTTCTCCAAATTACTTTTCCCTCAAAAATTTTATATTTGTAGCTTATATACACATACCACCTAAGCATTTTAAATTTATGTCCAATCAAGGAGCCGAACGGGAACGATTAAGTCTTCGCAATGATAATAAAGGCTGGAAAAAGTGGGGTCCTTATTTGACTGAGCGTCAGTGGGGCACGGTTCGTGAAGATTATTCGGTTGACGGAAATGCGTGGAATACCATATCACATGACATGGCTCGCTCGAAAGCTTACCGCTGGGGTGAGGAGGGAATCGGTGGAATTTCAGATAATAAACAGCATGTATGTTTCTCGTTTGCTTTTTGGAATCACCGGGATCATATATTAAAAGAGCGATTTTTTGGTTTGACTGGTAGTGAATCGAATCATGGCGAGGATGTAAAAGAACTATATTATTATCAGGATTCAACGCCAACGCACTCTTATCAAAAAATGCTGTATAAGTATCCGCAGCAAACATTTCCTTATCAAAAGTTGATCGATGAGAGTCGGAAACGGACGCGTCATGAGCCTGAATATGAGCTGATGGATACGGGGATTTTTAACAATAATGAGTTTTTTGATATCTCCATGGAATATGCCAAAGGAGATGAACAAGATATTTTGATTCAAGTAACCGTCGTGAATCGCTCGAAGGTAGCCGCTCCGATTACAGTGTTGCCAACAATTTGGTATCGCAATACGTGGTGCTGGGGCTATGAAAAGTATAATTATAAGCCGCTTTTGACGGGAGTAGGACATTCGTTCATTGAAGTTGACCACCGCGTTGTAGGGCGCTTCAAACTTTATGCGGAGGAGGCCGATGAATTTTTGTTCTGTGAAAATGAAACCAATTTTCAGCGATTATATAATTCACCTAATTTGACACATTTCACCAAAGATGGGATTAATGAATATGTCGTCAATAAGAATAAGAATTCCGTAAATCCGAATCACATTGGCACAAAAGCCTCGGTTAAATATGCGGATAAGATTCCTGCCTGTGGTACCAAAGTGTACCGCTTGCGTTTGACAAATCTAACATTACGCGAGCCATTTGCGGATTTTGATGAAATCTTTGCTTTACGAAAGCAAGAGGCTGATGACTTTTATGCGGATTTACAACCGGGGATAGTAGATGAGAATTTAAAAAATCTACAACGTCAAGCTTATGCCGGGATGTTGTGGACGAAGCAATGGTATTACTATAATGTCTTTGAGTGGATCAAAGGCGATCCGGCGATGCCAAAGCCAGATGCCTCTCGGAGGCAGGGAAGAAATAGCACATGGCGTCACATGTACGCGGCTAATATTCTTTCTATGCCAGATAAATGGGAATATCCGTGGTTTGCTGCATGGGATTTAGCATTTCACACCTTGCCTTTGGCCCGGTTGGATCCTGATTTTGCAAAGCGCCAACTAGCCGTTATTCTGCGTGAATATTATATGCACCCGAACGGACAGATTCCTGCGTATGAGTGGTCCTTTTCTGATGTGAATCCACCCGTGCATGCGTGGGCGACGTGGAAAGTGTATGAGATAGACAAGGAGATGAATGGCAAAGGAGACGTCGTTTTCTTAGAGCGCATCTTCCATAAATTATTGCTGAATTTCACCTGGTGGGTGAATTTAAAGGATGAAGGAGGAAACAACATCTTTGGTGGGGGATTCCTAGGTATGGATAATATTGGGGTGTTTGATCGTTCGGCGAAATTGCCAACAGGTGGTCACTTGGAGCAGGCAGATGGTACTGGTTGGATGGCCATGTATAGCTTGAATATGCTGCGAATTGCTTGTGAGATAGCCATTGAAAATCCCGTTTACCAGGATATGGCTTCCAAATTCTTTGAGCATTTCTTGCACATTGCAGGAGCCATGCAGTCGATCGGTGGTGACAAACTGAATTTGTGGGATGAGGATGATCAATTCTACTATGATATGTTGCATAAAGAAGATGGGAGTGCGGAATTGCTCAAAGTACGCTCGATGGTAGGTCTTATTCCATTATTTGCTGTTGAAGTGTTAACGTCAGAAATGCTCGAAAAGCTACCTGCTTTTAAGCGGCGTGTGGAATGGGTATTGAATAATCGCCCTGATTTGGCAGGTTTGATTTCGCGCTGGTATGAACCTGGAAAAGGGGAGACGCGTTTGTTGTCCATCTTGCGTGGGCACCGGATGAAAATGATTATGAAACGGATGTTTGACGAAACGGAATTTTTGTCGGACTACGGCATTCGCACCTTATCGAAGTACCATAAAGAAAATCCCTATAAATTCAATTTTGAAGGAGGCACATTGCAGGTGGATTACACACCGGCTGAGTCTACTGGAGATATGTTTGGTGGGAATTCCAATTGGCGCGGCCCTATCTGGTTTCCGATGAATTATTTAATTCTAGATTCCTTGAGTAAGTTTTCGGCTTATTACGGGACGGATTATGAAGTAGAATTTCCAACGAATTCAGGCGAGATGATGAACATCAAAGACGCTGCCGAAGGTGTTTCTAGAAGGTTATTGGCCATGTTTATACCCGATGCCAAAGGTGTCGTGCCGATGTATGATGGACATGAAAAATTGCATGAGGACTCGCATTTATTCTTTGAATATTTTGATGGCGATACAGGAAAGGGCCTAGGGGCAAACCACCAGACAGGCTGGACTGGGTTAATCGCTGAAATTATTAGACAATTACATACCAAATCATGAGTACTCCAGAAGAAAGATTTGCGGCCTTAGGCCTTGTATTACCTCCCGCACCTAAACCCCTAGGCGTATATAAACCTGGGTTGCAGGTAGGGGAATTTTATTATGTTTCCGGACATGGACCTGTGTTGCCGGATGCGTCTTTGATCATTGGGCGGATCGGTGCCGATATGGATATGGAGGCGGGAAAATTAGCGGCTCAGCAAGTGGGTTTGACGATTTTAGCGACTTTGAAAGCGCAGTTAGGTTCTTTGAACCGCATCAAGCGTGTCATAAAAGTATTAGGTATGGTCAATGCGACGGATGATTTTTTACGTCATCCGTACGTGATTAATGGTTGCTCAGAATTATTTGCACAAGTTTGGGGAGAGGAAAATGGGATCGGTGTTCGCTCTGCTGTGGGGATGGGAACGTTGCCAGATAATATTCCAGTAGAGATTGAGGCGATGTTTGAGCTAGGCAGTTAAACGTGATACATCACGTTTAACTGCCTAGCAGTCGCTAGTCATTAGTCGAAAGTTTCTTTGGCAAAGCTTGTAGAGACGCGATACTTCGCGTCTTTTTTTTGTTTTGTAGACGCGAAGTGTCGCGTCACTACGATGCACGCTTAGGCGTTAGTCTCTTTGGCAAAGCTTTAAGCTTTGCCAAAGTTTGAGGCGCATTTCTGCGCCGATTATCTTGATGGTTTAGTTTTTATCTAATCGGTTATTCTTCAGAAGGAATCGATGCTGCGCATCTCAAACTTTGGCAATGCTTTAAGCTTTGCCAAAGAAAAAAAGACGCGAAGTGTCGCGTCTCTACAAAAGGTTTGCCAAAGCGGCTTCGCGCCTCAAGTCTCTACTAAGCGGATATTTCCAACATCTTCTTCATTGCCTTATACGCCGGAATTCGGATGGATTCCTCCAGATTGATTTCTGGAAGTTCGTAGTACAAGGCATTGTATAATTTTTCCAACGTATTCATTTTCATGTAGGGACATTCGGAACACGCGCAGGTATTTTGCTCGTTGGCCGGTGCTGGAATCAAATGCTTGTGCGGTACGGCTTGCTTCATTTTGTGCATGATACCTGCCTCCGTTGCGACGATAAAGGTAGAATTTGGAGAAGTTTCTACGAATTTCAAAAGGGCTGTGGTCGATCCCACATAATCTGCTTCCTTTAAAATCACTTCCTTACATTCCGGGTGAGCGATCAATAAGGCATCCGGATATTCCTTTTTCAAGGTGTTTAATTTTTCTAATGAAATGTCGATGTGCACCATGCAAGCGCCTTCCCAAAGAATCAAATCTCGACCTGTTTTATGTGCTACATACCGTCCTAAATTCGCATCCGGCGCAAAAATGATTTCACGATCTGCCGGAATAGACTCGACGATTTGAACCGCATTGGAAGAGGTGCAGATGATGTCGGTCATCGCCTTGATTTCTGCTGAGCAGTTGATGTATGAAACAACAATCGCATCAGGATGTGACGCTTTTAACGCCGCAAATTCGGAGGTAGGTACGGAGTCTGCCAATGAGCATCCCGCGTTGAAATCGGGAACCACCACTTTTTTGGATGGATTTAAGATTTTAGCTGTTTCGCCCATGAAATGAACGCCACAGAAAACGATTAAGTCGGCCTCTGTTTTTTCAGCAGCTTGTGACAAACCGAGTGAATCGCCTACGTAGTCGGCCAATTCCTGAATCTCGCCATCCACATAATAATGCGCTAAAATCACGGCATTTTTTTCCTTTTTCAGTCGCTGGATTTCTGTAATTAATTCGACACCTTTCGGGGTAGAGCGGGCTATATACCCAACAGCTTGTGCTTCGTCTACTAAATTCATTTCGCTTTAAGGCTAAGGTCTAAACTTTTCATTTGGTGCGTAAGGGCACCTACCGAGATATAATCTACGCCTGTTTCACCAAAGGCGCGGAGTGTTTTTTCATTGATACCACCGGATGCTTCGGTGGTAAACCGACCGTCTATTTTACGAATCGCGGCGCGGAGGCGTTCAGGGTTGAAGTTATCCAACATGATACGCTTTACTCCTCCAATCGCCAGAACCTCGTCTAATTCAGTTTCGTTTCGCACTTCGATCATCACTTCGAGCGGTTCTTTTCTGCCCGCATTATAGGCAAACGCTTTTTCTAAGGCATTTTGAATCCCACCTGCAAAGTCGATGTGGTTGTCTTTGATAAGTATCATATCGAATAAACCGTAGCGGTGATTCACCGCCCCACCGATCTTGCAAGCCCATTTCTCCGCCAAACGGAAGTTGGGCGTCGTCTTGCGCGTATCTAACAATTTGGCCCGTGTACCTTCTAAAATATTGACCAAAGAACGGGTATAGGTTGCAATGCCCGACATGCGTTGCATGCAATTTAATACTAAACGTTCTGCTCTAAGAATGGATTGTGATGATCCGGCAACCTCTAAAACGATTTGGCCTGGTTCGATCCATGTGCCGTCATGTATGAAAACGTCTACTTGTAAAGTTGGATCTACTTCCTTAAAAATCAGCAGAGATAATTCCACACCGGCCAATACCCCTCGGTCCTTGACGAGCAATTGAGCCGCCCCTTTGGCATCCTTAGGAACGGTAGACAGCGAGGTATGATCTCCTGATCCGATGTCCTCAGCTAAAGCTGATTGGATAAATGCATGAAGGTAGGATGGTTCTAAATAATTGAACATGGTATTTTTTTGGAGAGGCAAATTTACGAAAAATCCCATCGGAATTGATTTCTAAGAAAATTATCCTATTTTTGCTCCCTATCATGCAAAAGAAGGTTCAGTTTTTTCATTTGATTTTGTTTATGCCCGTGCTTTTTTGGCTCGTGGCAAAGCCAATTTCATTGGTAAAAGCAGATGATTCGCAGGTAAAAACAGAAAAACATCAAAAGACGTTCCAGGTAGCTGAGCAACATGTGTACCAGGTAAGCTCTAGCACGAACCTTGATTTTCCACAAGATTTTGTCTTCCCGAGTATTCAGATTTTCTCGGCGCAAGCTCCTCAATTAGCGATTAAATTGCCGTCTGTAATTCATCGGACGCAATTCATGCGCATCTTGTTAACTCAGTTTATAGCCACGCTGGCTCCCTGAAGTAAAGTCACCAGTCTCTAGTCGCTAGTTACGACAAATAAGTCCGGAGGTAATCAGTCCGAAGGAAACATTCATTTACAATTTATTATTTACCATTTAATTTAAAGTTATGCGTTACAAAAGTGCCATTATTTGGCTGTCTACGATTATTTCAGCCCTTTGTATTTTCTTCCTATCATTTACATGGAAGTCAAACCAATTAAAAGAACAAGCAATTAAGTATGCCACTACGGCCGATGGCAAAGTGGATGCAGCGAAGCGTTTACACTTCATTGATTCCCTTTGGAAGCAACCTGTTTATATCGGTTATACTTTACAAGAAGTAACTCAATATGCGTTGCAAAAAGGTCTTGACTTAGAAGGTGGTCTTCACGCGGTTTTAGAAGTTTCTCCTGTAGAAATTTTGCGTGCACTTTCAGGACAATCAAACGATCCTAACTTCGAGAAGGCTTTGGCGGAAGCAAGTGCTGCACAAGCTACTTCGACGTCATCGTTCAATGAGTTGTTCTACGATGCATTTGCTCGTATCGCTCCGAATCAATCGTTGGCATCTGTATTCTCTAACTCAGTAAACCGTGGAAAAATTTCATCTACGTCCACGGATTCACAAGTGAAGCGTGTGATTGATGGGGAGATTGACGGTGCTGTGGATCGTGTTTACAAGATTATCCAAGCACGTATTGACAAGTTTGGTGTAGCAAATCCAAACATCCAGCGTTTACCAGGTTCTAACCGTATTCAGGTTGAGTTACCAGGAGTTGAGAATCCAGAGCGTGCACGTAAGTTATTATCTGGTGCAGCTAAGTTGGAGTTTGTAGAGTGTTATGAATTGAACGAATATGGTGCGGGTTTAAATGCATTAGGTGCGATTTTAGATCGGGAAGCAAAAGCTCCGAAAGTTGCGGCAGCTCCTGCAGCCTCACCAGCGAAAGATACGACAAGCAATGCTTTGGCATCGCAATTAGCCGCTCCAGCGAAAGATTCAGCTGGTAAAGCGAAAGCTGATACAGCTGCTGGTTCAGCATTGACGAAGTTGTTTATTCAAACAGGTAATGGTATCGGTGTTTATGTGAAAGATACGGCACGTGTAAATGCCTTATTCCGTCGTGCAGATGTGCGTGCTTTCTTCCCAGCGAATTTAAAGTTTGCCTGGGCGGCGAAAGGTATTCCAGCTACAAAAGGAGATGAGATTTTATCTTTAGAAGCATTGAAGCAAGCAGAAGGTCAAAAGGCTCCTTTGGAAGGAGATGTGATCACGGATGCAGCACAAGATTTTGATCAAACAGGTCGCGCGGAAGTAACCATGTCTATGAATGGAACAGGTGCACGTATCTGGAAAAACTTGACTGGTGCGAATATCGGTCGTCGCATTGCGATTGTATTGGATGGTTACGTATACTCAGCACCGGTAATTAATGGTGAGATTCCAGGTGGTCGTTCTTCGATCTCAGGAAGCTTTACGGTTGAGGAGGCAAAAGACTTAGCAAACGTTTTGAAGGCAGGTAAATTACCAGCGCCAACGCGTATCGTAGAAGATGCATTCGTAGGTCCATCATTGGGAGCGGAGGCAATCAACCAAGGTTATATGTCGATGTTGTTAGGCTTGGTATTAGTGATTGTGTTCATGGTCGGTTACTATGGAACTCCAGGTTGGATGGCTAATTTGGCCTTATTCTTCAACGTATTCTTTATTGCAGGAGTATTGGTTCAAATCCAAGCGGCATTGACTTTACCAGGTATCGCGGGTATCGTGTTGACCTTAGGTATGGCGGTAGATGCGAACGTATTGATCAATGAGCGTATACGTGAAGAATTACGTGCAGGGAAAGGTCTATTGGATGCCATTAATATGGGATATGAAAAAGCATTGAGCGCGATTTTGGATGGTAACGTCACTACAATTTTGATTGGTGTTATCTTAATCATTTTTGGATCCGGTTCCGTTAAAGGATTTGGTGTAACACTTTGTATCGGTTTGGTTACGTCGGTATTTACAGCGGTGTACATTTCACATATCCTTGTGGAGTGGATGGCTAAACGTGCAATCAAGGCAGGCAAGGAAAAAGAAATGACGTTTGAGACATTTATCTCGCGTGATTTGTTCAAAGGCATGAATTTTGATTTCATTGGAAAGCGTAAGTATTCATACTGGTTCTCATGGGGATTAATTGCCGCAGGAGCGATCGTCGTATTTATGCAAGGTGGCTTCAACTTGGGTGTTGACTTCAAAGGAGGTCGTTCGTATGTAGTTGAGTTTAATCAAGCGGTGCCAACGGACAAAGTGAAGGAAGCTTTGGCAGATGATTTTGGTGGAAAAGGTGTTGAGGTGAAGACCTTCAATGGTGACACGAAATTAAAAGTTACCACATCATATTTAGTTGAAGATGAGTCAATCACAGCGAACAATAATGTGCGTACGGCATTGGAAACTGGTTTGAAGGATTTTGCTTCAGCAGTTCCAAAAGTCGTATCTGAGTCTAAAGTAGGCGCAACAGTAGCGGATGATATCTTGATGCAATCGTTTGTATCAATCTTCTATGCCTTGATTGCGATCTTTATTTACATCTTGATTCGTTTCCGTAAATGGCAATATTCATTGGGAGGAATTGTAGCCTTGTTACACGATACCTTAGTGGTATTGGGTATGGTAGGTATTGTTCGTTTATTCGGATTTGAATTGGAAGTTGACCAAGTATTCATCGCTGCGGTTTTGACGGTCATTGGTTATTCGATTAACGATACCGTGGTTGTATTCGACCGTATCCGTGAGGAAATCGGTGTGAATCCAGATTTAGGTAATAAGGCCTTGATGATCAAAACGATTAATGAGTCGATTAACCATACGATGTCACGTACGGTAATGACTGCGACAACGGTATTCTTAGTAGTAACGGTGTTGTTGTTCTTCGGAGGTGACGTATTACGTGGATTCTCATTTGCGATGTTTATCGGGGTTGTGTTTGGTGCATATTCGTCTATTTTTGTGGCGGCACCTATTGTAATTGACTTAGGAACATCATCTAAACCAAAGAAATAATTTTATGCCGGTTGCTTGAACAAGTGACCGGCATTTAACTTTTTCATTAAATTAATTTACTATGGATAACAGTATTTGGAGAAAGAAACCCATGCACATGTTTGAGCAAGACATGCAAAAAAGTGAGCTCAAGCGGGTTTTGGGTAAATGGAGTTTAACCGCCATTGGTATCGGTGCGATTATCGGTGGAGGAGTTTTTGTTTTGACAGGAACAGCTGCTCATTTTCATGCAGGTCCGGCTTTGGCTATATCCTTTATTATAGCAGGTATTGGCTGTATTTTTGCTGCGCTTTGCTATGCGGAATTTGCGGCTATGTTACCGGTAGAAGGTAGTGCGTATGCGTACGCGTATGGAACAGTAGGTGAATTATTTGCTTGGATTATTGGTTGGGGATTGATTCTCGAGTACGCCATGGGAGCGATGACAGTGGCCGTCTCGTGGTCGGGTTATTTTAATAAACTCTTGCACCTTTTTGGGATTCATTTGCCGGCGAACCTAACTAATGACCCCGTTTCATTTGGCGGTGCATCTGTGAATTTGCCTGCATTAGTGATTGTGTGGTTTGTGACATGGATTTTGGTTAGAGGAATCAAGGAAGCGGCGAGTGCAAATAATTTAATCGTTATTTTAAAGGTCGCGGTGATCTTATTCGTGATTATCATGGGTGCATTTTATATAGATGTGGCTAACTGGACTCCATTTATTCCGGAGGAAACGTTGGTTAAACATGAGAATGGTGAAATGTTGCCAGCTTATGGTTGGGGTGGTATCGTCTCAGGTGCTTCGGCAATTTTCTTTGCTTACATCGGATTTGATGCAGTGTCGACACAAGCTGGTGAGGCGATTAATCCGAAGAAAGATATGCCGTTCGCGATTATTGCTTCTTTATTAATCTGTACGGTTTTGTACATCGCGGTGTCGTTGGTGTTAACTGGAATGATCAATTACAAAGATATTACGGGTGATGCATTGAAGGCACCGGTAGCGTATGCGTTTGATGTGGCGGGTCAGCCTTGGGCGGTATTCGTGATTACGGCAGCAGCGACAGCAGGTTTGCTTTCGGTCATGTTGGTGATGATGTTAGGCCAAACGCGTGTCTTCTTAGGCATGGCGAAAGATGGTTTATTGCCAAAGTTCTTTGCGGAGGTTCATCCTACCCTTAAGACACCTTGGAAGTCGACTATTTTAGTTGGCGCAGTGGTTTCCATCGTTGCTGGTTTCACCCCAATCTCCTTATTAGGTGACATGACGAGCTTTGGTACTTTGTTTGCCTTTACGATGGTTTGTTTGGCGGTATGGATTTTACGTTTCCGTGATCCAAATCGCGATCGTCCATTCAAAGTATCTGGGTTAAACATTGTGGCTCCTTTGGGAATCTTGGTGAATACCTTTTTGATTTTAAATTTAGGTCGGACAGCACAGGTTTTCGCATTAGCGTGGTTGGTGTTCGGTTTGGTGGTCTACTTCTTATACGGCCGACCGAAGTCGCACTTGAATACGAGAGAGTAATGGAAAAGCCCCTGATGAAGGGGCTTTTTTTATGGGGATACTCTTTGGCAAACCATTCAGGATTGCCAAAGGTTGAGGCGCTTTTCGCGCCGATTATGTAGAGACGCGATACTTCACGTCTTTCTTTTTTGGCAAAGCGCCAAGCTTTGCCAAAGGAACAAGGGCCTTTGCCTAAGCGATATTTTTGGCGTATTTTTGCACCTTGATTTATCATTATGCAAAAGATTGACGCGGAAATTGCCAAACGACGGACCTTTGGTATTATCTCTCACCCCGATGCGGGAAAAACAACCCTAACTGAAAAATTGCTACTTTTTGGAGGAGCTATTCAGACAGCTGGGGCGGTGAAATCGAATAAGATTAAGAAGGGGGCAACGTCCGACTTCATGGAAATTGAGCGTCAAAGAGGTATCTCGGTGGCTACTTCCGTGATGACCTTTGAGTATAATGATGTAAAAATCAACATTCTTGATACACCAGGTCACAAGGACTTTGCCGAAGATACCTATCGTACGTTGACGGCTGTGGATTCGGTTATTTTGGTGATTGACTGTGTAAAGGGTGTCGAGGAACAAACGGAGCGGTTGATGGAAGTATGTCGCATGCGCAAGACACCTGTGATTATCTTCATCAATAAAATGGACCGTGAGGGCCAAAATCCATTTGATCTCTTAGATGAATTGGAACAGAAATTAGGCATATCGGTACGTCCATTAACTTGGCCGATTAATATGGGTCAAAACTTCAAAGGCGTTTACCATTTATTGGATCGCTCCTTGAACTTGTTCTCTGCGAATAAAACAAAGATTGAAAAGAATGTAGTTTCGGTGGATATCGCAACTCCCGAATTGGACGCGCGCGTAGGAGAGCGTGATGCGAATCAATTGCGTGAAGATGTGGATTTGATTGAGGGTGTTTACGAAACTTTTGATCGCGAGGAGTATTTACGCGGTGATTTGGCACCTGTATTTTTTGGTTCGGCGGTCAATAACTTTGGTATACAAGAATTGTTGGATACGTTCACCAAAATTGCTCCACCTACCCAAGCGCGTGGAACAGATGTGCGTTTGGTAGAACCTAATGAGAAGAAGTTTACCGGTTTTGTGTTTAAGATACATGCCAATTTAGATCCGAAACACCGTGACCGGATTGCGTTTTTACGTATCTGTTCGGGGGTATTTCATCGGAATACATTTTACCAACATATCCGATTGAAGAAAAACGTGCGTTTTGCCAATCCATACAATTTCATGGCCCAAGATAAAGAGGTGGTGGAAGAAGGATTTCCAGGTGATGTTATTGGACTTTATGATACGGGTACATTTAAGATTGGCGATACGCTGACGGAAGGTGAAGTGATGAATTACCAAGGAATTCCGAGCTTCTCGCCGGAGATTTTCAAGGAGCTCATCAATTTGGATCCAATGAAATCCAAGCAATTAGAAAAGGGTATTGACCAGTTGACCGACGAAGGTGTTGCCCAATTATTTACGCAACCTCAATTAGGAAATCGTAAGATTGTAGGAACGGTGGGAGACCTTCAGTATGAAGTAATTCAGTACCGTTTGGAGCACGAGTACGGTGCCAAATGTCGCTTCGATGGTATGTCGGTGACAAAGGCTTGTTGGATTACCTCCGAAGACCCTAAAAAACTTCAAGAATTTGTGCGTTTGAAAGGTCAAAACATCGCGCAAGACAAAGACGGTAATTATGTGTTCTTAGCGGAATCCGACTGGATTCTTCGCATGAATCAAACAAATAATCCGGAGATTGAATTCCACTTCACGAGTGAGTTTAAGTTGGCGTAATCTCTTTGGCAAAGCTTCGGCCTTTGGTTTCTTTTTGGCAAATCCTCAGTCTTTGGTTTCTCTTTGGCAAAGCTTCAAGCTTTGCCAAAGTTTGAGGCGCTTTTCGCGCCGATTACTTCGTTAAATTTATTCCCGAGAATCGATGCTTCGCATCTCAAGCTTTGGCAATCCTAAAAGCTTTGCCAAAGAACAACAACCTACTCTGCGAGCTGATTAATCTCCGAAATCGCACCACTCGTTTTATTCTTCAGGATGATTTTTTTATCCCCATTAGGCAGAATCTCCTCTTTGATGAGCCAGTGTTTTTCATCGTAAGCCTGATAAACGGAAGGTTTCGAAAGCCCTCTTTGCCCACGCCAAACAGGAAGCTGAACAGGTTCCCATAATTTCGTTTTCGCCGATTTATACGCTGCGTCGATGATGGCATTTACCACATAGCCATCGTAAAATGTTTCGCGTGGTTGGGTGCCATTTTCATAGGCATCAAACATGTCATTGAACATGGTCGGGTAGCCTAATTCATGCGCTTCGTCGCCCACAGGGAATTGCCAACCCACATTTGTTTCTGCTTTCTCGGCAACGTAATTGGCTGAATTTCCACTGGTAAACATCTCAAAACCCGTGCGTAAAAAGGAATTTATCCAAATCGTTCCTTCGGTTCCCATTACTTCATCACGTAAATCCATGCCACCGCGGAAAGTCCAGGATACCTCAAATTGGCCAATAGCTCCATTCTCATATTTAACTAATCCAATCGCGTGATCCTCGGCATCGATGGGTTTTACTTGGGTGTCGGCCCAACACATGACTTCGACAGGAAGTACATCTTTACCAATAAAATTCCGTGAAATTTCAATGCAATGGCATCCTAAATCGAGCACAGCCCCGCCACCTGCTTTTTCAATGTCCCAAAACCATTCGGCATGTGGGCCCGGATGTGTCTCTCGTGATTTGGCCCAAAGAATTCGCCCGATCGCTCCTTCTTCGACACTTTTCACTGATTTTAAAAATTTGGGGGTATAGCATAAGTCTTCCAAATATCCCGCAAAAACACCTGCTTCCTCACAAGCTAAAGTCATTCGAAGGGCTTCCTCCGCGGTGCGCCCCAATGGTTTCGTACACAATACCGCCTTTTTATGTTTCACGCAAAGCATGACGGCCTCTTCGTGTAAGTAATTTGGTAAAGCAATGACCACGAATTCGGATTCAGCATGCGCGATGGCATCCTCCATTTCGGTGCAGTAATGCGGGACATTATAGTCCTTAGCAAAACGGGTTGCCGTCGCTTCTTTTCGTGAATAAACCACGGTAACGGTATCTTTACTGCGTCGGCCGCAAAGTGATTCGGCATAAAATCTGCCAATAAACCCACCACCGAGAATACATATCTTTGCCATTATTTATCAATATTTAATGTTATTTCGTCTTCTTTAACTAGGAAATCAGCCCCTAATACAGCCTTTTTCCCACTCGCCAATATCGCCTCATCCGGTACCATTTGAATAGGCGTGATGCAGGAGAGATTCTTTTCCCGAAAGGGTTTATTGGATGCTAAGTTGTAGGCTGAGATCACGGACCAACGGGCCGTTTCGGACAGGTTAGCCTCCGATCGGTGAAGTAAATTGGGATGAAAAAATAGGACGTCTCCCGCTTTTAATTCACAATATACGAGTTCAGAAACTTTGGCAGCCTCGTCTACGAAAGCTTGGTCAGCGCCTTGTTGTTCCCCCGCAAAATGGTGTTCGATGCGTTGCATGTGATGGGTGCCTTTCAAAACTTGTAGGCAACCGTTGGCAACATTGGCATCCGTAAGCGCGATCATAACAGACACCATCGCTTCGGGATATAGGAATCCATTTTTGTACCAATAGCCATAATCTTGATGCCATTCCCATGCACCGCCTACGCGGGGCTCTTTTTGCATGACTTTGGAATGGAAATGACAAACTTCTCCTTTGCCTAAAATTTGCTGTACGGAGGTCACCATGCGTTTACATCGCGACATCAAACCAAATGAATCGTCTCCAGCGGTAAACCAAAGCGTTAATTTGGTCTTTTTCCCGGATTGATCATTGAGGTCAAATGCGTGTTCCACGACAGACTCATCTGTCGCGACCTGATATAAAAGTTGAATTTCTTCTTTTGAAAAAAAGTTGGAGACCTGGATAAATCCATCCTGCTTGTAGGCAAGTACCTGTGATTCAGTCAACATAGCAATCGGTTTAGTTGGCTGAATTTATTAATAAAATGAATAGGTTGTATGCTTGTAAGATGTTTGGTGGTGTGGGAGACCTTTGGCAAAGCTTAATGCTTTGTCAAAGGTTGAGGCGCTTTTCGCGCCGATTACTTCCAAAAATCATTTCGTGGAATATATGTAACCAACGGAATCGATGCTGCGCATCTCAAACTTTGGCAATCCTAACAGGTTTGCCAAAGAGTTTGGCTGGTCATTCTCATTATTGGTGGTGTGGGCGACCTTTGGCAAAGCTTAATGCTTTGTCAAAGGTTGAGGCGCCTTTCGCGCCGATTACTTCCATAAAATATTTTTTGGGATATATGTAGCCGACAGAATCGATGCTGCGCATCTCTAACTTTGGCAATCCTGACAGGTTTGCCAAAGAGTTACACCAACCCTAAATCCTTCTGAATAACCCCAACCTTCTCTTGTAAGTCAGCGAAAGTCTGATCAAAATCAGCTGCAGACGCTAAAGGCTTATTCACCGACACATAGAACTTGATCTTCGGTTCCGTTCCGGATGGACGTGCGGAGACTTTAGATCCGTCGGCGAGGATAAGTTGGATCACATTGGATGCTTCGATACCGCGGCCAACTGCAATTGGCGTTTGGACGCCTGTTAACAGGTCCGTAGAAACAAGCCCTTCGTAGTCTAAAACTGTTACTGGTTTAGATCCAGCCACAGATGCAGGGACATTTGAACGCAAATTGATCATCATTTGCTTGATTTCTTCCGCGCCGGCTTTTCCTTTTTTAGTCAGCGATATTAGACCTTCGTAATAGAAATTATTCTCCTTGTACATTTCGGCTAAGAAGTCAAAAAGGGATTTGCCCTGATCTTTGGCATAAGCCGTCAACTCGGCAATCATGGCACAAGAGGCCACCGCGTCTTTGTCACGCACTGCATCGCCGATCAAGTAGCCGTAAGACTCTTCACCGCCTCCGATGAACTTTTCTTTACCTTCCAACTCACGAATAACCTGCGCAATGTATTTAAAACCGGTCAAGGTATTGTAGCAATTCACCCCTTTGGACGCACACATTTTATCGATCAAATCGGTGGTTACAATCGTTTTGGCCACAAATTCGTTGCCCTTCAAATCCGTTACTTTAAGTAAGTAATACAGAATCAAGCTGGCCATTTGGTTTCCGTTTAGGAGTACCCACTCGCCATGTTGGTTCTTAACCGCAGCACCCACGCGATCCGCATCTGGATCTGTCGCAATCACTAAATCCGCATCAATTGCCTTGGCTTTGTTTAAGGCCAAGGTCATTGCTTCTTTTTCCTCTGGATTCGGATACACGACCGTTGGGAAATTTCCATTTGGTATGGCTTGTTCTTTGACGACAGTAACTGCCTCAAAACCAAGTAATTCCAAGGCTTTTGGGACTAAAGTGATTCCTGTCCCATGAATAGGAGAGAAGACGATTTTTAAGTCTTTTTGGCGCTGAATGACGTCTGGCTTGCGGCAATTGGCCTGGATGGTTTTCAAATAGGCCGTGTCGATGGACTCGTCTAAGATCTGTAATAAGGAATCATTGCCTTCAAATTTAATATCAGCCACTGATGAAATGGCGTTTACTTCTGCCACGATGTTTTTATCGTGTGGGGCAACAACTTGTGATCCGTCTGCCCAATACGCTTTGTAGCCATTGTACTCCTTTGGGTTATGGGATGCGGTAATCACTAGACCAGCTTGGCAGCCCAACTCGCGTACCGTAAAGGATAATTGTGGAGTAGGGCGTAACGCTGGAAAAAGGTAAACTTCAATCCCGTTCGCCGTGAAGATATTTGCTGCTATACGCGTAAATTCCGGAGAATTATTTCGTGAATCATGGGCGATAGCGACTTTGATTTTTTGGCCTGGTAGGCATTTGTTAAGGTAATTGGCAAACCCCTGGGTTGCTGCACCCACGGTATATTGGTTCATTCGATTACTACCCACACCCATCTCTCCGCGCATTCCGCCAGTCCCAAATTCCAGTGATTTATAGAAGGAATCCGTTAATGCGGTTTGTTCGCCGGCCGCGATCATGGCTTGAATTTGTGTTTTGGTTTCGGCATCATAAGGGCCGTTCAACCATTGATCGATGTTTGTTTGGGTTGTTGAGTCAAAAGTCATATGCTAAATTTCTCCTGTAAAAACGTGTTTGGCTGGGCCAATTAAAAATATTTGCGTGTAACCATCCGTGCTGTTTCCTTCGAATTGGATGGCTAATTCACCGCCTAAAGTCTTTATTTGAATGGGGCTGGGCATGCCTTTGGTGGCATTGGATACCAAAGCGGCTGCTGTCACTCCTGTTCCGCATGAATAGGTTTCATCCTCCACACCGCGCTCGTAGGTACGAACGAAGAGAGTTTGAGGATCGAGTTTTTCGGCAAAATTCACGTTGGTTCCGTTTTGGCCCTGATATGCCTCCGAATAACGGATGGCTGCACCTATATTTTTCACGTCCGTGAATTGAACTTGTTGGACGTAACGCACCACATGTGGCGAGCCGGTATTGGTAAAATAATCGTCGTCATGCTGGGCGATATTCGCCACATCTTGCATTTGTAAGGATATAGTTTCGGGTGATATATGTGCCAAATGTGGTCCATCCACCGCGATAAAATGAGCTTTTTCTTGTACGATCCCTAGGTCTGCGGCGAATCGAACTAAACATCTGCCACCATTTCCACACATGGTTCCTTCGGTACCATCTGAATTGAAATAAATCATACGGAAGTCATAGCCATCTGCCTTTTGCAATAACATCAATCCGTCAGCACCTATGCCAAAACGGCGGTGACAAAGGTTTGCAATTGCTTCCGTATCGAGTTGAAACGTGTGACTTCGATCATCGATGATAATAAAGTCATTTCCAGTTCCTTGATATTTGTAAAATTGCATGGCCTAATTTAAGAAAAATGTGGCAAGTATCTTGCTTGAATTACGTTATAATGATGTTTTTCATGGCCTGCGATCATCCAGGACAAGGCGCGGGCGCTGATTTTATGCCCATTCGCTAAGCCCATTGCGTTGCCTTGGGTGAGTGTGAAGGATTGAATCAAGGAAATGGTCGCTGCACGGGTTGTTTTGTATTGCATTAAAACTTCTTCTGCCGACTGGTTTTCATACCCTGCCTCATCCATATATTCATTTTCGTCAAATCCAGGTAGAGACTGTGCCTCTCCTCGCGAAATGGCTAGTGCGCGGTACGCGAATATTCGCTCGGAATCTACGATGTGACCTAAGAGTTGTTTGAAACTCCACTTGCCGGCTGCATAAGCAAAGTTGGCCTCATGCTCTGTTAAGGGCTCATAAATCGCCAAAATTTGCTTGGTTTGTTGATCTAAGACTTGTAATAAATTTGCTTCCGTATCAAATTGTAGATATTCTGCGAAATAGGGAGCGTTTGGATATTCGTAGTTGGCCGGAAAATGCATTTTATGACTTTTTTTATTCACTTACCTTTGGCAATCCTCCAAGGTTTGCCAAAGGTAGGGGGGAAAAGGGAATTTTTGATTTGATTAATTGATAAAGAATATCGAGAAATTGATTTTTTTAGATCTGTAAACATTCATTTCGTGAATTTACAAAGCCGTGATTATCAATTGCGTATAGCAATTAGCTCAATTCAAGCCTATTTTTTCCTATTTTTTTTAATAGACTTCTTGCATCCAAGCAGAATTTCCCTAATTTTGTGCCACCAAATAACAAACGGTCCGGTAGTTCAGTTGGTTAGAATACATGCCTGTCACGCATGGGGTCGCGGGTTCGAGTCCCGTCCGGACCGCCA
>JACCDW011508366.1_pt1 | contig 21194 bp, 23 predicted proteins | sample 7449781 | NCBI WGS metagenome assembly JACCDW01 (sample SAMN15323449, study PRJNA562643) | freshwater metagenome | isolation source: river surface water | place: USA:Blue River Watershed | collected 2017-08-18
GCACCGCCTGATTGAAAGCCTGGAGATCCCGCAGGCCGACAAGGACCGCCTGCTGGCCATGACGCCCGCCACCTATGTGGGCAAGGCCGCCGAGCTGGCGCGCCGCGTCTGACCGGCGGTATTGCATGGCCCTCAAGTCCACCATCTACAAGGCGAATCTCTCGATCGCCGACATCGACCATGGCTACTACGCCGAGCACGCGCTGACCCTGGCCCGCCACCCCAGCGAGACCGACGAGCGCATGATGATCCGTTTGCTGGCGCTGGCCCTCAACGCCCACGAGCTGCAGGACACCTGCGGCGGCGACGGCACGCTGGCTTTTGGCGCTGGCCTGTCCGACCCGGACGATCCGGACCTCTGGCTCAAGGACTTCACCGGCCAGACGCGCCTGTGGGTCGAAGTGGGGCAGCCCGAAGACAAACCCCTGACCAAAGCCTGCCAGAAGGCCGATGCCGTGCGCCTGTACTGTTTCAGCCATTCCGCTGACGTCTGGTGGAAAGGCATCGAAAACAAGCTCACGCGGCTGGACAAGCTGCAGGTGTTCCGGGTGCCGACCGAGGCCTCGCAGGAGCTGGCCAGGATGGCCGAGCGCAGCATGCAGCTGCAGGCCACGGTGCAGGACGGTGCCGTGACGCTCAGCGGCGACAGCGGCAGCGTGCACATCGAGTTGACACGCTGGCGCTGAAAGCCCGATGCTGTGGGTGAACAGCCATGAAGAAAAACCGTCACCACCGCCTCTGGAGCCGCTACCGCGGCATCGCCGCGCCGTACTGGCGCAGCGAGGAAAAATGGCAAGCCCGTGGTTTTCTGGCCCTGCTGGCCGCCCTGTTGCTCACCCAGACCGGCTTTGCCGTGCTCATCAACCAGGAAACCGGCGAATTCATGTCGGCCCTGGCGGCGGGCGACAGCGAGCGCTTTTGGGCGGCGGTGCGCATGTGCGTGTTGTGGGTGTGCGGCGCGGTGCCCACCTATGCCTGCTACTACCTGGTGCGCGACCGCCTGGGCAACCACTGGCGGCGCTGGCTGACCTACCGTTTTCTGGGGCGCTACTTCAGCCACCAGAAGTTTTACGAGCTCAATGCCCACATCAGCATCGACAACCCCGACCAGCGCATCGCCGAAGACATCAACACCTTCACCCAGAAATCGCTGTTCTTCGGCCTGATCCTGATGGGCTCGCTCATCCAGCTCACGGCCTTCAGCAAGGTGCTGTGGTCGATCTCGCACGAGCTGGTGTTCTTTCTGGTGCTGTATGCCACGCTGGGCACGCTGACCACCCTGCTGGTCTTTGGCAAGCCCCTGACCTTGCTCAACTTCAGGCAGTTGCGGCGCGAGGCCGATCTGCGCTTTGGTTTGATCCGTGTGCGCGAAAACGCCGAGTCGATTGCCCTGTACCGGGGCGAGGAACAAGAGCAGCAGCAGATCCGGCACCGTTTTGCCAGCGCGTATGAGAACTTCAACCGCCTGATCAACCGGCAGTTCTTCCTGAACCTGTTTCAGTACAGCTACAGCATGCTCACCCTGGTGCTGCCCAGCGCCATCATCGCCACACACGTGCTCTCGGGCGAGATGGAGGTGGGCCGCGCGGTGCAGGCTGCGGGCGCGTTCACGGCGGTGTTGGCGGCGATCTCACTGGTGGTGGACAACTTTGAAAGCCTGACCCGCTTTGCCGCCGGCGTGGACCGGCTCGACGCCTTCTACCAGACCCTGCAGGCGCCACCCGAGCACCCCAAGGTCGAAGACCCGGTCGAGACCCTTGAAGGTTCGGCCGAGGTGCGTCTGGACAAACTGACGGTGCAAACGCCAGCGCCCGTGCGCCAGCTGCTGCAGCATGTGTCGCTGGTGGTCGAGCCTGGAGAAGGCCTTTTGATTGTCGGCCCCAGCGGCAGCGGCAAGAGCGCCTTGCTGCGCACCATCACTGGCTTGTGGCCCTCAGGCGGCGGGCGCATCCAGCGGCCTTTGCCCGAGCAGATGCTGTTTTTGCCGCAGCAGCCTTACATGCTGCTGGGCGGCAGCCTGCGCAGCCAGTTGCTGTACCCGCAGTCCGAGCGCCATGTGCAAGACGCCGACCTGCTGGCCGCGCTGGTGCAGGTGAATCTGCCCGACCTGGCCGAGCGCGTGGGTGGCCTGAATGCCGAGCAGGACTGGGACCGCACCCTGTCGGTGGGCGAGCAGCAGCGCCTGGCCTTTGCACGCCTGCTCTTGCTGGCGCCGCGGTTTGCCTTTCTGGACGAGGCCACCAGCGCCCTGGACATGGCCAACGAAGCGCGGCTGTACCGCGCCCTGATGGCCACCAACACCACGCCCATCAGCGTGGGCCACCGCGCCAGCATCCTCAAGTACCACGCCTGGGTGCTGGAGATTCAGGGCGAGGGCCGCTGGCAGCTCATGGCGGCGCAGGACTACCGCTTTGAGGAGCAGGAACCGGTTTGACCGCTTCCCTGCAAGCGCCCCGACCCGGGGCGGTCCTGGATGCTCAAAGGGTCAGCGTGGTGCCGGTGGGCCGGGTGACGATTTGCGGTACCCCGCCATGAGGAACCCGGCCCACCGGCACCACGCTGGCCTGGGCAGGACGTTCATCGCCCCGGGTTGTGGCGCCTGCAGAAGAGGGGTCAGGCCGGCGCCTTCACCGACCAGGCGCTGCCCATCGAGGCGGCCATCACCAGCACGATGGCCAGCCACTGCTGGCCACTCAGGGCTTCGGCCAGGATGATCCAGCCGGCCACGGCGCCCACGGCAGGCTCCAGGCTGAGCAAGATGCTGAAATTGCGCTTGGGCAAGTGCTTGAGCGCGTACATCTCCAGCGCATAAGGCAGCGCGCTGGACAGTGCCGCCACCACCAGGCCTGGCCACAGCCATTCCAGGCGGAACAGCGCAGGGCCCGACTGCGCCAGCGCCACCGGCAACACCACCAGCGCGGCGATCGACATGCCCATCGGGGTGGCCTCACGCCCATAGCGGTGCGCCACACGCTGACCGAACACGATGTACAGCGCCCAGCACAGGGCGGCGCCCAGCGCAAAGGCCATGCCCAGCGGGTCCAGGGCGTCGGCGGCTTGCAGGCCCTGCAGCGGCAGGATGAGCGCCAGACCTGCTGCGGCCAGCGCCACCCACAGCAGGTCCAGCTTGCGGTGCGAATTCCACAGCGCCACCCCCAGCGGCCCCATGAACTCGATGGCAATGGCCAACCCCAGCGGGATGCGGCCAATGGCCAGATAGAACAGCAGGTTCATCACGCCCAGCGTCACGCCGTACAGGGCCAATGGCGGCAAGTCGTTCAGGTGCCAGCGCCGCCGCCAGGGCCGCAGCACCAGCACCAGCAGCAAGGCGGCCAGGCCGATGCGGTAAGCCGAAATGCCGGTGGCGCCCATTTGCGGGAACAGGGTCTTGGCAAACGAGGTGCCCACGCACAGGGACACGATGGAGCCCAGCAGGGCGGCCATGGGGCGCAGAGGGAGGGTCAAAAAAAGCTCTCGACAGGGCAGGTGGGGATAAAGCCGCCCGCCTTGCAGGGCATGTGAGCGGCAGGCCAGGGCCATGATAGCGCCGCATACAATGCCAGGCTGGTCCGCACGGCTTGTTTTGCAGGTCGGTCGCAAGGCTTCATTTTTCAAGAATCACTGGGGTTTCCATGTTCATTTCTTCCGCTTTTGCCCAAACCGCTCCCGCCGCAGCCGCTGCCGGTGGCGACATGCAGTCCACCCTGATGAGCATGCTGCCGCTGCTCCTGATGTTCGCGGTGCTGTACTTCGTCATGATCCGCCCCCAGATGAAAAAACAGAAAGAGCACCGCTCCATGATCGATGCCCTGGCCAAGGGCGACGAGATCGTGACCGCTGGTGGCTTGCTGGGCAAGGTCAGCAAGATCGGTGACGCTTACCTGAGCGTCGAGCTGGCCTCTGGCGTCGAAGTGCAGATGCAGCGCCAGGCCGTGGTGCAGGTGCTGCCCAAAGGCACCCTCAAGTAATTTGACCCCGTGGTGGCGCCTGATTGCTCGGGCGCTGCTGCTTTTTGTCCCGTCGCTCACGCCTTGCGCTGAACGTCCAACGCACAAGCCATCATGAACCGCTATCCGGTCTGGAAGTACGCGATCATCGTCGTCGCGCTGCTCCTGGGTGCCCTCTACACCCTCCCCAACTTTTTCGGCGAAGCGCCGGCCGTGCAGGTGTCTTCGGGCAAGGCCACGGTCAAGGTCGATCTGGGCACGCTTGCCAAGGTCGAGGATGCGCTCAAGGCGGCGGGCCTGGCCCCGCAGGTGCTGGCGCTCGAAGGCAACTCGGTGCGCGCCCGCTTTGACAGCACCGATACCCAGCTCAAGGCCAAAGACGCGATCCAGAAAGCGCTGACGCCCGACCCGGCCGACCCGGCGTATGTGGTGGCCCTGAACCTGGTCTCGCGCACCCCGGCCTGGCTGAACGCCCTGAATGCGGCCCCCATGTACCTGGGCCTGGACCTGCGCGGTGGCGTGCACTTCATGCTGCAGGTCGACATGCAGGCCGCGCTGACCCAGCGCATCGAGGCCCTGGCCGGTGACATCCGCAGCCTGCTGCGCGAAAAAGACGTGCGCCACGGCGGCATTGCCCGCAATGGCCAGAGTCTGGAGCTGCGCGTGCGCGATGCGCAGCAGCTGGCCGGCGCCAAGGCCGTGCTGGCCAACCAGTTCCCCGATCTGCTGGTGGCCGAGGCCGCCGAAGGCAGCGAATACCGCCTGACCCTGACCATGAAGCCTCAAGCGGCGCAAAAGGTGCAGGAACAGGCCCTCAAGCAGAACATCACCACCCTGCACAACCGGATCAACGAACTCGGCGTGGCCGAACCCGTGATCCAGCAGCAGGGCCTGGAGCGCATCGTGGTGCAGCTGCCCGGCGTGCAGGACACCGCCAAGGCCAAGGACATCCTGGGGCGCACCGCCACGCTGGAAGTGCGCATGGTGGACGAAAGCACCGAAGCGCGCAGCGCCGAGCAGGGCCAGGGCGCCGTGCCCTTTGGCACCGAGCGCTACCTGGACCGCGAAGGCCGCCCGCTGATCGTCAAGAAACAGGTGGTGCTGACCGGCGACAACCTGACCGATGCCCAGCCCGGCTTCGACAACCAGACGCAGGAGCCGGTGGTCAACCTGACGCTGGACGCCAAGGGCGCGCGCATCTTCAAGGACGTGACCCGCGAGAACGTGGGCAAGCGCATGGCCATCATCCTGTTCGAAAAGGGCAAGGGTGAAGTGGTGACCGCACCGGTGATCCGCACCGAGATCGGTGGCGGCCGCGTGCAGATTTCCGGACGCATGACCACGGTGGAGGCCAACGACACCTCCCTGCTGCTGCGCGCTGGCTCGCTGGCCGCGCCGATGGAGATCATCGAAGAGCGCACCATCGGCCCCAGCCTGGGCGCCGAGAACATCGCCAAGGGCTTCAACAGCGTGACCTGGGGCTTTGTCGCCATCGTCGCCTTCATGTGCGTGTACTACATGGTGTTCGGCGTGTTCTCCAGCCTGGCGCTGGGCGTGAACATGCTGCTGCTGGTGGCGGTGCTGTCCATGCTGCAAGCCACGCTGACGCTGCCCGGCATGGCCGCCATGGCCCTGGCCCTGGGCATGGCCATCGACTCCAACGTGCTGATCAACGAGCGCGTGCGCGAAGAGTTGCGCAATGGCGCCAGCCCGCAGTCGGCCATCCACGCCGGTTTTGACCGCGCCTGGGCCACCATCCTGGACTCCAATGTGACCACGCTGATCGTCGGCGTGGCCCTGCTGGCCTTTGGCTCCGGCCCGGTGCGCGGCTTTGCGGTGGTGCACTGCCTGGGCATCCTGACCAGCATGTTCTCGGCGGTGTTCTTCTCGCGCGGCCTGGTCAACCTCTGGTATGGCCGTCAGAAAAAACTCAAGAGCGTGTCCATCGGCACCGTCTGGCGCGCCGAAGGCAGTGCTGCGGTCAAGGCCGACTAAGGAGATCGAACGATGGAATTTTTCAGAATCAAAAAAGACATCCCGTTCATGAAGCACGCGTTGGCTTTCAACGCGGTGTCTTTCATCACTTTTGCACTGGCGGTGTTCTTCCTGTTCACGCGCGGCCTGCACCTGTCGGTTGAATTCACCGGCGGCACGCTGATGGAAGTGGCCTACAGCCAGGCGGCTGACCTGGGCAAGGTGCGCAGCACCGTGGCCGGCCTGGGCTTTGCCGAAACGCAGGTGCAGAACTTTGGCACCGCGCGCGACGTGATGATCCGATTGCCCGCCCAAAAGGGCGTGAGCTCGGCCCAGCAAAGCGAGAAGGTGATGGCGGCCCTGAAAGCCGACGCGCCCGATGTGCAGCTGCGTCGCACCGAATTCGTCGGCCCGCAGGTGGGCGATGAGCTGATGCACGACGGCCTCAAGGCCCTGGCCTTTGTGGTGGCCGGCATCGTGCTCTACCTGGCCATCCGTTTCGAGTGGAAGTTCGCCGTCTCGGCCGTCATCGCCAACCTGCACGACGTGGTCATCATCCTGGGCTTTTTTGCCTTCTTCCAGTGGGAATTTTCTCTGGCGGTGCTGGCGGCGGTGCTGGCGGTGCTGGGCTACTCGGTCAACGAATCGGTGGTGATCTTCGACCGGATCCGCGAGAACTTCCGGCGCTTTCGCAAGATGAACACGGTCGAGATCATCGACAACGCCATCACCTCCACCATCAGCCGCACCATCATCACCCACGGTTGCACGCAGATGATGGTGCTGGCCATGCTGCTGTTCGGTGGTGAGACGCTGCACTACTTCGCCATGGCGCTGACGATCGGCATCCTGTTTGGCATCTACTCATCGGTGTTTGTGGCCGCCGCCATTGCCATGTGGCTGGGTGTCCAGCGCGAAGACCTGATCAAAGCCGTCAAGAAGGAAGGCGACCCTTCCGACGAAAACCACGGCGCGGTGGTCTGAACCCTTGCCAGCGATCCACAAGAGGCCCTGCGGGGCCTCTTGTGCTTTGGGGGGATTAACCAGGAAACAGCTGTCTGGCGTGGACGACCGCAAGCACGGTGATGAGATCACTCACTTCGTAATAGACAACGTAGTTGGGGTGTACCACCAGTTCCCGGCAACCAGGCAAGCGTTGACTGGGCCTGTAGAGGAAGGGGTGTTGTGGCAACTGCTCTACGCTTTGTTCAATGCGGGCAAGCATGTCCAGCGCGGCTGCTTCATTGTGTTCGGCAATGAAGGCCAGTATCTCGAGCAAATCCTGTTGGGCGGCAGGACGCCACTTAACCAACAGCATGTTGTTTGCGGTTTTGCTGGATCACCTGGCGTGCTTCGGCCATGACTTTGTCATGGTCCTTCAATGGTTCGGGTGAGGACTGTGCCTGTTTGACTTTTTGCTGAAGCCAGGCGGTATAGGCGGCTTCGGCTTCGGGGGAATCAAATTCTGAAACCAGTGGCGATTGCTGTGGGTTCATGTCAGTCTCCTTTGCGCAGCCGGGCCGCAATCCGTTCATCTGGCGACCATTGTCCTGGATTCATGGCCATTTGGCTATTTGCGACAGATCCGAAGGCCTCGCGATTTACCCTCGCACCAGCCGCTGAAACAAGCCCCCCGGCAGCCGCTGCACCTGCCCGGACAGCTCCAGTTCGAGCAGTTCGGCCTGCAACTGGGCCGTCTGAAGGCCGCTGCGGGCCTGCAGCGCGTCCAGGCTGGTGGGGTCATGGCCCAGCAGGGCCAGCAGGCCGGTTTCGGCGGGCGCGGGTGTGCCGAGCGCCAGCGGCACTGGCGCGAAGGGGTCGGGCACGCGCAGCTCTTCAAGCACGTCCTGCGCTGACTCGACCAGCTTGGCCCCCTGGCGGATCAGGCTGTGGCAACCCCTGCTTTGCGGCGAATGGATCGAGCCCGGAACGGCGAAGACCTCACGCCCTTGCTCCAGCGCCTGGCGGGCGGTGATGAGCGAGCCCGATTCGAGCGCGGCCTCGACTACCAGCGTGCCCTGGGCCAGACCCGAAATGATGCGGTTGCGGCGTGGGAAATTGGCATTCAGCGGCGGCGTGCCCAGCGGGTATTCGGACAGGATCAGCCCCTGCTGCGTGATCTGGTGGGCCAGGCCCAGGTGCTGCTTGGGGTAGACGCGGTCCAGACCGGTGCCGACCACGGCGATGGTGGTGAGCTGCCCCGGCGGGCTGCCACTCAGTGCGCCTTCGTGCGCGGCGCCGTCCACGCCCAGGGCCAGGCCCGAAACAATGGTCAGGCCCGACTGCGCCAGGCAGCCGGCAAAAGCCTGGGCGTTCAGGCGGCCTTGCGGCGTGGGGTTGCGGCTGCCCACGATGGCCAGGCAGCGCGTGGGCTGCAGGTGCTGCAGCTGGTCGGTGCGGCCCATGGCATAGAGCAGGCAGGGGGGGTCGGCGGTTTGCAACAGCGCTGCGGGGTAGCGGGCATCGCCCAGCGTGACGATGGCGCGGTGTGCGGGCTCGTTTTGCAGCCAGTTCCAGGTGGCCTGGTGCAACACGCGCCAACCTTCGGGCTCCAGGCGCATGGCCTGTGCGGTGCGTGCGCCCACCACCGCTTGCCAGGCCGAGGGGCTTTGTGCCCAGATGGCTGACGGCGGCCCGAACGCGGCCAGCAGCTTGCGCGCCGATTCGCTGCCGATGCCCGGCGTGGCCAGCAGGCGCAACCAGGCGCCCAATTCGTCGTGGTCGGTCAGCATGTTCTCTCCCTTTGGCCCTTGGCAGGCTCTGCGGCCCATTCTGGGTGAAAGTGCAAGGCGCGGCAAGGACACCACAGGCCTGCGAAAATACGCCCCATGGCATTGCTTTCCATCCTCCGCTACCCCGATCCGCGCCTGCACAAAGTGGCCCAGCCCGTGCAGGCTTTTGACGCGCGCCTGCAGACCGTCATCGACGACATGTTCGAGACCATGTACGACGCCAAAGGCATTGGCCTGGCGGCCACGCAGATCGACGTGCACGAGCGCCTGATCGTGATCGACGTCTCTGAAGAGCGCGACCAGCCGCTGGTGCTGATCAACCCCGAAATCACCTGGGCCAGCCCCGAGCGCGTCAAAGGCGACGAAGGTTGCCTGTCGGTGCCCGGCATTTACGACGGTGTGGAACGTTCCACAGCGGTGAAAGTGAAGGCGCTGGACCGCCACGGCAAGGAACAAACCATCGAGGCCACCGAGCTGCTGGCGATCTGCATCCAGCACGAGATGGACCACCTGATGGGCAAGGTGTTTGTCGAGTACCTCTCACCCCTCAAGCAGGGCCGCATCAAGACCAAGCTGGCCAAGGCGCTGCGCGACGAGCGCTGAGCCCCCTTCACACGACCGAGATGCGACTGATTTTTGCGGGCACGCCCGAATTTGCACGTGAAGCCATGGCGGCACTGCATGCCGCTGGCCACGAGATTGCGCTGGTGCTGACCCAGCCCGACCGCCCCGCCGGGCGCGGCATGAAACTGCAGGCCTCGCCCGTCAAGCAGTGGGCGCTGGCGCATGGCGTGCCGGTGGCGCAGCCGCGCAGCCTGCGGCTGGACGGCAAATACCCCGAAGAAGCCGCCGCTGCCCGCGAGGCGCTGCTGGCCGCGAAGGCGGCCGGTGCCGAATGCATGGTGGTGGCCGCCTATGGCTTGATCCTGCCGCAGTGGACTTTGGATCTGCCGCCACGCGGGTGCCTCAACATCCACGCTTCCATCCTGCCGCGCTGGCGCGGGGCGGCCCCGATCCACCGCGCCATCGAGGCGGGTGATGCCGAAACGGGCATCACCATCATGCAGATGGACGCGGGGCTGGACACGGGCGACATGCTGCTGCTGCGCACGTTGCCCATTGCACCTGACGCCACCACCGCCACTTTGCACGACCAGCTGGCCGCACTGGGCGGCGAGTGCATTGTGGCTGCGCTGGCCGCGCCCGACGCCCTGGTGCGCACACCGCAGCCGAGCGATGGCATCACCTACGCCCACAAAATCGAAAAAACCGAAGCCGCATTGGACTGGGGACAGAGCGCCGAAGTGCTGGCCCGCCGCATCCGCGCCTTCGATCCCTTCCCCGGCATGACCGTGCCGCTGGTGCACAACGGCCAGACCGAAACCCTCAAGCTCTGGGCCGCGACCGCTGAACCGCTGGCCAAAGTCACCGAGCCCGGCACCGTGGTGCAGGCGGACGCCAGTGGCGTGCGCGTGGCCTGTGGCCAGGGGCAGCTTTGTCTGACGCAGTTGCAGCGCCCGGGTGGCAAACGCCTGAGTGCCGCCGACTTTTTGCGTGGCAGTCCCCTGCAGGCCGGCCAGAGTCTGAGCCCCGCCTGAGAGTGCGCTTCGATGTTTTTTTTACCCCACCTGCACCGCCATCCGGCCTTTCTTCAGGGCTTGCGTGATGTTTCGCCCCAGTCGCCCGGCATTGCCGCCTGGGGCCTGATGACGGGCGTGGCCATGCTCAAGTCGGGCATGAGCGTGTTCGAGGCGGCCGCCATGACGCTGCTGGTGTTTGCCGGCAGCTCGCAGCTGGCAGCCATTCCGCTGATTGTGGCGGGCGCCCCGGCCTGGGTGATTTTGGCCACTGGTTTTTGCGTCAACCTGCGCTTTGTGGTGTTCAGTCTGCACCTGCGGCCATTTTTGATGCACCTGCCGTTGTGGCAGCGCCTGGGCCACGGCTACATGACCACCGACATCAGCTATGTGTTGTTCACCCGCAAGTACCACCACCCCGGCCAGACTCCGGCAGAAAAGCTGGAGCAAGAAGCCTATCTGGCCGGCAACGATTTCCTCAACTGGCTGAGCTGGATGGTGGCGAGTTTTGTGGGCATTGCCCTGGCGAACATGATCCCGACCGCCTGGGGCCTGGGCTTTGCAGGCATTTTGTGCCTGCTGGGCATCCAGTGCTCGCTGGCCAGCTCGCGCATGCGCCTGCTCGCGTCGGCGGTGGCAGGGGGGGCAGCCGTGCTCGCCTATGCCCTGCCCTTGCGGCTGAACATTGTGTTTGCGATTGCCGTGGCGGTCATTTTGTGCCTGACGGTGGAACGGCTGCGGCCCGTGGAGCAAGCGACATGAATGGCACCGATGTCTGGACCTTGGCCGTCATCGTGGGCTTGACCGTGGTGACGGTGCTGGCCCGCGGCTTTTTCCTTATTTCCAGCAAGCCCTGGCACCTGCCTGGCTGGGCCCAGCGCGGTCTGCAATACGCGCCCATTGCCGCCCTGTCGGCGGTGGTGATTCCCGAGATCGTGATGGTGCAGGGCCACCTGATCAGCAGCTGGCAGGATGCGCGCCTGTTTGCCGCAATGGCCGGGGCTGCCACCTACTTCTGGCGCAAGGACGTGTTGCTCACCATCCTGCTGGGCATGGCGGTGTATTTGCCGCTGCACCTGGGGCTGGGCTGGTAAGTTCTACAGGGGCAGCAGGGTCTGTGCCTCGGCGGCGGCCTTGGCCTGCTGGCGGTCTTCGGCGGCGCGCTCGGCGTATTTGTTGAAGCGCCAGGACGTGCCTTCGTGCGTGATGCGGTGCCAGACGGCGCGTTTTTCGCCCGCGCTCATCTCGGTCCACAGCTGCACTTCTTCAAAACTGCGGCCGCAGCCCTTGCATTGTTCGTCGCCCTGACTGGTCGAGCAAATGGCGATGCAAGGCGTGTCGGGCGTGGTGGCGTACCAGTCCTGAAAGGCCTCGGCTGCATCGTGGGGCAGCGTGAACTCGTCGGCCAGGTCCTGCTTGTAGTACACCATCAGCGCGTACACCTCGGCCAGCGCACGCAGCTCGCGCGGCAGCGTCACCCCGTCGGGCGAGGGGTTCTTGGCGCGCCAGTGGTTGATGGCGGCTTCGATGTCGGTGATGTGGATTCCGGCCATGGTTTGCTTTGCAGGACGGCGATCATAGCCGCTGCGTGGGAGACATGTCCCTTAAAGGCGTGGGTATTTGGCGGCCGGGGTGTAATAGGCGCCTGAAGGGGAGTAGCTCCCTGAGGCAAGCGCAACGCCTGCCTTCGGTCCGCCGTCAATTCGAAGTCTGCCAAGGCTTCCGGTGTGCCGGGCCCGGTCTCTCCGGGCTGAGCAAGACCTTCGATGAATGCCTGTGGGGCTTTGTCGAGGGTTGGCATCCAGCGGTGACACCGCTGCACGCTTTTCCAGTATGAGCACCTCACAGGTTTTGCGAAACCTTGTTGGAGAAACCATTTCATGGAATTCCTGTCTGCCCCCTGGTGGTCTGCCTTGTTGGCCATCATCCTGATTGACCTCGTGCTTGCTGGCGACAACGCCATCGTCATCGCCTTGGCCGCGCGCCAGCTGCCCCCTGATTTGCAGAAAAAAGCCATCGTCTGGGGCACGGTGGGCGCGATTGCTGTGCGCAGTGTGATGACGCTGGGCGTGGTCTGGCTGCTCCAAATCCCGGGTCTGATGCTGGCCGGTGGCCTGGGCCTGCTGTGGATTGCCTACAAACTGATTGCCGATACCGGCCACGGTGACGACCACGGCCCGGCGGCCACCACCTTTTGGGGCGCCATGAAAACCATCATCGTGGCCGACGCGCTGATGGGCGTGGACAACGTGCTGGGCGTGGCCGGTGCAGCGCATGGCTCGTGGGACCTGGTCATCATCGGTTTGCTGGTCAGCGTGCCGATCGTGGTGTTTGGCAGCGCGGTGGTGCTCAAGCTGGTAGAGCGCTTCCCCGTCATCATCCAGGCCGGTGCCGCCGTGCTGGCCTTCACCGCCGCCAAGATGATCGTGGGTGAGCCGCTGCTGGATGGCGTGTTTGACATGCCTGCACTGGCCTGGCTGGAGTGGTTCACATATGGCCTGGCCGTGGTGGGGGTGTTGGGTCTGGGGGCTTTGAGCAGCCGCCGCGCTGCCCTGTGACCCCTATTTGAGGCGATCAGCGCTCTTTCTGCTGTTCGCGCAGCTGCTCCTGAATTTGCCGCACCCGGGTGTCCACAATCGAGGCTTCGATGTGGTCGCCCGGCTTGAGCTGGCCGGTCCGGGCCATGTCTTGTGCGGCCCGAAAGCGGTCGAGTGCGCCTTGCAGGTCCATGCGCACCAGCTGCGCCTCGCCCTCGGCGCGCAACGCGGCCAGCTTTTGTCCCTGCCCGGCCAGCAAGGTGCCCAGAAGGTTCCAGACCTGGGCGTCGTGCGGCGTGGTTTGCACCTGTTGGCGCAGCTGCTGCACCACGCTGGCAGTGGCCGGGTGGCCCGGCAGGTGCGCCAGTGCCTGGGCTACCGTCACCAGCTCAGGGCGAGCCCACTGCGCCACCATCGACGACGGTTGCGTGCCCTGCACCGCCTGTGCGTATTCGCCGCGTGCGGCGTGCAAATCGGCACCCAGCAGGCGCGTCAGGCGTGCGGCCACAGTGTGGTCAGCGGTGATGGCCTGCAGCGCCTGCCATTGCTTGCGGGCCTGCTCAGGTTCGCGCAGCATCTGGTGGGCCAGCGCAGCGGCGTACAAGCTGCCTGCCTTTTGCGCGGGCGTGGCCTGCGCAGGCAGGCTCTGCGGCAGCTGCGTCCAGGCGCGAAGGCTGTCTACCTGCGACTGCGACAGAACGCGTGCACGGGCCGACACCATGGCCTGCTCCATGTCGTGTGGCACGCTGGAGACGGTCACGCCCAGCGGCAAGCGGCTGTGCATGTCGGCAATGCGCTCTGTGGTCAGCGGGTGGCTGCGCAGGTACGGATAAGCACCGTTGTCGTTCAGGCCCGCAGCCTGCTGCAGCTTACCAAACATGGTCACAAAGCCACGCGGGTCGTAGCCGGCCTCGGACAGCACGCCAAAACCGATGCGGTCGGCCTCGCGCTCCATGTCACGTGAATAGCTCAGCTGCGACTGGATGGCCGCAGCCTGCCCGCCCACCACCAGGGCCTGCGTGGCTTGCGGGCTTTTGCTGGCGGCCAGCGCGCCCAAAATCAGCGAGCCAATCACCCAGGGTGTCATGCGGCCTTGTGCCTCCATGCTGCGCGCAATGTGGCGCTGCGTGACGTGGGTGAGTTCGTGTGCCAGCACCGATGCCAGCTCGTCGCGCGAAGTGACCACCGCGATCAGCCCCAGGTGCACGCCCAGGTAACCGCCGGGCAGCGCAAAGGCGTTGACCGAACGGTCTTTGCCCAGCAGGATGCGCCAGGCAAAACGCTCTCGCAGTTCGGTCGACAACTCACCGCGCGCGGCGGCGGCATCGACCAGGGGCGACCACAGTTTCTGGATGTATTCGTCCAGCACCGCATCCTCGATGTAGTCCGGGTCGCGGTAGAGCTCGCGGATGATGCGGTCACCCAGCTGGCGCTCGGCCGCCAGCGAAATGCCCTCACCCTCGCCCAGCGAGGGCAAGGTGTTGCGCTGCGGCCAGGCCGGGCCGGCGCACAGGCTCCAGGCCAGCACGGCCAGGCCCAGGCGCGAAGGCCAGGGCAGAGAGGTTTGCGAATGGGGTTTCAAGGTCCGGACGAAGCAGTCAAGAGGTCGATTGACCGTATCATGCGCCATTGACGTCAACCTTCTGTAAAACCGTGTTTCACGGTGCTTTGCCTTTTGGACTTATGAGCTCTCCCCTGACCCACTTTGACGCCCAAGGCCAGGCCCACATGGTCGATGTGGGGGCCAAGGCCAGCACCCACCGCACAGCGGTGGCCACCGGTCGCATCCGCATGCAGGCGGCCACGCTGGCGCTGATCCAGTCGGGCACCGCCAAAAAAGGCGACGTGCTGGGCATCGCCCGGCTGGCCGGCATCATGGGGGCCAAGAAAACGAGCGAGCTGATTCCGCTGTGCCACCCGATCGCGCTCACGCGTGTGGCGGTGGAGTTTGAGGTGCTGCCCGAAGCGTCAGAAGTGGTCTGCACCGCCACCGCCGAAAACGTGGGCCAGACCGGGGTGGAAATGGAAGCGCTGACCGCCGTGCAGGTGGCCTTGCTCACCATTTACGACATGTGCAAAGCCGCCGACCGGGGCATGGTCATTGGCGACGTGAAGCTTTTGGAAAAGCGCGGGGGCAAGAGCGGCAGCTGGTCGGCCAGCGCCTGAGTTTCAAAGGGGAGCCTTGCCCGCCCCAGGCAAGAACTCCCCGACCCGCTTCAGCGGGCTTTGTTGCAGTTGCAGCTCAGCAGCGCGTACAGCAGGATGGCACCAAACGTGGCGGTGCCGATGCCGCCCAGCGCGAAGGGGCCGAACTTGAGGGTGAAGTCACCCGTGCCCAGCACCAGGGTGACGGCGGCGACGATCAGGTTTTTGTTGTCCGAGAAGTCCACCTTGTTGTCCACCCAGATCTTGGCGCCGGCCACGGCGATCAGGCCGAAGACCACGATCGACACGCCGCCCATGACCGGCAGCGGAATCGCCTGGATGAGAGCGCCGAACTTGGGCGAGAAGCCCAGCAGCACCGCCATGAGTGCGGCCACCAGGAAGGTGGCGGTTGAATAGATGCGGGTGGCGGCCATCACACCGATGTTTTCGGCGTAGGTGGTGACGCCGGTGCCGCCCGATGCGCCACTGACCATGGTGGCCACGCCGTCGCCAATGAAGGCGCGGCCCATGTAGGCGTCCAGGTTCTTGCCGGTCATGGCGGTCACGGCCTTGATGTGGCCCAGGTTTTCGGCCACCAAAATGATGGCCACCGGGGCGATCAGCAGCATGGCGCGGCCGTCAAACACGGGGGTAGCCAGCGTGGGCAGGCCAAACCAGGCGGCATTCATCACACCCGACAGGTCCAGCGGTTTGCCCAGGCCCATGCCGTTGGTGAGCACGGCATAGACCACGCTGGCCAGCAGCAGGCCCACCAGGATCAGCAGGCGCTGCACCATGCCGCGCGAGTACACGGCCACCAGGCCCACGCAGACAAAGGTGACGAGCTGCATCCAGGCGTCAAAGTCGCCTGCGGCCATGTTTTTGACGGGCACGCTGGCCAGGTTCAGGCCGATCACGGCCACCACGGCGCCGGTGACGACCGGCGGCATCATGCGCTCGATCCAGCCCGTGCCAATGGCCTGCACCACCAGGCCAATGAGGGTGTAGAGCGCGCCGCAGGCGATGATGCCGCCCAGGGCCACGCCGATGTTGGCGTTGGGGCCTTTGCCCGCGTAGGCGGTGGCCGCGATCACCACACCGATGAAGGCGAAGCTGGACCCCAGGTAGCTGGGCACCTTGCCGCCGGTGATGAGAAAGAAGAGCAGCGTGCCGATGCCGCTCATCAGGATGGCGACGTTCGGGTCAAAGCCCATGAGGATGGGGGCGAGCACCGTGGCGCCGAACATGGCGATCACGTGTTGCACGCCCATGGCGGCGGTGTGAGGCCAGGGCAGGCGCTCGTCGGGGGCGATGGTGCCGCCTTGCTGCAGCACTTCGGGATTCTGGGTTTTCCATCCGAACATGGACATGCGAGTCTCCTTGTGTGAGTGGTGGGTGCGCGATGCTAGCGCAGGGTGGGCCGGGTGCAAGATGCCTTGGCGACCCGGCGCCGAGGGCACAATGGGTTTGGTTTGTTTTCCCTGTTGCCAAGAAGGAACCGCGCATGATTGCCATCGACCCCGCCGCCCGCGCCCAGACGCACCTGATCGACCACCCGCTGGTGCAGCACAAGCTCACGCTCATGCGCAAGAAGGACGCCAGCACCAGCAGCTTTCGGCGCTTGCTCAATGAGCTGGCCAGCCTGATGGTTTACGAGGTGTGCCGCGACATGCCGCTGCAGGACGTGCAGATCGAGACCCCGCTGGAGACCATGACCGGCCGCGTGATCGACGGCAAGAAGCTGGTGTTTGCCAGCATTTTGCGCGCGGGCAACGGCATTCTGGATGGCGTGCTCTCGGTGGTGCCGGGGGCGCGTGTGGGCCACATTGGCCTGTACCGCGATCCGAAAACGCTGCAAGCGGTGGAGTACTACTTCAAGATGCCCAAGTCGATGGAGGAGCGCGACGTGATCGTGGTGGACCCGATGCTGGCCACCGGCAATTCGGCGGCCGCCGCCATTGCGCGCCTCAAGCAGTGCAAGCCGCGCTCCATCAAGTTCTTGTGCCTGCTCACTTGCCCCGAAGGCATCAACACCCTGCACCGCGAACACCCCGACGTGCCCATCTACACCGCGGCCATTGACCGTGAGCTCAATGACCATGGCTACATCCTGCCCGGTCTGGGCGATGCCGGGGACCGGATTTTCGGGACGCAATGATCCGGGCCTAGCGCACTGCCAGGCATCAAGGTGCGGTTTGGCCGTACACCTTTTGCTTTTGCGCCTGGTGCCAGTCGGCCAGCGGGTGTTGGCCCAGCAGGCGTGCGCTGTCTATCAGTTTGTCGACGACACGCGGTTCGGGCGAGTCGTGCAGCGTGCGCAGGCTTGCATCGAGCAGGGCTCGGGCGTTGTCGGGGGTGAGTGGCGTGACCGTGACTTCGGCAAAGCGCAGCGCACCGCCAAAAAACCAGGTTTGCCGGGCCGCGCCCCAGGGGTCTGATTGCCACAAGGCCGAGCGCTGCGCGGGGGGCAGGTAGATCTGGCGCACGCGCTGGTAATCCCAGGCCATCAGCGCCAGCAGGCACATGCCTACCGTGGCCAGCACCTGCAGCGTGCGGCGGTGGCGTGCCACGGTGCGGGCCGCGCCAGGCCACAGCAGCACCAGGGCAGCCAGTGTGGCCAGCTGGAAGGGGCCGTACCACAGCGGGTATTCGAGCAAGCTGTGCAGCGCGATCGGGGCCAGCACGCCCCAGGCCAGCGCATCGTTTGACCGCCGCAGGCGCCAGGGTTGCGCGCGCCAGAGCAAGGCCAGCAGGGCCAGACAGGCCGCCAGGGCCAGGGGCACCCCCAGTTCGACGGCCAGTTGCAGCGGCAGGTTGTGGGCGTTGCCCAAAATGTCGCAAAAGCGCTCGCCAGAGTATGGGGCCATGTAGTGCGCGTACTTGAGCTCGCCCCAGCCCCAGCCGGTCCAGGGTTCTTGCCCGATCAGGTGCAGCACATTGGCCCACAGCACGCGGCGCGAGCCGCAGCCGCTGGCCTCGCCCATGCGGGCCAGCGCGGTGTCCACCGATTGGCCGGTGTGCCAGTTCAGCATCGCAGGCAGGACAGCACTGGCCAGCAGGTACATGGCCACTGCCCACAGGGCCAGACGCCAGTCGGGCGCCAGCGCGTGCCCATCGGTGCGGCTGCGTGGGCGGGTGCACAACCAGAGCCAAAGCAGGGGTGGCAGCATCAGCAGTTGCAGCAACCCGGTGCGCGATCCGGTGGCCGCCATGGCACAGGCCATGAGCGCCAGCATCCACAGGGCGTGGCCGCTGCGCAAACCCTGGCGGTGCCACCACAGCACCGCCGCCATGCCGATGGCCAGGTGTGTGGCCAGCTGGTTGCGTTGGCGCAGGTTGCCCACCGCGTCGCCCAGGTAGGCGGGCACATGCACCCAGCCGCCCAGGTGTGCGGCTTCGCCAAAGAACTGCAGCAGCCCCATCAGGCTGCTGAGCACCGCGGCCCAGGCCCAGGCGCGCGCGCATTCGAGTGCGGTGGGCAGCTGGCCCAGCGCCAGCAGCACCGCGGGCACGGCCCAGCTCAGCAGCAGGGGGACAGTGTTGCTGAGGGGCCCAGGTGCCCAGGGCTGCAGCCATACCAAGGCCAGCAGCGTGCTGACCGCGGCGCTGGGCAAAACGGTGGGTGGTTTCAGCCCGTCAGACCTCATGCACTGGCGCTGGACAAGGGACGCGCTCGGTGCCCGCTCAGGACGCCTTGCAAGACGCAGGCAGGTACTTGGCCGGCAGCGGGTTGGTGCTGGCCGGGCCGCAGCGCCAGCCGCTGACGGATTTGCCGCCATCGGCGGCGCCATTGATGGCGGTGTCGCCGGTTTGCAGTGGGGTCAAGGCGATGGCATTGGCTGCGGCGCTGGTGCTGCCGCGCAGGGCGTCGTGGTTGCCGCTGACGGTGATGACACCGTTGCCGTCCACGCTCACGGCGCTGACGTATTTGGAGACCTGGCTTTCACAGGCTTTGGGCAGGGCGGCCGACACGTCGGCGCTGGAGGCTGCGCTGATGGCTTCGGTCACCGAGGTCTTGCAGCCGTTGGCGGCGAGCAGCATCTCGGCGGCTTTGGCGCGCACGGTGTAGTCCTGGTAGGCGGGCAAGGCCACGGCGCCCAGAATGCCAATGACCGCGATCACGACCATCAGTTCAATCAGTGTCAAGCCCTTTTGCATTTGTGCAGACATGTCATCCTCCCTGGATGCTCAGTTGTAAAAAAGGCCATGGTAAGCCATGGCCTTTGGGGATCCAAGCCGACAAAGGCTTATTCGGTGACGGCCTCTTCTTTTTTGCCGCCAGCCAATTTGCCGATGGCCAGCACCAGCAAGGCGCCAGCGATGCCCATACCGTAGTTCCACAACTTGTCTTGCGGGATGTAGTTGACCAGGCCGGGGTCGGAGTGGACCATGGTGCCAGCAATCCAGCCCAGCAGCATGCCACCGAGTGTGATGATCAGCGGGAAGCGGTCCATCAGTTTGAGCACCAGCTGGCTGCCCCAGACGATGATCGGAATGCTGACCAGCAGGCCAAAAATGACCAGTGGCATTTGGTGGGTTTCGCCCGCACCTTGTGCGGCCCCGGCAATGGCGATCACGTTGTCGATGGACATGACCAGATCGGCCACGATCACAGTTTTGACGGCGCCCCAGAGCTTGTCGCTGGCCTGGATGTTGCCGTGCTCGTCTTCGTCCTGGGGCATGAGCAGCTTGACGCCAATCCACACCAGGAGCACGCCACCCACCAGCTTGAGGTAGGGGATGGACAGCAGCGTCAGGGCAAAAGCGATCAGGATCACGCGCAGCACGATGGCACCGGCGGTGCCCCACAAAATACCCTTGGTGCGCATGGCCTCTGGCAAAGAGCGGCAGGCCAGGGCGATCACCACGGCGTTGTCGCCACCCAGCAAGATGTCGATCAGGATGATTTGGCCTACGGCGACCCAGAAATGGGCGGTCAGAAATTCTTCCACGTTGTTCCTCGTCATGCCCACGGTCGGACCGCGGGCTCAGGTTGTCAGAAAAAAGCAAAGCCGGATTGTCCCGCAGGACATCCGGCTTGCATATTGTGGCAAACCACAGCGCCCCTGAGGGGGCGGTGCGCAGTTTACTTGAGTTGGGCTTTGAGCAGTTTGCCCAACTCGGAGGGGTTGCGTGTGACCACGAAACCGCACTCTTCCATGATGGCCAGCTTGGCGTCGGCTGTGTCGGCACCGCCAGAGATCAGGGCACCGGCGTGGCCCATGCGCTTGCCGGGAGGGGCTGTGACGCCAGCGATGAAGCCGACCACCGGTTTCTTCATGTTGGCCTTGCACCACTGGGCGGCTTCGGCTTCGTCCGGGCCACCGATCTCACCGATCATGATCACGGCGTCGGTGTCCGGATCGTCGTTGAAAGCGCGCATCACATCGATGTGCTTGAGGCCGTTGATCGGGTCACCGCCGATGCCCACAGCGCTGGACTGGCCCAGGCCGACTTCGGTCAGCATGGCCACGGCTTCATAGGTCAGCGTGCCCGAACGGGACACGACGCCGATGCGGCCTTTGCGGTGGATGTGACCGGGCATGATGCCGATCTTGATCTCGTCGGGCGTGATCAGGCCGGGGCAGTTGGGGCCCAGCAGCAGCGTGCGCTTGCCGCCAGCGGCTTCCTTGGCCTTCATCTTGTTGCGCACTTCGAGCATGTCGCGCACAGGAATGCCTTCGGTGATGCAAATCGCCAGGTCCAGGTCGGCTTCCACGGCTTCCCAGATGGCCGCCGCCGCGCCTGCGGGCGGCACGTAGATCACCGACACGGTGGCACCGGTTTGTTGGGCGGCGTCCTTGACGGACGAGAAGATGGGCACGCCGAAGATCGATTCCCCGGCCTTCTTGGGGTTCACGCCCGCCACAAAGCAGTTCTTGCCGTTTGCGTACTCGATGCACTTCTCGGTGTGGAACTGGCCGGTCTTGCCGGTGATGCCCTGGGTGATGACTTTGGTGTCTTTGTTGATGTAGATCGACATTTGTCTTTGTCCTAATCAGTTGGGGACAGAGCTAAAGATCTGTCCCCAAAGTCATTACTTAACTGCGGCCACAATTTTGGTGGCGGCTTCGGCCATGGTGTCGGCCGCGATGATCGGCAGGCCCGACTCGGCCAGCATCTTCTTGCCCAGCTCTTCGTTCGTGCCCTTCATACGCACCACCAGCGGCACAGACAAGTTCACAGCCTTGCAGGCGGTGATAACACCAGTGGCGATGGTGTCACACTTCATGATGCCGCCGAAGATGTTGACCATGATGGCCTCGACCTTGGGGTTCTTCA
>JACCDW010116647.1_pt1 | contig 21191 bp, 18 predicted proteins | sample 7449781 | NCBI WGS metagenome assembly JACCDW01 (sample SAMN15323449, study PRJNA562643) | freshwater metagenome | isolation source: river surface water | place: USA:Blue River Watershed | collected 2017-08-18
TACAAAGCGGCGCAATCTCAGTACCAAGCGAATTTGGCCAAGGCAGAGCAGGCGAAAGCTCTTTTGCGCCCCACTGCGGGATTGGGTTCGACACTGAGCGAAACCGACTACAACAGCCATAGAAGCGGCGTATCAGACGTTGGTTTTGGTACCCGGAGTGCCACTCTTAGTGCCAGCCAACCCCTTTACCGCCCTGCCAACCAAGCCGGATATAAACAAGGGCTGAAGCAACTGGACCAAGCCCAAGCTTTGCTGAAAACAGCGGAACAAGACCTCATCGTTCGCGTGAGCCAAGCTTATTTTGAGGTATTAACGGCCCAAGAAAGCTTGGCTTTTGTCAAAGCCCAAAAGTCTGCGGTCTCTGAGCAATTGGCCGCTGCCAAACGCAATTTTGAGGTCGGCACATCCACTATCACTGACACCCGCGAAGCACAAGCTCGCTTCGACTTGGTGACTGCTCAAGAAATTGCGACCGAAAATGATTTGCGCGTCAAAAAACTGGCCTTGGACCAACTGGTGGGCACCAAGGACGCACAGCCCGTGGCTATCAAGCCTGGCGCCAACCTCACCTCGGCAGCCAGTGGCGATGCGGACACCTGGGTGCAACAAGCCACTGAACAAAATCCTGCCATTGCACTCGCGCGCACAGGCTTGGAAGTTGCCAAACTCGAAACCGAAAAGGCCAAAGCAGGCCATCTGCCCACAATTGACTTGACGGCTTCGTACGGGATGTCACGTTATCGCAATGGTTCCGCCTCTCGTGCGGACAATAACACCGGCACCATCGGTCTGAGTTTCAACCTGCCCTTGTACGCCGGTCATGCCACACAAAACCGCATTCAAGAAACTGTGGCATTGGAAGAAAAAGCCCGCAACGATTTAGAAGGCGCACAACGCACCGTGGCTCAAGCCACTCGCACCGCCTTTTTTGGCGTGCAGTCAGGTTTGGGTCAAGTCAAAGCTTTGGAAGCCGCCGAAGCTTCGAGCCAAAGCGCTCTGGACGCCAACAAATTGGGCTATCAAGTAGGCGTGCGTATCAACATCGACGTGCTGAACAGCCAAAGCCAACTCTTCCAAACCAAGCGCGACCTGACCAAAGCCCGCTATGACGTGCTGCTGGGACAACTGAAATTGCGTCAAGCCGCTGGGGTGTTGAAGGCAGAAGATGTGCAGAACGTGGGGGCGTTATTGCAAAAATAGAATCGCTGCAAAGTTCTACGAAAACGCGCCTTGAATTACATATATTTCCAAAAGAATTTTTAAATTACAAGATTCAGCATGTCACGATCATCAAAGGCAGAACCTTTGATTGTTGTCCTTCGGACCTCTACAAGTCACCGGCTTTAGGATTCTCCATGCTGAAACTTAACTCTCGCAGGGTGTCGATGAAATGCTAAAGCCGTCGCTTAACGGCCATGGTCAGCTTCAAAAAAAGGATGCCATCCTGACTCACCCAAACAAGTGGGATCATAAGAATCACCGCTCCCTCTTTTTTTCTTGCCCGCTCAACAGCCCACCTGAGCAGCCTGCACATTCTGCTGATTTCCGAGTCAACTGAATGCCACTCTTGAGACATCGGCATTTTTTATCAATTTCCACACCAAATACATAGAATTTGCGAGCAAAATCTTATTCGTTATTTGTTTGCATTTAAGAGACCGACGTGGCTGAAATACTTTCGTTGAAAATCAATAAATCACAAGCAGTCTTAAATACTTTGCTTTTTATTTTTGGGTTCTCTGCATTTCTTCCACATGGCTTAAGTGCGGCCGTTTTGATACTTGTTTTGTTGATCTGGCTCATCTTTCAAGACCAGCGACAAACTCACCTCAACCGCATGCCCTCAAAAACGATCTTGTTTTTGCTCAGCGCATTTGCAATTTGGCCTTTTATTGTCGCCAGTTATTCGGGCTGGTATACGGATACAAACACTCGTTTGTTTCACATGGCACGAGTCGCGTTGATGCTTCTCATGGGTTTGATGGCAACGTCCTCTGAACGTCAATATGCATTCAAAGGATTGATTTGGGGAGGTGCGTTCACATGCATCGTCGTGCTCACACATTCCGTTCACCCGTTACCAGAATGGGCAATTTGGCACCATCTGCTTGCCGTTAAAGGGAGTCAAAGCTCCAGAAGCATGATCATGCTGGCACTGTCATCCGGTGTGTGTGCTGCCATGTGGATGAAAACGAGACACCAAGCCAATCGCCAGCCATTTTTCTGGCTCGCAAGCGCAGTCTTGTTTGCGATTGTTGTGGGGGGCTTCAGCATTTCAAGAAATGCTCAGATCGTCTTATTGACAATGCCCTTGATTTTGTTATTGCACAGGTACAGATCATTGCAAGGTGGTTTCATCACGGTCATTGTTTTCGCATTACTGACTCTAGTGGCGTGGCAAGCGTTCCCATCCATTCCCATGCGATTTACGCAAGCCATCGTCGAGTTGCAAAGTGTCGTCGCCAGCGGCAATTGCGAAAGTAGCGTAGGCGCTCGATTTGCAATGTACGAAATGGCTTGGCAACAATTGCTGCAGCATCCTTGGATGGGAACAGGCATTGGGAGCTTTGTTGAGCATTGGATTCCCATGGCAGAAAAAAATTGCCCGTCAACGGCAGGAATCAGGCAGCCTCACAATGATTTTTTATTATTTGCCATGGAAACTGGTTGGGTGGGTCTTCTCACTACATTGGCTGTTTTCGCATGGTTCAGCAAAACTTTTTGGAAGCAAGCAAACATCTACGGCACGGTCGGTCTGATGTTGTGTGTGACTTTCATCATCACTGGGATGGTGAATTCCCCCATGAGAGATGCTGGGGTCGGTTTCGTCATGATTTTTTTGCTGGCCGCATGCTATGAAAACCGTCCTCAACGATCACTTTGAAGTGATCGCAGAACATTCATTGGCCAACTGAATGACGAAATTCAAATAGACCGCGCCAGCGGCCCCACATACGGGCAATCAATTTAGGCGAGAACAAGACAATCCGCAACGGCAACGCCAATGTGGTCGTCAAGATAAGCTGCCTACGCAAACGATTAGCCGCTTGCACAGACTCGTGTTTGTTCAAAAAAATCAACTTTGATTGTGCATGGTGATAGCCGCGTAAATACTCACTATTCAGGGGCGAACGGCCTTTCACGGAACCTCTTGACCGGTGAAGAGCCTTCACTTGAGGGCATAAAACCATGGGTAGCTTTGATTCAAAAAGCCGCAAACACAAATCATCGTCTTCATAGTAAAGAAAGAACCGCTCATCAAAGAAGCCAACTGGTGCCATCCGACTCATCCGTAACAGCATGACCGCACCACAAACAAATCCTACGCACAAAGGCCCGTCTGCGCCTCCTCCACGACTGGTCCAGTAAGTTGTAGGCCATCTGTAATTGATTTCCTCCTTGCCAAGAGTTGAAACAAGCTGTGGCGCAACTACGGCTGCATCAGACAAATCATCAGCAGCACTCAACAATTCGCTCAATGCTTGCGCTGTCATTTCGCAATCAGGATTCAGTAACAAAGAAAATGGCGTCTTCACTAATTTCAGCGCGCGGTTGTTCGCTGCTCCAAATCCGAGATTTCTTCCATGAGAAAGTACCTTGGCATGTGGCCATTGCATCTGAGCCTTGCGAGCCGTGTCGTCATCGCTACCATTGTCGGAAATGACGACATTGGGACAAATGGACAACAAGGGATAAAGCATTGGCAAGCAATGCGCGCTGTTGTAAGTCACTACGATCAACGTGACTTGTGAAAAATCGAAAGCGGTCATGCCACAACCTTGCTCGTGTCCCGAATTGGCGCAGACTGTAAAGCTTTAATGTGCGCGGCTACCGCGCCACGCCCAACTTTCAACAGCTCAATTGCACCCAATTTACCCCGCTGAAGCCATTCGGGATCAGACAGCATCAACGAGACATGATCCAATGCCTCTGACATATCCTTCAACTGCACTGCAGCTCCCTCTTTCGTTGCTAATTCGGCGGCTTCAGAAAAATTAAAGGTGTGCGGCCCCATGACCACAGGACATCCGCAAGCAGCCGCTTCAATGAGGTTTTGCCCGCCCAAGGGGGCAAAGCTGCCGCCCAGAAGAGCTAGGCGACTCAGAAGATAATAGGCCTGCATTTCACCTAAGCTGTCGCCTAACACCACATTAGCTGATGCAATTGTTAGGGGGTCGGGTGAATCGACAGCCCATTCGCTTCGACGTACACAGCTTAAACCGGCCTGTTCGACCAAGTTATAAATCTGGTCAAAGCGCTGAGGATGGCGCGGCACGATTAGCCAAATAATTTTGAGCGCATTGAGTCTAGCCCACCGTTCTGGATTTGACTGCAAAGCTTGCAGCCACAAGGATTCCTCGCCCTCTCGCGTGCTGGCCAACATCACAACTTGTCGCCCAGCAAAAGCGCCTCGCCAACGCTTGGCCAAGGTTTGTGCTTGGTCCGAGACGTCCACATCGAATTTAAGGTTACCCACCACTCTTACATCCTGGCAACCAAGATTTTTCAAGCGGAGCGCATCTGATTCTGATTGTGCAAGCACAGTGGTCAAGCTGCGATAAGCCGGGCTAGAAAGAATGGACCAACGCTTGGCTTGACGAAAAGATTTTTCACTCATGCGCGCATTGAGCAAAAACAATGGCACATCAGCCTGCTTACACGCCATGACAAGGCGCGGCCAAACTTCCGTTTCCATGAGCAGTCCAATTTGAGGCCTGAACTGCATCAAGAACTGATGGGTAGCTTGAGTTGTATCCCAAGGCAACCAGGCTTGAACATCTCCGGGTTGCAATAAAGATTGCCCTTGCACCCAACCTGTAGCCGTGCTGTGCGTCAACAAGAGACGCATTTCTGGAAACGCAACTCGTAAAGCCGGCAACAACAACGCTGCCGCTCGGGTCTCGCCTAAAGAAACAGCATGCAACCAAACAAAGCCGCCTAGGGGCATGTCACCGACATACACACCAAAGCGTTGCTCAACATTCAGACCGTACTCAGGCTCTTTGTGGGCACGACGACTGAGCTTGCGACGAAGTGCAGGCTGCAAGGCTCTTAAAAAAAGTTCATAAGCCTTCAACGCCAAGCGCTCAAGTAACGTCAACGCACTTGTTGTCTGTGTCATCCAGCGTCGGCCTTTTCAAAGAGCCCATGGTAAACACGACCAATACCCTCTGCCTCACGGGCCAGAGAAAAATGCTCTGTCACACGCGCACGCGCAGCCTCACCCATTTGTGCAGCATGAAGAGGGTCAGCCATGACGGACAAAACTGCATGGCACAGACCTTCCACATCACCGGTATCCACCATTTCACCTGTTTCTCCAGGTAGGGCCAATTGATCAAAAGCGCCCGTTCGCGAGCACACTAACGCGGAACCGGTCGCGGCAGCTTCAAAGGGGGTAAGGCCAAAAGGTTCGTAGCGTGGACACGCTATACACAACAGACAACGTTGGTACCACAGATGTATCTCGCCGGCTGGTACTTCTCCCAAAAAAACAATGCGATCGTGCAGGCCAGCAGCATCAATTTGACGCTGCAGATCTTGCTGAAAGGACTGATGCTGTGGCTGAGCCAATCCAGCGATGATCGCCGTGACACCTGGCAACTTCGGCAAAGCTTGGATCATGGCTTTCACAAACACATCGCTACCTTTATCGGGTCGCACGCGGCCAAAAACACCGATACCGTATTGCCCCGGCAACCCCGAATCGAACCAGGCTTTCAGCTTGTCAGTCGGAGGGCTGAAGCGAGACAAATCGATGCCGTGCGGAACTACAGCGGTGGTGTTGGGAACAAAGCTGGCAGCCAATGGGGTGGTGGAAATGACTGCATCCATTTTGGAAATAAGCCAACGTGGAAACCATCCATGCAAATGCTGAGCGGCTGAGGTGAACACCAGCTTGATGGGCAAGCGCAGTACATCCCGAGCAAAGATAGCGGCCATCATTTCCGGATCGCGTCGCACGTGCCAGATGCGAAAAGCACGGCCTGCAGGTGGTTGACGTGAGAGCGCTATGGCCTGCCCCAACGACATGCCATCAATGCCATTAGACATGCGCGTGCCACAAAAACCCAAACGCCACTGTTTGGCTTGTAAAGGCACGAGCGCGTTGATGGTGGCTGACACGCCGGTGTAGCGTTGCTTGAGGTTAAAAACAATGACCTCGGGGTCTGGGCTCAACAATGAATCGGGCATGTTCATGAATGCAGTTTCCCTGGCTTAGCCGTTCAATGCGCCGAAGCCTGAATCTGCGCATCAGGCTTTACGGTGCGCAGCAAAGCCAGCATCTCGGCTTCAATGCGGTGCATCGCTTCTGGTGTTTGCCCTTCAAAGCGCAACACCAAAACTGGCGTGGTGTTGGAAGCGCGAATCAAGCCGAAACCATCTGGCCAATCGACGCGCAGGCCATCGATGTCTGACACCGCGGCCGGCGCCTTGAACGATGTACTGGCCAACTGCTGCAATGCGTGGGTTACCGTGTGGGGCTCGCCTTCATCGCAGGCCACATTCAACTCTGGGGTGCTGAAACTGGTCGGCAGTGCATTCAAAACCGCATTGGCATCGGGAGATTTGCTGACGATTTCCAGCAAGCGCGCCCCTGCATAGGTGCCATCGTCAAAACCATACCACCGCTCTTTAAAAAAGATGTGACCGCTCATCTCGCCTCCCAAGGGGGCTTGACCACCCTCGGCCTCAATGGCTTTCATCTTGGCCTTGATAAGGGAGTGGCCGGTTTTGTACATCAAGGGTCTTCCACCCGCCGCTTGAATGGCCGGGGCCAAGCGCTGTGAACACTTCACATCAAACAAAATGGTGCCGCCCGGCACGCGGCTCAACACATCTTGCGCAAACAACTGCATCTGGCGATCGGGATAAATGTTTTGGCCATCCGCGGTCACGATGCCCAAGCGGTCACCATCGCCGTCAAAGGCCAAGCCCAACTCAGCGCCCGTCGACTTTATGGCTCGCATCAGGTCTTGCAAGTTTTCAGGCTTGCTGGGGTCAGGGTGGTGGTTTGGAAATTCGCCGTCCACTTCGCTGAACAGCTCCACCACATCACAGCCCAAAGCACGAAAAATACCCGGCGCCGATGCCCCCGCCACGCCATTGCCAGAGTCAATCACGATCTTCATGGGGCGCGCCAAACGAATATCACCCACGATGCGTTGGGTGTAGTCCGCCAACACATCCCGAGTCGTCACGCCACCGCCTGCGCGCAATTGCCAAGTCTCGGTTTCCATGATGGCGCGCAAGGCCTGAATCTCTTCGCCATAAATGGCACGCCCAGCCAACACCATCTTGAAGCCGTTGTAGTCTTTGGGGTTGTGGCTGCCTGTCACCTGAATACCGGTTTGGCAAACGGTGTGGGCGGCAAAGTACAGCATGGGCGTGGTGGCCAGTCCGATATCGATGACTTGCACGCCTGCAGCCACCAAGCCCCGAATCAATGCAGCCGACAAGGCAGGGCCACTCAAGCGCCCATCCCGCCCGACCGCCACCATGGTCTGGCCCTCTGCCATCGCCCGAGTACCAAAAGCTTTGCCCAAACCTTCGGCCACGGCCTCGTTTAAGGTGGCAGAAACAACGCCGCGGATGTCATACGCTTTGAAAATGGACGGGGTCAATTGCATGGATTCAGCCAATCAATCAGGCAGGTTGCCAATTGTTTTATGGCATGCATTGTAGGCGGCGCAGTACGCGTTCCCGGGTCCGTCGCCTTCGGTAAGTTCTACCGCAAAAGTTTGCACTTTGGCTTCGGTCGACCGCATTTTTGGCTAACATGGACACTCTCGCCATTTGCCTTGCCCAATATTGTCCTGATGCCCTCAAGCGACACCATACATCTCACTGAGACCGTCACCCTAGACAGCCCACTGGGTCCTCTCATTCTGGCTGCGACCGAGCGTGGACTGAGCGGGGTGTGGTTCATGGACCAGCGCCATGCCCCAAGCGAAGCGCTCCGACTGTCGTGGCATCTGAACCCCAACAATGCGGTATTGCAAAGCGCAACCACACAATTGCTAGCCTATTTTTCGGGTCGTTTTCGTCCATTCGATTTGCCACTAGACCTATCCGCGGGCACTGCATTTCAACAAACGGTCTGGCAAGCTTTGTTGCGCACTCCATTGGGCCGGACTCTCAGCTATGGCGCCATAGCACAGCACATCAACAAACCCTCAGCCTCTCGCGCTGTGGGGGCTGCAGTCGGTCGCAACCCGATCAGCATCGTGGTGCCCTGCCATCGCATCCTCGGTGCGGGGGGGCAAATGACCGGTTATGCCGGTGGCCTCTGGCGCAAAGAAGCCCTGCTCGCTCTTGAAGGCCGTTTGACGCCTACAAGCCCCTCTGTTTCGACTGGTTCCTGAATGCCCAACACTCACGCCAAAGGCTGGCTGGCCGATTTTTTGTTGCTGGCGGCCATTTGGGGCTCCTCTTTTTTGTTCATGCGCGTAGCGGCACAAGAGTTGGGCGCCTTGCCCACCGCAGCCCTGCGGGTGGCCATCGCATCGGTTTTTTTGTTGCCATTGATGCTGGCAAAAGGCCATTGGGCTGCGCTTCGTCAACATTGGCGTCCCGTGCTGTTTGTGGGTGTGCTCAACAGCGGCATTCCGTTTGCCTTGTATTCCTTCGCAGTGATGCACATCACCACAGGTTTATCGTCCATTCTCAATGCCACCGTTCCACTTTTTGGTGCCTTGGTCGCTTGGGTTTGGCTGGGCGACAAACCCAGTTGGTCGCGCACGCTGGGTTTGGCCATCGGATTCGGCGGCGTCGTCTTGCTCGCCGGTGGCCAGGCCAGCTTCAAGCCCAACGCCTCGGGCATTGCGCCTGCGTGGGCCGTACTGGCTTGTTTAGCGGCAACCACCTGCTATGCACTGGCCGCGAGTTTCACCAAAAAACACATCCCCAGCCTGCCGCCTCTGGTCACGGCCACTGGCAGCCAATTGGGCGCCACACTTGCCTTGATCCTGCCTGCACTCTGGTTTTTTCCAGACCATTGGCCCAGCGCTTCTGCCTGGGGAGCTTTGATCATCGTGGGCGTGCTGTGCACCGGTGTCGCTTACATCCTGTACTTCAAGTTACTTGAAAAATCAGGGCCCGCCAGAGCCTTAACGGTCACGTTTTTGGTGCCGGTTTTTGCCATCGCCTACGGCGTCTTGTTTTTGGGTGAAACCGTGACCGCGTGGATGCTGCTCTGCGGCGCGATTATTTTGGCAGGCACTGCCTTGTCGAGCGGTTTGGTCAAATTGCCGGGGCGTTGAAGTTTTTGTGGATGTGCACGCGTTGCACCACATCGCGGGCTCGCAATTGACCACATCCCCCATCCACATCTTGCCCAGCCGATTGGCGCAACTTGGTCAAAACGCCACGCTGGTGCAAGGTGCGCGCAATTTCAGCGGCCCTTTCCCATGAAGGTCTGGCGTAGGGCAAATCCGGCACGGCGTTGTAGGGGATCATGTTCATCAACGCGTATTTGCCTTTGAGCAAACGCACGATGCCCTCTATTTCTTCCGCGCTGTCGTTCACCCCTTCTAGCAAAGTCCACTGGTATTGAATGGGATACCCGGTAGCGCGCGCATACATTTCTCCCGCCTCCACCAAATCTTGCGGGTCAAAGCGCGGCGCTCGTGGCAGCAACTGGGCGCGCACATCTGCCCGCGTGGAATGCAGCGACAAAGCCAACGCCGGTTTCACGCGTCCTTGCGGCAAACGCTCAAAAACACGCACATCACCCACCGTCGAAAAGACCAAATTTTTGTGCCCGATGTTGCCAACCGTGCCCAGTAGGTCGATGGCCTCCATAACCTGATCCAAGTTGTGCGAGGGCTCACCCATGCCCATGAAGACCACTTTTTTAACGGGGCGCAAGGTGCGCGCCAGCGCCACTTGGGCAACGATTTCGGCGCTGCCCACCTGCCGAATCAGCCCTTCTCGGCCTGTCATACAAAACACACAACCCACGGCGCAACCCACTTGACTGGAAACACACAAGCCATCGCGCGGCAACAGCACGCTTTCAACCGTTTGTCCATCTTGCAAGCCCACCAACAAACGCGCTGAGCCATCTTGACCTGCATGCTGCTCGCGCAGGGTGGCCAACGATTGGAGCGCCTGGCTCAGCGCCGGCAAGGCATCACGCAAAGATTTGGGCATGAAGCTCTCAAGGGGCCTGCGGCCACTGTCTTGCGGCTTGGCTTGCACCCACAAACGCAGCACCCGCATCTCGTGCCGCTCAAGGGCCCCCAATGCACGCAAATGCGTCCGGATATCGTGGATGCTGTGCATCGATGCCTTCTGGGCGGGGTCGGTCATCACAGCTGCGCTCAATAGTGCGGCGGAATTTCGTCGCGCAAATTTCGCACTTCTGCACCTCCACCCGATTCGGGCAAACGGTCGCGCATTTGGCGAAGCTCCTGAATCAAAGCGTCAATTTGCTGCTGCTGTCGATACACCTGTGCATTGAGCTGGTCGAGCAAGTCTTCGCTGAAGCCGGCTTTTATTTCCAAGTCGACTAAGCGATTTTCAAGGGGGGAATTGGGGTTCATGGGCTGTATTGGACCTGAATTGGACATCAGTTTTAGAGTCTTTTATAATTTACCCATCGCCGAGTTATCTGAACTACTTGCGGGGCGATTCACAAATTCTGCTAAAGCGTTCGCTAGGCTCCGGGTTTTCAGAGTCGGCAACGCCGATAAACCGCTGAAACAAAGGAGCCTTTTTCATGTCTAGCAATTTCCTCTTCACCTCCGAATCCGTCTCTGAAGGCCATCCCGACAAAGTGGCCGATCAGATTTCAGACGCGATCCTGGACGCCATCTTTGAGCAAGATCCCCGCAGCCGCGTCGCCGCCGAAACCCTCACCAACACCGGTTTGGTGGTGTTGGCCGGTGAGATCACCACCAATGCGCATGTGGACTACATTCAAGTCGCACGCGACACCATCAAACGCATCGGTTACGACAACACCGAGTACGGTATCGACTACAAAGGTTGCGCTGTGATGGTTTGTTACGACAAACAATCCAACGACATTGCCCAAGGCGTGGACCATGCCTCTGACGACCACCTGAACATTGGTGCGGGCGACCAAGGTTTGATGTTTGGGTACGCTTGCAGCGAAACCCCCGAATTAATGCCTGCCCCGATTTATTTCGCCCACCGATTGGTCGAGCGTCAGGCCCAACTCCGCAAAGACGGCCGTCTGCCCTTTTTGCGCCCCGATGCCAAAAGCCAAGTGACCATGCGTTATGTGGACGGCAAGCCCCACAGCATCGACACCGTGGTGCTGTCCACCCAGCACAGCCCCGACCAATCGGAAACCGCCACCAAAATGAAGGCCAGCTTTACTGAGGCCATCATCGAAGAAATCATCAAACCCGTGCTGCCCAAAGAGTGGCTGCAAGACACCAAATACCTGATCAACCCGACGGGCCGTTTTGTGATTGGTGGCCCCCAAGGCGACTGCGGCTTGACCGGTCGCAAAATCATTGTGGACACCTACGGCGGTGCCTGCCCTCACGGCGGCGGCGCGTTCTCAGGCAAAGACCCCTCAAAAGTCGATCGCTCTGCCGCTTATGCCGCACGCTACGTGGCCAAAAACATCGTCGCCGCAGGCTTGGCCACCCAATGCCAAGTCCAAGTGGCGTATGCGATTGGCGTGGCACGCCCCATGAACATCACGGTGAACACCGCTGGCACGGGCGTGATTTCAGACGATCAATTGTCGGCATTGGTGGCCGAGCACTTTGACCTTCGCCCCAAAGGCATCATTCAAATGTTGGATTTGCTGCGTCCCATCTACAGCAAGACCGCTGCTTATGGCCACTTTGGCCGTGACGAACCCAGCTTCACGTGGGAGCGCACCGACCGCGCGGCTGCATTGAAAGCTGCCGCCGGACGTTGAGTCAACGCATCATTCTGTGTTGAAGAATGACCCCAGCCGCTCAGGCAACTGAGCGGCTTTTTTCTGCCTCAAACTCACCCACAGATGAAGAAGGAAAGACACCCGCCTTTGAACAATCAGCTATCGGCGTTCAGCCATTTGAGCTCACACATTAGCGCTCATACATCAGCGCTCACCCATTGACTGGCTGAACGTTTTGTAAATGGGCTTGGTCAGATAACTGAGCACCGTGCGCTCCATGGCTTTGATCTCAACGCTCGCAGTAAGACCCGGGCGCAATTGAATTTCTTTGGCTTTGTCACCCTTGAATTCTGAGCCGGTGATGCGGATGCGCACGCGGTAGTAAATGAAGGGGCCTTGGCGGGTTTCCTCGGTCAACACATCGGGGCTGATGTAGATCACCTTTCCGTGCAAGGCGCCATAAATCGAGGAGTCATAGGCATCGAGCTTCACACTGGCATCTTGACCCATCGCGACAAAGGCAATGTCAGCAGGGGGAATCTTGGCCTCGGCAATCAGGTTGTCACCCGTGGGCAGCAGCTCCATGACGGTGTCGCCCGCCCGCACCACACCGCCGAGTGTGCTGACTTTGATGTTGTTGACAATGGCATCCACAGGTGCAACCAATTCGGTGTGCTCCAGCACTTGGCTGCGGTCTCTTAACTGTTCGGTTTGGCTGCTCAGGTCTTCTTGCGCCTTTGTCATTTCCGCCTGGGCGTCCTGAAAATACTTGTTGCGCTTACCAGCCAATTGCGCCTTGATATCCGCGACGCTGCGTTGCAGTCGCAAAATTTCAGCGCGGCTCACATCGCCAGATTGCTCTAATCGGCGGTTAATGTTCAGCTCGTCTTCGGCCAGCGTCAATATTTCACGCAACGCGCGAACGTCATCGTTAAACGCTGTTTGTCGCTTGTTGTAAAGGTCGGTTTGGTTGCGTATGTAGTCGGTATATGTGAGCAACTCTTTGTCAAAGACCAAAGGTTTGCTGTAAACCTCGGCTTGCAAACGTGCCAAGGTGATGTTGAGGGCGGCCACTTTGGCTAAGCTGTCGGACACAGCGGCTGCAGCCCGTTCTTTTTGCAAGGTTGCTAAAGGCTGCCCTGCCTTGACCACGTCACCCTCTTTGACGTGAAGCTGCGTCAGCACGCCGCCGTCGGATGACTGAACGACTTGCGTCCGCTCGGATGCAATGATTTGTGCCTGTGCACGGGTGACTTGGTCGATCTTACCGACAGACGCCCACAGCAACAACAAAATGATGCCGACCACCATCACGCGAATGCTCCAGCGTGAACGCTTTGGCGCGTTCAAATCATAAAGACCGGAAGCGGCCGTAGAGTCCACCGCTGATCTTGGGAAAAAGAAGCCAACAAAACCCCCAAGCAAATTAGGAATGATGAGCAAGACAAACTTGAGGCGCAGCCACAGGCGTTGTTTGAAGTTGGGCTTGATGCCCACGTCAATGACGTCGGCAGGGTTTGGCGTGCGGCCGGGGGTCGTCATGCGGGTGCACCTTCAGCAGCTTGGGGTTGGGGCTCATCCGCCTTGGAGGTTGAGTTCATTTTTTGGAGTTGCTGCAGCACGGCATCGCGCGGTCCATCGAGCACGATGCTGTTGCCCGCAACAACAATGATGCGTGTGACCAGTGGCAACACGCTTGGCTTGTGGGTGACGATGACCATGCTCTTGCCCGCTTGGGCCTCTTGCGACAAGACTTGAAGGCAACGACGTTCTTGCTCGTCGTCCATGGTGGCTGTGGGTTCATCCAGCAGCATGACGCTGGGACTACAGAGCACCAAACGTGTAAATGCGACCAGCTGTTTTTGTCCTCCACTCAGCCCTTTTCCACCTTCCATGATGGCGCGGCCAAGTCCTTTGGGGTGACTGGCAACAAAACGGTCCATCCCTGTGCGGCGCATGGCGGCAAGCAAAGCATCGTCTCCAGGATCTGGAAAACCGATCAGCAAATTTTCACGCAGTGTGCCTTGAAACAAACGGTGATCTTGCTGCAAGTAACCGACATATTGGCTGACCACTTGGCGGCTGATGTGTGCCAAGTCAAGGTTGTCGAGCAACACACGACCTTCTTGTGGGTGATACAAACCACTCAGCAAGCGCAGTAATGTGGACTTGCCCGCCCCAATCGGTCCCAACACAGCGATGCGTTCATGCGGCTGAATTTCTAACTTAGGAACCACCAGTGCAGGGGGGTTATCCCCATAGGCAAACTTGATGTCATTGAGCGCAAAGTGCCCTTGGATCTGCGAGGGCACCAAGGGGCGGTCTGTGCCATGGTGATCGGTTTTAAGGGTGTAGAGTTTTTCTAAGCCTTCTAAAGCAGCCTGGGCATGGGCATGCTGCACCAACAAGCCAGGAATGGCCATGATAGGAGCCAAAATTCGGCCACTCAAAATAGAACTGGCAATCAAGGCTCCCATCGTCATGTTTCCCTGCATCACCACCAAAGACCCTGCCACGACCAACCCCGCATAGCTGAGTTGTTGCACGGTTGCAGAGAGATAACCCACGCTCTCAGTGGCACTGCGCATTTTCAAATCGCTTTCAATGGTGTTTCCGTTGACACCAATCCATCGGGATAAAAATTTCCAACCGCCCGAGCCCGCCTTGATGGTCTCAATGCCTTCCACCGCCTCCACCAACAAGCCGGTTTTCATGTTGTTCAGCGCGGCGCCTACTTTGGCCTGGCTCATGATTTTTTTTCGAATCGAAAAGCCAATCATCAAAGCGATGGCACCGAAAACCAATGGCACCACCGCCACCCAAGGGCTGGCGATCAACATGATGACCACCAAAAATACCAATGCCAACGGCAGATCGATCAGCGTGAACAAGGTCGACGCGGTGTAAAAGCCTCGCACCTGTTCATAGCCACGCATCTGGCCTGCCAAGCTGCCCACAGATGCCGGAATTTGATCCACCCGCAATTGCAAAAGTCGGCTAAAAATTTCCCGCGACAAACGGTTATCTAACCCCACGATCACGTAGTCCATGATGTTCGAACGGGCGTACTTCATGGCCAACTCAATCAAGATGCTGAGTAGGACCCCCAAACTCAAGATCACCAAGGTGTATTCACTGCGCGTCGGAATGACGCGGTCATACACCTGCATAGAAAAAAGCGAAGTAGCCAGCGCCAAAAAACCAATAAAGGCCGACGCCAAGCAGGCCTCAATCAATTCATTGCGATACAAATGCAATGTTTCTTGCACATGCGAGAAAAAGGTGAGTTTCTCGCCTTTTTGCTTGAAGAAATGAAAGCCAAAGCCCATTTCCACCTTGGGACCGAGGCGAAGAATGGCGACAGAATTTTTGAGGGCTGCATCTTCAACAGGTTTGGCCCCCATCGGCGTCAAGACGATCCACTGCCCAAGCGCATTGCGGTCGACCACCACGCCCCATCCAAGTTCAGGGGTATGCGCGAGCATAGGCATATGCACTTGGTCTGGATGCTTCACCAATTTGGGCGCCTCCAGACCCATTCGCTGACACATCAGCGCCAACTTTTGCATGGCGGGAATAGCCTGTTCAAACACGGAGGCACTGGCATTCAAACTGAGCACATCAATGCTGCCACCTTGCATCGTTGCCAAGCGTTGCAGGGCCCAGGCAAATTGTTCCACCTGAGTCAGTTCGGGCTTGCTGACTGTCTCAGTTGCGGATGGATTGGCAAAATCGGTTGTATTCATGTCGGTTTGTGGCTTACTTCGGGACTTGGCCCATGCGAATTTGGAGTCGAGCCTGCGCACCGACCATCGAGGCCTGGGCATCAGCCAGGGCATATTGGTTCTGCGCCAATTCACGCACTTGGTTCAGCAAGTCTTGCCACTGCTTTCGACCTGCCTGAAACTGACGCTGATACGACTCCAGCACCACCGCGGAGCTTGCGACAGATTTTTCGAGAGCCTCGATGCGATGTCTTGCGTTAACAAACTCTTCTCGGTCTGTTTGTAGGGTTTGCTGCATCTCACGAATCGCGGTATCAATCGATTGCTCTGCACCGTCAATGCGCGTCCCAATGGCTTGCGCCTGAATCAAATTTGAAAAACCAGGGCCTGGGGTGTAACGCATGCCCAAGAAGTAGGTGGTGGCCAAGTCATTGCTCGAAGAACCAGCCCCAATGGTCTTCACAACCCGCGCATAGACTTGGGGATAAGCTTCTGAATTTTTAGCCTCTAAGGTGCGCCGCAGCACCAAAACATCCATGCGCGCTTTGGCGGTCACAGGATGCACCAAGGCCACTTGCTGCAAATCTGTTTGATCCAATTCATTTGAGAATGATTGGGTTTCTTGCTTTCTTAAGGGATAGGTAGCGTTCGGCACACGCTCTGCCAATAGCTGTATTCCTGTGAGTTGCTCTAATCGCCGAATGGTCACTTGCAAACTGGTTTGCGCCGTTAAGAGCTCCACCTCGGTTTGCAACAACCGGGCATCCGCCAGTTCAAGGTCAATGCGTGGAGATGCTTCAGCTTGAACACGCCGACGTATTTGAGCCCGATAGTCCACCAAACGGCTACGCGTCAATTTTGCAAATCTGACACGTTCGTTCGATGCAATCAGGCTCTGCCAAGCCATCACCACTTGCAAATACACATCCTGTTGCACCAATTGAACTTTGATCTGACTGATGTCAGACAAGGTTTGAGATTCAGCGATGAGAGCCTTGCTGCGCCCAAAGTCCCAAATGGGCTGCTCCAATTGCACAGCGCGAGAAGCACTGACATTGGCGCTACCCGTGTTCGTTTCCAAGGTGGTCGAAAGTGTGGGCCAACGAATTCGCTCGGTCGCCAAGACGTCTTGGCCCGACGCGCGTGCCTCTAGCCTGGCCGCCAGCATGGTGGGATAAGTCACCGCCGCTGCTTGAATTAACTCACCTAAATGAAGGGGGTTCGGTAAGGACTGGCCATGCACCGTACTGAACAGGTAAAGGGAAAACGGCAATAAATGCCTGAGCAACGCGCGACTTGTTGAAGAAACGAGGTCGTGGGGCTTTATTTGAAGATTGAAGTTCACTGAGATGCAATGACGGTAAAAAAGAGAGCCACAACTCAATCGAGTCACTTCTCAATCAGCAAGAAGTTCTTTTCAAAAATTCGTCGGACTTGGTCCGCGTGCAAATAAATTGATTCGTAGAGTTTTTCGGACGGCATCAAACATTTAGAGCGGCCATCGGTCTCAAGGCTCACGGCTTCGATCAATCCTGCCGCTTCCATTTCTCGCATCCGTGTTCGCAGCGCTTTTTCAGTGAATCCCGACCCGCCCATCAGGTCCTTTAAGGCTCGTGGCAGCAGCGATCGATCGGCAACAGCCCGCTGTGCGATGCGGTAATAGAGATGCCGGCCCGTGAGACTGCTCAAGATCGGTGCGTTGAGAAGCTCCCATTCGTGCAATTCAGCCAAATTGGCAACAATGGCAGTGAGTTGGCCGGCATTAATGTCTCTAGAAATCACATAAACCCTTAGATAATTACGCAATTGCGAAATCATGGGTTAAGTAGATATCAATAATTGAATTATTGAAACCATTATGCGGAAGTTAGTTCCGGCAATACGGATTAAATGATAAATTATTTATCATTTAATGCATTTATTAGTTTTTGACTTGTTAATGGTTTAATTAAAATTGCGTCAAAACCTCGATTTTCTAGCTGACTAAGCTCATCACCTGTTGCATACGCGGTGTAGGCAATGACCTTCAACTCACTTAGTTTTTTATTTCGCCGAAGAACGTCCAAGACCTCGAGTCCACTCATTTCAGGCATCGATATGTCCAACAAGACGCAAGAAACATCCAAGCGATCGATTTGCTCCAGAGCGTCTAGGCCACTTTCAGCTTCATGAACGGTCCATCCAAAAGGCCTCAAAATTAGCCCAGGCACAATTCGGTTGATGCCGTTGTCGTCAACAACCAAGATAGATTTAGAGGTGGGCATTCAACAACCTATTCAGAACGGTCATCTCAGCAGATGACCCCATTAGAGAGACACGATCACTCAATAAATTTTTCAAAATTTAATGAGACAAATTAATAAAATCAATATTTTGATTTTTTGAAGCAAAAATACGAATGATGAAAGAGGCAATTCAGTCATTGGCAGGATGATTAATGGCTTTCATGGCAATTAACGCTTGAAAAAAACCATGAATCCATTCCATATCTATCGGCTTTGCCAGCAATTGAACATCACTCGGCAAGCCACCTTTTGTCTCAATTTGCTGCTTGGTTAAACCAGTGATCGCAATGATCGGCAAATTTGAGAAAAATTTGTGCTCACGCAAAGTCTTGATGAACTGAAAGCCGTCCATGTTGGGCATGATCAAGTCGGTCAACAAGACTTGCGGCTGTATGACCGGCATATCTAACAGCGCCTCCATGGCTGAGGCGTACATGACGACATCCAAGGGGTCTTGCCAGCGGTCGAAATGAGTTTGGTACATGAGACGGGAGTTCTCATCGTCTTCAACAACCAAAACCCGCAATTTGCTGTCTGTTTTGTAGCGTGCTTCAGGCAGCATGCCATGGGCCACTTGGTACTCTTGAATCGATTGCAATGAGATACGCCGGTGACCGCCTTGCGTTTTCCAGGCTTTGAGGCTGCCCGTTTCGACCAGATTCTGCACGGTGCCAACCGAGACCCTTAAGAGTTTGGCTGCAAAACTGGTGCCGCAATATCCGTCGTCAGTAGTCGATTGGTTCATGAAAATAAAGCCTCCATTGAATTTGTAATTTTTCCAGCCTCAAGTCTTTAAATACATCCTGTAACCACGATTGACGGTTCATTGTTCCTCTATTTATTTCGCGCCCATTCATCATGTGACTGCCGCTTACTCGCCATGATTCATCAGTCTTTCAATCTACCGCCACCCTTCTTTTCCGACCACGCTGTTTGCAAAACTCTAAGCAGTGACGTACTTTGATAAGCAAGGCGGTTGGAATAACTCAAGTGACTTTTTGATAACTTCAAATTTCATCGAATTTGTTGTTATTTCTGTTCAAAGTGTCCACCCCGACTGCATGGAATAGATGAAAGCGGCATGACAATGCGGCCCATGCGTTTGAATCAAGTGCCGTACACCAACCACATGCTGTCTCGCCTGCCTGCGGTTAGCTGGGAGCGATGGCAACGCGCATTGACGCGCATCGAACTTCAAGCGGGCGAAGTTCTATTTGAAGACCAAGCCCATCTGACCCATTTGTATTTCCCCACCTCCGCCATCGTTTCAATCACACACCTCTTGCGGGGTGGCGAATCGATTGAAGTTGCCATGATCGGCGCGGAAGGTGTCGCTGGTGCTTCGTCTTTGCACGGCAGCGGCTTGTCCAATCACAGGGGAACAGTTTTGCGTTCAGGTCAGGCCTATCGTGTGAACAGCACGTGGTTGAAGTCGGAGTTTGAAATCGCACCTGACTTCTTGCAAATGATGCTGCGTTATTCACAGGCATTGATTACTCAGATCTCACAGGTCTTGGCTTGCAGCTGCCACCACCATGTTGAGAAACAACTCAGTCGATGGCTGTTGTTGTACGCCGACCTCGCGGGAAGCACATCGATCATGTTGACACAAGAGCATTTGGCGAACACTCTCGGCGTGCGCAGAGAGCGTCTGGCCAAAGCTGCCAGTGAACTCAAAAACAAAGGATTGATCCAATACTCTCGTGGCAGCATTGAAATATCCGATGCGCGCGCCTTGAGAGTCGAAACATGCGAATGCTATGGCGTGATCAAGTCGACCTATGAGCCTTTGGTCCGATCACCCTCTTTGGGTTAAGCCGATGCTTCTGGAAGCTCTTCCATTCCATTTTTTGCGCTACAACGATCGACTGTTTGCTACCTCTGTGACGCTCAAGCGGCATTTTGCAAAACACGGGTGTTTTTTATTGACCGCGTCCGCGACTGTCGTTGAATCTCTTTTTTAAGGTGGCTTTTCGAAACGCTGACGGCGTCACCCCCATCACACCTCGAAAGTAGCGGGAAAAGTTTCCAGCCGAAGAAAACCCGAGCTTGGTCGCCACCTCGGCAAGGTCTTCACCCCCAACGCCCACAATATGAACGGCGCGCTGCATGCGGATGCTCTTCCAAGTGACCTGCGGCGAACTGTTCAGCTCTCGCTGAAACAATTCATACAGCCGACTGCGCGAAAGACCGACATGTTTGGCGACATCGTTGATGGAATGAACAGTGACCGCAGGGTCTTGCATGTAGGCCAGAGCCAATCGCAACCGGTAGTCAATCAGCTTTCTGCGCAATGGCATAACCACCGGCCGCAGCCTTTGAACGGGCCGTCCCAGAGTAAGTTTTACCAAGTTGATGACGGAAGATTCGAATGTTGGGGTATCGTGAAGATGCGATGCCACGGTGTCCTGCATCAACTGAAAGGCTGCCTTCTGGATTTCTGGCGATGAGGCAATGGACGGCATGGCGCTCAATACAGGTTGAAGCAGATCACTCTGAACCTCATAAAGCCACGACAGTTGGAGTGACAACTCCAAAATAATGGCCGGTGTTTTGGGGTCATCTAAATTGAAATCATGTGATTCATAGCGGTTAACGCCCACGACACAGGCATCGTTGTAATTGGCCCGTTCGTTGCCAATTTGGGCATAGGCCGTCCCGCCTCCCACCCAGTAGCTAAATTGCAAGTGCAAATTGGCATGGGCATGGTTGGAAAGATTGTGAGTGATCGTGCGAACTTCCACGGCTCCAAATCGGCCTTCAACCACCGCATACAAGTCGTTCATATTTCCCTTTGAAGGGAAAAATTTTCATGGTTTGCGCTTATAAGTTCTATGCGTTTTCGCGCTTAACTCGACAAATACCAGAAAATCAACAAATTCGTAGGCATGGTGCGATAGAGAGCACGCTTGGTCAGTCGTGCATGTAGCCGCCCTGGCGTGCCCCTGCCATCAGCCCGCATCGCTCAGGAGCGAATCAGTGACCTCCCAGATTCATTGAAATCAATGCGGTCAATTGAAATGCGGCCGTAGAAATGAAAAACGCACCCGAAGGTGCGTTTTTTCATGCTTTTGGCGGAGTGGACGGGACTCGAACCCGCGACCCCCGGCGTGACAGGCCGGTATTCTAACCAACTGAACTACCACTCCTGGTAGCTGTAACTTCTGATGGTTTGCAGTTGCAAACCAACCAAGTGCTACAAAACTTGGCGACCCTACGGGGATTCGAACCCCGGTACTCACCGTGAAAGGGTGATGTCCTAGGCCTCTAGACGATAGGGTCATAACCTGGACTGGTTCTTGCGAACCGATACGA
>JACCDW010016111.1_pt1 | contig 21189 bp, 18 predicted proteins | sample 7449781 | NCBI WGS metagenome assembly JACCDW01 (sample SAMN15323449, study PRJNA562643) | freshwater metagenome | isolation source: river surface water | place: USA:Blue River Watershed | collected 2017-08-18
ATGTCTTCGTCGCTCAAGTGCGATAACCCGAACACCTGCAAGCCCGGTACATCAATCACAGTGGTGTCGCCATTCAGTTGATAAGCCTGAACGGTCGTTGTCGTGTGCCGACCGGTATCAAGAAAACGGGAGATATCACCGATGGTTGCTTTAGCGTGAGGCACGAGCGCATTGATGAGCGAAGACTTGCCCATGCCCGATTGCCCGGTCAGTACCGTGCTTCGCCCTGCGATCTGCTGCCGCAGCCTATCGATGCCAAACTCAGTGAGTGTGGAGGTTTGCAGGACGTTGATACCGATACGTTCAAACGACGCCAGCAACGCTTCGGCAGACGGTAACAGATCCGTGAGATCCGCTTTGTTGAGTAGCACTGTGAAGTCGATTTCTTCAGCGGCACAAGCCACCTGACAACGCGACAGCAGTTCCGGGTCGAAAGAAGGCTCGGTGGCCACCACAAACCAGACCTGATCCACATTGGCGGCGATGGCCTTGTCCTTGAACTGGTCGGATCGACGGAACAGATTACGACGCGGTTCGATGCGTTCGATAACGGCCTGGGGTTGGCTGACATCACCGGAATTACCCAGATCCGTTAAATGAACAACATCATTAACGGCGACTTCATGTTTTTTGCCACGTGCGATGGCATGCCAGAGTCCCCCTGCAGCATCACGGGCAACATAGTGGCGGCCATGGCTGGCAATGATGTGGGCACTGAATGTCTGGCTCATACGCGTGTTAAGGCTTTATGAGCCAGCATTTCGAGATGCCGGATACGCAAGGCTGCCGGTGGGTGGCTGTCGTGAAATAGCGAGTAGAGGGCATCGGGTGTTAATGTGGCAGCGTTCTCTCGGTACATGGTAATCAGAGCCTGAATCAGTGCCTGTGCATTGCTGTTCTGTGCGGCATAGGCATCCGCTTCGTATTCGTGTTGACGTGAGAGGGCGTTGCTCAATGGGGTCAGTGGTAGCAGACAGAGTGGCATAGTCAGGCTGAAAAGGGCCAGAGCGGTAGCCGGGTTGGCAACATTAACGCCGAGTCCCATATAAAACCATGGCGCATGCAGTAACTGAAATAACGCCCACAAAAGCACCATGGAAATTACTGCCATCACCACGAGTCGCTTTTGTAGATGTTTGCACTGGTAGTGACCGATTTCATGGGCGAGCACGGCTTCGAGCTGCTCGGGCGTTAGCTGATCAAGAAGCGTGTCGAAAAGGACGATGCGCCGGTTGTTGCCAAATCCAGTGAAGTAGGCGTTGGCATGGGCTGAGCGCTTGGAGCCATCCATCACAAATAGACCGGCAGCACTGAAGCCGCAGCGGTGGAGCAGCGCATCCAGTTTCTGCTTGTGGGGACTATCCGGCATTGGCGTGAATTTGTTAAACAGCGGCGCGATAACAACGGGGTAAATAAAGAGCAGCAATGCGTTGAACATCATCCAGCCCAGCCAGGCCCAGAACCAGCTCAACGGAGTGGCCAGATCGAGTAGCCAGAGAATCAGAGAAAGCAAGGGTAGTGCGATAACAAGGCTGATCAATGCATTGCGTAACAGGTCCGTGACGAATAAGCGGGGCGTCATGCGGTTAAAGCCAAACTGGGCCTCCAGACGAAATTGACGATAAATACCCAGGGGTAGATCTACCAGACTGGAAACAAGTCCGAGACTGATGAGAAAAACGAGACCTGTGCCCAGCGTGGCCTCATGGCCGGTAACCGTGGCTGCCATACGGTAGAGCACGTTGATACCACCACCCAGGGTAAGCAAGAGGAGCCAGGCCGTATCAATGATCAGGCTCAACTGTCCCAGTCGCATCTTGGCCTGTGTATACGCGGCAGCTTTCTGGTGCGATTCCAAATCTATAACGTTGCAAAATGCTGCCGGGACCTGTTGTTGATGGCGTTGAGCGCTGGCGGATTGCCGGGCGTTTAGCCCGAGCTTGATCAAGAGATTCAAGGCGATCAGTGTGAGGAAGAGTAATGAGATTTCAGACATAACAAGCAGTTAATTGGGCGGGTGAATTCGACGCCGCTGTGACACAATGTTGCATCTTAAAGCATCAGGCAGAAGGTAGCGTAGATATGACGGTTGATCAGAGACGGCTCGTTTGGCTGGATATGGAAATGACGGGGCTGGATCCGGATGCGGACACCATTCTGGAGCTGGCCATGGTGGTCACGGATGCCGATCTGAATGTGGTGGCTGAATCACCGTCCTGGGCTGTGCATCAACCGGAAGCTGTATTGAACGGCATGGACGAGTGGAATACCCGAACGCATGGTGGTTCCGGTTTAACGCAGCGTGTTCGCGAGTCTCATCTGAACATGGCGGCGGTGGAGCAGGCAGCGATCGCATTTATGCAGGATTGGGTGCCAAAAGGTGTCAGCCCGATGTGCGGCAATTCCATTTGTCAGGATCGCCGCTTCATGGCCCGTTATATGCCAGTGCTGATCAACTGGTTCCACTACCGTAATCTGGACGTCAGTACCATCAAGGAGCTATGCCGTCGCTGGCGCCCGGACCTGTCGGCACAAGTGAATAAAACGGGCGCCCACACGGCGCTGGCTGACATCCACGAATCAATCGATGAATTGCGCTACTATCGGACACACTTTATCAGGGATTCGGCAGATCATCTGTAGGCCGATAGTAGAGCGTGTAGCGCTCTGCACGGTTACCCCGGCGGTGGCCTGTCCAGATTTTGGTAGCAGCCTCCCACGCTTTTGGTGGTTTGACGTCTGACTGGTTACCGGGTGTTTCGGTCAGTAACCAGCGACAGCTTTTTCCTGAGGGAATGGCAGAGCGCGGCATGGCGCGATTGAGCTCATAACTCAACGCCGCTCGGGCATCATCCGAGACCTTGTACGTAGCAATGCAGCCCGGGCCCGAGATCTGCTGATTCAGTTGTGCCGCCATGCGGTTAAACGTCATTCCGTGATCCAGCCAGGGTGACCAGAGTGCGACCACAAGTGCCCAGATCAGGGTGATACCGGCAAACCAGTGCTGGATACCGCGTACGGGGGAGCGCGGAATATTGCGCATCAGCACGAACCAACCGATCGTGAGCAGGAATGCAACCGCAGGAGCCACCACGGTGAGCGGTGTCCGGAAACCGGGCTCTAGACGTGTCACCGTTTCTGACAGGTGCGACGGCCATCCGAAGTGAATGGCACTCCAACCCAGCCAGACGAAGGCCGCTGTGAAAGTGAACAGCGTCAGGGTAAAGGCATCCAGCATGTTGGCGGCACCACGACGCAGGTGTGTCACAGAGGCGGTGGCCAGCAACAGCATGGGCATCAGGAGCACCAGGCTCTTGGAGGGTCTTGGTGCTACGCTCATCACGTCGAATGCCAGGGCACCGAAGAAAACGGCGAGAGGAATGATGGTTTCCCGGTGCCAGAAGGTCAGTCTGCGGCGCCAAAAGGTCCAGGCTGCAATTGGCCAAGCCGGCCAGGTTGCCCATGCCAAGAGCTTGACGAAGCTGAGCGTTGCGCTGGGGAGCTCTGACAGGTTGCGGAGGGTGGTTACTGGCCAGATGGCTTCGAAGAGCGCATCAGCGAAGTTAGCCGTTTGCGGTTCGCCAAAGGCAGCGGCATGGATAAACCAGGAAAAACCGATGAGTAGGCCGAGCATGAGGGCGATGAGCGTGTTCAGGCGCAGCCGGGGTTTGATGAGGAACAGACCCAGTAAGACACTGATTAATGGCAGGGTAATGCACAATCCACCAGAGAGTAGGGTGACGCCAATGCCAAGTGCCGTGAGCAGAGATCCGGGTGATACCTTTTCGAAACAGAGCCGGCTTGCCCCCCAGAAAAACAGGGCGTAGCCCGTCATAATGGCCAAATCGGGTTGAGTTTCGTGGGCGCTGAGCATGAGCCCTGGTGCACTCAGTGCCAGGAAGGGTAAGACTCGCGCATCGTCATTGCTCAAGGTGGTCAGAGCGGCCTGGTATAGGGCGTACAGCGTGGTGCCGACCCAGAACAGGTTGCCGATACGGGCCGCATCAGGTAGTGACAGAAACAGACTGAATGGCCAGGCGATCAGGGCGTTGACCCAGTAATAGAGCGGTGATTGGTTCCAGACCTCACTCTGGAAGGTTGGAGTCAGCCAGGAACCGCCTTGCAGTAACTGCAGGATGACGCCGAAGTGCTCTGCGTCGTCTCCGCGCCATGGGTCACGTCCAACCAGGCCCGGTAGCAGTAACACTAGGGCGAGACAGACAGCAACCGGCCAACCCATGAGCAATGGTTGCCGAGAATAGGTGCTCCAACGTACCGGCGCGTCCGGTTTTGCTGAAGGCGGGGAGGGTCTCAGATCAAGGAAAGACATGATTCATTGTAGCGTCAGGGCATGAAAGCAAAAGGGCAGCCTAGGCTGCCCTTTGATCGTTTGATCGTGCGAAGGTCTTAGGCAGACTTGCGCAGGCCGCCGAACTTCTGACGGAACTTTTCGACGCGACCAGCCGTATCCACGATCTTCTGCTTGCCGGTGTAGAACGGGTGGCAGTTCGAACAAACTTCAATGTTCAATGCCTTGTTCATGGTCGATTTGGTCGTGAACTTTTCACCGCAGGAGCAGGTGACTTCGATATCGTTGTATTCGGGGTGGATGCCAGACTTCATTTGAAAGAATCCTAGTTTTTAGTTACACCGATCCGGCGATTGTGGCGGGATCACTTAAGTTTTGAATTATCGCTGAATTTTCAAGCAATTGCAACGGCTTTATTAGCCGCGGCGCATGGCGTCGAAGAATTCGGCGTTGTTTTTGGTCGAACGGACCTTGTCGAGCAGGAATTCCATGGCTTCCAGATCGTCCATCGGGTAAAGCAGTTTGCGCAATACCCAGATCTTCTGCAGGATTTCCTGCGGAATGAGCAGTTCTTCGCGGCGAGTACCCGAGCGGTTGACGTTGATGGATGGATACAGGCGTTTTTCGGACATCTTGCGATCCAGGTGGATCTCCATGTTGCCGGTGCCCTTGAATTCTTCGTAGATCACGTCATCCATGCGGCTGCCGGTGTCGATCAGCGCCGTGGCGATGATGGTCAGCGAACCACCCTCTTCGATGTTCCGGGCGGCACCGAAGAAGCGCTTCGGCTTCTGCAGCGCATTAGCGTCCACACCCCCGGACAGCACCTTACCGGAGGCCGGTTGTACCGTGTTGTAGGCACGGGCGAGGCGAGTGATCGAGTCAAGCAGAATGACTACGTCCTTCTTGTGTTCCACCAGACGCTTGGCCTTTTCAATGACCATTTCAGCGACTTGTACGTGGCGTACTGGTGGTTCGTCGAAGGTCGAAGCAACCACTTCACCGCGAACCGAACGCAGCATTTCGGTCACTTCTTCCGGGCGCTCGTCGATGAGCAACACAATCAGCACCACATCCGGGTGGCTGGCCGTAATGGCATGTGCGATGTTCTGCAGCATGACCGTTTTACCCGATTTTGGCGAAGCAACCAGCAGACCACGTTGGCCCTTACCAATCGGTGCCACCATATCGATGATGCGAGAGGTCAGGTTTTCTTCCGTCTTGCTGTCGCGCTCCAGACGCAGCGGCTCATTTGGATGCAGCGGCGTCAGGTTTTCGAACAGAATCTTGTTTTTGCAGGCATCCGGTGCTTCGCCGTTGATGCGATCAACCTTGGTTAATGCGAAATAGCGTTCGCCTTCACGCGGCATGCGGATCTCGCCTTCCACGGTATCACCAGCGCGCAGATTGTAGCGGCGCATCTGGGAGGGGGACACGTAGATGTCGTCCGAGCTGGCCAGATACGAGGATTCTGGCGAACGCAGGAAGCCGTAGCCTTCCTGCATCACTTCCAGGCAACCATCGCCGAAAATGGTTTCGCCGGTCTTGGCATGTTCCTTGAGAATCGCAAAAATCAGTTCCTGCTTGCGCAGACGGTTGGCGTGTTCAATACCCGCCGTAGTGGCCATGTCAATCAGATGGCTGACATGCTTGGACTTGAGTTCAGAGAGATGCATAGATGTGATTTGCGGGAAAATAAATATTCAGCCGTAATGCGCACAATGCCTGTGCATCAAGAGAATCGGACTGAAATGGGGTGCTGACGTTTAAGCAGCGAGCGATTGATTTCAGAATCAATCACTTGATCCGGCTGGAATTGCTCCAGACAGGTGTGAAAAAAATGAGGCTTGGGTAAAACGGGGTGGAACGCATTCCACCCCGCTGATATTACAGATGGCCGTCGAGGAACGCAACCAGCTGCGATTTCGACAGAGCACCAACCTTCGTGGCTTCGACGGAACCGTTCTTGAACAGCATCAATGTCGGGATGCCACGCACGCCAAACTGAGCGGGCGTTTGCTGGTTTTCATCAATGTTGATTTTTGCGACTTTGACTTTGCCGGCGTATTCCTTGGCGATGTCGTCCAGAATTGGCGCGATCATCTTGCAGGGACCACACCATTCGGCCCAGAAATCGAGCAGAACGGGTTCGGACGAATTGATCACATCGTCAGCGAAAGAGTTGTCAGAGACGTGGACAATATGTTCGCTCATAGCGCATTGCCTCAAAGGAATAAGTGAATAAGGAATCGGTAATATGCCTGTTTGTGTGAAATCACACAAGACGCACGTGCGCAGTTTGCCGCAAGACGGCATAATGGGCAAGATGTCATTTTGAAAGTCGTTTAAATCCGAGGATAGTCATGACGTACGTTGTTACGGATAACTGTATCAAGTGCAAATATACCGATTGTGTTGATGTGTGCCCGGTGGATTGTTTCCATGAGGGACCCAACTTTCTGGTCATCGACCCGGATGAGTGTATTGATTGCACGCTGTGCGTTGCCGAGTGCCCGGCTGAGGCTATTTATGCCGAGGATGATGTGCCGACAGGGCAGGAAGCATTTATCGCACTCAATGCCGAATTGGCAAAGAACTGGCCGGTGATTTCGGAACGCAAGGATCCGCTGCCTGATGCCGATACTTTCAACGGTCAGACCGGTAAACTGGCCGATCTGGAACGATAACTACAGGATTTGAATTCAGCATGCTGGTTAAGGAAATACTCAAGCTCAAAGGGAACGTACTGTTCACCACTCATTCGGGCACAACACTGGCGAAGACGATTGATGCGCTGACCGAACACGATGCCGGTTCGCTGGTCGTGATGGACGGTGGTGAAATGACGGGTCTGGTCACGTTCCGTGAAGTGCTGCAGGCGGTTGCCAAAACCAAGGGCGATCTGTCAACGATGACTGTCGCCGACTTCAAAGTCAATAATCCGGTGGTTGCCCGTCCGGATATGCCGATTGAAGCCGTGCGCGAGCTATTGGTCAGTCACCATCAACGATATGTGCCAGTCATGGACGGTAAGGTTCTGATGGGTGTGGTGTCGTTCATGGACGTGGCCAAGGCGGTGCTTGACGAGCAAGGCTTCGAGAACCGTATGCTCAAGAACTTCATCAAGAATTGGCCTGCCGAAGACGCCAACGATTAATTGAAGACGTCTTCCAATGATGCCAAGCCGGCATCGTTGCGCAGTAACGCCAGCCCTATAGCGTGAGCTAGGCTGGCGTTATCTTTTTACGATTGGCATTGGCAATTAATACCGCTAGCACACACGATGCCATGCGGGTTTCGGCATTGTCGGCGCGGGATGTCAGAATAATCGGCACACGAGCGCCGAGCACAATACCGGCCGGTACCGCGCTGGCCAGATATTCGAGCTGCTTCGCCACCATGTTGCCAGACTCCAGATCCGGCACGACCAGAATATCCGCCATGCCGGCCACGGCTGATTTGATGCCTTTGGTCTGGGCGGCTTCGAGGGAGATGGCATTATCAAACGCGAGAGGGCCATCGAGAATACCGCCCTTGATCTGACGGCGATCCGCCATTTTGCACAAGGCAGCGGCGTCAATAGTGGACTGGATTTTCGGGTTGACCGTCTCCACCGCCGACAGAATAGCCACGCGTGGTTCCGGCGTGCCGAGCACATGAGCAAGATCAATTGCGTTCTGGATGATGTCGGCCTTGGCCATCAGATCCGGATAGATGTTGATGGCCGCATCGGTAATCAACAGTGGTTTGGCGTAAGTCTGCACATCCATGCGGAATACATGCGATAAGCGGCGTGCCGTACGTAGCCCGGTTGCCCGGTCAACCACGGCGCTCATCAGCTCATCCGTATGCAGACTGCCTTTCATCAGGGCTTCGGCTTTGCCTTTGCGAACCAGTTCTACGGCGATTCGGGCGGACTCCTGGCTGTAAGGGGAGTCAATGAGTTGAAAACGGCTGATATCGACGCCGATGGCGTGAGCAATCTGGTGGATGCGATCTGAAGGGCCTACCAGGATCGGGCAGATTAAGCCTCGCGCGGCGGCCAGAATCGCCCCTTTGAGAGACTCTTCGTCACACGGGTGAACCACCGCGGTTGCCACCGGATCCATCCCCTCGGCCAAGGCGATAAAACGCTGAAAGCGTTCGTCTCGATTCGACAGTGTGGCTTCGGGCACGCAGAGTTGCTGGCGTACGATTTTTTCGGTCGGGGCCAGAACCTCCAGCGTACCTGTCACGGCACGTAAACCATTTGCCAAGGTCACTTCAGCATCGAACAGTACATGCTGTGTACGCTCGTATTTACGCTCGACGGTAATCTTGAAAGTCACCGCATCGCCCACAGTGACCGGTCTTAGATAGCGCAGATTCTGATCGACCAGAATCGTTCCCAAGCCCGGAAGTTCACTGCCGAGGAGGTTAACGAGCATAGCGCCGGACCACATCCCGTGGGCGACGACTTCGCGATAAATGCTGCTGTCGGCAAATTCCGGATCCAGCATCGACGGGTTGGCATCGCCAGTTGCTGCAGCAAAAAGGCGCAGGTCGTCGATCGTGACGGTTTTGGTGATGGACGCGCTATCGCCGACCTTCAGCTCATTGAATGGGTGGTTTTCAACGGTGCCGCCGCAGAATTTATCGAAGTTGAGTGCCTGAGACATGAATGACCCGAATTAATAGAGGATGTGACGACCGCCGTCGACCACAATAACATCACCTGTAATACCCCGACCAGCGGGGCTGGCGAGCAGCGTTGCTAGCGCGCCCACTTCTTCAATTGTGACCAGACGACGAAGCGGGGCATGTTCAATACTGTCTTGCATCAGCTGATCAAAGTCCATGATGCCGGAAGCGGCACGCGTGGCAATGGGTCCGGGGGAAATGGCGTTAACCGAAATATTGTGCGGGCCGAGTTCGGCCGCCAAAGAACGGGTGGCTGATTCCAGCGCCGCTTTGGCCAGCCCCATGATGCCGTAGTTAGGGGCGACGCGGTTGGCACCCTCATAGCTCATCGTCAGCAGAGACCCGCCGTTTTTCATTAATGGAGCAGCATGGCGTGCCAGACGGATCAGGCTGTGGCATGAGATATCCATGGCCCGGGCAAAGCCTTCGCGGCTGGTATTCAGTACCGGACCGTGCAGGTCATCTAGCGGGGCAAAGGCGATCGAGTGCAGCACAAAATCGAGTTGACCCCATGCCTGGGTGATCTTCTCGAAGAGCGCGCCCATCTGGGCATCATCTTCCACATCAAGGGCTTCAATCAGATCGGCGTTGACGCTTTCGCCCAGCGGACGGACATGTGGTTCGGCTTTTGCATTGAGGTAGGTGATGGCCAATTCGGCCCCTGCAGCGCGGAAGGCTTCGGCGCAACCCCATGCAATGCTATGCTGATTGGCAATGCCAACGACCAGGCCTTTCAGACCGTGCAGAGAGGTGTTTGCGGTGTTTACGGACATGCGGTGATCCTGACTCACTAAATAAAATTGATAACTGGTATGTTGCGCCGCAACGTTTTGAAGTGCAAGCCAACAATCAGCCATTACGATTAATTTTTTTGTGACATATCGCCGGGCTCTGCCGGATAATGCGCCACCATGACCACACCCGTACCAACCGAACAGCGCCATTACATGACTCCGGGCGGCCACCGCCGTTTGCGGGATGAGCTTGAGTTTCTTGTCAAAACAGAACGCCCAAAGATTGTCGAGATCGTTTCCTGGGCCGCATCGAACGGGGATCGCTCGGAAAACGGTGATTACCTCTATGGCAAGAAACGTCTGCGTGAGATTGACCGACGGATCCGGTTTCTGATGAAACGCCTGGAGGATGCCCATGTCGTTGATCCGGGCAGCCAGCAGCACCGGGATCAGGTGTTTTTCGGCGCAACGGTGGTGGTTTGCGATCTAGACGGGACGGAGAGTGTCTATAGCATCGTGGGCATTGACGAAGCTGACCCCACTAAAGGTTGGATCAGCTGGGTGTCACCGCTGGCCCGGGCCTTGCTCAAATTACGTGAGGGCGATGTCGCACGATTCGCCAGCCCAATGGGGGAGCGTGAATTGGAGGTGCTTGAAGTCCGCTACGAATCGCTGATCATGCCGGAATTTGATCCAACCGCTTGAAATTGGCTCGTGTGCCCCTAAATAGCCGGAAAAGCCGTTTTTTTGTTCGATCATCACAATCAGATCAATCCGAAAATTATGACCAATCAGACACATACAGAAACCAAAGTTTTTCAGGCCGAAGTCAAACAGCTCCTGCAGCTGATGATCCATTCGCTCTATTCCAACAAGGAAATCTTTCTGCGTGAACTCGTGTCGAACGCATCTGACGCCTGTGACAAGCTGCGTTATGAAGCCCTGGGCAATCCGGCGCTGTTCGAAAACGACCCGGATCTTGGCCTGCGTATTCTGCTGGATGCGGATGCCAAAACAATTACCATTGCCGATAACGGTATCGGCATGACCAAAGACGAAGCGATTGCCCACCTGGGCACCATCGCCAAATCGGGCACCAAGGAGTTTTTCTCCGCACTCACTGGCGATGCCCAGAAAGATGCCAACCTGATTGGTCAGTTCGGCGTGGGTTTCTATTCGTCATTCATTGTGGCGGACAAGGTCACCGTCCGAAGCCGCAAGGCGGGTGTCCCCGCCAACCAGGGAGTCGAATGGGTTTCGAGCGGTGAAGGTGATTACACCGTGGCCGATATCGAACATCCGGGTCGTGGTACCGAAGTGATTCTTCACCTGCGCGCCGAGCAGGAAGACCTGCTCAACGGCTGGAAGCTGCGCGAGATTCTGCGCAAATACTCAGATCACATTGCCTTGCCGATCCGCATGGTCAAGGAGCGCTGGGATGAAGAAACCAAAGCCATGAAGGCTACCGGCGAAGAAGAAACCGTCAATCAGGCCAGCGCGCTATGGGCACGCCCGAAAACTGAAGTTACGGAAGATGAATACAAAGCGTTTTACCAGCATGTGGCGCACGACTACCAGGAGCCATTGAGCTGGGTGCACGCCAAGGTGGAAGGGCGTCAGGAATATACCCAACTGCTGTACATTCCTTCGCAGGCACCGTTTGATCTCTGGGATCGTAACGCCCGTCATGGCATCAAGCTCTATGTGAAGCGCGTCTTCATTATGGATGATGCCGAACAGCTGATGCCAACCTACATGCGTTTCGTACGTGGTGTCGTCGATGTGGCTGATCTGCCCCTCAACGTATCACGTGAGATCCTGCAGGAAAGCAAAGACATCGAACAAATCCGTTCAGGCTGTACGAAGCGCGTATTGGGTCTGCTCGAAGAACTGGCAGATAACCAGGCAGAAAAGTACACTACCTTCTGGAACCAGTTTGGTCAGTTGCTGAAAGAAGGTGTTGGCGAAGACCACGCCAATCAGGCTCGCATTGCCAAGCTGCTGCGTTTTGCCACGACGAATACGGATAGTCCGGAGCAGAACGTATCGCTGACCGAATATGTGTCACGAATGAAGCCGGGTCAGGACAAGATCTATTACGTCACGGCCGAAACCTTCCAGGCGGCCAAGAACAGTCCGCATCTCGAGATCTTCCGCAAGAAGGGTATCGAAGTCCTGTTGCTGGCTGATCGCGTCGATGAATGGCTGGTGAGCCACCTACGCGACTTTGACGGCAAGGCGCTGCAATCCGTCGCCAAGGGCGGTCTGGATCTGGGGGACCTGGAAGATGCCGGCGAAAAGCAGGCGCGTGCTGAAGCGGAGACTTCTGCCAAGGATCTGGTCGAACGACTCCAGAAAGCGTTGGGTGATAAGCTCAAGGCAGTGCGTGTCACGCATCGCCTGACGGATTCGCCTGCTTGCCTGGTGGCGGATGAGCATGATCCCGGTGCTAACCTGCAGCGCATGCTAAAAATGATGGGTCAGAATGCGCCAGACATCAAACCGATTCTCGAGATCAACCCGCAGCACCCCATGCTCAAGAAAATGGAGTTGTTGCCTAACGAGGGAGGCCATTTCGATGACTATGCGTCAGTGCTGTTTGACGAAGCCTTGCTGGCGGAAGGCGGTCAGATTGATGATCCGGCGGGTTTCGTGCGCAAAATCAACAAACTGATGTTGGGCTGATGAAGGCCTCGTCCGACACTAAAACGCCACCTTCGGGTGGCGTTTTTCATGGTGCAGGGCAAATCGCCTCGATCCGTAGCTGGGGTCGATCAACCCCGTTGTAATGGTTGATATCGAGCGCATATGCCAACGTATCGTTTGACGTGGGCAAGGTGGTGTCATTAAATCGAATTGCTTCCATCCGGCTTTGCCCGCAGGCCACAGTCAGTTTAAGGTGTTTGTCCTGAAGCAACCGTGATTCGAGAATCTTGAATCTGTTCGCGAACACCGGGGCGGGAAAGCCCTGTCCCCAGATGCCTTCGGCCAGTAATTGGGCGGTATGCAACGAAAGCTCGATATCGGCCAAAGGGCCGTCAATGGCTAGGCTGTGCGTGCGCGCTTCAATCGGCAGCAATTGATCAACGAGTGCATCAAAGGCCTGTTGAAATAGGGGGAAATCACTTTCCTTGATACTCAGACCCGCAGCCATGGCATGGCCGCCGAATTTGATGATGAGCTCCGGGTATAGCTTGGTCAGGTGATCTAGCGCATCGCGCAGATGCAGCCCGGGGATTGAGCGGCCGGAGCCTTTGATCAGGCCGCTGCCATCGGCGGCAAATACAATTGTGGGCCGGTGCATCTGTTCTTTGATGCGACCGGCCAGAATGCCGACCACACCGGCATGCCAGCTTGGGTCGTACAAACTGATACCTGCGGTACTGGCAATATCGAGTTGCTGCAAAATGCTTGCGGCGTCTGTTTTCATCTGGGCTTCCACCGAACGACGCTCGATATTGAGGCGGTCTAGCTCCTGGGCTAACTTGAGTGCTTCCCCAATATCTTCAGCCAGCAAGCAGCGGATGCCGATACGCATATCATTCATACGACCGGCCGCGTTAAGACGCGGTCCGAGCAGAAAACCGAGATCGCTGGCTTGCGCCCGGTCGGGCTGTTTGCCGGCAACGGCATAGAGCGCCAGGATGCCGGGGCTACAGCGGCGTTGGCGAATACGGTTTAGGCCATTTGCTACCAGAATGCGGTTGTTGCGGTCTAGAGAGACCACATCGGCAATGGTGCCCAGAGCAACCAAATCAAGCAGCGTGCCCAGATGGGCTTGTTCTGCTGGCGGCCAGCCACGCTGACGCAATATCTGACGCAGCCCCATCAATACGTAGAGCATCACGCCGACACCCGCCAGGTTCTTGGATGGGAAATCACAGCCTGGTTGGTTAGGGTTGACGATGGCGTCAGCCGCCGGCAACACGATGCCGGGTAAATGGTGATCCGTGATGACGACCTGCATACCCAGCGCTTTGGCGCGGGCAACGCCATCTACGCTGGCGATACCGTTATCCACCGTGACTAGCAGGTCTGGCTTGCCACTGGCGATCTCGGCCACAATGTCGGCAATCGCTGGTGTCAGGCCGTACCCCAGTTTGAAGCGATCGGGTACAAAATAGTTCAGCTTGTCGGGTTGTACGCCTAGGAGGCGCAGTCCTTTAACGGCAACGGCACAGGCCGTGGCCCCATCCGCATCGTAGTCCGCAACAATGCAGATACGCTGTCCTTGCATAACGGCGTCCGCCAGAATCGGCGCAGCCGTATTCATGCCCTTCAGAGCATCTGGCGGTAACAGGTCGGCCATCTGGGTGCTGATGTGTGCCGCCTGGCTGATACCTCGTGCCGCATATAAGCGGGCGAGCAAAGGGCTGACCCCGCTTTGTTCGAGCTGCCAGGCCGTGCGCTCTGACCAGGCGCGCTGCTTTAATTGACTTAAGCCGACCATGAGCGGACCAGCGCATGCAGGGTGGGGGCTTTGGCGCTAAGCCCCAGGCAGCGTTGTAGGAGATTGGGGCGTAAACCACGGCTGGAAGGTTCGAGCACCCATTGGTGCTCGAAGTGCGCATTCGGACTTATCAGGGTGAGTGATTTCAGTGTCGGCTTGGCGCGGGTGAGCCCTGCAAGCGCAGGCGAAATCCAGTGCGTTGTCAGCTCAGTGATGGCAGATTGCCAATTGTGCAGATCATTGTGGCAGATGGCTGTCGCCAAACGCAGTTCAGTTATTAGATGCGAGCCATCGGTTTGCGGGAAGCCTGTGTCGGTGGATTGTGGCGTCTGTGTCGCGAGGCAGAGCCCGGTTAGCAAGTCAGAGTGGCCGTAAGCCGTTACAAAATGCCGGGATGGACGAGCCGACAACTCACCCAGACCCCAGGGCCAGAGACTATTGATCAGGGGTAACCCCTGTGCCTCACGGGCCGTGTTTACGGGATGTTGATTCAGGCACATCTGGATTCGGTTGATCCAGCGCAGACCTTCCCGACCCAGCAGCGCTCGGGTTTCATCGGCGTCGACGCGTCGGCCAGCTAACCGGCTGCTGGCAGCCAGGTTAGGTAGTGCGCCCGCGTCCGCGGCGGGTAACGATGTAAAAGGTGTAAAGGTCCATTGGCAGACATCACGGCCGGTGTTCGCGGTAAAACAGCCTTCCCCGGTAAATTCCTCGTTGAGGTGTTGGAGCAGGCTGGCGATATCCGAGGTCGAAAGTGTCTCAGGCGCAATCGGCGAGAGCACCATCGCCTGTTGCATGAAGTCCAGATTAACCGGATCGGTGCACAGTTGAAGGCCATGCGTTGTGTTGCCGCTGCCTAGCGACCTTAATGCGCTGAGCGGCGCTTCGTGCGGGGGGAAACCAAAAACGGCCGCTAGCCGGCTTTCCCACGAAGCCGTGAGATCCATTTCAGATCGGGTTGCGGTGCCCAGCCACAGAAAGCGGGCAAGGTCAGCCGATCCGGGAAAATCAAAGGCGGCAGCATCGTCGACATCCGGCCACAGGAGATCAGGAACAAACAGGGTCAGATGCATGAAGGGTCTGGAATCACGAGGGATAAATCAAGAGGGCAAACCAAGCGAGAACGGTTCGCAAATCGAATCCCGTGTAGCATAGCGTTTTTCTGGCATTTCCGTGCACAAGGCACACCTGATTGTGAAATTACCTTTTCAGTTACTTATCGGCTTACGTTACGTCCGCAGCCGTCGGCAGATCGGTCAGGACAACCGGTTTATTTCCTTTATTTCGGGTCTGTCCATGGTGGGTATCGCTCTGGGCGTGGCGGCACTGATTGTCGTGCTTTCCGTGATGAACGGCTTCCAGAAGGAACTTCGATCCCGCATTCTGGGGGTGACCTCGCATATCGAAGTGGTCGGTATGGATGGCGCACTCCAGAACTGGCAGCAGGTGGCGGCTCAGGCACTGACTGTCCCTCGGGTATTGGCAGCGGCGCCCTATGTTCAGGGTCAGGTCATGCTGAACGGTCGCAACCAGGAAGCGGGTGATGGCCCGGTATTCCCGGGCAGTGGTGTCCGTGGTGCCGTCATCCGCGGGATCGATCCACAGCAGGAAAACACCGTTGCTGACTTCAACACTCATATGAAGTCCGGTACGCTGGACAGTCTGCAACCGGGTTCGTTCCGCATTGTGCTGGGTAGCGATCTGGCTCGAGCGCTGGGCGTTACGGTGGGTGACCGGGTGACCGTGATTGCCCCCGAAGGCGTGGTTACGCCGGCCGGTGTGATTCCCCGCGTCAAGAGCTTCGAAATCAGCGGCATTTTCGAGTTCGGTATGTTCGAATACGACAGCGGGTTGGCGTTGACAGATCTGCAGGATGCCCAGGTACTGTTCCGACTGGGGCAAACCGTGACAGGGGTTCGTCTCAAGGTGGATGACCCGTTCAGTGCGCCGCAAATTGCACGCAGTATCGCGCCCGAACTGAGCGAGCCCGCCTATCTGATTGACTGGAGCCGCAAGCATGCGAACTTCTTCCGTGCGGTGCAGATCGAAAAGCGCATGATGTTCCTAATCCTGTTCCTGATCGTGGCCGTAGCCGCCTTTAACATCGTGTCGACCCTGGTCATGGCCGTCACCGATAAGCGGGGGGATATTGCCATTCTGCGCACGCTGGGTGCCAGCCGAGGCAGCATTGCGCTGATCTTCATGGTGCAAGGGGCGCTCATTGGTCTGATTGGTCTGGGGCTCGGCGTGGCTGGTGGTGTGGCCCTGGCGCTCAATATCGACACCGTGGTGCCAGCGATCGAGCGCCTGTTCGGCATTCATTTCCTATCGAGGGAGGTGTACTTCATTTCCGAACTCCCATCGGATCTGCAATGGGATGATGTGATCACGATTTCCATCACGGCTTTTGTGCTGACTCTCCTAGCCACGCTCTATCCGAGTCTGCGCGCAGCACGGGTGCAACCTGCGGAGGCACTGCGTCATGAATAATCACGTCGATCAGGTCTTGTCGTGCCGTGGATTAGGCAAGGTCTATGCTGCCGGCGCGGAGGATGTGCGCGTCCTCGATGACATCAGATTTGACCTCCATGCAGGTGAATCTGTGGCCATCGTTGGTGCATCCGGTTCGGGTAAAAGTACCTTTCTACATCTGCTGGGCGGCCTCGATCAACCGACTGCCGGCGATGTGCTGATTGCCGGGCGGAGCTGGCTGACGATGTCGGAAAAGGAACGCGGACTCTGGCGCAATCGCCATATGGGGTTCGTCTACCAACACCACCATCTGCTGCCGGAGTTCACGGCCGTCGAAAACGTGGCCATGCCCCTTTATGTCAGGGGTCTGCCAAAGACCGAAGCCGATGCGGAAGCCGCGGAATGGCTAGAGAAGGTCGGTATGGGACATCGACTCCAGCACACACCGGCTGCTTTATCCGGAGGCGAGCGCCAGCGGACTGCGATTGCCCGTGCCCTGGTCACACGGCCAGCCGTTGTGCTAGCGGATGAGCCCACGGGTAATCTGGATCGGCAGACGGCCAATCAGGTGTTTACCCTGTTCCGGCAATTGAGTGCCGAATCCGGTGTGGCTTTTGTTCTGGTGTCGCATGATGCCGGTCTTGCGGCACAGCTGGATCGAACCTTGCAGTTACGGGATGGCGTGCTCAGTGAAGACGCGTGAGCGTTGACAATGACTGAATCAGACTAGAGCCGTTGTGCCAATTCTCTTGATCGCATTTGCGGCAGGGGTGTTGTCCTGCCAGTGGCTGCCGGTGATTCCGGATTGGTCATGGGGTCTGGTGCTCAGCCTGGTCTTGAGCTTGTGGCTGGGGCTTTATTGGCAATCTACGCGGTACCCTGATGTGCCGCGCTATCTTCGTGTTTGTCTTCTGCTCCTGGCATTGGCTGCGGGCAGTAGCTACACGTGCTGGCGCAGTGCCGCCATTCTGGCGGATCACCTGCCCGAAGACGCGATGGGGCGGAATATTCGATTGGTCGGGGTGGTGGAATCCCTGCCGGATCGCACGGCACGCGGCCAGAGATTCCTGTTCAATGTAGAAGAAGTTGAAACACCGGTGCATGTTCCGCCACGGATCCAGCTGTCGGTCTGGAATGCGGTTCAGGAAACAGATGCCGCAGAGCGTTCTGGCGTGCAACAGGTGCGGGCAGGGGAGCGATGGGCATTCACCGTACGTCTGAAGCGACCCCATGGCTTGGCCAATCCGCATGGCTATGATGTTGAAGCCCGTCTTTTTGAAAGCGGGATTCGCGCTACCGGATATGTCAAAACCGGCGAGCGGATCGATGCCTTTGTGCCGGGTGTCGCCACCAGCATTGCGTTCATGCGGCAGTCGATTCGTGATCGTTTTGAACAGGTGCTACCCGCAGAAGAATTCCCGGAAGCCGGTATTCTCACGGCGCTAGCGATTGGTGATCAGAAGGCGATCCCTGGGCCGTTATGGCAAGTGTTCGCCAAAACCGGTACCACACACCTGATGAGCATTTCCGGCCTCCATGTGACATTGTTCTCCGGACTGGTCGGCTGGCTGGTCGCCGCCTTATGGCGGCGCATGCCGCGCCGGGTAGCTCACTTTCCGGCACAGAAAGTGGGGATTTTCTGTGGCTGGTTCGCGGCGGCGTTTTATACCCTGATTGCCGGTGCCGGTATTCCAGCCTTGCGCACGCTGTTTATGCTGAGCGTGGGGGCGATCGCCATACTCACCGGTCGGCATATATCGGTGGCACGAATTCTGTTGCTAGCCTTGGTGGCCGTACTCCTGCTAGACCCTTGGGCGGGGATGAGCCCTGGGTTCTGGCTGTCATTCGTCGCCGTGGGTTTGTTGCTGTGGGCCGCTTTGGCCGAGCATGTGGCCACTGAGCAGCATCGATCCTGGCGCCAGCGTCTGCGATTGTGGATCAGAGGTTTTGGTCGAACCCAGTGGGCCGTGACCATTGGCACCTTGCCGTTTCTGTTGCTCTTCTTCAGTCAGTTCTCACTCATTTCGCCGCTTACCAATGCCATAGCCATTCCCTGGGTGAGCGGCGTGGTGACGCCGCTCACGATTCTGGCGCTGATCGTGCCCTGGGACGGCCTACTCTATCTGTCTAATGCGCTCATGACGCCACTCCTGGCTTTTCTTGAATGGTCAGCCGACTTGCCGTTGGCGATCTGGCACGCACCCGCACCCACACCGATCAGTTTTGTACTGGCCTTTGTTGGCGCTTTACTCTGGCTGATGCCCGCCGGTTTGCCTGGCCGCGGGTTGGCCGTATTCCTCTGTCTACCGATGCTCATCCCCAAGGCTGACGCCGTGCCCGCCGGGCAGGTGCGGATTGACGTGCTGGATGTGGGGCAGGGTCTGGCCGTGGTCGTGCGTACCCGGGAGCACAGCCTGCTCTATGACACGGGGCCTTATTACAGCAGTGCGGCGGATGCCGGAGTGCGCGTGATCGTGCCGTATTTGCGGGCGGTGGGCATTGACCGGTTGGATGGATTGGTGGTGACGCATAGGGACACGGATCATTCGGGAGGCGCCATGTCTGTTCTTGAATCCATGCCGGTGGGCTGGGTCGCTGATGCACCGGGTACCCACTTTGCAGAGGTTACCCCGGGAGTCCATAGCAAACCCTGTTTGGCCGGCCGAAGCTGGACATGGGATGGCGTGAACTTCCAGTTTCTTCACCCTTCGGTCAGCAAGGACCTGGCGAGTCTGGATACCAATCATCAGAGTTGTGTGCTTCGGGTAAGCGTGGGTGAGGCCAGTATGCTGCTCACCTCGGACATTGAGCTTGTGGATGAGCAGCAGCTGGTGGCCAGAGGCCTGCAGCCCAGTCAGGTGCTTCTGGTCCCGCACCATGGCAGCGGTACCAGTTCAAGTGAGTTACTGTTGGATACCGTGCAACCGGAAATTGCGATCGTGCCGGTAGGTTATCGAAACCGCTATCGGCATCCGAAGCCGAGTGTGATGGAAAGCTACGAAGCGCGTAAAATCGACGTGTATCGAACTGATACTGATGGCATGGTGCGGGTAGAGCTCCCCGCCATGACCGTATCTGCTTACCGACGTGAACACCGGCGTTACTGGATGGATCAGCCAACCGCCAATGTCGCAGCGTCGATGCAGGATGCCCCCTGAAGAGGATGGAAGAATATCTATGACAACGCCAACGACGCCAACCAGCCAGGGACAGTTGCACCGTGTGCTTTGCGGGGGGGCGTTTGGCCTCTATCAGATGGCCTACCGTGAGTGGGGCGATCGTCATAACGCCAACGTCCTGGTCTGTGTGCATGGACTGACCCGGAATAGCCTGGATTTCGAACGGCTGGCGCAATCCCTGTCGGCCAAGTACCGCGTGATCGCGCCGGATGTGGTGGGACGTGGCGAAAGTGACTTTTTGCAAAACCCCATGGCCTACAACACGGTCACCTACGCCGCCGATATGATCACCCTATTGGCCAAACTGGGGGTCGAACAGGTCGACTGGCTTGGCACCTCGATGGGGGGTTTAATCGGCATGATGCTGGCCAGCCAGCCCAAATCGCCCATTCGCCGGTTGATTCTGGATGATGTCGGGCCAACGCTCTCGTTGGATGCCCTTAAACGTATTGCCGGTTATGTGGGTAATCCCTATGAGTTTGCTGATCTGGAAACGGCAAGACGTTATGCGCGGGTGGTTTTTGCGCCCTTTGCCCTACAGTCCGAGGCAGACTGGGCATGGCTCTGTGACAGCAGCTTTAAGCCACTGCCTACAGGCGGTTACCGCTTCAATTACGATCAGAGAATTCGCGAACCATTGCAGCAAACCTACATTGATAAGCCCGTCGATTTGTGGGCCTTATACGATGCCGTTCAATGCCCCACCTTGCTGATTCATGGTGCACAGTCCGACCTCTTGAGCGCAGAAACTGCCGCCGAGATGACCCACCGCGGCCCGCGTGCGTTACTCAAGACGGTTGAAGGCGTGGGGCACGCCCCCATGTTGATGTCTGAAGACCAGATCGCCCTGGTACGTGATTTTCTCGAAAGCCACTGAATGCTCGAAAACCTCTTGCCGGAAATTGTCTGGGCAGATCTGAACGAGTCTCAACGCGCGGCCTTACTGCAGGTCGCTACAGCTGCTCGCGAGACGTATGGCGGTGCCTTACTAGGCAGTGGTGAGCCGGTATGGCCCCATGCGGTGGGTATGGCCACCCTGGCAGCCGAGTTGCGCCTGGACCTCACCAGCCGTCAGGCGGCATTGCTCTTTGCGTTTCCCAATGAAGACAACTACAACAAAGACAAATTCGAAGCACTGTTTGGCGAAGATGTGGCCCGCCTGGTCAAGGGGGTCTACAAACTCAACCAGATGCGACCCATCACAGAAGGCTTTTCGTCAGATGCCACGCTGAACCCGCATGACCTTAAGGTACAGATCGAGGTTCTGCGCAAAATGCTGCTGGCCATGGTCGAGGATGTTCGCGTCGTACTGCTTCGGCTGGCCTCGCGCACCCAGACGCTTCGCTTCTACGCGCATAGCCCGGA
>JACCDW011209042.1_pt1 | contig 21184 bp, 16 predicted proteins | sample 7449781 | NCBI WGS metagenome assembly JACCDW01 (sample SAMN15323449, study PRJNA562643) | freshwater metagenome | isolation source: river surface water | place: USA:Blue River Watershed | collected 2017-08-18
GTACTGTTTGCATATTTTTATGACACACAAGCAACAATTATACATACTCAAGAAAAATTAAAACAATGCAAAATTACTAACTTCCATAAAAATTCTTCCATGTGGTTGTTTTATTATTATCAAGATATCAAAACTAATAATTTAACAGAATCAGTTGAGTTACATCAACAAATGTATAGTTCTAAAGATACATATGAGAGTATACCAAATGTTGAATATGATTTTTCAAACTTTACAAGTTTAAGAATAGGTTCGATAACTATTGCCAACAATCCTCCATTTTACTATTATAAACTTAGTGCAATTCCCAAATAATGAAAGTTAGCATCATAACTGTATGTTATAATTCGGCAGAAACAATTGAAGATACCATTCGATCTGTAGCCTCTCAAACCTATAAAAACATAGAGTATATTATTATTGATGGAATGTCGAAAGATGCTACCATCAACATAATAAGAAATAACGAGCATACCATAAGCAAATGGATTTCAGAAAAGGACAATGGAATTTATGATGCAATGAACAAAGGTGTGAAATTAGCTACGGGTGAAATTGTTGGAATATTAAACGCTGATGACATATTTGCAAATCAATTTGTAATTGAACACATCGTTGATAAATTTATTAATACAAATGCCGATGCTGTGTATGCTGATTTGAAATACGTTCAGAAAGATGACACAAGTAAATCGATACGATATTGGAAGTCGGGAAACTATAAACAAGGTGCATTTTTAAATGGCTGGATGCCACCACATCCAACACTTTATTTAAAAAGATCGATATACGAACGATACGGATTGTATAGATTGGATATGCCATCTGCCGCCGATTATGAATATATGTTACGGGTAATACACATTCACAGAATTAAGCTTACATATTTAACTGAAACTACAGTATTAATGAGGGAAGGAGGATTGAGTAATAAATCACTTTTACATCGATTAATAGCAAATAAAGACGATCGTAGGGCATGGGAGGTAAATAATATCAAACCACATTGGTACACATTGTACCTAAAGCCATTATCGAAGCTAAGTCAATTTATTTATACATCATAAAACCTTTTAAATAAAAAATAGTTAATATTACTTACAAACAACCATGTTATGAAAAAAATTAAATTATCAATTTTATTATGTGTGTTGAGCATTACTACTTTCGCTCAAATTAAAACACCACAATCAAGTCCATTAGCTAGTTCAAAACAAGCATTTGGTTTAGGGGAAATTTCATTAAATTATTCTCGTCCGCAAGTAAAGGGCAGAGTAATTTTTGGAGATTTAGTTCCTTTCGATAAAATTTGGAGAACTGGAGCTAACAATTCTTCAAAAATCACTTTCTCTGATGATGTAATGATTGAAGGTAATAAGTTGGCTGCTGGAGAATATGCAGTGTATACTATACCAGGCAAAACAGAATGGACCATTATCTTCCATAAAAACCTAAAAATGTGGGGACTTGGAGATCCGGGCGATTACAAAGAAGAGAATGATGCGTTGCGTGTAAAAGTAAAAAGCCAAACCACTGCAAACATTGTTGAATCATTTACGATGGAAATTTCTGATGTTGCACCTAAAACTTGTAAGTTGATCATTGCTTGGGAAAAAACAAGAGTTAGTGTGAATATCAGTACAGATATTGATTCGAAAATTGAAGCAAGTATTGAAAAAACATTAAATCCTAAACCAGATGCAAGTTCTTATTACTCTGCAGCTAGTTACTATTTTGAGAATGGAAAAGATTTAAACAAAGCATTAGACTGGGTTGAAAAAGCGATTGTAGGAAGACCAGATGCTTATTGGATTGTTCATTTAAAAGCAAAAATTTGCAAAGGATTAAACAAAAAAGCAGAAGCTATTGATGCAGCAACCAAATCAAAAGAAATGGCTGAAAAAGCAGGTAACCCTGATTATGTTGCATTGAATGATAAGTTAATTGCTGAATTAAGAAAGTAAGTTATTAGGTTATTAGGTTATTAGGTTATTAGGTTATTAAGTTATTAAGTTATTGGTATTACTAATTAACCTAATAACTTAATAACAATTAACAATTAATTATTAATTATTCACCATTTTCCATTCCTTCAGCTGCCACTCTAATTTCGCTATTGAAATTAAATCTCCTTTAGCGTTTCTAATTTCAACTTCAAAAATTTCTAAGCTTTGCTGATTAACCTCTAGTCTTCTTTTTATTTCTAATAATCGATCTTCGCTTAAATTAAATTTCACTTTTAAATTTTCTTTTCCTTGTTTAACATAATCAACATGCATATTACGCATGATGAGTCGGTAATTGCTCGGACTTAATCGACTAATTAATAGAAAACCGCAAGCATACTCGCTAGCTGTTGCCAGAGCACAGGCATGAACTCCTTTGAGGTGGTTTAAATTTTTTCTAATGTATGGGATATTTACTTGTATATTATTCAGGTCAATTTTATCTATGTAGAATTTATGTGGAGCATTGAATGGAATTATTCTATTTAATCCTTTATTTAATATCCAAAGCCAAAAGTTATTTTTATAGGCCTTGTTTAAAATGTGTTCGAGTTGTTTCATTAGTTTAGCTCTGTTAAACTTTGTTTTGCGTCTAGTAATTCTTTTTCTATATCACTTACTATTTCATTGATAGGTTTTATTTCATGTATAAGCGAAACGGATTTACCCGCACACCATAATGTTTCATACGAGCCAGGTATAATTGACTTACTTAAGTTTTTAATTCCTTTCCATTGTGTAAGCATCTTGAAATATTTTTTCGTTCGTTTATTTTTTGATAATAATTTCTCGAACCAATTCTGAGTGTATCCAATTTTTTTTGCATAAGGGGTATTGATAATTGTACAAGGGGTTCCAGATATTTTTTCAGTTAATACAATATCATCCATTTCTGCTTGCACTATTCCATTTTTATATTCAATGCTTACACTTGCTTCTGTGCATGCAATAAATCGGGTACCTACCGATACACCAGAGGCTCCTAAGGCGAGACAAGATAGTAGCCCTTCTCCATTTGCAATGCCACCAGCTGCAATAATTGGCATGGTAGGAAATGCTCTCTTTAAACTAGGCACCAATACTTGTAAGGGGTTGGGACCTGCATGCCCTCCAGCACCCTGACCGACCGCAATAAATCCATCGCAACCCAAGTCAAAACATTTTTGCGCATGTGCTACGTTGGTTACGTCGCAATACACTTTAGCACCGTACCTATGAGCTTCTTCAATTACTCTTTTGGGAGATCCTAATGAAGTAATGTAAAAGGGGACTTTAGCATCTACACAAATGGCTAAATGTTGCTCAAATAGAATGTTTGTTTTTTGAACGATGAGATTTACCCCATAGTTCCCTAAACTAATTTCCGATTTATATGTATTTAATAATTGAAGGATATTTTCTAATTCCCCTTCTTTTCTGTAGTTTAAACTAGGAAATACCCCCATGATTCCCGACTGCATTGCAGCTTTAATCATGTTTTCATTTGAAACTAAAAACATGGGAGCCATGATGAGAGGTAATTTTAGATTGAAACTTTTACTAAAGTTAAATGACATAAAACTTGTTTTTGATTTAATAAATAATATATTTGTACTATATACCAAATTGGTATATAGTAATAAATTAATCTAATATCCATAATTTAAGGCACATAAAAAAGTAATAAAGAAATTTTAAAAACATAAAAACTCGACATTATGAAAATCACGCGCGTATTCGATTTACTTTCATTCCTAAAAATGTATTACCCTGAGAGAACTATTTTTGCAGCAAAGGTAGATGGTCAATGGAAAGAGTATGATACAGAAAATTTCATTAGGCAAGTAGACGAATTAAGTTTGGGTTTATTAAAGCTTGGCATTAAGAAAAACGACAAAATAGCAAACATGTCGCCAAACAGACCTGAATGGAACATTGTAGACTTTGCGGTGATGCAAATGGGTGCCATCCATTTACCATTATACCCAACATTAGCTGAAGCTGATTTACGTTATATTTTACAAGATTCTGGAGCAAAAGTTGTTTTCGTAGCCAACGAAGAGCTGTATCAAAAAATAAAACAAGTTCAAGCAGATTGTCCAGCGTTAGAATATGTGTTTTCTTATGATCAAGTAAATAATTCAGAAGTAAAAAATTGGAAGTATTTAAAAGATATTGGAGAACAGAGTGATATGGACAAGGTCGTTGAGTATAGAGATAACGTGATGCCCCATGATTTACTTACTCTAATTTATACCTCAGGAACTACGGGAAATCCCAAAGGAGTAATGTTGACCCACGATAATTTAGTAAGTAATTTTAAATCATCGAATCCTTTAATTCCCGAAGGATCACACAAGGCTCTAAGTTTTTTACCACTGTCTCACATATTTGAACGAATGGTGGTATATATGTACTTAAGCAAGGGCGTAAGTATTTACTACGCAGAATCGCTAGAAAAGATTGCCGACAATTTAAAAGAAGTGCAACCTCATATGTTTACTACTGTTCCACGTTTATTGGAGAAAGTGTATGATAAAATTGTAGCGAAAGGAGCTGAACTTACGGGCATAAAAAAGAGGTTGTTTTTTTGGGCACTAGAACTAGGTTTAAAATACGAGTATGATGGAGCAAATGGTTGGTGGTATGAATTCCAATTAGCCATTGCCAATAAAATCATATTTAAAAAGTGGAGGGAAGCACTAGGTGGAAATATCAAAGCTATATGTGCAGGAGGTGCAGCATTACAAGAGCGTTTAGCAAGAGTATTTTGGGCAGCAAAGATACCTGTATTACAAGGTTATGGCTTAACAGAGACTTCTCCTGTTGTTGCCGTTAATGGACTTGATAAAGGAATGCGTTGGTTTGGAACCGTTGGACCTACCATACCAGGAGTCGAAGTTAGAATTGCAGCAGATGGTGAAATTTTAGCAAAGGGCCCAAACATTATGAAAGGGTATTATAACAATGAAGCAGCAACGAACGAAGTAATTGATGCTGATGGATGGTTTCATACCGGTGATATTGGAGAATGGGTTGATAATAGGTATTTAAAAATTACGGATCGAAAAAAAGAAATTTTCAAAACGGCAGGGGGTAAATATATAGCACCACAAATTATTGAAAATAAATTCAAAGAGTCGAAATTTATTGAGCAAATAATGGTTATAGGAGAAAACGAAAGGTTCCCTGCAGCCTTCATTATACCAGCATTTGCTCATTTGAAAGATTGGTGTACAATTAAAAACATTGAATATAAAGACAATGCCTCTATCATTTGTGATCAACGAATAATTGATCGAATTCAAAAGGAAGTATCACACTACAATAAATCGTTAGGGCAATGGGAACAAATTAAAAAGTTTGTGTTGTTACCACGTGAGTTTTCAATTGATGAGGGAGAATTAACACCAAAATTAAGTTTAAAACGCAAAGCAATTATTGGAAAATATACTTCACAAATTGCTGATATATACAAACAATAATGAGAAGAATAAATAAAGTTGCGGTACTAGGTTCGGGAGTGATGGGTTCCCGAATTGCGTGTCATTTTGCTAATGCTGGTATAAAGGTATTCTTATTAGATATAGCTCCAAAAAGTTTAACAGATGCAGAACACGTATCAAACTTATCTTTAGAAGACCCATCAGTAAAAAATAGAATTGTAAACGATGCTTTAAAGCAGACCTTATCGAGTAATCCATCAGCAGTTTTTACAAAGCAAACAGCAAAATTAATTACGACCGGTAATTTCGATGATCATTTGCATTGGATAAAAGAATGTGATTGGGTTATTGAGGTAGTGGTAGAGAATTTAGGCATCAAACAAAGTTTGTTTGAAAGAGTTGAACAATATAGAACTCCTGGAACGCTCATAACATCTAATACATCGGGTATTCCAATTCATATGATGACTGAAGGAAGATCGGATGATTTCAAAAAACATTTTTGTGGAACTCACTTTTTTAATCCTCCAAGATATTTGCCTTTATTAGAAATTATCCCAACAAAAGATACCGATAAGGGTGTGATTGATTTTTTACTTCATTTTGGTGATTTATACTTAGGAAAAACTACCGTTTTGTGTAAAGATACTCCGGCATTCATAGCCAATCGAATAGGGGTTTTTTCTATCCTTTCTTTGTTCCATTTGGTTGAAGAGATGGGATTAGGAATCGACGAAGTTGATAAATACACAGGTACCCTGGTGGGTAGACCCAAGTCGGCAACATTTAGAACAACCGATGTAGTAGGTTTAGATACCTTAATTAAAGTTGCAAGAGGATTACAAGATAACCTTCCAAACGATGAATCGAAAGCTGCTTTCCAAATTCCATCATTTATTGAGAAGATGGAAACTAACAACTGGTTAGGCGATAAAACAAAGCAAGGCTTTTATAAAAAAATAAAAAATGATAAAGGTGAGAAAGAAATTCTCTCGCTTAATTTAAAAACACTCGAATATGAAACGAAAGCAAAAATAAAATCGAGTTCATTGGAGGCGCTGAAAACGATCGATAATCTGAAAGATCGCTTACGGTTTTTAAATACTGCACAAGATACTGCAGGTGTTTTCTTCCGTAAAACAATGCACAAACTTTTTGCTTATTGTACCCATAGAATTCCAGAGATTGCTGATGAAATATACAGGTTAGATGATGCCATGCGTGCAGGGTTTGGTTGGGAGTTAGGTCCATTTCAGGTGTGGGATGTATTAGGGGTAGAACAAGTGATAAACACCATGAAGGCTGAGGGTTTGGAGGTAGCATCTTGGGTAAATGAAATGATAGCTGCGGGGAATACTACTTTTTATAAAACTGAAAAAGGAAATATTAGTTATTACGACCAGTTTACGAAGTCGTACAAAAAAATTCCTGGCGCAGAGTCGTTCATTATACTCGATCATATTAGAGCAACCAATAAAGTTTGGGGAAATTCGGGAGTTACTGTTACCGATTTAGGTGATGGAATTTTGAATTGTGAGTTTCATACAAAAATGAATTCTATTGGTGGTGAAGTACTCCAAGGAATAAACAAAGCAATTGATTTAGCTGAAAAAGATTTTAGAGGATTAGTGGTAGGCAATCAAGGCGCAAATTTTTCGGCAGGTGCTAACATCGCCATGATTTTTATGATGGCAGTGGAGCAAGAATACGATGAAATAGATTTTGCCATTCGTCAATTCCAAAAAACCATGATGCGTGTTCGTTATTCATCGATTCCTGTTGTTGCTGCTCCACACCATTTAACCTTGGGTGGAGGTTGCGAATTATGTTTGCATGCCGATTGGGTTCAAGCGAATGCCGAAACTTATATGGGATTGGTAGAATTTGGTGTTGGAGTAATTCCAGGGGGTGGAGGTTCGAAGGAGTTTGCCTTACGCATTTCTGATGCGTACCGTGAAGGTGATTATGAGTTAAATACGCTCAAAGAAAAATTCTTAACCATAGGTATGGCGAAAGTTTCCACTTCGGCGGAAGAAGCATTTACGCTTGGTTATTTAAAGCAAGGACAATACGGTGTTAGTATGAACTATCAACGTTTATTAACCGATGCGAAAGCGAAAGCTATAGAGCTAGCTGAAGAAGGATATGTTCGTTCGGTGGAACGAAAAGATATTCGTGTATTAGGTAGACAAGGTTTAGGGATGGTGTTTGCTGGGGCTAACTCGATGTATTCTGGGCACTACATGTCGGAACATGATAAAAAAATATCAGAGAAGTTGGGATATGTATTATGTGGTGGCGATTTAAGTGAACCAAGTTTAGTATCAGAACAATATCTACTCGATTTAGAACGCGAAGCATTTTTATCATTGTGCGCAGAACGTAAAACACTCGAACGTTTGCAAGCGATATTAAAAGGCGGTAAACCACTTAGAAATTAATTTTATGAAAGAAGCATATATTATATCGGCCTATAGAACTGCAGTGGGCAAAGCGCCTAAAGGCAAATTAAGATTCTATCGTCCCGACGACCTAGCATCAGACGTAATACAACACATGATGTTAGATTTTCCACAATTAGAAAAAGAATGGATTGATGATGTGATTGTGGGGAATGCTACACCAGAAGCAGAACAGGGACTTAACATTGGTAGGATGATTTCCTTGATGGGTTTAAAAACTGATAAGGTGCCAGGCATGACAGTGAATAGGTATTGCGCATCGGGATTAGAAACCATTGCCATTGCATCGGCAAAAATAAAAGCTGGTATGAGCGATTGCATTATTGCTGGTGGAGTAGAGGTGATGTCGACGATACCTTTTGGTGGTTGGAAAATAGTTCCTAATTATGAAGTTGCAAAAAATAATCCTGACTATTATTGGGGAATGGGGCTTACTGCAGAAGCAGTTGCCCGTGAGTATAAAGTCACTCGCGATGATCAAGATGAATTTGCATATCATTCGCATCGAAAAGCTGTGGAGGCGATACAACAAGGAAAATTTAAATCGGGTATTGTTCCAATTAATATCAACGAAGTATACATCGATGAAAACGGTAAAAAGAAAAATAGAGAATTTATTTTTGATACCGATGAAGGGCCACGTGCTGATACCGACTTGCAAAAATTAGCAAAGTTAAAACCAGTATTCGATGCAGTTGGTACGGTTACTGCAGGAAATGCATCACAAACATCGGATGGTGCAGCTTTTGTAATGATTGTATCGGAAGAAATGTTGAAACGATTAAATGTACAACCCATTGCACGTTTAGTATCTTACTCAGTGGCAGGTGTACCTCCTAGAATTATGGGAATTGGTCCGGTAGAAGCAATTCCAATGGCTTTAAAAGCGGCGAATTTAAAACTAAACGATATTGAGTTAATTGAATTAAATGAAGCCTTTGCCTCACAATCATTGGCGGTGATAAGAACATTAGGTTTGAACCAAGAAATCGTTAATGTGAATGGAGGTGCAATTGCATTAGGCCATCCGCTTGGATGTTCGGGTGCTAAATTAAGTGTTCAATTATTTAATGAAATGCGAACAAGAAAAAATAAATACGGCATGGTTACCATGTGTGTGGGTGCAGGACAAGGTGCCGCAGGCATCTTTGAATTGTTATAAACTTTTTTATTAATAATCCCGATAGCAATCGGTACTAAAGACTAACGACTAAATACTAAATATATGGCAGCATTAACAAAAGGTGGAGAATTTTTAATTAAAGAAACTTTAGCAAAAGATATTTTCATCCCTGAAGAGTGGACTGAAGAGCAAAAAATGATTGCACAAACGTGCGAAGACTTTTTGAAAACGGAAGTATTTCCAAACCTCGACAGAATTGATAATCATGAAGAAGGCTTGATGGAAAGTTTAATGGATAAAGCTGGAGAGCTTGGTTTATTAGGTGTTTCGGTGCCTGAGCAATACGGTGGTTTTGGAAAGGATTTTAATTCATCGATGTTAGTTACAGAGAAAGTAGGAGCAGGTCATTCTTTTGCCGTTGCTTTGTCGGCACACACAGGAATTGGAACCTTGCCAATACTTTATTACGGTAACGAAGAACAAAAAGCGAAGTACATTCCAAAATTAGCCAGTGGTGAATGGAAAGCAGCTTATTGTTTAACAGAGCCAAATTCTGGTTCCGATGCAAACTCTGGAAAAACAAAAGCAAAACTTTCGGATGATGGTAAACACTATATTATTAATGGGCAAAAAATGTGGATTACCAATGGAGGCTTTGCTGATATTTTTACAGTATTTGCGAAAATAGACGATGATGAAAATTTATCGGCATTTATTGTTGAAAAAGATTTTGGTGGAATAACCATGAATCCCGAAGAACATAAAATGGGAATCAAAGGCTCATCAACACGACAAGTATTTTTTAATGATTGCAAAGTTCCGGTTGAAAATTTATTGTCGGATCGCCAAAACGGATTTAAGATTGCCGTTAATATTTTAAATATCGGAAGAATAAAATTATGTGCATCGGCCTTAGGAGCATGCAAGGAAGTGGTTAATAAAGCCGTGAATTATTCGAATGAAAGAGTACAGTTTAAATTACCTATTTCAAAGTATGGAGCCATACGATATAAGTTGGCAGAAATGGCAACTAAAATATGGTGTACAGAAGCAGCTACCTACAGAGCTGGACAAAACATTGATGATGCTTACGATGCCTTGGTGGCAGAAGGGATGGATTCGGGTAAAGCGAAACTAAAGAGCACAGAGCAATATGCAGTAGAGTGTGCCATATTAAAAGTATATGGTTCGGAAACCCTAGATTATGTTGTCGATGAAGGTGTACAAATCTATGGTGGTATGGGCTATTCTGCAGAAGCTCCCATGGACAGGGCTTACCGAGATGCACGTATTAATAGAATCTTTGAAGGTACCAATGAAATCAATCGTTTGTTAACGGTCGACATGATGTTGAAACGTGCGATGAAAGGTGAACTTGATTTAATGACACCGGCGATGAATGTTGCGAAAGAGTTAATGGAAATTCCAGACTTTGCCGCCGAAGAAGAGGGCTTGTTCGCAAAAGAAAAAAAAGCAATTCAAAATTTGAAAAAAGCAACGTTAATGGTAGCAGGTTCTGCAGTGCAAAAGTTTATGATGACTTTAGCCAAAGAACAAGAGATATTAATGAACATTGCCGACATGGCTAGTTTGGCATATATCGCAGAAAGTGCAATTTTACGCGCAGAGAAACTTGTTTCTCAACAATCGGAAGAAGCGGTAGCTCTACAAATAGACATGGCTAGAGTTTATTTACATGAGGCCTTAGATAAAGCTTATTTACAAGGAAAAGAAGCAATTAATTCATTTGCCGAAGGAGATGAACAACGAATGATGTTGATGGGACTACGTCGATTTACAAAAATAGAACCGATGAATTTAAAAGAGGCTCGACAAAGAATTGCAAAAAAATTAATAGAAGAGAATAAATATTGTTTTTAATCACTTTAAACGGCTCTATGAGCCGTTTGTTATTTTGTATTTATTTTTTCCATTGATTATCCTTAATTTAGTTTGATCTAAAATAAACCAAAGGAATGAAAAAGATATTGACTATTTGCTTGTGCTTATTTATTATAGCTTGTGCATCAAAAAAAACTCCAATTATTGATAGTCCTGCAATAAATAATTCAAACCCAACTAAGAGCGATTATATATTACCCACAACTATTACACCAGAGAACTTTAAACAAACAGATCCCAACTTTTATTATGCTGACTTCGCTAAAGGGAAAGCGCTCTATGAAAGAAAATGCAATAAATGTCACGATTTAAAACCTGTCTTTTCTCAAGATGAAGAAGGTTGGAATCGTTTGGTCCCTGATATGGTTGCAAAATACAATAATAAATACCCTGATATGTTAGATGCTAGAGCAGAAGAATTATTATTAGGATTTTTAAAAGCAGAACTAAATCAAGGGAAGTAAGTTTATGATAAAACTTCCTCTTCTCGAACATCCATTACTTTATACAGATCGATTAGTATTAAGAAAGATTGATGAGAACATTGATCTACTTGATTTTTATTCAATAAGATCAAATGAGGATGCTATGAGGTATATACCACGACCTGTTGCTACTGATCCATCTGAGGTGCTAGCTCTAATTAATGAAGGGAATGCAGGCTACGAGCGTGGTGAAATGTTGAGCCTAGCGATTGCATTAAGAGAAAGTAATAAATTTATAGGGGTTGTTGGATTCTATCGAATAGATTGGGATAATCATCGAACCGAAATAGGCTATATATTAGATCCAGCATATAGTGGAATGGGTTATATGCACGAAGCATGCACAGCACTCATACACTTTGCATTCACTGAAATTGATTTTCATTCTCTAGAAGCAATTATTGAAGCAGAGAATCATAAGTCGATCAATGTGCTAGAGAAGTTAGGATTTACTAGAGAGGCCTACTTTAAAGAGAAAGGGTTTAGCAATGGGAAGTACATCGACCTCTTGGTTTATTCTTTACTCAACCCCAATCATTAGATCATAAGCTTGTATGCTCATTTATTCGTATGCTCTAACGCTTTTTTGTAAGTTGCTAAGCATCGTTCACGCGCAAACTTATGATCGACAATAGGAGCGGGGTAGTTTAGTTCTTGAAATTCTGGTACCCATTTTTTGATATACAAAAATTGAGGATCGAATTTTTTAGTCTGCTCAGATGGATTAAAAATTCTAAAATACGGTGCCGCATCACATCCACTACTGCTTGCCCATTGCCAACCTCCGTTGTTAGATGCCAATTCGAAATCCAATAGTTTTTTTGCGAAGTAAGCTTCTCCCCATCGCCAATCAATTAATAAATGTTTAATAAGAAAACTTGCTACAATCATGCGGACTCTGTTATGCATAAATCCAGTTGCATTAAGTTCTCGCATACCAGCATCCACAATCGGGTACCCTGTATTGCCTTCGCACCAGCGTTTAAATTCTTCTTCGTTATTTCTCCATGTTATGTTATCGTAAGCAGGTTTGAACGATGCCTTGGCAGCATGTGGGAAATGCCAGATAATCATGAAGTAGAAATCTCTCCAAATTAATTCGTTTAACCATGCCTCCGATATTCCTTGCGAATTTCTTGCGAGTGTTCTAATGCTTACTGTGCCAAAACGTAAATGCACAGAAATTCGAGAGGTACCCTTAATGGCAGGAATATCTCTATTCTTATGGTATTCTTTGAGGATGCTTTTGTATTCAGCCTTTGGAATTTCTATGCTTGAACGCTCAAAGCTCATTTCCTCTAAGCTTGGGATATTTTTATCTTCTGATTTGTGTAAAGAGGAAAAAAATTTTTCTGTAGGATAAGCTTTTAAATAGTACGATTTTAATTTCTTATACCATTTATTTTTATACGGAGTGAATACCGTATACGGTTTTCCATCGTCTTTTAATACTTCATCTTTTTCAAAAATTACTTGATCCTTAAACGTATTGAATTTTACCTGATGTTTTTCTAGTATGGCAGAAATCTCTGCATCTCTTTGTTGTGCATACGGTTCGTAGTCGTGATTTGTATACACATTTTTTATGGTATGAGTTGACAAAAGTGATTCGAAACAATGTTGTGGTGTATCGTAAAATACCCACAAGGAACTTCCTAGTTCTTTCAGTTCGGAATGTAGTCGAGTAATTTGATCGTGAATAAATGTTACTCTAGCATCACTTCTGTCATCTAGTTTTGATAATATGTTTTTATCGAATATAAATATACATTGAACAGCGTCGCCTGATTTCAAAGCATGATATAAGCCGGCATTATCTTCTAAACGTAAATCTCTACGAAACCAAAATATATTCATTTTATTTTTTTAATAAGTCGATTAATGCTTCGTTTAACTTTGCGAATTCAAATTTGAATCCTTCCTTTTCTATTTTATCTGCACTCGCTTTGGTGCTTCCTAAAACTACGGCCGACATTTCACCAAAAATAATTTTTAAAATAAAAGAAGGAACATTCGGTGCCCAAAATGGTCTTTTCATTATCTTTGATAAGGTTTTGCTGAACTCGTAATTAGTTGCTGCTTGAGGTGCAACGGCATTATACGCTCCTTTTAATTGATTGTTCTCAATGGCATAAATAAACATGCTACATAAATCTTTCAAATGTATCCAACTCATCCATTGCTTTCCATCGCCAAGAGCAGAACCCAACCCAAACTTAAATGGCACAATCATTTTTTTTAAAGCTCCTCCCTTCGTTGTTAATACAATTCCTATTCTTAATTTTACAGTTCGTATACCAAGCGATTCTATTTTATTTACTTCTTGCTCCCATAATACACAAGTGGTCCCCAAAAAATCTTTTGCTGGCATGGCATCTTCGTACATGAGTTCATCGCCTCGGTTCGAATAATATCCTGTTGCCGACGCTGAGATAAATGCTTTTACTTGATGATTTCCTTTTTTAAGTGCATCCAATAATAAACGAGTAGAATTTACTCTGCTTTCAACAATTTTCACTTTTCGCTCATCTGTCCATGCTCCATCTGCAATTCCTTCTCCTGCAAGATGTACAATAGTATCAATACCTATTAAAGCATCTTCGGCTAAAACCCCATTTTCTATGTCCCAAAATTTATAATTAACATCGTTAGTTTTCTTTCTGCTTAAAATAGAAACACTATGCCCCTTTGCTCTAAGCATCTTGCTGAGCTCTAAACCAACTAAGCCACTACCACCAGAAATTAGTACATTCATAATTTAATAACACCCTAAAATTACTTATGTTTGCTCAAAAAAGAGATGATTTATACAAAGCATATATTTATTTGCACGAACCAACGACCGGAAGGTGCTGCAAAACCAAGTTGTGGCGAAACACATGGAATGGCTTTAGTAACTGAGTTTAAAAAACAAATCAAGGAAAAGGGCTTATCCATTGAAATTCGCGCACAAAAAACTGGTTGTTTAGATGTTTGTGACTTTGGACCAGCTTTGGTTGTTTATCCCGACGGTGTATTTTATCAAAATGTTCAGCTAAGCGATGTTGCGGAAATTGTAAACGAGCACCTTATTGGCAATAAAGTGGTGGAACGTTTAGTGCTTGATAAAAAATAATTATGCCTTTAGCTTTCGAGCATAAAGGCTTGATGCTGTTGTAGTAAATAATACAATACTTATTGAACTTATTGGCATTAATATCGCCGCAATAACTGGCGATAAATTACCTTGTACAGCAAAATATAAACCTACAATATTGTAAACTACAGAAATAACAAAGCTTCCAAGTATTACATTTTTGGCCGATTTGCTAAATTGAATAAATCGATCTAAATTTTTAAATACATGCCCGTCCATAATAACATCGCAAGATGGCGAAAAGTAGTTCGATTGATCGGTTACGGCAATACCCACGTCGCTTTGTTTTAATGCACCTGCGTCATTTAAACCATCACCAATCATCATTATTCGTTTCCCATCCTTTTGTAGCTTTTCGATTTTAGTTAATTTATCTTCTGGACTTTGTTTGAAGTGTAATTCAGCATTTGCTCCTAACATGTATTGAAGTACTTCCCGCTCGGAATCGTGGTCGCCAGAAAGCACCATCAGCTTAAATTTATTTTTTAAACGATTTACTAAACTTGCAAAACCTTCGCGATATACATTATGCAAAGCATAATACCCTTTGTAAACCCCATCTATTTCTATATAAACTCTACTTTCTTTTACCTCTTTATTTTCTATTTTACCTAAAATAAATTGTTCGGACCCTACTCGAATTTTATGCCCATCCATTACAGCAATGGTTCCCATTCCTTGCAATTCCTCATACTCATTTAGCTCTATATTTTTTGTGTTACCAATAAAATCATATACTCTTTTGCTTAGTGGGTGCCCCGATTGTTTAAAAGCGTTTCGTAAATAACTTTTTTCTTCTTCGTTAATGAAATCGCCAACATAACTCACTTCAGCGTGCTGTGCTTCTGTAATGGTTCCTGTTTTGTCGAATACAATTACATCAATGTTACTGATGTTTTCTATGACATCCGAATTCTTTAAATAAAAAGAATATTTTCCAAATATTCTTATTACGTTACCATTGGTAAAAGTTGATGATAATAATAAGGCACACGGACAAGCGATAATTAAGGTTGTAGTTATAGCATTGAATGCTCTTTGTAAATCGCTTGGAGCCCAGTAAACAAAGGCAATGCCAGTAATCACAAATAATACTATTGTGAAGTATTTACTGATGGTATGAATGAATGAATCGTATTTGTTTTCACGCTCTTGAAACACATCTTTGTTCCATAATCGAGTGAGGTAACTTTGTGAAACTTCTTTTACTACTTCTATTAAAAGTACACTTCCAACTTGTCGGCCACCAGCATATAACAAATCACCTCTCTTTTTATCGATAGGTTCGGCTTCTCCTGTAACAAAGCTATAATCAATATGTGCATCACCTTTAATTAATATCCCATCGGCAGGAATTAATTCTTTGTTACGAACCATAATATGATCGCCCTTTTTTAATTTCGTAACAGGGACTACTTCTTCAATGCCTTTGTTCATCTTGGTTGTAGCTATCGGAAAAAACGATTTATAATCTCTTTCAAAGGAGAGGGTTTCGTATGTTTTATCTTGAAAGTATCTTCCAATCAACATAAAAAATACAATGCCCGACATAGAATCGAGGTATCCAGCACCTGTATGTATGCTAATTTCGTATAAGCTTCTCACAAAGGTTACCAGTACAGCTAAGGCAATGGGCAAATCGATATTTAAAAAACCTTTGCGTAAACCTTTAATTCCTGAAATAAAAAACTCACTAGCCGAATAAAAGAAAACAGGTAATGCAAGTAAAATATTCACATAACCAAACCACTGTGTAAAATATTCTTGATCAAAGAAATTTCCTAAAGAGAAGTATTCAGGAAAACTTAACATCATGATGTTCCCAAAAGAAAAACCTGCAATGCCAATTTTGTAAATTCGCGATCGATTTATTTTTTTATGAGTGGTTTTTTCTGTTTGTTCTAAGCTGATGTGTGGTTCGTAGCCAATGCTCGACATAAGGTCGGCAATACTACTTAGTTTCGTTTTGTATTCAAGAAAAACAATCTCAACTTCTTTCTTCGGAAAGTTTACAGTAGATCGAATAACTCCTTCATCCAGCCTATTCAAATTTTCGAGTAAATACACACAGGAGCTGCAATGCATACTTGGTACGTGCAGCGTGATATGTGTTTCGTTGCCATCTGTATAACTGATTAACGATTTTTTTAAATCGTCATCATCTAAAAATGAATATCGATATTGTTGTTGCGCATCTCTGCGACTGATACCAGGCTTATCGTCGAGGTTGTAGTAATTACATAAATTGTTTTCTGATAATAATTCATATACAAGTTTACAACCTTCGCAACAAAACACTTTTTGATCGAAAAAGGTAATTTGCTCGTCACATTCCTCAGAACAGTGGTAGCAAAGTGTTTTTGTGTTAATAGCCTGTTTCATATCCAAATGAAGCATTTTTTCTAAAGTATTAATATGATTTTTATCATATTATCTGAAATGTAAATGTTGTTGAAGGCAAATACAGGCTTCATATTATGAATGGGAAAGTTTAATGTGATTAATTTTTATATAGATTTTTCTGTTATATTCATATCTCCAAATTGAACAAATGAAAACAAGGATATTATTTATACTGATTATACTATTTACTAAGGGTGTTTTAGCTCAAAATGCTGCTGAATTAAAACTAAGAATAGAAAAATTGAGTTCAGTGGGTGCGGTTTTATACGTAGCAGCACATCCCGACGATGAAAACACCCGGTTGCTTGCCTATTTGGCTAATGAATTAAAACTTAGAACAGCTTATTTATCACTTACCAGAGGCGATGGTGGACAGAATTTAATAGGTACCGAGCAATCGGAGAAGCTCGGCATGATTAGAACTCAGGAGTTATTAGCTGCGAGAAGAACTGATGGAGCTGAGCAATTTTTTACCAGAGCGTTCGACTTTGGCTTTTCAAAGAATCCAGAAGAGACCTTAAATTTTTGGAACAAGGATTCGATTATTTCCGACATGGTCTGGGTCATAAGGAATTTTCGCCCCGACCTTATCATAACTCGATTCCCTACAGACGGATCTGGTGGGCATGGTCATCACACAGCATCTGCTATTCTGGCCGAAATTGCCATGGATGCGGCTGCTGATCCAAGTAAGTTTCCAGAGCAATTAAAATTTGTTGAGCCATGGCAGGTAAAACGTTTGGTATGGAACGGTTTTAACTTCGGAGCTCGCCCACAAAGTGATGGGAAAGATTTTACAAAACTAGAAATCGGAAATTATAACGCTCTTCTTGGTAAAAATTATGGTGAAATTGCTTCTTTGAGTAGATCACAACATCGCAGTCAAGGTTTTGGAGTTCCTATGCAAAGAGGTTCTTCTGTTGAAACATTTAAGTATATAAAGGGCGATAGTGTAAAGCAAACTATTTTTGAAGGGATAGATTTTACTTGGGATAGAATTCCATCAACAAAAAATATTCAAAAACTTATTTCAACATTGAATAATGAGTTCATAATAAGTATGCCTCATTTATCTATACCAACATTACAAGCCTTAGAAAAGGAGTTGAAAAAATGCGCTAATAAATATTGGAGAGAGCAAAAAATAAAAGAAGTACAAGAATTAATTTTTGCTTGTGCAGGAATATTTGCTGAAGTTAATGCAACGAATTATTTTGGCTCGCCTGGAACCACTACTAAAATAAATATTCAGGCCATAAACAGATCAGAGGCAAAGGTGAAATGGATAGGTGTGCAAGTTGCAGAACAGTTCGACACAACCATTCAAGTACAACTAGAGAAAAATAAATTGATTAGTTATTCGAGTAAATTTCAAATCAATACTATTCAGCATTATAGCAACCCTTATTGGTTATTACAATCTCCAAGTAAAGGTATATTTCATGTTGCTAGTTTAGAAAATATCGGGAAAGCCTATAACGACCCCGCACTCCCGGTACAATTCACTTTCGAAATTAATGGAACAACTTATCATATTAAAAAGGAATTAACCTACAAGTGGACTGATCCTGTAAAGGGTGAATTATATAGAAATTTTGAAGTTTTACCTCCGGTTAGTTTAAGTTTTAGCATTAAAAATTTAATATTTACGAATACCACGAGTACAAAAAAAATTCAGGTAAATGTTTTAAGTAATGAAGATAATATTAATGCCGAGTTGAAATTAGAAATGCCAGAAGGTTGGATATGTAAACCATTATCGTATACCATCAATCACAAAACGAAAATGAATTCTACATATGAATTTGAAATCATACCTCTTGTGAATGCTTCGAAGAGTGGATTCATTAAACCCATTGCTACCATCAACAATAAACAATATTCTTATGGTGTAGAACGCATACAATACGACCATATTCCTACACAAGTGCAAGTGAAGGAACTGACCTTACGAGTAGAGAAGGTAGATATAAATGTTAGAGGTAAAAAAGCAGGCTATATAAATGGTGCAGGCGATGAAATTCCAGAAGCATTGAAGAACTTAGGTTTTGAAGTCGTTGAATTAACGGATGAATATTTAAAAGCTCAAGATTTGAGTGATTTGGATGTCATTGTTGCTGGTATTCGTTTGTATAATACCAATGAAAATATGCAAATGTATTACAATAAATTAATGCAGTACGTGTACAATGGTGGAAATTATGTAGTGCAGTATAATACTAATAATTTTATTAGTTCGGTTAGTTCGAGTATGGGTCCATATCCTTTTCAAATTACCAGAGACAGAGTAACCGATGAATTAGCAGCGATGAAAATATTAACTCCATCATCAAGCATAGTTAACTATCCTAATAAAATAGTTGACAGCGATTTTGATCATTGGGTGCAAGAAAGAGGATTGTATTTTTTAAGTAATATTGATGGAAACTACACGAAAATTTTTCAATCAAATGATCCAACGGAAAAACCAAATGATGGTATTTTGATTACAATTAAATACGGTAAAGGGGTATTTACTTATACTGGTATTTCATTTTTCCGACAATTACCTGCAGGTGTTCCGGGAGCCTATCGTTTATTTGCAAACATAGTTAGCCAAACAAAATAATATGTCGTTGATTGATTGGATGGTGCTCGCCAGTACCTTACTTTTTATAGTGCTCTACGGAATTTACAGAAGTAGAGGTAGTAAAAGTATGGATGCGTACTTACTTGGCGACAGAGAAATGCCGTGGTACAATGTAGGCTTATCGGTAATGGCTACACAAGCTTCGGCCATCACTTTTTTATCGGCACCAGGACAGGGCTTTACCGATGGTACACGTTTCGTACAATTTTATTTTGGATTACCCTTGGCGATGTTAGTGCTTTGCATCACCTTTGTCCCAATTTTTCATCGCTTAAAAGTATATACTGCTTATGAATTTTTAGAACAGCGATTTGATGTAAAGACAAGAACATTTACGGCTATATTGTTTTTAATACAACGTGGAGTTTCTACCGGGATAACAATATATGCTCCTTCAATTATTTTATCAACCATATTAGGAATTTCGCAACTATATACAACAAGCATTATTGCATTGTTAGTTGTTGTATATACAGTTTATGGGGGAACCAAGGCGGTATCATACACTCATTTATTACAAATGCTTATTATTTTTTCTGCGATGTTTTTAGCGGGATATATGATCATACATTTATTACCGGAAGGTGTAGGTTTTTGGGAATCGTATCACTTATCAGAAAAACTTGGGAAGATAAATACCATCGACACAACATTTGACTGGAACAATCGGTACAATGTTTGGTCGGGATTAATTGGGGGGTTCTTTTTAGCTTTATCATATTTCGGAACAGATCAGTCGCAAGTAGGTAGGTATTTAGCAGGCAAGTCGATACGTGAAAGCCGACTGGGCTTAATTATGAATGGGATAGTAAAAATTCCTATGCAATTTCTGATACTATTAATTGGTGCATTATTGGTAGTTTTTTATCAATACCATGAAGCGCCAGTGTATTTTAATGAGCACGCTGTTGTAGAAGTAAAACAATCAACGTACGCCGCTGAATTTAATAAAGTAGAATTAGAGGCAAAGGTACTTTCAAGCCAAAAGCAAGCAACCATCCAAGAACTCTCATCAGCCTATAAAGAAAATAATGATGAGTTAATTATTTTAAAAGAAAATGAACTCAAACAACATGAACAATCGTATCAAAATCTACGAAAAAATGCCAAAGAAATAATTGCGAAGTCGAATACTACGAACGACTCGGACGATAGTAATTATGTATTTCTTAATTTTGTGATACATTACTTGCCAAAGGGTATCATCGGCTTAATTATTGCCGTAATTTTCTTAGCATCCATGGGTTCTACAGCGTCAGGCTTAAGCTCTTTAGCTTCAACGAGTGTAGTCGACATATACAAAAGGTTATTAAATAAAAACGACGATACACTCGATTACGTAAAAGCATCAAGATGGTTTACAGTAGGCTGGGGAATTTTTTGTATGCTCGTGGCCTTTTATGCTGGGAAGTTAGGTAACCTTATAGAAGCTGTGAATATTTTAGGGTCTTTATTTTATGGAACTATTTTAGGGATTTTTGTAGTCGCCTTTTATTTTAAAAAAATAAATGCGAACGCAGTATTTTATGGAGCTGCATTCGCTGAAATAGTGGTATGTGTTTTTTATTGGCAAGAAGTTACAGCTTTTTTATGGTTAAACCTTATAGGCTGTA
>JACCDW010459549.1_pt1 | contig 21176 bp, 23 predicted proteins | sample 7449781 | NCBI WGS metagenome assembly JACCDW01 (sample SAMN15323449, study PRJNA562643) | freshwater metagenome | isolation source: river surface water | place: USA:Blue River Watershed | collected 2017-08-18
CATGTGATAACTTTAAAACTGAAACGTTAGTTATACCAAGTAAACATGATCTTACACGGCGAATTCAAAATTGCAAAATAACATTAAAAGATTACAAAATTGTTAATGGAAAGTTGACAAAAACGTTTGATATTACATTAAAAGAGTCTTTGGTGGGTTTTTCAAAAACCTTTGAAGATCCTTTTGGAGAAATTCATAACATAAATTTGAAAAATACTTTGGTCAAACAAAATGATGGATACACTTTGGACAACAATGGTCATCAAATTGTTCTTTTGTTTAATATAATTTATCCCAAAAAATTAAACAAACATACGAAGAAAATATTATCGGAACTGGATTTTTAATAATAATATTTAGGATTATTTAAAATATTTTTAATCCGAGATTCTCTTTCATCGTAGTCCATACTAGTATTACGTAAATTTTTTATTTTTTTATACATAACTTTCTTCTTTTTATAAACTCTTAATCTATTTTTGTAATGTGCAAGTGTTTCATTTTTCTTTTTTGTTGGTCTTTTTGTCTTTTTGACCTTTTTGGCTTTTTTTGGTTTTTTTAGCCTTTTAAAAAATTGGGTTCTAGTTAAACCGAATGCGGGTGAACGATATCCAACAATTGGGCTTCCAACTGCAAACATAGAACCATCAGGTTGTCCTAAAAAGTCCCATTGGGGTGGAACCTGTGTTGGTACAGTTTCGGTGAAGAAAGGTCGTCCAACTCCATAAACAGGGAGTTCACCTGGCGCAAGTTGCATTTCCATAGGCCTTGAAGGGTTAGAATTTGCTGTTACCATTTGGGAACTCTGGGACATGATTCCTGGAGTTTGCACTACAGGCTGGTTGTAGCCGTAGTTAGCTGGTCCAGCATTTGTAAACATACTTGAACCGAATGAAAATCCTCGTCGGTTATACTTTCGGTGGGACCTTTTGGACTTTCGGTGAACCTTTTTAGCCTTTTTAGCCTTTTTCATCTTCTTTTTAAGAAGTTTCTTAAGAAGACTTGCTGAGCGGTAAACTCTTGACTTGCCAACCTTCTTGGTTGTTTTGATTTTAAATTTGCGGCACTTCCTTAAAAGAGCAGCAGGAGGTTTGCTAGCCTTCCGGGGCTTGCGAGAACTACGTTTCTTCTTTCCAAATAAAAAAAATGCCATTTATATATTTATAACTTTATTAATTATTTTTATTTTTTAATTAATTGAATTTATTATTTTAACGCCACAATAATTATCCGCAGTTTTTAAATTTGAAAGAGGTATATACAATTTCTCCATAACGTTGGTAAAAGGATTTTGATAAGTTATTTCACTTGCGTAATTTAGTAAAAACTGAAAATTTCTTAAAAACTCCGTATCATGTTCTGTACTAATTGACATGACATGTGCTAGTTCATGGATTCCTACATAAGTAATTAAATTTGTATCTTCAAGACTTTTTGTTTTTGTTTTTCCACCTGGAGAATCTTGCAAACAAAATGACATAAATTGTTTATTGATTACATAAGCAGCATCTGATTCAAAATTTCCTACTTCTTTAATACTTACGCCTTTGTTCCAGTTTTTAACAAGTCGTTGAACATCGGGATTTGAAGAATATCTTGGGTCATTTGCAAGTGTACTTACTAATATATTTAATTTAAGATTCAAAAATGCCAAAAGATCGGCTCGGAGTTGTTGATCTTTTCCGGATCTTACGTTGTAATATTTATTGTCAATAGAACTTAATTGTGAAACTGTTCCGTCATAAATGTATTTCTTGACAATCAGAAAAAAAAGAAGCAATGCTAATAATGTAAGCATATTTTCTAACGTTTTTTCATTAAAAAATGCCATTTACCTTTACTTACATTTTAATTTAAAACTTATTTAAAAATTAGTGCGTAATAAGGGTAAGAAACCATGGACTCTAAGTGGGAACCCCGCACACAAATCCAACAAGATTTAAAAAGTGTTATATTCCAAACTTTGGATTGGTATACTGATGATATAGAAAATGAAACTGGATTTAGTGAATACACGATCTTTGCTTTTGGTATATCGGACTCAAATTTACCAGTTAATCTTAAAATAAAAAACTTTTTTCCTTTCTTTTACATTGAAGTTCCAAGTTATTTTGATTCTACTTGTGTATATACACTCAAAGAAATTCTTGGTAATTCCATAAAATCAATAGAATTTACCAAGAAGAAAAAGTACTACGGCTTTGAAAATGGCCTTGAACACAAGTTTGTTAAATTAACTTTTTGGAATTTACGTTGTTATCGCAGTTTGGCAAAAAGAATTTCTTTGGAAACATTTGAAGTTTCAGGTAAAAATATTAAATTTGAGCTTTATGAATCAAATATTGACCCTATACTTAAATTTACCCATATTCGTGACATTCTTACAGCTGGATGGATAAAAGCAAAAGACATTACTTGGTCTGATAACGGATACTATGAATGTTCTTGGACTTCCATTGGTAATCAACCAGGATATGATAATAAAATTTGCGATGTTAGAATAATGTACTTTGATATTGAAGCTTGTTCAGAAGATGGGTCTTTTCCTAATGCACTAAAGAAAAATGATCGCGTTACTCAAATTTGTTGTATACTCAAAGACTCAAGTACTAAAAAAGTAACAAAATACCTTTTTAATCTTGGAACCATTGGTGACATAGAAGAAACAATTGTTTTGCAATTTAAAAAAGAAAAAGATCTTCTTTTAAGTTTTAGTACATTTGTAAATGAAACCGATCCTGATATCATAGTTGGGTACAATATCTTTGGGTTTGATAATGGATTTTTGTTTGAACGTGCCCAGGTTTTAGATATTGAATCAAGTTTTAATTTTCAATCAAAAATTAAAGACTTTAAAACAGAAATTAAAGGAAAAACATTAAACAACCAACAATCAGGATTTAATCAATGGAAAATGACAAAAATAATCGGAAGAACGCATATAGATCTTATGCAAGTAATCAAAAAAGAATTTAAATTAGAATCTTATAAACTTAATGACGTTGGCGAACACTTTCTTGATGAAGGAAAAGACGACGTTAGTCCTAAAGAAATCTTTGAAGCTTGGAATAAAACAGATGGATCAAGAGAAAAACGTACAAGAGTCGGAAAGTATTGTGTCCAAGATACTAATTTATGTTTATTATTATTTGAAAAGTTTGCTGTTTTACCTAATTACCTAGAAATGGCTAAAGTTACTAGGGTTCCTTTGGAATATCTTATAACACGTGGCCAATCTATTAAGGTATTTAGCCAAATAGCTTACGAAACACGTAAATCTGGTTATCTTATACCGGTAATGGAAGTTAAAGAAGCTACAGAAAAGTTTCAAGGTGCAACTGTATTAGAAGCAAAAACAGGATACTACGATCGTCCAGTTTGTGGTCTTGATTTTGCAAGTCTTTATCCAAGTATCATGATTGCTCATAATATGTGTTATTCTACGATTGTAATGGATCCAAAGTATCTTAATTTACCTGGTGTTGAATATTCAACTATATCTTGGACAGACTCTGAAGGCAAAGACTTTAGTTTTAGTTTTGTTCAAAACCAGAATGGGGTGTTGTCCGGTATTCTTCAAAACCTTTGGAAAAACAGAAAGGTAGCCAAAAAGGAAATGAATGCAACCAATGATCCCTTTGAAAAAGTCGTTTTGAATGCCAAACAATTGGCTATCAAGGTATCTATGAATTCTATTTATGGATTTACAGGTGCAACAGTTGGTGCATTACCTTGTTTGGGAATATCGCAATCCGTTACAGGTTGTGGAAGACAAATGATTGAACAAACGCAAAAGTGTGCTGTAGAGATGTTTTGTTGTGAAATAGTTTACGGCGATTCTGTAACAGGTGATACTCCTGTCTTGTGTAAAATTAATGGAAACATTGAAATAATGATGATCCAAATGTTATTTCATTTGAATGAATACATTGATTATCCTCAATTTAAAGCTGATGAACCTGGTTTATTTAACAAACAACAAAGTATCCCTAAACAAAAAATTGAAATATGGACAGCATCGGGTTGGTCTAAATTAAAAAGAACAATTAGGCATTACTGTTACAAAGACATTTATCGTGTTATGACACCAACTGGGATAGTTGATGTAACAGAAGATCATTCACTTTTGGACATTAACTTAAATCAGATAAAACCTGGCAATGTTTTTGAAAATTTAGAATTATTCCATAGTTTTCCCAATGATTTACCTAATATACTAGTATTACCTGTTGAAAAAAGAAAATTTCTTAATAAGCTATCTGCTCAGACTTATTATTATCACGCAAGAAGCAACGGATATGGAGTTGAAATTTATTATGAAGACGATTATTACAATGTATCAATAAGTAACCAAGAAGAAGTAAATAATCAAAAAGGCGTCATAAAAATAATAAAATTGGGTGCTACTGATCAATTTGTTTATGATCTTGAAACGGAAGATGGGACATTTCAAGCTGGAGTAGGTCAAATGATTGTAAAAAATACCGATTCTTGTTACGTAATCTTTCCCCAGCCGGTAGACGCTGATGGAACTTTAACGACTTTGTTCAAGGTAGCTGCCGATGCTGCCAAACGGATATCAGAAACGTTTAAAAAACCGATAGAACTTGAATTTGAAAAGTTTATGTATCCTTTGTTATTAGTAGCAAAGAAGCGTTATATGTACCTTGAATGGACGGAACCTGAACATCACAATGGTGAAATTGAGGCCAAAGGTGTTGAATTGGTTCGTAGAGACAATTGTCCATACGTCAAAGAAGCCCTTCAAGCCGTATTGGGTCCTGTAATGTTTCAAAATAATCCCCAAGAAGGTCAAAAACAAGCTGAACAATTTATAGATCGTTTATTAAATGGAGAAGTTCCGATAAAATCGTTGATCCTTTCCAAGAATCTTAGAAACGATTACAAAGGATATCACAAGGATTTTCCGATTATATTAGATTCCAAGGGAAAACCGATGTTCAATCACGACAAGAGAATAACCGATGCCAATGGTAAAAAGACGTACGACTATATGCGAGACACTTCAAAGCCAATGGTATGGTTTCATACCAAAGAAATCAAAGTTGACAAAAGACCGACGGGAAGATACGAAGTAATTCAAGAAACACCAACGATGGCACATGTAGCATTAGTTGAAAAGATGATATCCAGAGATCCTAATGGTGCACCAAAGCCTGGAGACAGAGTACCATTTGTTTACGTAGATATAGGTAATCCCAAGGCGTTAAGTTGGGAAAAAACGGAAGATCCAAAATTTGTAGTTGAAAATAATATTCCAATAGATACACTTTATTATCTTGAGCATCAATTAAAATCTCCATTGGAAACAATATTTGAAAATATAATAGGCAAAGAAAGGTGCAAAAAGATGTTTGAAAGGCAGTCGTTAATAGATGCCAAAAAGCGAGAACAGATAAGTATAGGTGATGCAAAGCGTAAAAAAGAAAATAATACAGATATTCGTTCATTTTTTAAGCTTAAAGTAAGTTAACGTCAAAGTTAACGTCTTTTTCCAAATAATGTTTTACCACAAAAGAGTTCTTTGAGCCATGGAAGTTTTCCTTGAGTATAAAGATAATAAATAACAATTAAAAATATAAAAAACAAAAAGAAAATATTAGAAATGTAGTCAAATGAACTATTTCCAAAACTGCTTTTTGAAATGGTTGGAATTTTAACATTTGGGCAAACACTTGCAATAATATTAATTGCAAGATTCTTTGCACTTACAATATCAATTTTACCATTAACAGTTGACAAATCAATGACATTGTTAATAAGAATACTTACAGCATTTACAATTTTAAGAGTTGTTGCGCTGTCCATATTCATTCTTTTTGATGAATCCATGGCTATAGACTGTAACTGACCTGTTAACATTAATTTAACAGTTGCTGCATCTTGTACTTGTGATGGTATATACATTGTTGGGTTGGATGTTGTTTGTGACTGTGTAACAGAATTACCAGATAAATTAACAGGTTTACTTACTACAGTTGTTTTTGGTGTAACAACGCTTGTAGGTTTACTTGAGCTAAATCCAAAGTTGGATCTTTGGCTAAAACTAACAGGAAATTTCGCAATGGTATCAACAAGTCTTTGTCCCATTTCATTGCAAGCATATGGTTGTATTTCATCAAATACAGCTTGCATTTTTGTCATAACACTATTTACATCTTGGTTAACGGGATTATAATTTAATCCTAATTTAGGACTTGTTATAAAATTTTTGCAAGTATTTTTATCGTAAATGGGAGTAGGACAAGTAGGGCAAATGCTACTGCTTGCTTGTACAGGTGTTATTGTTCTTGCTGTTCCAGAAGGAGTATTACCCATGATAAATAAAGTTTTTATTTTATTTTTACATTAAATTAAAACCATTTTATTAATGGCTTCTTCTGTGTATACTAATTTCTTTAGGTAATCCAGCCTTGCACTTCTTAATGTATGGATATCCTTTGCTTGTTTAGCAGTAAATTTACGTTCATCGCGATGTTTAGATTTTTGGTTATGTTTTACTAATTGATTGAATTTATTTAAATAACCTATGTAAGTTAATGTATTGTTATCAACTTGACTACTAGAACTAAAACTTGACTTTGAATTAAAGTAAAAAAACCCTACAATGAGTGCTAAAATAAAAAGTACTAATAACATTTTTGCGATTGTTTTAAGATGTTCTTTATCGGAAAAGCTTAGCATTTTAAATTGAAAATATTTTAATTTCCTTAAAATTAAAGGGATTTAAATTATTTTTGAGTACCTTAACCAGTTTGTCAGATAGTTTATTGTTTAAAACGGGGGAGAAAAAAACAATCGCCTTGGTTTTTACAAACAAGTTACAAAGAAATTTAAAAGAATTTTTGTTATTTTTACGCTTAATTGCTGTAAGCCAGACCTCCCATACCGCTCATGATACGAAGGACGTTGTAGTTCACAGCATAGATAGTAAGGGCGTTAATGGTCTCACCTGAACCTCCCTGGAATGACAGCTGGGCAGTGTCAATGCGGGAAAAGTTGCAGGTACCAGATGGCTGGTGCTCCTCAGGTCGGAGAGCAAAGCTGTAAAGAGCAATGGCATCAGCGACTCCAGTAGCGCCGAAACCAGTGTGGCAATCCCAAACCTGGTTACGGGTGAAGTACTTAAGATTCCTGGCGGTGAAGCGGTCGGTACCGTTGAGGATAATCTTAATCTGGGTGTTGGAAGCAGCACCAGTGGCTCCAGCAACAATGGAAGAAGGTGTAGCACCTCCGGCAATAGAGGTAACAGAGCTTGCGGCAGTGAGAGTTGTGGGTGATCCGACCCAGATGAGCTCCTTAACGGGGTGGTTAAAGTTAAGGCGGATGGTGTTATTGGCGCTGGTTCCAGAGCTAGACTCCTGCTGCTGCTGAAGCTGGTCAATAAGGTACTCGTGGGCGTTCTGGGCAAACTGGCGACGCTCAGTGGTGTCCAGGTATACATAGTCAGCGTACACGGCAAAGTTGCAGCTGGCAAGATTGCTGGTACCGGAACCTCCGTAGATGTAAGTAGAAGCCAGAGAGAACTGGATGTTGAATTTAACCTCATGGTACTGAAGAGCAATGAGGGGAATGGCAAGACCGGGGTTGCGGCAGAACCAGAAGCGCATGGGGATGTACGCCTCAGTGGGGGCAGAAGAGGTGGTTGTAACACCTGATCCACCCTGGTGGGTGTAAGACATACGCTGGTACTTGGTAGCGTTTTCAAGACCGGTGGCGCTGTTGATAACAGGCTCAGCACCGGCAGCAAGAAGCTCACCCTGGTTACCAGTGGGGTTCATCTCAGTGAGATCACGCCAGATGGTAAGCCACAGGCCGTACTGGCGATCAATCAGCTGACCTCCGATTTCAATCTCAATGATGGAAAGCAGGGCGTGGGAAAGATCGGAAGCGAGCTGGGCGGAACCACCAGCAGGAACGAGCAGACTGGGGTTGTACTGAACCCAGAGATTCTTAAGAAGATCTCCGTTACGGGAAATGGTAACAGAGACACGGGCACCGGGAGCAACAGATCCGTTGATGGTCTGCTGGATTGACTCCACGGCGAAGTTAGTGTGGCGGCGGTAAACCGACTTGAAGAATGTGATCTGGGGCTGTCCAGTCAGGTAGATATCCTGAGCTCCGTAGGCAACAAGCTGCATAAGTCCTCCTCCCATTTTTAGTTAGTTTTTGGTTTTTTGTATTTTTTATAAATATTTTATTTTTTGGAGAAAATCCGAAAAATAAATTAATTAAATTCTTTTATTTTAATTTGAGTACGCCAAACCCGCCATACCACCCATAACACGGAGTATATTGTAACAAGGAGCATAAAGATTAAAACTTGGGAGATCGGTGTAATTTTCCAGAGGCGTGGAGTCCAAATTTCCTGGAGAAACACTGGTGTTCCTTAAAAAAAAGTTCAATTGCGATGAATCAATTCGTGAAAAATTGCACGTTCCCGATGGTTGGTGTTCTTCTGGTCTAAGTGCAAATGAATAAACATAAATGTAATTACTTGGTGTTTTAGTGTGATGATCGTACGTTTGGACTAACCGGAAGTATTCTCCTGGGCGTTCCTTAAAGCGATCTGTGCCATTTATTATTAATTTAAAGTTGTACAGTGGAGCAAATTGACTCGGAGTTCCATTTGGAATAATATCGGTTCCTATAGAAAAATCATTTTGGGGAGCAGAAGTTCCATTCCTTGTAAAAACCCAAATGAGTTCTTTAGTTGGATGATTCAAATTAATGCGAATAATGTTTTCAAGTGTAAGACTTTGTACTGTACCTGTTTGAGATTGTACTTGTTCTATGAGGTATTCATGAGGATTTTGTGCAAATTTTCTTCGTTCTATAGTATCAAGGTAATAATAGGTATTCCATATTTTAAATTGATTTTGTGGAAGAGTTGGGGCGACTCCATTTAATGTTGGGGTGACATATTGCCCATTGTTTACTGCTACAATTAATTTTTCAAATGATTCAAATGTTATTTTAAGTTTTACTTCTGCAAATTGTAAGGCAATAAGAGGTACCGATAAACCAGGATTTCTGCAAAACCAAAATAATAAAGGAATTTGAAGTCTTGATCCTACATTATTTTCAACTGGGTAAGGTTGCCAAATTGCACTGGAAAAAGACTTTCCTACATTCAGGCCATATCCATAAGTCTGGGAATCTGTTAAATTAAGTTGAGACCAAATGTCCATCCATTGTCCATATTGTTCGTCTATTTGCTGTCCTCCAATTTCAACTGAAATATATTTAATAAGATAATTACCAACACCTTGAATCCAACCAATGTATGAATAAGTATCAGGATTGGAAATATAAGTTGTTGGATCTGGAAGACTTACTTGAACAACCATATTTCCAAGAAGGTCTCCGTTTCTTGCAACAACAATGGTGATATTTCCACCAAAATTTATATTTCCATCAATTAATTGTATTACCGATTCCATTGAAAAGTTTGTATATCTCCGATAAACAGTTTTAAAGTAAGTAATTTCTGGTCTAGTTGTAAGATAAACATCTTGAGATCCATATGCAGCTAATTGGACTAATGCTCCTCCCATAATTATTATTAACAATGATTTTTTTTTACTGATTTGTACATTTCAAATTTATTTTTTCCAGTTTTTCTTACAGACCAACCTCTTTCTATTAAACTAAAAATAAATAAAGCTCGTAAAATTATTATAGTGTAAACTTGACTATTTACAGTTTCCATTACTTTATCAAAGGTAAAATTAAAAATAACCTTACGAATTTTTTTTTAATTTTAAATAATTGTAAATTGCAAATGAATATCTCAATAAAAATTGGAATCGTTTTAAATTATAAAAATGCGGAAAAAAAGAAAGATGAACTCTTTACAATTAATTCAAAGGACTACCTCAAAGACACTGAAAAAAAGTACACTATCAATGGTAAAGTTCCTGCAGATGTAGCAATTGGTATGTACATTAAACACTTTTTTCCAAATACAGATGACTTTAAGATTGTTATTGACTTTATAGAACCTGAACAAATTAGTCTAAAACGTTTTAAACAAAATTGTATTAACTTTGTAATCATTTATGATCTTCTTGAATGTTTTCACCTGGGGTCTAAAGCAAATTTTGCAAAATTTAAAGACGCCTTGAAAAATGCAGATAATGTATATCCTCCATATGCTTATCAAAAATTTATTAATAATAAATGTACTTATTACAAATACCTTTCACAAAAGAAAATACCTGTTGCACCTACTCATTGCATAACCAAACAAAAATGGCTTACAAGAGACTCCGATGCGTACACCAACAAACTTATTAGCAAAATTAAAAACAACAAATGGGAATCATTTATTGCCAAACCTGTGTATGGACAAGAATCAAAGGACTTTGCTAAGTTTATGAAAGTTGAAGGTTGCGGTAACGATGAATTCTGCAACAAAACAAGACTTCAGAAGTACCTTGCAAAAAATATCCCAAAGTATAAATCCATAATTATCCAGGAATACATTCCAGGTTTTGACAAAGATAATCCGGAATATCGTCTTTATTTTATTGATGGTATTTATGCTTATTGTGTGGTAACAACAAATGACCTTGTAGAGACACCCAAACAAGAAGGTGGTAAATACTCCGTTAAAAAGTCTGACTGGGACTACCTTATGAAATTTGGTAAGCGCGTTATGAATTCTTTGCCAAAATTTAATTTACCGGGTTTAAATAAAAATCCAATTTTAACAAGAATAGACGTTGGAACAGGTCTTCACGACGTTCCTAAAAGTTTTTTTGTAAATGAAGTAGAATTTGTTCCAAGTTTGTATATTGAAGACCAAAACTTTCCAGTTGTTGAAGAAATTGCTAAATCGTTGGTTGAAGTTGCATTTGAATACCACTTCAATGGAGAACCTAAAGTTAAATTTTAAAAAACGTGCATTCGCACTTTTGGCCGTTAAAGGTAAAGTTTACAAAAATTATTTACATTTGATCTACAATAGTGACAATTATGTCTAGATCGCATTTTATCTTTGCACCCTTCGCAAAGTGTATGTCCACATGGATTTAAATACCATGCTACTTGATTAGTATAACAAATTTGACAAATACTTGGATTAGTAATTTCCGATAATTTGTAAATTATTCCACAAAGATAAGTATATTCGCCATTAATACTTCTTTGTTGTGCCATTAAAGAGTCAATGTCAAACTTTTTATAATACCATTCAACACGATCTGTTAATATTTTAGTAAAATGATCGTCTTCTTCTGTAAAGTCTGAAAATACATTCATTTTTTCTACAATAACGTTTATGGATTCCAAAAAGTCTTTGTACTTGAAAAGACAATTTTCAATTTTTTTGTCAATTTCTATTTTTTGGTCATAAAGTTTTGAAATGTTTACTTTTAGTTTATTAATTGTTTCAATTGAAGTTTCTGTATTGTATTTTTCATTGTAACTTTGTATTTCTTCAGAAGACAACGGAGAAGAAGTATCATGCATTGCAAAGATCTTTTCCTTAATACATTTAAAAGTTAAATCATAATTTTTGAATGTCATTATTTCTTCTCTTTGTAAAAGTAATTGTTCAATTGTTGGAACACTCATGTCGCCATCAAAAACCCAATTTACTTCGGGGTTTGAATTATAATTAATAGGCGCTCCTAAACTCATTTAACTTAGGTTATTTATTTAATTCAAAAGTTTTACGAAAACGTTCTTATGTCTTGAACACAAAATGGGCACTTTACCGATTTATCAAACCAAGTTTTAGTACAATCTTCACAAAGTCTTTTTTTACAACAATTAAGTTTATTAAAAACAGTAAATTCATTAAAGCAAACAAAACATTCGGTAGATTCAGTTACTACTTTTTCAAAGTTAAATGTTTCAGGTATTTTTACAACAACGGGTTCCCAGAATTCTGGTGGTAAAAATTGATCAACATTTACCAAAAGATCATACATTTCATTTTCAAAACGTTGACGTTCTCTAATAAGTTGTTCCATTACTTTAGTTTATTTAATTTTTCTTTAAATTTTAGCGTAAAATTTTTTGTCTTGGGTTCTTTTCCAGAAATTTCTCTAAAATCGGAAAAATGTTTGTAAATCAATTCAAGTTTTTCAATTTGATTTTCTGAAAAACAATTGAAGATATTCTTAAGATACCCAATTTGATTTTCTGAAAGCGTTTTTGCTTTTACAAGATCTTGATTAATAAACTTCTTTAAAAACAACGTTTCAAGTGGGTCTAAACCAATTTTTTTAAACAATTTTTGATTATTTAAAAAGATATTGTATCTGTTATTTATACAACTTGTTCTAAGTTGACATTTGTTCTTTTTGTAAAAGTCCTTTGAATAAAAACTTGGAATTACAAGTCCCAAAAGACAGTGATAATCTGGTAAAAAGTTTCTGTTAGATTCGTATGTATCGGAATAAACAGTTTCAGCTAAACTTATTGAATCAGCTGATCTTGCAATAGAATCTATATTGTCATTAAAGTCTAGATAATTTTCTTGTACCAGCCAAGAAAGTAAAAACCCGTCGTTTTCGTAAATTTTATAAATTTCTGAAATTTCAGTTTTTTCAGTTGAGTCAAATAATTGGTTCGTAAACTCAAAAATATTTGCATCAGAATCTTTGTAAAATGTATTGATGTATTTTTCTATATCATTGACATTACTTTTTGAAAGATAATTTAAGCTATTTATAAGCAACCTTTTGTCATTCTTGCATTTCTTTACAAGGAAGTCTATTTGTTTTTGATCAAAATTTGGAAATTCTTTTGATACCCAGTTTTTTATTACATTTTGAGGAATATCGGAAATATAATAAACTTCATTGTTCTTTTTGAGATCACTTAATTTAGAACCCTTGGGATCAGCAGAAATAATAACAATAGGACAAAGTTTTCCTTTTGATTTTAATTCTAACAATGAAAGTATGTCGGTAATTCCTAAAAGATCATTTTGACCATTTTGATATTCATCTAAAAGTATAAGTTTATTAGGCTTTATGGAGTCCTTTATAAAAAAAGAAGTACTTGAATACTCTACAAAAACAGTAATTTCTCTAAGTAGTTCTTTTTTTGTTTTAACGGAATCATTCATTTTAATACTAAAAAGAAGAATGTCATTTTCTTTACAATAAAGTTCAACAAGACTTGTTTTACCACAACCAGTTGGGCCAATTAAAAGTAACAAACTTTTACTTGGGTCAGTAAGTGATTTTTTATACCACTCGTTAAAAACAAAAAGAGTATTTTCAAGACCTATAAGATCTTTTGTTGAAATAGAACTTTTTTCAACCTTTTCAATTTTTTCAACCTTTTCAAATGTTAAACTCAATTTTGAAAAAAGTTGTGTGATGTCATTGTTATTTTTAGTTGTTTTACTAACGCCGATGTGCTCGTTATTTCCTTTTTTAGGATTAAATACTAACTTTACCATAACGACGCTTTTAAACGTTTAAATATTTTAATTTTTAAATTTGTTAAATTAACGAAATGGATCCGTTACTTAACAAAGATAAAATATGGAATCGCATCAAAAAATACTTTTACATAATTCTTGCGCTATTTGTTATTTTATTTTTAATGGTTTTTGCGTTAATTATTATAACTTTACGAAAACCGGTAATGCTACCAACAAGCTAAATAAAATAAGATGAATTAAAAACCCAGGACTTTTGATATCCATACCTGTGGAATAACTTTCTTCACTCAGTTCAGGGTAAAATATTTTTCTTGTTATTGAATACGTTTCGTTTAAACTAATAAGTACCATCACAAGAATTATGTAAAAGATTGTTAATACTTTTTTCATTTAATAATAGGAATATTATTATTTTTGTAATATTTTCTACGTTTATAATACTGACCTTTAAAGACACTAAACGAATCAACTATGTCAATTACTAATGGTTCATTTGGGTTCTTTTGACGAAGAATTCTTCCTACTGCCTGGGTGATATCGCTACGAGGTGTTACCATTATTAAAGTATCAAGATCGGCAACATCAAATCCTTCACCAGATGCTTGGTACGTTCCAATTATAACCTTTTGTTCAGAACTTGTTTTACGTTCTTGTGTTTTCATGCCTCCCATATACTTACCGGATATACCTTCAGGAAGCATATCAAAAAGTACTTTGCAGTGTTCACGACGTTCCGTAAGAAGTAAAATTTTACGATTTTCTTTTAAAAGATTTAAAATCGTTTCTATAATAAATTCATTACGTTCTCTTTTAAGTGTAAGATCGGTAATCATCGTAGGAAGATTAATTTTACCAATCTTATTAAACTTTTCTTCGTAACCAGTTGTGTCATTAAACAAAAATCTTACAGAAGGAATACCAGTTGTTCTTTTAATATTTACTATCTGTGGTCCTAAAAACCAATAAATAACATTCGTTAATCCATCTTTACGATCTGGTGTTGCAGAAAGACCAAGGTGATACCGAGTCTGAACCTTGTAAAAAATACTTGAAAATGTTTTTGAACCAAGATGATGACAATTGTGAACTATCGGACCAAAGTCCGCCAATTTAAAATTATGATTGTCTTCAACTTCTATGTCATATACAAAAAGATCTTCGTTTATAATAGGTTCAATGGAATCTATACGTGTATATCCTAAACCTGTACTAAAGTAGTCACCCACACCAAGTTCTTCTGCAGGAAGATATCCATGATAAGTAAGAATTTTATGATTTGGTGTACATTCAAATTTACCCTCGGAATAGGTAAAACGAAGTAAATTTGAGTTTCTTTTTTCCCAAGCGTGTGTTATTCTTTTTGTTTCTAATTGTTTTGTTGTTTCGTTATAACTAAAAATTTCAGGTATGTGTAATTTGTTTTTCCAAAACAGATAAAGTTGTTTTATAGTAAATATACCTTCATTAGTTAAAATACGAGTGTCACCAGGGAAACATTCATCAACAATGGTCATACCAAAATCTTTAAAGAAATCCTTAGGATAGTCTCTTTTAATAATAGTTTGAATCATACCAATGCAGATGTCCATATTTTCAACTTCACATTTTTTCTGACGTATAACGCCAACTCTTGCACCAGGAAGATACTGTTCAATACGTTCTATCCACTGATCAAGTAAAAATTCACCATGAACAATAATTAATGTTTTTAAACCAACTTTACTTATTAAATTTAATCCAACAACAGTTTTACCCAAACCGGTATCAAGACTTACAAGTCCACCAGAATGTTTTTCAAATGCTTCTAGGGTAGCGTCAATAGTTTCTTGTTGGAGTTGTCTTAAAGTTCCAGTGAAAGAAACATTTATAACAGCTCCACCAAGGTTATTATTTCTAGGTGGTCCATACTTTTCAACAGCGTAATATCTTGGGAGGTAAATCTTGGTATTTGAAATTCTGTAAACAGGAAAAGCTTCAGAACCTTGGAAATTTGGGTTTTCAATAGGCTTAACATTTAATTCAGAACGAATGTTTTCCAAGAAATGGCCGGGTAATTGTTTTAAAGGTATGGAGTATCCCCTGGGTCCAATTTCAGTATCCATTTTAATTTCATTTTGTTTATTTTTTTAAGTAAAAATATTAACAAATAATACCATGAACTTTAAAGCCGTTATTCTTTTAGCCTGTGTATACACTACTATGGGGATTAGACTTATTGCTGAAAATAAAGTAGATTGCATTGTTTGTCAAGAATTTGTACCATTCTTGAAAAACGAACTCAATAAAAATTCAACTGAAGTTGCTATTTTAGATCATCTTGAACCACTTTGTGGAGAATCTAAAGAATGTCAGTATTTAATTCCAATGATTGTAAACCATTGTATTGACTACCTCAATTACCATTCCGACGACCAACTTTGCGCAACTTGGTGTTAAGACGCATAAGGTACATAAGATCCGAAAGTCTTTTCCTTTTCCCAAAGGAATTAACTTCTGGTTCTTCATTTATTTCTTTTCCCGATGTTCCATCAGTTGTTTCTGAATCGGAAATATCTTGTTTATCGTCAAGTCTTATTAATTCACTTATACCAATTCTACACATAGGACAACTTTTTTTATGACTCATTGCTGATAGTATACAATCACAATGAAACTTATGACCACATGGGTTAACCATGCAAATACCTGTTTTTAATTCACTTAAACATATTGGGCAATCAATTTCTTCAATAAAATTTTTACTTTCAATAAGTTTAATTCTTTTTTCATTTTCTGCATCAAAGGCTTCATTTAATTTTCTTTTAGAACGATGATCACTTGTTTTAGGTCTTCTGTCAAATTCAACTGAAACGGGTTGGTAATTACTTGGGCCAGCTTGATTATGGACATTATAAGCTCTGATTGCATTATTAAAAAAAGTATTAGTAAATTCTTCTCTATAACCCGGTAGTCTTTCATAATCAATAGCCTGCTGGATAATATGTCTAATCATAAATCTTTTTTTAGCATCTGACCAATATGATTCAACATCAAATAAGTAATCACCAAGTATTTTAATTAAGTCTGTATCTTTTAAAGCATCAAGTAAATCTTTATCACTTGTATTAAAACCTGATTTATTAAAGAAACGATCAACCAATAAATCAATTAATTCATTTCTTTCTTGTAGTGTTAAGTTATTGTAATCATTTTTGTATTTACGACAAAGTTCAATTAAACGTTGATCCATTTTAATTTTAACAAATAAATTATATTCGTTTAAATTAATAAATGGATAAAATTGATAATTTGGGTAAATACATAGAAAAACCCGGAGACGATATGGGTATGCAAACGCGCGTTTGGGGACCAGCTGGTTGGTTGTTTTTACATTCAATTGCACAAAACTTTCCACATCACCCTAATGATGCACAAAAAAAGAATTACTTCAACTTTTTTCAATTAGTAGGGGATGTCCTCCCTTGTCGTTATTGCAGAGAGTCTTATAAGGACTTTATTAGCCAGCCTGATACAAGACTTACTCACGATGTTTTAAAAGACCGTAGAACATTAAGTTTTTGGTTATACAAAGTTCACAATAAAGTAAATAAAAAATTAGGATATTGCAATCCTACATTTGATGAAGTATGGGACAAATACGAATCATTTAGATCTAAATGTACAAAATCACCAGAAGTTGTTGAAAAAATTAAAAAGGGATGTACAGACCCCCTAAGTGGACTTAAAAAGAAATGTGTGATTAAAATTGAACCTTACCATGAACCAGAAGAAAAAAAGAAGTCAAGCTTTGGCAAAGGCAAAAAACAAATAAAGTTGATAAGTATAAAACCTTCTAACAAATCGGACAAAAAGTTAATGGCAACTTTTGAAACAAACGGCCGTAAAAAGGTTATACACTTTGGATTTAAAAATAATACAAAAAATGATTATACTAAACACAAAGATATAAAAAGAAGAAACAGATATATCTTTAGACACAACAAAGATACTAAAACAGGTGATCCATCACGAGCTGGGTATTTAAGTTTATTTGTTTTATGGAATAAACCAAGTTTACAAGCAAGTATTGCAGATTATCGTAGGAGACTTTCAGTTTATAATAGTACAGGAAAGTTTCCAACAAAAATACCAGGGTACATTTCCCCAGGGAAAAGTAAGAAGTATCAATAAAATTTAGATTTAAATAGTCTTTGTATTTTTATAATTTTTGATAAAAATATTTTCCAGTCATTTTCCCATATTTCTACATAATTATACCCAAGTTTTAAAATACAATTTTTTCTATCTTGTGTATTTTTATAAAGTTCTCCAAAAGTTTTTTTATTTTTTGGATTGATATTTTCAGGAGAATACCTTTTAATATTCGGATTACCATGCCAAAAATCTCCTAAAAATTCATATATTGTATTAGTTTCTTTACAATAACCATCTGCTTTATATTTTATATCAGGTATATAAAATTCACCTATATTATTTGCATGCTGTATAAAAATATTATATTTAACTTGGAGATAATCTAACCAATTTATACTTATTTTTGAATAATTACTATTGCTACATTTAGGACATTCTTTACCTATCGCGTGATTATATGGAAATATTTTAAAATTACCGTGTTTTTTACAATTTAAACTTATGTATTTTGATCCACCTTTCCAACTAATATTAGAATAATCATATTTATCTCCAAATAATTCTTTAAATTTATCAATATAATTATCAAGTGGTTTTATTATTCCTTTTTTATCATAAGCACACAATGCACAGCCTTTTTTTCTTAAATGGTTATTTGGTGTTGTTTCAAAATCTCCATGAATATTACATGTTATTATAACTTTTTTTGCAGCTGTTATATAAATACATTTATCATAAGTGTATTTATTATTATGTACAATATTTGCTTTAATAACAAAGTTTTCAGCAGATTCTTTATTTAATAATTGATTATGGATACTAGGTTTTCTACATTTACCACATCCAACATATCTATAATGATTACTCGGTAATTGTTCAAATATACCATGAACTTTACAAATTATTTTAACTTTTACATTAGAATTAATATATTTACAAATAGAATAGTCATAAATACCGTTCCATATTTTATTAGAACGTTCTATAAAAGATAAAGTATCCATTGTGAATTGTAAAATCCATTCTTTAAATTAAAATTTATTTCCTCTAAAGGAAAAAAATTTAAAATTAAATTTTAGTCGTCGTAATCGTATTCACCACCTGAATCATAATCACCTGCTGATTCATATTCTGGTATATCAAATGTTTCAATATTTTCAGAAGCTTCTGATTCACTTTCGGAAAGCGAGTCTTCCGATAATTCAGAATCAGAATACTCCGAGTATTCACTTTCAGAATCAGAACTTTCGGAATGTGAATCAGAATTATTGTCAGATTCATAATCATCGTAAACAATCTTTTCTTTGATTTTCTTCTTGATTTTCTTCTTGGGTTTTCTTGAAACACCAAATCCGGTGTGATCTATTTTTTTAAGAATATCGCTGCCGGGATATTCAACTGGTACTTCCGGTTTTTTGACATCGGGTGATATTTCTATAATTTTTTCAGAAAAGATACGGTCTCGGTAATCGGTATAAGATTCGTAATGAGAAAATTTACCATCTTCAGAAAAAAATTTTTTTAATGGTTCTCTTTTAAGTTTAGTACGGACTATTATATTAATTTCATCTAATGTTGATGTTCTATTTGACACCATTAAAAAGGAAAACAAAGATCTTAATTCTTTTTCTAAGTTATAAACTGAATTATATTTCCATTTAATGGCTTGTTGTATTTCTTTAAAAACTGGACGTTCACCGTGATATATTCTTACAAAATTACAAGGTTGTTTCTTACTTGGTACCCATGCATGCTTTTTTATATCATATTCTTCCTTAACATAATTACATCTAGCATAACTTATATTTCTTGAGGTATCTGTAACTTTAAATAAAGGCTTTCCACAATCGCATTCTGTAAGTTCTAGAAAGTCTTTACGTGTAAGATTTTTCGCCATTTTTAAATTTTAATTTTTCTAATTTTTAAGTAAATCTATTTTTGTAAAAAATTAAAACGAAACTCTTCAAAGTTTACTTCTGGCTGTTCAAATTTTGTAACATTAATCTTTTTTTCAATTTCCATTTTAAAATAATAAATTGTCATTAACATTGCATCCGATATGTCGTGTTTTCTGGTATTTTCAGTAAATTTATTAAAGTTGTAAAGATATTCATTTGCAATTGTTTCAGAAACAATTTTTCTTTCGGAGTAGTCACTTGACAACCCAAAGTATTTATGGACACTGTTTGGGCTAATTAACAAAACTTTATCTCGGAACTTTGTAAAAAGAAGATCTTGAACATTTGTAATACCAACTGGAGGCTGTCTCTCCAATAAAAGAATGTCACAGTTTTCAAAAAAGTCGGAATATTCTTGAACAAAGTGATCAAGGTAATCTGGAATACATCGTTCATGTCTAAGTTTGCAATCACAGTATTTTACTTTAGTATGTTTTACTTTTGTTATGTCAATTCTGTTACAACTTATCACATTTATTAACTTTTCAAAACGTTCAAATGAATAAACTTCATTGTTAATTAAATTTTTATATCTTGACCCGGTTAGTTCTGGAAAAGTAAGTTCAGTGTAACAATAACCAAGATTAGATATCCCTATGTCAATACTTAAGATTTTCATTTCTTTGCGTTACAAGAGTTATAAAAATTACACTTTTCACACTTTGACCAAACGTTACAGATAATTAAAAGTTCACTACAATTACAACAAACTAAGGTAGGTTGCGAAGTATCAATACTTTGTTCAGGTTCAACAGGTTCGTAACCGATAATATCAACCCAGCGTTTCATTTTTATTATTTATTTTTATTATTTCTTTAAATAAAAATAATAACAATTAACAAAAAATGTTAAAGCAACCTTCATGTGGATTTGGTGAATCATATCATAATTTTTTTGTCGGCACTAATAGTACTTATTTAACTCCTAGTATAAAGAATTGTTTGGGTAATAACATTTATGGTCCTACTGACGCAAGTTATACTAATGTAAGTTATCCTCCCGATATTCTCCGTCCTCCTTATGGATATTCTCCTACGCAGTTCGGTAAAAAGAAAAAAGTAAATAACGTTTACGAACTTGAAATAAAATATCTTAAAAGTTTAAAAAATGGAACCCGCTAATTTTAGTAATAGAATGACTGAAGAAGAATTAAACGTTGAAGTTAATGTCACAGGTAAAGTTAAAATTCGCTGTGAATACAATTGCGATTGTTACCAAAACATTAAACCAAATGATATATTTTATTATACTTCAACAAGAACAACAACAAAAATGGATCTTTACAACTGTTTGGTAAATTATGGATATTCCACAAGTTGCAACCATAATTTTTTAGAAGACTTCTTTGTTGTATCGGAAAGTATCGTTATTCCTATATTTGGAAATTAAAATTATTTTAAAAATAAAATGATGTTAAATTTAAAATGTTAAATAAAGATTCATTTAAGATTTTAAAATTACCAGTACTCAAACTTTTTTGCAAGAATGCAAAAATAAAAATTAATCAAAACAAGCAAAGTCTTTTTGATTGTTACAACCGATACCTTGCTGTAAAAATTATACAACGTTGTTATCGTAAACATTTTTACAGAAATGCGGATTGTTCAATAACTTTAGAAAAGGTAAACTATCCATGTTTTGTTTACCGTAGCAAA
>JACCDW010167449.1_pt1 | contig 21174 bp, 17 predicted proteins | sample 7449781 | NCBI WGS metagenome assembly JACCDW01 (sample SAMN15323449, study PRJNA562643) | freshwater metagenome | isolation source: river surface water | place: USA:Blue River Watershed | collected 2017-08-18
CGACGCTCTAGTGTAGATAATACACAAAGAATAAAGCATATATTGAATCATTCTAGATTCCAGTTAGTCGAGGGAGACATAACAGATTCTGGTAGTGTTGCTAATGTCCTTAATAATTACGAACATGTAGATGAAGTCTACAACCTCGCTGCCCAATCTCATGTAGGAACCTCATTTTCTCAGCCGCTGCTTACTTGGGATATTACCGGAAAAGGTTGCCTAAATATCTTACAGCATATTAAGGATTATATGCCATCGACCCGATTTTATCAAGCCTCTTCTAGTGAAATGTTTGGGGCTTGTTATGATAGGGACCGAGAAGGAAATAAATACCAAGATGAAAATACTAAATTTTTACCACAGTCTCCATACGCTATTGCTAAGTGTGCCGCTCATCACTCTGTTAGATTATATCGTGAAGCCTACGATTTACACGCAAGTTGTGGTATTTTATTTAATCACGAAGGCCCGAGGCGTGGCGATAACTTTGTAACCAAGAAAGTCATCAACTGGCTTGCCGATTTTGTACACTGGATGTGTGATAATAATGTAACAAATACATCGTATTTAGAATCCGACGAAAATTACATTATGTATAATGATGTGACATTTCCTAAATTAATGCTGGGCAATCTAGATTCTTATAGAGATTGGGGCTATGCTGGAGATTATGTCGAGGCTATGTGGCTAATGCTTCAGCAAGACGATCCAGACGATTATGTGATATGCACAGAAAAAACCCACTCAATACGCGATCTACTAGATGCCAGCTTTGGTTATTTTAATATCACAAATTGGAATAAATATGTTGGTCAGGACGAAAGATACTATAGGCCAGCCGAAGTAAATTACCTTAAAGGAAAAGCAGAAAAAGCAAGAGTTAAGTTGGGATGGACTCCAAAACATGACTTTAATAGTCTTGTAAAACTTATGATAGAAGAGAAATTAAATGAAAAGTTATCGCATAATGATAGACATATCAAATGTGTTTAGCAGAATAAAACACCTATTCCTTAAATCATATAATAGCCCATTTCCAACTATATTTTTAAGTGCAGATGATCCAGATGATGCATGTTTTACAGTTCTGAATGATCTTATAAAGATTATTATGAAACAAAATTCGTCAATAGAAATGAGAATAGTTTGCATAGAAATTAGAAAAAAATCTAGAATAGACAAAATATATCAATTATGAAAAGAAATTACGATAATCCCGCATACTCTGATTTTAGAAAATCCGTCTTAAAAAGAGATAGGAGAAAGTGTATGATGCCGGGATGTGGTAGAAAAACATGCTTAAATGTTCATCATATTAAGAAATGGGCTTCTGCCTCTTCTCTGAGATATGATCCAGATAATGGTATAACACTATGTAAACAATGTCATGATTCTATAAAGGGCAAGGAAATCCATTATGAAGCTCTATTTAAGGAAATAATTAATGCAATATAAAGAAGCCCCTAAATTCACTGTGATCAAAGATACAAGAGAGCAAGATGGATATTTTTTTCGTGAGTTCAATACTTGCGCTGGCATGGTCGAAGAAAAACTCGACACCGGAGACTATTCCATAAAGGGTATGGAAGATAAGATATGCATAGAAAGAAAAGGATGTGTTGAGGAATTGGCAGTTAATCTTGGTCAAAAGAAACATGCTTTTTTAGCAGAAATAGAAAGAATGATGCCATTCCCTCATAAATTTATTGTTTTAGAATTTTCTTTGGATGATCTAATAAAGTTCCCAGATGAAACAAGAATACCAGTTAAGAATAAAGGCTCCTTAAAGATAACTGGTAAATATATGCTTAAGTGTTTGTTTGAATTTCAGTTGTATAATAATGTTCAAATACTATTTTGTGGAAATAAAACTAATGCATTTATTGCTGTTAGTAGCATACTAAAACGTGTCAATGAAATGTATACAATAGGGAGGAAAAAATGATGTCTGAACCAGAACTATTGAAAGATTTTCATGATTACGGGGCTAATATTGCCACTAGGGAAATATTTCTTCACAATCATTACCACGCCGAAGATAACCAAAACCCCGGCGTTGAATACAGAATGTCTAATACCTTCATTAAGAACTTGAGGGCATTAGATATGAGGAGCAATGCTAATATAACTATTCATTGCCACAGTATTGGCGGTGAATGGGCTGACGGAATGGCTATTTATGATGCTATACAGATGTGTAGATCATATGTGACAATTATCATCTATGGTCAGGCTGAATCTATGAGTAGTATTTTTATGCAAGCGGCAGATTATCGTTATATGACTCCAAATTCCCATTTTATGTCTCATTATGGATCTATTGATATTAATACCGACTATCTTAGTGCTTTGAGTGAATCTGATTATCACAGAAAAACAGCTGATACTATGTTTAATATCTATGCTGGAAGGTGTGTAGAGGGCAAGTTCTTCTATGAAAAATTTGGAAAGAAGCCAAGCGTCAAACAGGTTCGCCAATATTTAATCAGAAAACTGAAATCTGGAGATTGGTATCTCAATGCGGAAGAAACTGTATATTACGGTTTTGCTGATTCTATATTACGAAACTGGCATTTCACAGAATGAAAAAAGATAAGTTAAAAATTATAGATGAGGCTTGGCTTGGATTAGATGTCATAGATACAGACATTTTTAATCCAATGTCTATCTTAAATCCTTCTGAAGACGATTTTCATCTCAAATTATCTTGGCTTATGAGCAGGCCAGAGTATCTACCATTCTTGTGTCACCAAATATTAAATATTCAATTACTGCCATCTCAATCCCTTATAATTAATGAGCTTTGGAACAGAAAGTTTCCTATGCTTGTTGGTAGTCGAGGTCTTGGAAAGTCATTTAAATTAGCTCTTTACTCTATACTACGCGGCATGTTATTGCCAAAAAGAAAAATTGTTATTGTCGGTGCAGCATTTAGACAGTCAAAAGTTCTTTTTGAATATATGGAAACTATATGGCGTAATGCTCCAATGTTAAGAGACATGTGTGATAGTAATAGCGGTCCAACTAGAGATGTTGATAGATGCACCATGAGAATAAATGAAAGCGTTATAACATGTTTACCACTTGGTGACGGTCAAAAGATTAGAGGTCAACGTGCTAATGACATTATTGCCGACGAATTTGCTTCTATTCCTAGAGATATTTTTGAAAATGTAGTTGCTGGCTTCGCTGCTGTTAGTGCTGATCCGGTACAAAATGTTAAGAGGATATCTGCAAGAAAGAAAGCGGCAGAGCTTGGAATAGAAATAGAGACAGAAGAAGAAAATCCAGAAATAAAAGATAATCAGATTATACTATCTGGTACTGCTTATTATGATTTTAATCATTTTGCAACCTATTGGAAGAAATGGAAAGCTATCATAAAAAGCCGTGGAAATATGGCGAAACTCACTGAAGTATTCAATGGAGAAAAACCCCCAGATACTTTTGATTGGCGTCAATATTCTATAATAAGAATGCCTTACGAACTTTTACCAGTTGGGTTTATGGATGCTGATCAAGTAGCACGATCAAAAGCCACTGTACATGCTGGTATTTATCAGATGGAATACGGGGCTTGTTTTACTAGAGACAGTCAAGGATTTTTTAAGAGATCTTTAATAGAATCATGTGTCGTTGGAAGTAATGATAATCCAGTTTTAGACTCTAAGGGCGATATAATAAAGTTTGAAGCATGTCTTATTGGTGACAATAATAAAAAATATGTATTTGGTGTTGACCCAGCTTCTGAAGTAGACAATTTTAGTATTGTAGTATTAGAAATCAATGGAGATCACAGAAGAATAGTACACTGTTGGACAACTACAAGGCAAGAACATAAAGAAAAAGTAAAGAAGGGATATGCTCAAGAGTCAGATTTCTATGCATACTGTGCTAGAAAAATTAGAGATTTAATGAGACTATTTCCATGTATTCATATTGCTATGGATGCTCAGGGCGGTGGTGTTGCAGTTATGGAGTCGTTACACGACAAAGATAAGATCAAAGAGGGCGAGATGCCAATCTGGCCTACTATTGATGATGATAAACCAAAAGACACAGACGGAGAAAGAGGATTACACATATTAGAAATGTGTCAATTTGCCAGATATGATTGGCTTGCAGAAGCTAATCATGGAATGAGAAAAGATTTTGAGGATAAAGTTTTGTTATTCCCATTTTTTGACTCTATAACACTTGGGTTATCAAATTCTGAAGATGGATTAAAAAATAGAATGTTTGATACCTTAGAAGAATGCGTTATGGATATAGAAGAATTAAAAGATGAATTGTCTATGATCCAGATGACTCAAACATCTAACGGTAGAGACAGATGGGATACCCCAGAAGTTATAGTAGGAACAGGCAAAAAGAGTAAAATGAGGAAAGATAGATATTCTGCGCTTTTGATGGCCAATATGGCTGGAAGAATAATACACAGAACACCAACACCAGAAACCTATCAATTTTATGGCGGTTTTGCAACCGGCGGTCACGTTCCAGTAAAAGAAGACGAGAAGCTATATATTGGCCCCAGCTGGTTCTCTGATAACATGAAAGATGTGTATTAAAAAGTAGCATTCCAATTACATTCCAATTGAGGAAAACCATGAGTGAAGAAGATATGATAACTTGGTCTGATGACAATTTTTCTAGCAAGTCTAACGCTATGGAGAGATTGTCCGACAATATCAACTCTTATTCTGGCTTAAATAAATCTTCTGGAAGCGATGCTTACAGAACTTTTATAGACATTGAGCCAAACAGGTCAGTAAGACCCGGTTTTAATAAGCTTGACTACTATGCTTTTAGACAAACCGAATCTGTTCCCACTCAGCAACGACGTATCATCAAAATGTGCATGGACGCTTATGATAAAGTTGGAATTATAAGAAATATTATTGATTTAATGGGAGACTTTGGAAGTCAAGGAATTAATATTGTACATCCAAATAAAACTGTCGAAAAATTTTATCAGCAGTGGTTTAAGAGTGTCAATGGAAAAGAAAGATCTGAAAGGTTTTTAAATAATCTCTATAAAACTGGCAATGTCATTATGTATCGCAGTTATGCCAATATTACTCCAGAGCTTGAGAAATATATGAAATCTCTAGCCAAGGATATAAAGGTTGAAACTCCAAGCATGAAACAAAATCAGATTCCTTGGAGATATAATTTTTTTAGCCCACTTACTGTAGAACTAAAAGACGGCAAGCTTGCGTTATTCATGGGTGTTTCAAATTACACTCTCAATGCTGGAACATTCTTAGACACCTTTCAGTCAGGCTCACTGCCTAATGATGTTCTTGACAGTTTGCCAACTGATATCAAGAAAGCATTGCTTAATAAAGAAAAAAGAATCCCACTTGATTCAGAAAGACTCTGCGTTTTTCACTATAAAAAAGACGATTGGCAGATGTGGGCAAACCCCATGATCTATGCTATTTTAGATGATATTATTATGTTAGAAAAAATGAGATTAGCAGATATGTCCGCTCTGGATGGTGCTATCTCTAATATTCGTTTATGGACCCTTGGTAATCTTGATCATAAAATTTTACCAAATAAAACAGCTATTAACAAACTACGAGATATCCTAGCCAGTAATGTTGGTGGTGGCACGATGGAACTAGTTTGGGGGCCAGAACTATCCTTTAAAGAATCTAGCAGTGAAGTATACAAATTCCTTGGTTCTGAAAAATATACTTCAGTACTCAACAGTATATATGCTGGATTAGGTGTTCCCCCAACATTAACTGGTATGGCTAGCGGTGGCGGTGGTTTTACTAATAATTTTATTTCACTAAAAACTCTAGTAGAAAGACTTCAATATGGTAGAGATCAACTAACTAGATTTTGGGAAAAAGAAATTGAGATGGTCAGACAGGCCATGGGTTTTAGATATAAAGCTTATATTCAGTTTGATCAAATGACTCTATCTGATGAAGCCGCAGAGAAGGCTTTATTATTACAGCTCGTTGATAGAGATATTATTAGTCAAGAAACTGTTCTTGAAAGATTTAAGGAAATTCCTCAGATCGAAAAGATTAGACTACAAAGAGAATTTGAGGATAGGCAGGGCGAAGATACTCCAGATAAAGCTGGCCCATTTCATAACGCTAATCATAAAATGGATCTTGAAAAAATTGCACTACAGGGAGGAAAAGTTACTCCTCAAGATGTTGGGTTAAAGACTAGCGTTCCAAAGGATATTTTAATTCCCAAGCCAGCACCAGTTGGAACTGGATTGCCAAATGCTCCTAAACCAAGCAATCCAAATGGGCGACCACCATTTAAGCAAGATACCGGCCCAAGAAAACAAAGAATAGCAAATCCAAAGAGCAAACCCGGCGTTGCTGAATTTGTTTACTGGACAGAAAACAGTTGGAAAGAAATTTCAGATGTTCTTACTAATGCATATCTAAATTCTAAATCTAAGAAAAATTTAAGACAACTTACAAAGTCTGATGTCAAAGAATTAGAAAAGTTAAAAGTAGATGTATTAACCAATTTAGAAATTATGTCCGAAGTAGATACTACTGCTATAAGAGATATTTTATCTGCAAATAAACGAACACCAAAATCATTTGCTAGTATTCTAGAGGAAGAGAATATTAACCTAGAATCAATGAACATAGACAAATATAGGATGCGAGTTATTAGCTTATATATTCAATCTCAATTACAAGAAATGGAATAATCATGGGTGCCGCATCACATAATTTTAATATAGAACAAGGTTCTTCATTTAGTATTGGTTTTACATATAAAGATAGCACGAAGACTGCTGTTGATATATCTAATTGGTGCGCCAGAATGATATTAACTACTAGTGACAATCAAACTATAACATATGTTTCTGGAACTACTAATTCAGAATATAAGATGAGTATCGATGGTCCTAATGGAAATATATTGTTGATGTTACCAGCCGCTTCTACAAATAATTTCACATTTAAAACTGCTAAGTATGATTTAGAATTAGAATCTGATGATCCACTATATGTTGGTGGAGGAAATTATACTGATAGAATTTTATATGGCACTATCACAATTACCAAAAGAAATAGTCATAATTCTACCGCTATGGAGTGTTAAATGAGTAATTACACCATAGAAATTAGTGGAAATCAACCTTATTATATTGAGGTTGATAATAGCGAATTGCAAACTCCTATCAATCTAGAAATAATTAAAGAAAATGATAATACTGTAGAAATATCTAGTTCCAATACATTTATTACATTTGATATGCCTAGTGGTTACCCAATAGAAGCCACAAGCGGAGATTTGTCATATTTGAGAGTTGATGGTTTAGCAACGTATATACAATCATTTATTCCGCAGCAATCATCTATAGCAGTAGATGGAGGATCTCCATAATGCCAAGAGGTAATTTAATACAGATAAGGCGAGGCTCTAAATCTGAATGGACTTCAGCGGATCCCATTTTATCAAGCGGAGAAATTGGTTTTGAATCTGATACTTACAGATTAAAGGTTGGCAATGGCTCAGATAGTTGGACAGAATTAGATTATATTGGATCTAAAGAAGATCTATTGCGTGTAAAGAATTCTTCTGGCTCATCAATTCAAAAAAGTCAAGCTGTATATTTTAATGGCTATGATACATACGACGATGTTCCAACCATAGCTCCGTATATATCGGACAATACAATTTCTGAAAAATTATTTGCCGGTTTAATTTCTGATTATACTTCGGATGGTGATTATGCATTCGTAGTAAGCTTTGGCATGATAAATTCTATAGATACAACAGGGGCTACTTCTAATATTGCATCTGGTAATGAAACATGGAACTCTGGAGACATTCTATATGTCAGCCCACATGAACATGGTAAACTAACTAAGATAAAACCACAAAAAAATATTATTTTAGTTGGTATTATTATTCATGCAAATTCATCTGGATGTATACTTGTTAGATCTTCTATTAGTCCTAGATTTAGTCAACTCAATGAAGTACATTTTGAATTTTTGTCAAATGATCACATCGTAAAATATAACTCAGATACATCACATTGGTCTAATTCTTCAGAATTAGATGGCGGCACTATATAGGTGTATAATTAACTGAACACCACTAACACTCAAGGGGATCAAAATGGCTAACACAATCAAGATCAAGAGAAGACCATCTAGCGGTTCTGCTGGCAAACCATCTTCACTATTCAACGGCGAACTAGCATTTAATGAAAATGATAATATTCTATACTATGGATATGGCAGCGGCGTTGGTGGCGCAGCTTCTAGCATAGAGCAGATTGGTGGAAGTGGCTATTTTGCTCATCGTGGCGGCATAAATGCAAGCGGTCTATGGCCAGTTAGTGTTACTGGCAATGCTGGAACTGTTACAAATGGTGTTTATACTACTGGCACTCAGACTATAGGAGGACAAAAAACATTTTCTTCTTCTCCCATTGTTAGCGGAAACCTAGCTGGTCAGTTAATTTTCCAATCAGCAAACAGCATCAATGGTGGACATATTATATTTGATGGAGTAAATCTAGGGGCAGAATCATCATATATAAAATCATCTACTTCTGCGATGGATATAACCCATGCTACAAAGATACAATTGAATTCTCCTCTTGAGGTCATAGCAGCAAACACCAGTACCAATAATGTTGGATACTTTGCAGTTTTTGATAGCAATCCAGCAAGTTCCTTAACTACTCTTAAGTCAGTTAGTAAGAGCGATGTTCTTGATGATATCGGTGGAGCTTCTAGCGGAATATCAATGACCGCAGGTAGCGGTTTGGTAGGCGGTGGAAACCTTACCCAAAGCAGAACATTTGATATTGGGCAAGGCGACGGTATAAGCGTGAGTGCTGATAGTATAGCTGTTAACAATACAGTAGTTAGAACTACTGGAACTCAAGATATTGTCGGTGCAAAAAGCTTTTATGAATCATCAAATACTGTTCCTATATTTAGTACAGCTTCTGATGTAATAAGTGTCAAAGCTCCAAATACTAGCGATCAAACATATTACTTCTTAGGACTCAATGGTGGCGGATCTCCACCAAGTTCTACTTCTGCCGACAGATCCTTAGTATCCAGATCAGCATCTCAGGTTAAAAGTGATCTTAGTTTAAACAATGTTGAAAATACAGCACTATCCTCCGTAACATTTACAGCTGGAAGCGGTCTTGCTGGTGGTGGTACTTTAGCGGCTAGCAGAAGTTTTGATATAGGTCAAGGTGACGGCATTACGGTAAGTGCTGACTCTATAGCTGTTAATAGTACAGTTGTGAGAACTACTGGAACTCAAAGCATCGGTGGGACAAAAACTTTTAGCAGTCAAAGTTTTTTTAGTGATTATGCTAATTTTTCTTCTGGTATAAATGTTTCTGCCGGAATTAGTTACTTGAATGGTATAACTCAGATTCAATCTGCTTCAACTGCATCTGCTGCTACACATATTCCAGTATTTATAACTAGCCCAGCTGCTGGTACACAAACTATTTTCACTAGAACGCCAAGCGAACTAAAGACAGATATCGGATTAAGTAATGTAACGAATGATGCACAAATTAAAAAATTAGCATCAACATCTGGTGGATTTGTACCAACATGGAATGGTACAACCGGCGATGCTCTTAATATTGGATATAGCGTTGAAACAACATTAACTGGTGGTGCTGGAGCTTTACCAAGAGCAGATGCTGTTAAGACATATGTTGATAATATGATTGTTTCTGGTATTGCTACAAATGACGCAATGATATTCAAAGGTGCTATCGATTGTTCTACTAATCCAAATTATCCAGCCGCTGACCGTGGATGGACATATAAGGTTAGCGTTGCTGGCAAAATTGGTGGAGCATCTGGTCCAGTAGTAGAAGTAAATGACACTTTAATTTGTAATACAGATTCTACTTCTGCTGGAACTCATGTTGCTGTTGGTAGTAATTGGACTATATTACAAACCAATATTGTGGATTCTAGTATTCTTGTTACTGGTCCAACTAGTGCTACTAGCGGAAATGTTGTAATGTTTGATGGGTCTACTGGTAAGATTATTAAAGATGGTGGATTTTTAGCTAGTAATATTGCTAGATTAGATGTTTCGCAAACTTTTTCAAGTTCTACTGTTAATACCTTTGGAGTACTAAATGCTGGATACCAAGTAACAGCAGACCCTGCATTTAATATTTATGATGATGGAGATACTCTCAATTTTCAAGTTTTGTCTGGCGGATCTGTAACAGTTGGAACTTGGAATGCAAGCACTATCGCTGCCAATAAAGGTGGCACAGGTCAAACTTCATATGCTATAGGAGATCTATTATATGCGAATACCACTAGCTCATTAGCTAAATTAGCTGATGTTGCAACTGGAAATGCACTGTTAGCTGGCGGCGTAAACACTGCTCCTAGTTGGGGCAAAATTGGTCTTACAACCCACGTTAGTGGAACTCTTCCTGTTGCTAATGGAGGAACTAATCAAACTTCATTCACAGATGGTCAGTTATTAATAGGTAATAGTACTGGCAATACACTAAGTAAAGCGACCTTGACAGAAGGCACAGGTATTGATATTACAAATGGTGCTGGCAGTATAACTATAACTCACGAAGATACTTCTACTTTAACTGGAGCGCAGGGTGGAAATGGTATTGCTGCGTTTACACTTGACGGTATGGGTCACGTAACCGCAGTAACTACTGCAACATATTTAACAGCAGGAACAGTTTGTGCGGCAATAGCTGATTGTACGCTTGACGGTGGATCATTCTAATAAAGGATAAGTATGCCTAATACTATACAACATAAAAGGAGTAGCACATCTGGTGTTACTCCTGCGGCTAGCGGTTTATTCCAAGGTGAATTAGCTATTAATATAGCTGATGGAAAACTTTATACTAAGAACAATACTAACACCGTTATTAATCTTGGTGTTACTAGTGTCAGTGGAACAAATATAACTCCAGCTAGTGGAAATTTTAGTAATAGTTTAAAAGTAAACGGAGTTGAAGTTAGCGTTAGTGGACACAATCACGATAAAGTAACAAGTGCTGGCTCATTATCAACCGCTGTTTTTAATAATACTGGTAGTACAATTTCCAAGTTCAGCGTTGTATATATCAATGGCGGTCAAGGTGATCAACCTACTATTAATCTTGCTATTGGTGATGGCGAATCTGGCTCTAGTAAAACCTATGGTATTACAGCAGAAGCCATATCTAACATGGCAAGCGGTACTGTTATTGTTGCTGGAGCATTAACTGGCGTAAATACTGATCAGTTTAATCCAACCGCCCCAGTGGGGAATGTGAATGGTTCTGGATTATGGCTCAGTCCATCCGTATCTGGTGGATTGACACTCACAAAGCCATCGGCACCCAATCATGCTGTATATGTAGCAACTATTGTTAGGACTCACCAAAATGCTGGCGTTGTAGAGGTAAGAGTTCAAAATGGATTTGAATTACAAGAATTGCATAATGTTGCTTTAAACGGAACTACGGATGGTCAGTTTTTACAATATAATAGTGCTAGTGGATTATGGGTTGCAAGTAATAGTGGTACTTTCAGTTCACTTGACGTAAAAGGCGGTACTTTAACCGTTTCTCCAATTTCAACATCTGGATCCGTAATATCATATACTCATCCAGACTATACTGAATTAACAAATACTGATGTTATTATATCTGGACAATTAGAATTAACAAGAGGTAATGCAAATGGTATCTATAATCTAGCTGTTGAATCAGTTTGGAGCAATAGTAGTTCACCATTAAATACATTATGGAATAATGATGGATGGTCAAATTTAGATACTTTTAAAAATAGAACTTATGTTAATCTTTATAATGTTTTTGGTGGTGGTGGATTAGGAAATAATTTGCCAAATGCTGAATTGATAATGAAACACGTTCCAACAGATAGATATTGGAAAATCAAATTTAGTAGTTGGACTCAGGGTGCAGGCGGTGGCGGATTTGCATATACAAGACAAGAAATTTTTAGTAATGGCGGAACATGTATTCTAAATGGGGATATACAATTAAATGGATTGATAAGTGAGGTTAATACAAGTGAACTATTTGTTAATGGAGCAGACTTAACATATGGTGGTCAGATTCCAAGTATAAATTTAAAAGGATATACATGGTTTGGCAAAACAAATGGCTCATTAGGCGTTGGTGTATCGGATGCTAGTACTGGAACATTTAGTAGCACAACTCCATTCCACTTATTTACTGGTTTCAATGAAAATGTGACAGCGTATAATTCTTTGTGTTTTACTGCCGGATACTTTCCTCAAGTTTATATGCACACCAATGGAAATGTTGGAATAAATACAGCAACACCGGCATACAAATTAGATGTTAATGGTACAGCAAATGTTGCAACAAGTTTAAGAATAAACGCTGCAACAACTGGAACAATAGCCAGTTTTGATAGTAGTAAAAATATAGTGTCGCTTAGTACAGCAACATATCCTAGTCTCACAGAACTAAGTTATGTTAAGGGAGTTACTAGTGCATTACAAACGCAGTTAAATGCTAAACAAGCAACTTTGACTAATCCTGTTACCGGAGTCGGAGTTAGTGGTTATTTATCTAAATGGACTAGTAGTAGTTCTATCAGTAGTGGTATTATTTATGATAATGGTACTAACGTTGGTATAGGAACAGCATCTCCTTTAACTAGATTGCATATTAACGGAATTATTACTCAATCGCCGGTACATGCTAGTGCTGGATTGTCTACAGATCAAACGATTACTGCTAACTCAGATACTGTGTTACAATTAACAGATAAAGATGATCCTAATAATTGGTGGAATGCCACTACTTATAGATTTTTACCAACAGTTTCTGGATATTATTTTATATCCGCTCAAGTTAATTGGGATCCCGGTGCTGGAACAGGACAATTAAACATTCAAATAAGAAGAAATGGAACGACTGTAGCTATATGTCAAAATCAAATGGTGTCAGGAGTAAGTCTAACACAAAATACTACAGCTATAGTTAATCTTAATGGATCATCAGACTATGTTGATTTAACAGGATATACAGCCACCACAAATGCTTCTCAGATAGTCAATGGTACAGCTGATAGAGCATGGACAAAGTTAGAAGCTTATAAAATAAGTTAAGGAGTTAATATATGAGTATTTTAGATGATTCGCAGCCAGTAATAAATGATGCTGAATTAATAGCCAATAATATTAAGGGTTCAGCTAAAAATCTATTTCAAATGATGGTTAATAACTTTAACTATGGAGCGAAAAATTTTTGGGATAATCCACAAGCAACGCCATCAGAGATAGCAGAAGCTCTAGGAACTGATGCAAAAGAAGTTTTTTTACTTCATTATGCACTTGGTCAACTAATCAATAATATCAAACCAGAAGCAATTTCTGAAGGCTGGAGCTATATCGGTCAATTTGCTATGAACGAAGATGGCACCGTTACTATCCTCTAAACCTCTACTACTCAACCTCCCGAAAATAGTTAAATTAACTGACTATATACATATCAATTTGATGAACTTAATTACTTTTTGTGTATATTATTTACGAGATACACCATGAGGAAAATATGAAAATATATGCACAAGAAATCGCTGACGGACTATCAGAACGTATCAAGAGTGATACTACTGTAGCTTATTGTTCGCAAGCTGTTTTAACAACCGAAAAAAATTCAATTAAGCGATTGATTGATAAAGTAAAGGCTTCTAGTAATCCTAATCAAATTGATCTTTATTATATCAAATCAATTCTTGTTTCTACTGGATGGAATAAAAACGATGATGTTTTCGATCCGCAGCAAACTTGGGCGGCTCGTAGTACTCCAGAAGATAAACAATTTAATTTAATGCACAATGAAAATGATATCATAGGACATATCACTGGAAGCTATGTTGTTGATCAAGATGGTAACAAAATCGGCGCAACTGAAAATGATGCTGCCCCATCTCAATTCGACATTGTAACCGAAGCTGTAATTTATAACAGCTGGACTAATCCAGAGAACAGAGAGAGGATGAGTAAGATTATATCAGAGATAGAGCAAGGTAAGTGGTTCGTTTCGATGGAATGTTTATTCGCTGGTTTTGACTATTCTGTTAAAGATAACTCTGGGCAAACCAAGGTTATAGCACGTAGTGAAGATTCAGCATTTTTAACAAAACATCTTAGAGCATACGGTGGAACCGGAGAATACGAAGGCTATCAAATTGGTAGATTACTAAGAGATATTTCTTTTTCTGGTAAGGGTTTAGTATCCAGACCAGCAAATCCAAGAAGTATAATTCTTGATTCTAGCAAGGCTTTCTCTGTTAATGAAGAACAAACTATTTCCAATGTTTCAGAAGGAGAAGTTAATATGTCAGAAAACAACGAAGAGAAGCAGCTAGAAACTGCCCCAGTGGCAGAAGAGGCTGTACAAGTTGTGGCTGAAGAAGTCAAAGTTGAAAACAACGCTTCAGAATTAGAGGCCGCTTTAGCAGCTAAAGATACTGAAATTCAAGCTTATGCTTCAAAGGTCGCAACATTAGAAGAGACTCTTGCTAGTTTACAAAAAGAATTAGCAGCAGTCAACGAAGAAATGAAAGATATGAAGAAGAAAGAAAAAGATCGCAGCCGCAAGGAAAAGCTAGTCATGGCTGGCTTTGAAGAAACCGAAGCTGATGAATCAATTTCTTTATATGACGCTCTTAGTGACGAAGCCTTCGAAGCAGTGGTTGCTGCTATGAAGAAAAAGTGGGGAGCTATGAAAGACAAGATGATGAAAGAAGAAAAGAAAGAGATGGCTTCCGAAGCAGAAGTTGTCACAGAAGAAAAGACAGAAGTGGCAGAAGAATCTACCGCCGAAGTCTTTCAAGAAGTCAAAACAACAGAAGCCACTCTAGTAGCTGCTTCTGATGAAGGCGAAGAAATAGAGGCCACAAGAGCTAGTGTGGCAGAGTGGCTAACAAACAACGTTTTACGTAATAAGTGATAAAGGAGAAAAACTATGGCCCTAAAAGCAGATAGATATGAGTTTCAAACTGATATCAGTTTCTTCTACAATGCCGGAACTGCTACTCGCGGTGGCGTCGTTGTACATGATACAGCCGGTTCGGGAGCAGCTATGGACCAAGGTGTAAACCTTGTTAAGTATGCTGCTGCAACATCGGCAACTGTACCAGTTGGCGTGTTATTAAATGATGTAGTAAATAAGGATCTAACCCGTACTCACCTTAATCAATATAAGGATGAAGTTCAAAAGGGTGGTAAAGTTACAGTACTCCGCAAGGGTTATGTTGTAACAAATAACGTCACAGGCACACCAACAGCCGGTTCACTTGCCTATGCTTGCCATGTTAATGCTGGCAATTTCAGAGGTGATAGCCCCGGTAGTTCTGGCGCACTAGTCGTTGGTCGTTTCCTTACCAGTAAGGACGCTGACGGTTATGCCAAAGTCGAAGTAAACCTCCCCTGAGAATAATAAAATAAAAGGAGAATTAAACATGCCAATAACAGAAAGACCCAGCGATGATTTTATCGCTCTCCTACGCAAGTCAGGGGATGCCGATATGAATGTAGCAATGGCCGCTCAACGTGAGTTTGCCAAAGCACTAGAACTCCCACTACGTAAGGGCGTTTTAGTTGGTAATATCCTCGGTAATATTTTCGAAACCATCAACGTGGAAGCCGGTTCAACAACTGAATTTCCTCTAGATCTTATCTCCCCCGGCCTTGAAGGTGAGCATGTTGCTTACACCAATCCCGGTCACGGTAGAATTCCAGAGCGTTCAGTCGAAGGCGACTACGTTATGATTCCAACCTATACAATCGCCTCATCGGTTGACTATCTACTTCGTTTTGCCCGCGAAGCCAGATGGGATATCGTTGGTCGTGCAATGCAGGTTATGGAAGCTGGTTTCACCAAGAAGATGAACGATGACGGCTGGCACACACTTCTCGCCGCTGGCGTTGATCGTAACATCCTAGTCTATGATGCTGATGCAACAGCTGGTCTATTCTCAAAGAGATTAGTATCACTTATGCAAACAGTTATGCGTAGAAACTCTGGTGGCAACTCGGCATCAGTTGGTCGTGGCCGTTTAACTGATATGTACGTTTCACCAGAAGCGTTAGAAGATATCAGAAATTGGGGTCTAGATCAAGTTGATGATGTAACTCGTCGTGAAATCTACAACTCTGCTCCAGACGGTTCAGTTATAACAAGAGTATTTGGTGTTAATCTTCATGACCTAGATGAACTAGGCGAAGGTCAACAGTACCAAAACTTCGTTACATCTGACCTCGGTGGCTCACTTGCTACTGGTGGCGATGTTGAACTCGTAGTTGGTCTTGACCAATCAATGAGTGATAGCTTCGTTATGCCCGTTAAGCAACAGCTACAGGTCTTCGAAGATCCAGCACTACATCGTCAGCAACGCGCTGGCTACTACGGCTGGGCTGAACTCGGTTTTGGTGTTCTAGACAATCGTAGAGTCATCCTTGGCTCATTCTGATATATTTTAATATATCTGTCGCACTTAAGCCACTCTCAAGAGATTGGGGGTGGCTTTTTGTGTATAATACTTGTAGATAACGTTATTTTAGGATAAAAATAGGAGAATATTATGGCCGCACTATCGGATTATCTTGAGTCTGGTCTTTTAAGTCATATTTTTCGCAACGCTGCATTTCCAAGACCATCTTCAATAGCAATTGCTTTAACTAGCGGAGTACCATTAGATTCTGACACTGGTCAGACTATCCCAGAGTTACCGTCTGGCGTTTTAAATGGTAACATATGGACTTCAACAAACTATAAAAGAATACCGCTTGGACCTCCAGCCGCAAGTGGGGATAATACTTGGCAAAGTATTGGTATAAATGCTAATGGGTCATATAGTGTTTCTGGAAGACGCCATGATAATACGCCGGGATATTTTTATCCACTATACTTAACAGCATCTGCTGCCAATGATGCTAGTGCTATAGCTGCAAATGTTGTTAATGGTAATAGTACTGTATTTTATTTTTCAGATTTTCCAAATATTCCTTTCTTTGCTCCAAGCGGAGGAAATTTATTTCAATCTGGTGTTCCTACCAAATCTTCTTATCCAGACTATGAAGGTAATGGGTTTATTAGAAACAAAAATCAAATTGTGTTTAATACAGCTTTAACTGAATGGGGCTGGGTTTCTGGCATAGCAATTGTTGACCACGATACTGTTGGTTCTGGTAATTTATTAATGTATTCTAAACTAACTAATCCAAGATATGTATTTTTAGGAGATAATATTCGATTTGATATTAATTCATTAGAAATTAGCCTCAAATAATTGGAATAAAAAATGCAACTAAGCAAGTCCCAGCTTGTTAATAATATCAATGCTGAGATATCCGATCAATCCTATGGTCAAATTAGTCCATACGATATTAGGCACAACTTGCTTGATATCATTGATTCTATATCTAATTTAACGCTTGATAAAAATTTAGAATCATTGAATTTTGCTACATTTTCAGATGGAAATACTAGAGTTGGTATTTCTGCATTAGATAATGTTAAAATTGATAACTCAATTAGCAATCATAATACAGCTATTGGGTTTAACTCTCTAAGATCGAATTATCAGTCAGTCCAGAATACAGCCATAGGGTCGCATTCGCTATCTTGTAACGTTTATGGTGAGGGTAACGTAGCTGTAGGTTATAACGCTTTAGCTGGTAATACCGTAGGTCATTTGAATATAGGGATTGGCAATTATACTTTAAATAATAACAAGTCTGGCAATGGAAATATAGCTATTGGTCATGGTGCTGGATATTATGCAACCCAGAACACCAGCAATCATTTATTTATTGGTTATCATCCGGTTGACGATCAGCATATATGTGATAATCCTAATGGAAGTGGATGGATGCCATTAATATATGGTGATTTGTCTAATATTAAATTAGGCATTGGCACTAAGTCGCTAAATAACTATGGTGTTCTTCATGTTGGCGGTAATATATTACCATCCGGTTCCAATGTAAGTAGTTTAGGATATGATTCATATTTTTGGTCTAAGTTATATCTTTCTAGATCAATTGAATTTAGCAATTTATCTTCTATTTTTTCTAGTGGATCTTCCCTATTGTGTACCAGCAATCACATTTATCCTAGTCAAACTAATAAATATTCATTAGGATCTAATTCTTATGCTTGGGAATCTGGATTCTTTAAAGATTTAACAGTAACTGGCAGAGCCACAATAAATCAATTATTCTATAGTAATGTATATACTTATAGCAACAAAACTTTCTATCTTGGAGTGAACTCTGACAATCAACCGCTATATTCAGATTTGCAACTATCTGATGGCGGTTTGGTATTAAAATCTTCTACAAATAATAAAGAATATAAAATATCATTTCGTCCTCCAGTAGAAGGTATGCCGGGATTCGTTGATGATTACAATGCTGTATGGTTTAGCAATATTAACTTACAAGTTCCTAGCAATAGATATGTTAAAACCAATAGTTTAATTTCTTATGATCCTGACGCCTTTGATGATAACGACTCTTTTGGTTTATTCTTTAATAGTGGTATAACCTACATATCTCGTAAAAATGTTCTAGGTTCCAATCTAGGGCTTCCAAATGGTCATGTTGCCGGTATAAGTAACATTAATTTAATTTCTAATTCTGGTAGCATTCAAGACTATTCTATATCTTTAATGTCTTTGGAATCCGGTGTTTCAGTAAGTCAAAAATTCTTGACAGGCACAAAACAACGCATCAAAGACTCAGCTAACCAAAATAAAGATAAGCTTAGTGGCTTTGAAATCAAATATATTGATGATTCCAATTTAGGCATAACTGGACCATTAACAGATAGACTTGTTATGGGATCATATAATCATACCTCTAAATTTGTCAATGGTCTGATATTAATGAAGGATGATAATAATGGATCAGTTTTTGGAATAACTAACATACAGTCGGTTACCGAAAATGTTCTACCAAACACAATTTTCAATGTTAGATCATCAAACCATTGTATTGGTAGATTTACTGCCGAAAGTAATGGATATTATAAGTCCGCTATTCAATTACTTGCTTCAGAGAATTGTGAAGTTAGCGGTGTAGAATTTGCATATTTAAATAATAGTGGTATAGCTGATATAGTAATGTATCAAAATTCTAGTGGCATTAATTTTATCAGAATGAAGAATACTAATGAGATTGGTATACTTTCTAGCGGAGTTACAAATGCTACTATTACGATTGGTCATAGCGGCGCACTTAGTCTACCAACTATTAGCTTAAAAGACGATACTTTTGTTGCTAATACTACAGTAGTTGCTAATAGTGGGTATGGTAAACTCTATAATCTTAGAGATGTTCGTCAGTATGCCAATCAGTATAATTCTTTAATTTATCTTGATTCGTCTGGCAACAAGTTTGATGTTGTTGTTAACAAATTAGATAATATTGATGGAAGGGCTGTTTATACAGACACTAGTGGCAATACATTTGCTGGATATGCTTCTCCATCAAATAGAAAAATTACTAGTTCAATCCAAGAAAATACTACCCATGGCTACCAAGCATTATATGATATTAGATCTGGATCTGGTAATCTAGCTATAGGACACAATGCTTTATATAATTTGTCATCTGGCAATAATAATATCGCTATCGGTAGGTTCGCTGGTTCTGGCTTGCTATCTTCTGTAGATAACATTATAATTGGTAACCAAACATTCAATAAAACAAGTCCACTAAATCACACCAGCGGCAACATAATAATTGGCCATAATATTGGTGCTAGTCAAAGTGGATCTTATCAGTTCATACTTGGAAATAGATCCAATATCATCTTATTACAAGGTAAACTTGGACCAAATAATACTGACAAATTTTTGAGCTTACCAAGCAGTGGCAGATTATATGTTCACAATCACGATAATACTGAAGGGTTATGTTTAAAATCTAATCTTATAGAAATTATTGATAGTGGTGGAAGCAATTACCCAGAAAATGATTTAAGATTTAGATTTATTGGTAATAATTCAGCCGATCTTTTAGTTCTAAATCACGATTCTAATCCAAATAATTATAATTCATTGTGGGGCAGTCCATCTCTTAATATTGGTAGTCCTGCTGTATCATATGCAGATGAATATTGGTTCCCGTCTGGTGGAATTGCTTCTGACTCAAATATGACAGTATCCAAACCATATGCTCAACTTAATGGAAATCTGAGACTAAAAGGTAATATACAATTTTCAGATGGGACATATCTTGGTAGTACAAAGCCTATTCAAACCAACACAAGACTTGCTAATAGCGGCATAGCACTAGGTAACAGCGGGATAGCAATTGCACGTAGTGGAATAAATCTTACTAATTCCATGTTTATTGAAGGATATATGCCTACTGGTATGAATGCTCCTCCTAATTCTTCCACTAAGACAAGCGGTATATTGATTCCTAAAGATGTAAATTGGTCAGATTCTGGAGTAGTGTTTTTAACAAATAGAGACACAACATCTGTCATTCATGCTGGCGCATATGTTATTGCCGCTAAAGTAAATAATGAATATAAACCAATATGGATAAGTTCTAAAGATACGGATTGTGTTTGCTGTAATCACTGAAGGATATAGTTATGGGCAGGCCAAATGATCCGTGTTTTAAAAAACCCATACCTTATTTAGCATATTCTGTACCATCAACAGTTACCACGCTTTCTCCAGAAGATATTGATTTTTTTATATTACCAAGGCATAATGTACCATGTCCAGAAAAAACAAATGCATATGAGTTTGTTCCTAAATATAAAAGTTTAACTTTTTTTTCAAGTAAAGTATCTACTATAAAAATAATTGGCACTGTATGTGAACCGTATACAATAGATTTATCTGGTAGTCAAAAAGATTTTTTTATTTTAAGTGGAGATGAATTATATTTTGATTATACTAATGCTAGAGCTGGAAACTATAGTGTTTCTGTAGTAATTAGAAATTTATTAGGATCTATTGTTAATAGTGTTAATTTTGGATTGCTAGTCAACGAATTGCCATGCTCGACAACTACTTCTACAACCAGTACCAGTACTTCCACTAGCACCAGCACTAGTACCAGTACTTCCACTAGCACCAGCACTAGTACCAGTACTTCCACTAGCACCAGCACTAG
>JACCDW011313013.1_pt1 | contig 21169 bp, 14 predicted proteins | sample 7449781 | NCBI WGS metagenome assembly JACCDW01 (sample SAMN15323449, study PRJNA562643) | freshwater metagenome | isolation source: river surface water | place: USA:Blue River Watershed | collected 2017-08-18
AAGGTGTGGTCGATTTTGGCGAGTTGATGTTGCGCTCCTATGAGCTGTTGCGCGACAACGACCCGGTGCGCGAGCACTACCAACGGCGCTTTCGCCACCTGCTGATCGACGAGTTTCAGGACACCAACAAGCTGCAATACGCCTGGCTCAAGCTGCTGGTGGGCTTGCCGGGGGAGGGGAGTCAGGGCGCCATCATGGCCGTGGGCGACGACGACCAGAGCATTTACGCCTTTCGGGGCGCGCGCGTGGGCAATATGGCCGACTTTGTGCGCGAGTTTCAGGTGGCGCACCAGATCAAGCTGGAGCAGAACTACCGCAGCTTCAGCAACATCCTCGATTCGGCCAACCACCTGATCGGCCACAACAAGAGCCGCCTGGGCAAGACGCTGCGCACCGATCAGGGGGCGGGCGAGCCGGTGCGCGTGATCGAGCAGGCCAGCGACTTTGCCGAGGCCAACTGGGTGGTGGACGAGATCCGCCAGCTGGTCAAGCAGGATGGTTTTTCGCGCAAGGAAGTCGCGCTGCTCTACCGCAGCAACGCGCAAAGCCGGGTGCTGGAGACGGCGCTGTTCAACGCCGGTTTTCCGTACCGGGTGTACGGTGGCCTGCGCTTTTTCGAGCGGGCCGAGATCAAGCACGCACTGGCGTATTTGCGCCTGCTGGAGAACCCGCACGACGACACCAGCTTTTTGCGGGTGGTCAACTTTCCGCCGCGCGGCATTGGCGCCCGCAGCATCGAGCAGCTGCAGGACGCGGCGCGTGCCGTGGGCTGTTCGCTGCACGACGCCGTGAGTGCCACCACCGGCAAGGCCGGGGCCAATCTGGCCGCCTTTGTGGCCATGATCGACGTGCTGCGCGAGCAGACCGAGGGCCTGACGCTGCGCGAAATCATTGACTTGGTGCTCGACAAGACCGGGCTGGTGCAGCACTACCGCACCGAGAAGGAAGGCGCCGACCGGGTGGAAAACCTGGAAGAGCTGGTCAACGCCGCCGAGAGCTTTGTCACGCAAGAGGGCTTTGGCCGCCATGCGGTGGCCCTGCCCGAGCTTTCGCAAAGCCCGGCCAGCCAGGGCCTGGACGCCTCATTGCCCACCGCCGAAGAAACGCTGGACGACGGCGTGACCATGAGCCCGCTGGCCGCCTTCCTCACACATGCCGCGCTGGAAGCCGGTGACAACCAGGCCCAGGCCGGTGAAGACGCGATCCAGCTGATGACGGTGCACGCCAGCAAGGGCCTGGAGTTCGATGTGGTGTTCATCACCGGGCTCGAAGAGGGGCTGTTTCCGCACGAGAACGCGATGAACGACTACGAGGGCCTGGAAGAAGAGCGCCGCCTCATGTATGTGGCCATCACCCGCGCCCGCAAGCGCCTGTACCTGAGCCATTCGCAGACACGCATGCTGCATGGCCAGACCCGCTACAACCTCAAGAGCCGCTTTTTTGACGAGCTGCCCGAGCACTGCCTCAAATGGGTCACGCCCAAGCAGGCCGGCTTTGCCAGCGGCATGGGCACGCCGTGGACGCCCGCAGGGGCGCGCCACAGCCAGCAGGGCGCACAGGCGCGTCCGTCCTGGGGCAACAGCGGGCTGGGCAGCCCATCGATCAGCGCCGACACCTGGAAGAGCCCGCCTGTGCCCGCGCAAAAAAGTGCGCCCGAACACGGCATCAAGGCCGGCATTGCGGTGTTCCACGCCAAGTTTGGCGAGGGCAAGGTGCTGGCGGTGGAGGGGGCCGGTGCCGATGCGCGGGCGCAAGTCAATTTTCCGCGCCACGGCGTGAAGTGGCTGGCGCTGAGCGTAGCCAAACTGACCGTGGTGTGATCTTGAAAGGCCAGACCATGCGGATCACGGCACAGCAGCAATTGCGTTCCCTGTATGCCGCACCCACCGACCCGCCCGAGTCACAGGCGGACATGGTGCAGCGCTACCAGCAGGACCTGTAGCGCCGGATTCAGGCGAGTTGAGGCTCCGAGGCGCTGAAGCAATCCTTGACGGTGAACAGCATCGAGGTGAAGAACATCGCGGCCACCAGCAGGGCCAGCGGCATCATGATGGACAGCGTCATTTGCGGCTCACCCATGAGCGAGGCCACCACCATGGCTGCGACCGCTGCCGATCCGAAGACCGCCATCCAGGCGGCGACATAAACCGCAAACGCCCCTTTGTTGCGCCAGCAGCCCATCCAGCTGAAAAACAGGCTTTTGACAGGCGATATGCCTTGCCAGAACACCAGTGCCGGGGCGTGCCAGAACAGCATGGACAGCGGGGCATAAAGCAGCATCGTCACCCACAGCGCGGTCTGGAAGCTGTCGGACTGCACCAGCTCGGGGCTCAGAGGGGCACCGCCCAGATAGACGCGGGCAAATTGCCCACCGTCCACCAGAATCGACGAGGCCATCAGCAGCAAAAAGCCTGTGGCGTACAACGCGCCCAACTGCAGCATGGGCTTGCGGCGCGCGCCAGGGCGCAGGGCTTGCCACAAGGTGCTGGGCATCGGGAACTTGCCCTCGCTGGCGGTTTGCGTGGCGGCCATCAGGCCCACGGTGAAGGCGGGCATGAGCACCAGTGCGACGACCCCACCCAGCAAAGGCAGCACCGACACCAGTGAAACCAGGGCCATGAACAGGAAAAACAGGCCGGACATGGCCAGGGGCTGCTTCCAGAAGACGCGCATGCCTTGCTGGGCCCATTGCAAGCCTCGGCGGGCGGGAACAGTGTGCAGCAGCATGGTGGTCAAAGTGTGATGGGGGATGTCACCCGGCCACGCAACACGCGTTCAAAGTGCGTGGGGTCGTGTGGCTTGAGCATGGACGCGTCGCGTGGCAGATGGAAGTCCCACAGGCGAGACACCCAAAAGCGCAGCGCACCCGCCCGCAACATGGCCGGCAGCAGGTCGCGCTCGGCAGCCGTGAGCGGGCGCACGGCCTGGTAAGCGTCGATCATGGCTTGGGCCCGTGCCGCTTCGTGCAGGCCGTCGGCGTGGGTGATGCACCAGTCGTTCAGGCACACCGCCAGGTCAAACAGCCAAGTGTCCACGCCAGCAAAGTAAAAATCAAAGAAACCGGTCAGGCGTTCGCCGTCAAACATCACGTTGTCGCGGAACAGATCGGCATGCACAGGCCCACGCGGCAGGGCGGCGTAGGCGCTGCCTGCGGCCACGTGGTTCTGGTAGGCCAGCTCGGCGCGGATCAGGGCGGTTTGGGCATCCTGGAGGTAGGGCAACACCACCGGAATGGTCTCGTTCCACCAGGGCAAACCGCGCAAATTGGGTTGGCTGCGGTTGTAGTCCTGCCCTGCCAGGTGCATGCGCGCCAGCATGTCGCCCACGGCAGCGCAGTGCAAGGCCTCGGGTGCCAGCTGGCTTTTGCCCACCAGCTTGTTGACCACGGCGGCGGGCTTGCCGCACAAGGTGTGCAGCACATCGCCCGCGCGGTCGGCCGACGGGTCGGGCACCGGAATGCCTTTGCCCGCCAGGTGCTTCATCAGGTAGAGGTAAAACGGCAGTTGCTCGTGCGTCAGGCGCTCGAACAGCGTCAGCACGTACTCGCCCTGGTCGGTGGTGACGAAATAGTTGGTGTTCTCGATGCCACCTTCGATGCCACGCAATGCGCTGAGTTCGCCCAGGTTCAGACGGTAGAGCAGGTCCTGGGCCTGGGATTCGGAAACTTCGGTGAAAACCGCCATGGGAGCAATGAAACAAGAAGGCCGCAGGGCGGCGTTGGGGCCAAAACGCTGATTGTAGGTGGTGGCTTGGATGACCCGGACCATCTTCAATGCCAGGCATTGCTGTAAACAAAAAACATGATTTGAATTTATCTTGTTTAAAGAATAATTAAGTATTCTTTGTGTGATACTTGGCCGCTTCATTGCTGAGCGGTCATGCAACTCACCCCCCATCAGGCCAAATACATCGCCCACGATCTGACCCTGCAACACGCAGGCGCAGGCATGGATCGCCTGAGCCAGGCCCTGTTCAACGCCAGTGTGGACCTCAACCCCCACCAGATCGAAGCGGCGGTCTTTGCATTGCGCTCACCGCTGAGCATGGGTGTGTTGCTGGCCGACGAGGTGGGCCTGGGCAAAACCATCGAGGCAGGCATCGTGCTGTGCCAGTACTGGGCCGAGCGCAAGCGCCAACTGCTGGTCATTTGCCCGGCGGTGCTGCGCAAACAATGGGCGCTGGAGCTGGAAGAAAAGTTCAACCTGCCCGCTGTGGTGCTGGACGCCAAAACCTGGCGCGAAGCCCAGCGCCAGGGCCTGGCACCGCTGCAGCAAAAAGCGGTGGTGGTCATGTCGTACGCCTACGCGACCCGCATCAAAGAAGAAGTGCGCGCCATGGCCTGGGACCTGGTGGTCATTGACGAAGCCCACAAGCTGCGCAACGCCTACCGCGAGAGCAACAAAATCGGCCAGGCCATCCGCAGGGCCACGGGCGACAGCCGCAAGCTGCTGCTGACGGCCACGCCGCTGCAAAACTCCATCCTGGAGCTGTACGGCCTGTCCACCCTGATCGACGAGCGCATCTTTGGCGACTTGGGCGCTTTTCGCAGCCAGTTCACCGGCGTGGGCGGCGACATGGAGGGCCTGCGCAACCGCCTGGCCAGCTTTTGCAAGCGCACCCTGCGCAAGGATGTGACCGAGTACATCAGCTACACCAATCGCAAACCGCACACCCAAAAGTTCCGATCCACCGACGACGAACACCGCCTGTACGAAGCCGTCAGCGACTACCTCACCCGTGAAGACAGCTACGCCATTGCGCGCCGCCAGCGCCACCTGACCGAACTGGTGCTGCGCAAGCTGCTGGCCTCCAGCTCGCTGGCCATTGCGGGCACGCTGGGGGTGATGAAGCAGCGGCTCGAAGCCCTGCGCGACGAAAAAATCACCGCGCCAGAGGGGCAGGGCGACTGGATTGAAACCATCGTCGAAGAAGAGGAAATCGAAGAAGACCTGCTCGACGAAATTTTGAGTGAGGGCGAAGAAGACGAAACCGAGCCGATGGACCCCGCCAAGCTCGACCGCAAACGCCTGAACGACGAAATTGCCGAGCTCGACCGCCTGATCGGCTGGGCCGAGGGCATTGGCACCGACACCAAAACCCAGGCCCTGCTGCAAGCCCTGCAAGTCGGCTTCAAGGCCATGGCCGACACCGGCGCACGTCGCAAGGCGCTCATCTTCACCGAATCCAAACGCACGCAGGAATACCTCAAGCGCTACCTGGAGCAAAACGGCCACCGGGGCCAAGTGGTGCTCTTCAGCGGCACCAACAGCGGCCCCGAAGCCGCCAACATCTACGAGCGCTGGGTGGCTGCCAACCAGGGCACAGGCCGCATCACCGGCTCGCGCGATGTGGACATCCGCGCTGCCTTGATCGAGCACTTCCGCGATGAGGCCGACATCCTGATCGCCACCGAGGCCGCCGCCGAGGGCGTGAACATGCAGTTTTGCTCCCTGGTCATCAACTACGACCTGCCGTGGAACCCCCAGCGGGTGGAGCAACGCATTGGCCGCTGCCACCGCTATGGCCAAAAGCACGACGTGGTGGTCATCAACTTCTTCAACGAGCGCAACCACGCCGACCAGCGCGTGCTGGAGCTGCTGGCCGACAAGTTCAGCCTGTTCAACGGCGTGTTTGGGGCGTCTGACGAAGTGCTGGGCACCATCGAGTCGGGTGTGGACTTTGAAAAGCGCATCCTGGCCATTTACCAAAGCTGCCGCACGCCCGAGCAGATCGACGCCGCCTTTGCCGCCCTGCGCGCCGACATGGACGCCAGCATCCAGGCCCGCATGCAAGACACGCGCCGCCAGCTGATGGAAAACTTTGACGCCGAGGTGCATGACCGCCTGCGCCTTCAGCTGCAAGACACCCACACGCACCTGGACCGCTTCAGCCATCGGTTTTGGGACTTGTCGCGCCATGTCCTCAAAGACCTGGCCTGGTTCGACGCCCAGCAACTGAGCTTTGACCTCAAGCCCCCGCTGCCAGACGGCATTCCCGCCCAAGTGCCAGCGGGGCGCTACCACCTGATCTCGCGCCAGCAGCCGCAAGACCCCAATTCGCTCGCCTTCAACGACCCCAGCCTCGACAGCCACACCTACCGCCTCTCGCACCCGCTGGGCGAATGGGTGGTGCAAACCGCCATAGCCGCCGACACCCCGGTGCAGCGCCTGGTGTTTGACCCCGCCCAAAACGAAGCCCGCATCACCCTGGTGGAAAACCTGCGCGGCCAGTCGGGCGTGCTCAGCCTGCAAAAGCTCACCATCGACAGCTTTGAGCGGCAGGAATACCTGCTGTTTTCGGGCATGACCGACCCAGGCCAAAGCCTGGACCAGGAGAGCTGCGAAAAGCTCATGGCCACCCCGGCCACCGTGGTCACCTTGCAGGCAGATGCGGCCACCCTGCCACCCGACATGGCCAAGCGCTTGCAACAAGAAGCCCAGCGCCACGCCGATGCCACCGTGGCCACATCGCTGGAGACCAACAACCAGCACTTTGCCGAAGCCCGCGACAAGCTCGACCGTTGGGCCGACGACAGGGTGCAAGGCGCCGAACAAGCCCTGCGCAACACCCGCGAGCAAATCAAAGTGGCCCAACGCGAGGCCCGCCAAGCCACCACACTGGCCGAGCAGCAAGCCATTCAGGAACGCATTGCCAGGCTGGAACGCCAGCAACGCAAACAGCGGCAAGAGATTTTTCAGGTCGAGGACGAGATCCACGACCAGCGCGACCAGCTCATCACCCGGCTCACCCAGCGCATGACCCAAAAGGTGCAAACCGAGCACCTGTTCACCTTGCAGTGGGAGGTGCGGTGAGCAGCACCTTGCCCCAAACCGAATCCGAAACGGTGGAATTCAAAACCGGCCTGGCCGAGCTCAAGCAAGGCCTGATCTCGCTGGTGGCCATGCTCAACAAACACGGGCAGGGCGAGCTGTGGTTTGGCGTGGCGCCCAACGGCCAGGCGGCGGGCATGACCATCACCGACAAAACCCTGCGCGATGTCTCGCAACAACTGGCCACGCACATCGAGCCCCGGCTCTACCCCGAAATCAGCACCGCCCCCGTGGCGGGCAAAACCTGTTTGCGCGTGCAGGCCACGGGCCACCAAAAGCCGTATTTCGCCTATGGCCGTGCCTACCTCCGCGTGGCCGACGAAGACCGCCAAATGAGCGCCCGCGAGCTGGAGCAACTCATCTTGCAGCGCCACAGCGCCGCCCTGCGCTGGGACAACGGACCCAGCGCCACGCCCCTGGCCGAACTGAGCGAAAGCAAAATCCGCCGCTTTGTGGCGCGTGCTGGCCTGCCCTGGGCAGACACCCAAGACAACGCCCGCCAAGCGCTGGACAAGCTGGGCCTGCTCAAAGACGGCCAGCCCGTCAACGCAGCGCGCCTCTTCTTTGCCGACCAGCCCATCCAGCTGCGCTGCGCCGTGTTTGCCAACACCACCAGCGCCACCATCCTCGACCGCCACGACTTTGACGGCGACATCCTGGAGCTGATCGAAGAGGCCGAAAAATACATCCTCAAAAACATCCACATCGGCATGCGCCTGGATGGTCTGCGCCGTGTGGATGTGCCCGAAATCTCGCGCGAGGCCCTGCGCGAGGCCATCATCAACGCCTTTTGCCACCGCGACTGGCGCGAGCCCGACTACATCCAGATCGCCATCTACAAAAACCGGGTCGAAATCCGCAACCCCGGCGGCCTGTTTGAGGGCCTGACCATCGAACAAATGCGCCGGGGCAACGTCTCGCACCGCCGCAACCCCCTCATTGCCGAGCTGTTTCGGCGCATCCACATGGTCGAAGCCTGGGGGCGCGGCATGCCCCTGATTCTGGAAAACGCCCCCCAGGTGGCGTTCCGCGAAATCGCCAAGCTGTTCATCGCCAGCTTCGAGCGGCCCAGTGCTGCAGAGGGCACTGGCCCAGAGACTGGCCCAAAAACTGACCTAGAAAACACCAAAGAAACACCAAAGAAACACACCAGAAACACCAAAGAACTGGTGCTTCAAGCCCTGCAGGCGCAGCCCGACCTCACTGCCAAGGCCTTGGCTTTGGAGCTCAACCTGAGCGAAGCCAGTGTGCGCCATCACCTGCGTGCGCTGCAGGCTGCTCAACGCATTCACCACGTCGGCCCCACCAAAGGCGGCCGCTGGGAAGTGCTGGACACCTGAACACAAAAACGAACCAAGGGAAGGCATGAATAAAAACAATCACACCACCACCGACCTGGGCTACAGCCCCGACCTACTTGCCCAGCGCCGCGCCGAACTCTTGGCCCTGCTGAGCCAGACCGCGCCCGAGGTGCTGAGCGACCACCAGCAAATCAATGTGGACAAACTCAAGGCGCTGCTGGGCGAAGAACACCCAGCGGGCGACGAACACTACGAACTGAGCTGGGCGGGCAAATCAGCCGCCCGCCGCGAGATCCAGAAAACCAGCAGCCACACCCTGTTGCCCGACGCCAACAACCCGGCCCAGGCCCCGCACATGCTCATCGAAGGCGAAAACCTCGAAGTGCTGCGCGTGCTGCAAAAAAGCTACTACGGCAAGGTCAAGATGATCTACATCGACCCGCCCTACAACACCGGCAACGACAGCTTTGTGTACCCCGACGACTATTCCGAGACGCTGGAGGAATACCAGAAGCGCACCGGCGAGAAAAACGAAGCGGGCTATTTGAACAAGCAAAGCCTGTGGAAAAAGAACAGCAAGGAAAGCGGGCAGTACCACAGCGCCTGGCTGTCCATGATGTACCCGCGTTTGTATTTGGCGCGGAATCTGTTGCGTGATGACGGGGTGATTTTCATCAGCATTGATGACAACGAAGCGGCGAATTTGAAATTGCTTTGTGATGAAATATTTGGCGGAGAAAATTATGTTTCGGAATTTATATGGAAAAGTAAAAGTGGTGGTGCTAACGATAGTGGTTCAGTGGCAGTCGATCATGAGTATGTATTCTGTTATTCAAAAAACATAGACTCTCTCCCCTTAGGTCTTGATCCCAAGGGGGTTGCCTCAACATCCTACAGCCAGCAAGATGAAAAAGGCAAATATGCACTTGAGCGGTTAGACAAGCAAAATCTACAGTATTCAGTTTCATTGGATTATGAAATTGAAGGGCCTGATGGTGTTATTTATCGCCTGAATCACAAAAATCCAAAGCAGCCAAATGCTATTTGGCGTTGGTCAAAAGATCGAGTAAAAAATGAGTTCTCTAGTCTTGTCTTTAAAGATGGAAATGTTTATACAAAAAACTACGAAAAGAGTGGATTGAAACCTCGCTCGTTGCTTGTGGATGATCGATTCGGACGAACAAGAACAGGCAGTGCTGATTTTGGAAACATCGTCAGAGAAGGAGGTTTTGATAATCCTAAGCCAGTTAAATTGCTGAATTTTTTTCTGGGTATTGGCAGTGGTCTTGATTCAGTTGTACTTGATTTCTTTGCTGGAAGTGGCACCACTGCTCAGGCATTGATGGAGCTCAACATTGAAGATGGCGGAAACCGTCAGTGCATTTGTGTGCAAATGCCCGAGATGCTGAACAAGGATAGCGAAGCCTACAAAGCCGGTTACCGCACCATCGCCGACATCACCCGCGCCCGCATCGATAAGGTCATCGCCAAGCTCAAGGCCGAACACCCGGGAAAAACTGCCGACCTGGCCTGCGCCCACTTCACCCTGGCGCCCAGTAACTTCAAGGTCTGGCGCGGCGATGTGAACGATGCCCAGGCCCTGCGCGACCAGCTGGCCTTGTTCCAAAGCGCCGAAAAAACCGGGCAGGCCCCGCAAGCGGTGGACGCGCAAACCGCCATGCTGACCGAGTTGCTGCTCAAGCACGGCCTGGGCGCTTTGGGCGTGCACGCCATCAGCAAGCCCTTGCAGGTGGCGGGCGTGACGGTGCACCGCGTGCTGGCGCACGACGACAAGCCCATGTGGCTGTGCTTTGAGCCTTACACCGAGGCGCTGAAAAATGAAATCGTCCGCGCCCACCCGGCGCAGGTGGTGATGCTCAACTCCTGCTTTGTGGTCCAGGATGGACATGGGGCCGACGAGCAGCTGTCGAACCTGCAGCTGGAGCTGGCCGGGCTGGACATTGGCCTGACGGTGATTTGAGGGGGCCATCGCCATGAGTCAAACGATGAAACTCCAGTTTTCGCATCAGGACTACCAGAACAAGGCGGTGGACGCGGTCGTCAAAGTGTTCGATGGGCAGCCTCTGGCCAAGAGCGACTTTGCACTCACGGGCCAAAGCGGCAGCGTGACCTATGCGGCCGATGGCAGCATTGGCAACGGACTGAAGCTGTCTGACGAGCAGGTGCTGGCCAATGTGCAAGCGGTGCAAAAAACCAATGGTTTGGCGCTGTCTGCCGAGCTGGTGGCTTCGGTGTCGGATGCGCGCGGTGCGGGCAAAGAGGTGTTTTGCCCACTGAATTTCACCATTGAGATGGAGACGGGCACAGGCAAAACCTACACCTTCATCAAGACGATGTACGAGCTCAACAAGCTCTACGGCTTCAAGAAGTTTGTGGTGGTGGTGCCCAGCGTGGCCATTCGTGAAGGCACGATGAAAAACCTGGAGATCACGCGCAGCCACTTTGCCGCCGACTATGCCAACGTGCCGTGCGTACCGATCCTGTATGACAGCAGCAAGCTAACGGACCTACGGCACTTTGCTCAAAGTGACGCGCTTTCGGTACTTGTGATCAACATTGATAGCTTCACCAAGGACAGCAAGGACGACGAGAAGAAGTCGAACAAGATCAATCAACGGGGAGAAATGGCTTTTGCCCCTATTGAATACATCCGCGCTGTGAATCCAATCGTGATCGTGGACGAGCCGCAGAACTTTGAAACTGACATTCGTCGCAGAGCCCTGTTCAATTTGAATTCGCTGTGCACGTTGCGCTATTCGGCCACCCACAAGAACCCCTACAACCTGCTGTATTCGCTCAACCCGGTGCAGGCCTACGACCTGGGGCTGGTCAAGCAGATCGAGGTGGATGGTGTGCAGGCCGACGAGGACCACAACGAGGCCTTTGTGGAGCTGGTCAGCATCGACGCCAAGTCCAAGGGCATCACCGCCAAGGTGCGGATGGATGTGAACGACAGAACTGGCCCCAAGCGCAAGGAGCTGACGCTCAAGCTGGGGGAGGATTTGTTCAAAGAGTCGGCTGGCCGCGATGTGTACCAGGACGGCTACATCCTGAACGAGATTCGGGCCGATGAGGGCGAAATTGAGTTTTCGGGCGGGCGTGTCCTGCGGGTGAACCAGGCGCAAGGCGGCCTGGCCGACGACGTGATGAAGTTCCAGATCGAACGCACGGTGGCCGCGCACTTTGCCAAGCTGAAAAACGTGCAGCCCATCGGCGTGAAGGTGCTGAGCCTGTTCTTCATTGACAAGGTGGCCAACTACCGCGCTTTTGACGAGGACGGCAACCGTGTGGCGGGCAAGTTTGAGGTCTGGTTTGAAGAGGCATTCAACCAATACGCCAGCATGCCCAAATACCGGGGGCTGATTCCGCATGCCGCCAATGCGGTACACGACGGTTATTTTTCGGGCGACAAGAAGGGCAAGGGTGCCAAAGCCAAAACGGTGTGGGTGGATACCTCTGGCATGGTGGCCAAGGACGACAGCACTTACCAGCTGATCATGAAAGAAAAGGAGCGGCTGCTCAGCGCTGCCGAGCCGCTGCAGTTCATCTTCAGCCACTCGGCGCTGCGCGAAGGCTGGGACAACCCCAACGTGTTCCAGATCTGCACGCTCAATGAGACCAGGAGCGCCATGAAAAAGCGCCAGGAAATTGGCCGGGGCCTGCGTCTGTGCGTGAACAAAAACGGCGAACGCGTGCAGGACAAGCGGGTCAATGTGTTGACGGTGATCCCCAACGAAAGCTATGAAGCCTTTGCCAAGGCCCTGCAGCAAGAGATAGAAGAAGAAACCGGTGTGAGCTTTGAAAAGCGCGTCAAGAACGCCCGCGCCAAAGCCATCGTGTCACGCAAGAAAGACCTGTCTTTGCAGGATCAGGCTTTGTTCAAAGCCATCTGGGAAAAGATCAGCTACCAGACCCGCTACCGCGTGCGCCTGGACACGCCCAGGTTGATTGCCGAGTGCGTGAAAGCGTTGGGTGATCTGAGCCAATACCCGAAGGTGAAGCCGCCCAAGATCCGCGCTGACAAGGCCAAAATCATCATGCGGGCAGATGGGGTGGAAGGTGTTCACACGGCGACCAACGACACAGACGCTGTGATGTATGGCACCACGTTGCCCGATGTGTATGCCTACATCCAGAACCGGGTGCATTTGTCGCGGACTACTCTGTTCGCCATCCTGGATAGATCGGAACGCATGGGTGAGCTGCTGGTCAACGCGCAGGCGTTTTTGGACCTGGCCATCTCAGCCATTCGCACATGCTTGCAAACGCTGATGGTGGAGGGCATCGAGTACCACACCATCAATGGCCGTCGTTACGAAATGAGCTTGTTTGACGGCGAGATCGAGACCTACCTCAGCAGCGTGTACCCACCTGCGGATGATGAACTGACCACGCCCATCGACAAAACCCTGTTGCAAGCGCAACCCTTGGGCGATGACAAGCAACCCGCAGGGGCGGCATTTGCGTGTGTGTTGAGCGACAGCAACACCGAAAGCCAGTTTGCCCACGACTGCACGGTCGATGATCGGGTCAAATTCTTCTTCAAGCTGCCGGGCAAGTTCAAAATTCCGACCCCGTTGGGCACCTACAACCCCGATTGGGCCGTGGTGCTGGAGAACGACAGCCGGGTGTATTTTGTGGCCGAGACCAAGTCCACGACAGTGAAAGCCAACCGCCGCCCTGCAGAAAACCTGCAGATTGCTTGCGGGCGCAAGCATTTTGAGCTGGCGCAGGGCGTGGCGTTCAAGGATGTGACGACCTTGGAAGAGTTGATGGCGTGAGTGTTGTCTGCAACAGCCTTTGCATCTTGAACGATCAGGAGGTCAACTTGAAGGTTTCAACGCCTGCAGCGGTACGCACTTCGGGCTGACGCTGATTTCAACCTGGCGGTGTCGTTTTCTGAGCTGCAGAGTCGTCATCCCTCACAATGGCGGCCATGAGCGACATTCCCGAGAACAAACCCATGCTGCTGCTGGTGGACGGCTCCAGCTACCTGTACCGTGCCTTCCATGCCATGCCCGACCTGCGGGCCCTGCCGGGTGACCCCACGAGCCCGGCCACAGGGGCGATCCGCGGCATGATCAACATGATGGAAAAGCTGCGCAAGGACTTTCCGGCGCCGCTGGCCGCCTGTGTGTTCGATGCCAAGGGCCCGACCTTTCGCGACGAGATGTACCCCGAGTACAAAGCGCACCGCAGCCCCATGCCCGACGACTTGCGTGCCCAGATCGAGCCGATCCACGAACTGGTGCGGCTGATGGGCTGGACGGTGCTGGACGTGCCCGGCGTGGAGGCCGACGATGTGATCGCCACGCTGGCACACACTGCCGCGCAGCAGGGCGTGCAGGTGGTGGTTTCCAGCGGTGACAAGGACCTGAGCCAATTGGTCAATGAGCACGTCACCATCGTCGACACCATGAATGGCAAGGTGCGCGATGTGGCAGGCGTGACCACCGAGTTTGGCGTGCCGCCTTCGTTGATGATCGACTACCAGACCCTGGTGGGCGACCCGGTGGACAACGTGCCGGGTGTGCACAAGGTCGGCCCCAAGACCGCCGCCAAGTGGCTGCTGGAATACGGCTCTCTGGACGCGCTGGTGGCGCGTGCGGGCGAAGTCAAAGGCGCGGCAGGCGAGAACCTGCGCAACGCGCTGGACTGGCTGCCCAAGGGCCGCGCCTTGGTGACCATGAAGACCGATTGCGACCTGGCCGCCTGGCTGCCGGGCTTGCCTGCGCTGGAGGCGCTGCACCTGCATGCGCCCAACGAGGACAAGCTGCGCAGCTTTTACGAGACTTATGGCTTTCGCACGCTGGCGGCCAGGGCAGGGGGATCGGTGCCGCCCGCACCCCGCGCTGCGGCCGTCATGGGTGATCTGTTTGGCGAGGGCCCTTCGGACGCACCCGCACCCACCAGCCGCGTACAAGGCCCGGTCAGCTACACCACCATCACCGACTGGAGCGTGTTTGACCCCTGGTTGGCCCGCATCGAGACCGCTGCGCTGACTGCGCTCGACACCGAAACCACTTCTCTGGACGAAATGCGCGCCGAGATCGTGGGCATTTCGCTGTCGGTGCAGCCGGGCGAGGCGGCCTACATTCCGCTGGCGCACAACGGCCCGGACGCACCGGTGCAGCTGCCCTTGGCCGAGGTGCTGGCACGCCTGAAACCCTGGCTGGAAAACCCGGCGCGGCACAAGCTGGGCCAGCACGTCAAATACGACCGCCATGTGTTTGCCAATCACGGCATCGAGGTGCAGGGCTATGTGCACGACACCATGCTGCAAAGCTATGTGCTCGAAGTGCACAAGCCCCATGGTCTGGCCAGCCTGGCCGAGCGGCATCTGGGCCGCAAGGGCATCGGCTACGAAGACCTGTGCGGCAAGGGCGCGCACCAGATCCCGTTTGCGCAGGTGGACGTGGCGCGTGCCGCCGAATATTCGTGCGAAGACTCGGACCAGTGCCTGGATGTGCACCTGACGCTGTGGCCCCAGATCGAATCGCATCCGGGCCTCAAAGCCATTTACGAGCTGGAAATCGCCACCAGCGAGGCGCTCTACCGCATCGAGCGCAACGGGGTGCTGATCGACGCGCCCACCCTGGCCGCGCAAAGCCAGCAACTGGGCGAGCGCATCGTGCAGCTGGAGCAGGAAGCGTATGAAATCGCTGGCCAGCCCTTCAACCTGGCCAGCCCCAAGCAGCTGGGCGAAATCTTCTTTGACAAGCTGGGCCTGCCGGTCATCAAAAAGACCGCCACCGGCGCACGCAGCACCGACGAGGAAGTGCTGGAAAAACTGGCCGAAGACTACCCGCTGCCCGCCCGCATTCTGGAGCACCGCAGCCTGTCCAAACTCAAGGGCACCTACACCGACAAGCTGGCGCAAATGGCCCTGCCGCGCACCGGGCGCGTGCACACCCACTACGCGCAGGCGGTGGCCGTGACGGGGCGCCTGTCGAGCAACGACCCCAATCTGCAGAACATCCCGATCCGCACGGCCGAGGGCCGCAAGGTGCGCGAGGCCTTTGTGGCGCCAGCCGGCAGCCTGATCGCCAGCGCCGATTACAGCCAGATCGAGCTGCGCATCATGGCGCACCTGAGTGGCGACGAGGCGTTGTTGCGCGCCTTCCATGAAGGCATGGACGTGCACAAGGCCACGGCAGCCGAGGTGTTTGGCCTCACGCCTGACCAGGTGTCGAGCGAGCAGCGCCGCTACGCCAAGACCATCAACTTCGGTCTGATCTACGGCATGAGCGCCTTTGGCCTGGCCAAGGCCCTGGGCATCGACAACACCGCGGCCAAGAACTACATCACCCGCTATTTCGAGCGCTTTGCAGGCGTCAAGCGCTACATGGACGACACACGCGAGCAGGCCAAGGCACAGGGTTATGTGGAAACCGTGTTTGGCCGTCGCCTGATGCTGCCCGAGATCAACAGCCCCAATGGCCCGCGCCGTGCGGGCGCGGAACGCGCGGCCATCAACGCGCCCATGCAGGGCACGGCGGCCGACCTGATCAAGAAAGCCATGGTGGCGGTGCAGCAAACCATCGATGCACAGGGCCGTGCCACCAAGGTCATCATGCAGGTGCATGACGAACTGGTGTTTGAGGTGCCCGAAGCGGAGGTCGACTGGGTGCGCTCTGAAGTGCCCCGCATCATGGCCGAGGTGGCGCAGCTCAAGGTCCCGCTGCTGGCCGAAGTGGGTGTGGGGCCCAACTGGGAGCAGGCGCACTGATCCCCTGCAGGGCATGGGGGAATCCAAGTTTCCAAATGCCTTATCCTTGTGTTTTTCAAATTCCGGAAATCGCCCATGTCCAGCTTTGCCGACCAGCTTAAATCTGAAATTGCCCGCATCGCCCGCAAGGAAGTGCGCGCTGAAACCCGGGTGCTGAAAAAGGCCAACGCGCAGTACCGTGCGGACATTGCCGCGCTCAAGCGCCGTTTGGCCGATGCCGAGCGCGCCTTGGCGCGTGTGGCCAAAGGTGCGGGCAAGGCCCGCGTTAAAACGGCTGAAGCGCAAGACGACGCATCGCCTGCGCAAGGCCTGCGTTTTCGGGTGGCCGGTTTTGCCAATTTGCGCAAAAAACTGGGCTTGTCAGCGGCTGAAATGGGCAAGCTGATGGGCGTGTCGGCCCAGTCGGTGTACCACTGGGAAACCGGCAAAAGCCGCCCCCGCGCTGCGCAACTGGCCGCGATTGCGGCCGTGCGCAAGCTGGGCAAGCGCGAAGTGGCCGCCCGTCTGGCCGCCTGATTCTGGACGGAGACCCGCATGACTTCGATCACACAACAGCAACGGCAGGACACCGAAGCCCTGCTGCAAGGCGGCCCGATGCCCAGCCGCCGCTCGGCGCTCAAAGCGGCGCTGGGGGTGGGCTATGTGGCAGCGGCCGGCCCGGTCATGGCGCAAACCGCCATCAAGACTTCGGCGCAGGGCCTGGTCAGTGGCGAGGTGAGCATTGAGGTCAACGGCTTCAAGGTGCCCGCTTACCGCAGTGCGCCAGAAGGCCAAACCGGTCTGCCTGTGGTGCTGGTGGTGTCCGAAATTTTTGGCGTGCACGAGTACATCGCTGACGTCACCCGCCGCCTGGCCAAGCAGGGTTACCTGGCGATTGCGCCAGAATTGTTTGTGCGCCAGGGCGATCCTGGCAGCTATGGCGGTGCGGCCCAGATCAATGCCGAACTGATTCCGCGGGTGCCCGACGCGCAAGTGTTGGGTGACCTGGATGCCTGCGTGGCCTGGGCGGGCGCCCACGGTGGCAACCTGAACAAACTGGCCATCACCGGCTTTTGCTGGGGTGGGCGCATCACCTGGCTTTATGCCCAGCACCAACCTCGGCTGAAGGCCGCCGTGGCTTGGTACGGTCGCTTGCAAGGCGCCATCACACCCAACAACCCCGGCCACCCGCTGGACCAGGTGGCCAAACTCCAGGCCCCTGTGCTGGGCTTGTACGGCGGTGCCGACACCGGCATTCCCCAGAGCAGTGTGGACGCCATGAAAGCCGCGCTGGCGCAGGGCAATGCCGCAGCCAAGGCCAGTGAGTTCGTGGTCTACCCCGACACGCCTCACGCCTTCCACGCGGACTACCGCCCCAGCTACCGCCAGGGACCGGCCGAAGACGGTTGGCAGCGGCTGCAGGCCTGGTTCAAACGCCATGGTGTCTGAGCGTGGCATGATCGTGCCTGTATCCACACCGCCCTTCGGGGCGGTTTGTCTTGATGTGATTCGATGATTTTTCTGAGCATATTGATGGCCACTTTGATGGCTGGTATCGGCAGCGTGTGGCTGGCCGCCTGGCTGAGCTTTGGCATCATCAGCCGCTACACCCAGCACATGCTGAGTCTGGCCGCTGGTGCCTTGCTGGCCACGGCGTTTTTGCATCTCTTGCCTGAAGCGTTTGAAGGTGGCACCGAGCCGCATGTGCTGTTTGCAGTGCTTTTGATGGGTTTGGTGTTCTTTTTTCTCCTCGACAAGGCTGAGCTCTGGCACCACGGGCATGAACACCACCATGGACACAGTCACGATGTGCAGCTTGCGCACGACATTCATGCCCAGCACTCTGTGCATGGCCAGTCACATGCGCATGGGCATGGGCATGCCCACAACCATGGCCAATCGGGGGGGGGCTGGGCGGTTCTGGCTGGCGACAGCGTGCATTGCTTTGGCGACGGCATCCTGATCGCCTCGGCCTTTATGGCCGATTTACAGCTGGGCGTGCTGGCTGCATTGGCTGTGCTGGCCCACGAGGTACCTCATCACATGGGCGATCTGGTCGTGCTTCGCAGCAGTACCGGCACACGGCAAGCGGCCGTCGTCAAGGTGTCATTGGCCGGGGCCGTGACAGCCCTGGGTGGTGCAGTGGGCTATGTGCTGGTGGACGCGTTGCATGACTTTTTGCCCTACTTTCTGGTCGTGGCCAGCAGCAGCTTTGTGTATGTCGCGCTGGCAGATCTGATCCCCCAGCTGCAGCGCCGCTTGTCCTTGCGTGAAACCGCAGCGCAGGTCTTGTGGCTGGTCGCGGGCATGGGCATGGTGATGGCGGTGAGCCTGCTGGCCCAAAGCGGGCACAGCCACTGACGAGCCAATCTCAGCCCTTTTCGCAGGGCAAGCCGGGGGTGCGGCACCACTCGCTCCAGCTGCCCGCATACAGGGCGGTGGGGGCAAAACCAGCCAGTTCCATCGCCAGCAAATTGGGGGTTGCGGTCACGCCGCTGCCGCACTGGTGGACCACGGTGGTGGCATCGCGTGGGCCCAAAAGGGCTTGCCATTCGCTGCGCAGTTGTCCGGCACTTTTGTACAAGCCTTCGGGCGTGAAGTTGTCGCTGAAAGGGCGGTTGAGTGCACCAGGAATGTGCCCGGCCACCGGGTCCAGCGGTTCCACATCGCCCCGGTAGCGGGCTGTGGCGCGGGCGTCAACCACGGTTTGTTCGGGGCGACCGAGGCGTTGATGGACTGTCTCGGTCGATACGAGCTGGCGCAGGGGCTCACGCAGTGCAAAGGTGCGTGTGGTACACGCAGAGGCCGGACCGCTCTGCGTCGCGCCGCCAGCCGCTTGCCAGGCTTTGAGGCCGCCGTCGAGCACGGCCACGGCGTCGTGGCCCAGCCACTTGAGCATCCACCACAGGCGCACGCAAAAGCTGCTGCCGTTGCGGTCGTAGACCACCACCTGGCTGGCGTTGTCCACGCCCATGCGGCCCAGCCAGGCGGCCACGGCTTCGCGCTGGGGCAGGGGGTGGCGCCCGCCGTTGACGGCCAGCGCTGCGTCGTGCGTGCTCAGATCGCGGTCCAGGTGGGCCTGCTGCGAACCCGCAATGTGGATTTGCGCAAACAGCGCGTCTGCTGCTGCGGGCTGCGCCAGATCAAAGCTGCAGTCAAAGATGACCGCCGGGTTCTTGCTGGCCTGCAAGGCCTGAAGTTCGGCAACGGAAATCAGACGGGTGTGCATGGCAGTCTCCAGACGGTGGTTCAGTGTTCTTCGGCAGGGGGTTTGGCGAGGGTGCGGTTGCGCAGCGCGGTGGCGCCAATGCCGCAGGCGATGACCAGTGCCATGCCGATCCAGCCGACCAGCGGGATCTGGTCGCCAAACAGGAACAGGCCATACAAGGCCGAAAAAATAATGCCCGAATACTGCAGATTGGCCACCACGAGTGTGGCGCCTTTGCTGTAAGCCAGGGTCATGCACAGTTGGCCACTGGCGGCCAGAACGCCAATGGGCAGCAGCCACAGCACTTGCGGCCATGTCCAGGGCGAAAAGCCGGTGAACAGCAGGCTACAGACCAGGCCGGTGACGGTGGTGCCCACCGAGAAATAAAACACCGTGCGCGACTCGGGCTCGCCCAGGCGTCCCAGTGCCGCGACTTGCATGTAGGCCATGGCCGCGCCAATGCCTGACAGCAAGCCGATCACCCCGGCAAAGAGCTGGTTTTGCTCGATGGTGGGACGCAGGATCATGATGACGCCGGCAAAGCCGCCAATCACCGTCAGCACCACCGGGCCTTGTTTGCCCGCATCCTGCAAGCGGCCCATGACCAGGGTGCCGCCGACCAGAAATGCCGCCACCCAGACACCGCTCATGTAGTTGAGCGTCATCGCGGTGGCCAGCGGCAGGTGGGCAATGGCATAGAACCAGGCCGAGAGCGAGGCCACACCGATGACCGACCGGTACACATGCATCATGGGAATGGCTGTGGCCAGGCGCACGCCCTGGATGCGGCACAGCCCTGCCATGAAAAAGATGCCGATCAGGCCTCGGTAGAAAACCAGCTCGAAGGTGCCGAAGTGGGTCGAGGCGTATTTGATGCAGACGCTCATCGTCGCAAAAAACAGCGACGCGAGGATCATCCAGGAAGCTTGCATGGGCGATCAGAAAGCCATCTGTCCCCGGTACCACTCATGAAAGTGCTGCATGCCGTCTTCCATGGGGCTTTGGTAAGGGCCAACTTCGTTGTCACCGCGTGCCATCAGCGCCTTGCGGCCCGCATCCATGCGTTCAGCGATCTCGTCGTCTTCGATGCAGGTCTCCATGTAGGCGGCCTGCTGGGCTTCGACGAATTCGCGTTCGAAGGCGACGATTTCCTCGGGGTAGTAGAACTCCACCATGTTCAGCGTCTTGTCCGGGCTGATCGGGTGCAGTGTGGAGACGGTGAGCACATGCGGGTACCACTCGACCATGATGTGCGGGTAATACGTCAGCCAGATCGCGCCTTGGGTGGGCAGCTCACCACCGCGGTACTTGAGCAGCACCTCGTGCCATTTTTTGTAGGTGTCCGAGCCGGGCTTGCCAAATGTGCCCGCCACGCCCACGGTTTGCACCGAGTAATGCTTCTTGAATTCCCAGTGCAGGTCGTCGCAGGTCACGAAGTTGCCCAGGCCAGGGTGGAAGGGGCCGACGTGGTAGTCCTCCAGATAGACCTCGATGAAGGTCTTCCAGTTGTAGTTGCACTCGTGCAGTTCCACCCGGTCGAGCGCATAGCCCTCGAAATTGAGTTGCGCGCGCGGGCCCATGCCGGCCAGGTCGGCTGCGATGTCGCGGCCGTTGTCTTCAAACAGCAGGCCATTCCACTCCTGCAGCTTGTAGTTGTTCAGGTTCAGGCAGGGGTCGTGTGCGAAATGCGGCGCACCCAGCAATTGGCCCTTGGGTGAATAGGTCCAGTGGTGCAGGGGGCAGATGATGTTGCCCGCGCCGTGGCCTTTGGCCTGGTGTTGCAGGTTGCCACGGCCTTGCAGCATCACAGCCTGGCGGTGGCGGCAGACGTTGGAGATCAGCTCGACCTGGCCCTGGGCGTTGTGCACAAGTGCGCGACCGCCCTTTTCTTGTGGCAGGGCGCAGTAGTCGCCTGCGTTGGGCACGGCGAGCCGATGACCCACGTAACGTGGGCCCTGGTCGAAGAGGGTTTTGAGTTCACGCTGGAACAGCGCCTCGTCGAAGTAACTGGAAACTGGTAGTTGGCTTGCGGCCTGCTGCAGTTGAAGACTTAAATCAGACATGGGTGACCTGACCTAGAGACTCCCCCTATGAAGGGGCA
>JACCDW010846945.1_pt1 | contig 21159 bp, 45 predicted proteins | sample 7449781 | NCBI WGS metagenome assembly JACCDW01 (sample SAMN15323449, study PRJNA562643) | freshwater metagenome | isolation source: river surface water | place: USA:Blue River Watershed | collected 2017-08-18
AACGATGGTTGGGGGAGGATTTTCGAATGAGTATTAAATTTACAGATGCTGCTAAGTATTACAACGAAAGTGCAGCTCATGTAGATGCATTTGAGTATCTACAAAAAAATACTTCAGACGAAGTTGTGGAAGAATTTGCCAAACGGTTTAGAGCTAAACCTGCAGCACCTGCTGTAGACGACGTTCCTGCCCCTGGAGTGGCTTTAATTAAAGAATTCGAGGGTTGTAGGCTTTCTGCTTACCCAGACCCTCTGACGGGCGCTGAGCCCATTACATGCGGTTGGGGCAACACTCGTAAAAAAGATGGAAGTAAATTTAAGCTTGGTGATAAGCTAACTCAAGCTGAAGCTGATGAGCTTTTACTTGATGAGATTAAAAAACATTTTCTTCCTGGTTTGAAAAAAGTTCCATTCTGGGCAGAAATGTCTGCAAATCAAAGAGGTGCTCTTCTTTCGTTTGCATATAATCTTGGAGTTGGTTTTGTTGGTGACTATGATAACTTTACTTCAATTAACAAAGCATTATCATCTAAAGAAAACTGGAAAGATGTTCCTGCAGCATTATACAAATATAGAAATCCTGGTACTCCAGTTGAAGCTGGTTTAGCTCGTCGTAGAACTGCCGAAGGAGATGTTTGGAAAAAAGGTTAATCTTTAATTATGTCATATCAAATACTAGATAATTTTTTAGAACAAAGTGATTTTGAGAACATAAGGAAATCTATTATTAATAATAGATTTCCTTTTTATATTCAAGATACAGTTGCATATAATAAAACTCAACAAAATTTTAATGCAGAATTTGAAAATCAATATTGGAATTGGTATGCTATTCATACAATTTATGATGACGACGAACCAAAAAGCGAATTATATTCAATTATAAAAGATACTATAGTTAAAAAAATAAAAACTATTACTCAGGTTAATTCATTATTAAGAATAAAGGTTAATTTATATCCTCATACTGATATTATAAAGCAACATGATATGCACAAAGATTATGATGGTTCTCATAAAGCTGCTGTCTTTTCTTTAAATACTTGTGATGGCTATACTAAATTTATTGATGGTGATATTATAAACAGTATAGAAAATAGAATTGTTTTATTTGATGGCTCCGAATATCATTGTTCTTCTACTACGACTAATGCTAAGGCAAGATATAATATAAATTTTAATTGGCTTTAGACGTAAGGGTTGACAACTAACTAAATATCTGATATTATGTCAAGACCCGATACCAAAAGTGTCGGGTTTCGCATTATGAGAAAGTGATGTGAAATTAGAGCCGTGGGGTCTGCCCTCTGAGAAGAGGGAAGTGCGCTTTCCCTATACGGATGTAGAGTTCAATCGGAGTTAATGTTAAATTACTTTACAACTGTAGCCCTGCCTCTTGTGGCAACGGTTACAACCAATATGGCAACGATGCCGTTATTCCCTCCTTTGACGACGCCACCAGCGCCGTTTTCTGTTATTAAGGAGTTTGAAACGACAGCGACCAAAGAGGTTGCTCCCGAAAAACCTAAAGAGCCGAGGTTAATTTGTAAAGGGTGTAATGAAAATGAGAATGCTACCCTGGCATATTTCCAGGACCGTGGTATTAAAGACAGAAACGCCCTTGCTACCATCATGGGTAATATTCGTCAGGAATCAACTTTTGTTCCTAACATTTGTGAAGGTGGTAGTAGAACCAGTTATCATAATTGCTGGCGTGGTTATGGACTGATTCAATGGACATCTGCCAACAGATATTATGGATTGGGTGATTTTGCTAAGAAGTATGGTGGTTCGCCATCATCACTAGATACGCAACTTCGTTATCTTACAAACGAAGTTCAGTGGCAACGTATCGAAGACCGAATGAAAGTTCCTGGTAAGTCTATCGACCGTTACATGAACTATGCGTATAGTTGGATTGGTTGGGGGCATCATGGTGCCCGTACATCTTATGCCTATGATTATGCATCCCGACTGATTACGGTAGAAGTTTAACAATTAAATAGGTTTGGGGGCTTGACACGCAGCCCCCTTCCGCGTATAATATTAGAGAAGGGCACGGGTAGCAGGGGTCCAAACTCTGCGTAATTCCAACTCTTCACCTGCCTCAGTAACTCAGTGGAATAGAGTAACGCTCTTCTAAAGCGTGAGTCGCTGGTTCGAATCCAGCCTGAGGCGTTGGAGATTTATTCTCCATATATAAATTGATAGAGCGTAAGTCCCTGTTATATCCTTATGAGGTATATTACACTTACGCCATCAAATGTAGGAAGTGCAACACCTCTCGCTGGTTTAGACTGGATGATGTGTAAGGTGATTCTGTCCGCACATAGAAATCCCTCCTACCACCATTCCCTTATAGCTCAATTGGCAGAGCACGGAGCTGTTAACTCTGGGGTTCCTGGTTCGAGTCCAGGTGGGGGAGTTGGTAGTCGTTAGGCAGATAGCCTAGAAAGACGCCAACCTTGTCGAGATACTTATTGCCACCGTGGGGAAGCAATAAGAAAGGCGGCATTGCATCACCTTCTATCATTTTTATGATAGTCGTATGGGAGAGTCCTCTAATACTCTCCCTCTCGGGCGATTAACTCAGCGGTAGAGTGCCTCCTTTACACGGAGATGGTCATTGGTTCGAATCCGATATCGCCCATCTAAATAGATTACAAACATGATAAGACAATGGTTAAAATTAGATGTAAGGTTTGTGGTAAGGAGTTAATATCCACAAAGATAAATGAAACTGTATCCTGCAAATGTCCAAACATGGCGACCATATATAATATGTCGTCGTTAAGAATTACGGCACAAGATTTAGGACAAGTTGAAGTTATTGAGGGTTTGGAAACATCCCTATTGACAAAGAAAAAGCAAGATGCTAAAATTACTTCAACTGAAGATATTGAATGGTTTGAAAAAAGAAAAACCAGGAAAGTATCTAGAAGTTTATTAAATTCAATTGAAATTCGTTGATTATGATTTTGAGTATTGATGAGGTTAGATTAGCTGCAATTGCACTAAACAGCCATATACATAATGTATCTCAGTGTGGTTTTGAATTTGATGATTGTCCATCTACAACAGAATATCAAAAATTAAAAATTAAATTAGAAGAGTATATGGAAGGGTGGTCGAGTGGTTGATGGCTCTGGTCTTGAAAACCAGCGAAGTGAAAGCTTCCGTGGGTTCGAATCCCACCCCTTCCGCTCATAAATATAATAAAAAAATGTTTATGGAAAACATTCATGCTCGTATAAAACACGATGAAAAAATCTTAGATGACCCTATGATTTCTTCCCAATCTCGTCGTCATGTAGAAGAAGAATTAGAATCTTTAAGGAAATATCAGGCAAATCATCCTGATGATGACCACGACCCAACATCATTAGAATTATTTTGTGATTCAAATCCCCACGCACTAGAATGTAGAATTTACGAAGATTAATTTATGGCTAACAAATTTTGGGTTGATGTAACTTATATTCCCAAAGACGGGGAAGTACAAACAGAATCTACTTATACTGATGTACCAGATAATGCACCAGTTTCATTATTTGACAATACATCAGTAGATGTTACTTCCGAAGAAATTATTGAAGAATAATTTCTATTTTATCGGGGTGTAGCGCAGTTTGGTAGCGCAACTGCTTTGGGAGCAGTGGGTCGGGGGTTCGAATCCCTCCACTCCGATTGTGGGGAATTAGCTCAGTTGGTAGAGCATCGCCTTTGCAAGGCGGGTGTCAGGAGTTCGAGTCTCCTATTCTCCATTGTCTATTTTTTATTTTCATGGAAACGGAATCTGAAAAGCAAGAGCAAGAAATTGAACTTGACGAAGAAACGTATCAAATTGCTGTTGCCATGGCACAATCAAAAGGTATTACCGTTGAAGAACTTTTAGTTGAAGTTCTTATGGACGCATGTAATAGAATTTTGGATTCTGATGTATGATATACCATAATTATATTTTAATTTTAATAGCATTTTGTTTCTATATTATATTTCAAGATGGAAATGTTTATGACTATATTATATTAAGATGTCAATTATTTGTCATACAATTAAGAACTAAATTAATATATTGGAGATTAACAATTAGAATGAAGTATGATAATTACATCATACAAAAAAAATTAAATTCTATAAAAAGGAAAAGGAAAACAAAGTAACATGTACGAAAAACAAACCGATTTTGAATATCATCTATTTGACTTTGGTAAGAAGGTAGAGTATATTATTGCTGCTGAAATGGCAGGTAAAGAAAATGCTGATGAAGCATACAAAAAAATTAAAGCATTATTTGAAGACCTTAAAAAGTTTCGTAAGCAAGAAAAGAAACAAGACCACCCACTAGATTATGATAACATTCCTGATAGGTATTGATTATGATTACGCAAGGACTGGTTGAAATTGAAAATGAAGACCCTGGGTTCGAGATTATTCATCTCTCATTCAGAAAGAAAAAGTCTAACAACATGTATGGTGGTCCTGTAGATTACTACATCGGCAACATCGTATTCCGTTTGACTAACGAAGATGCGAAAGGTCGCATGGAATATATTATGAGAGAGAATGAGAGAGTTCGTGTAGCACCAGACGAGGAGTTACACAACAAGTATTACGATGGTCTTCACTTCAAGTTTGACAGAGAAAAAGAAGAAGTAAATGAAGACGGTGAAAAGTTTTATAAACTTGATATCATCAACAAAGAAGGTATCAAAGATGAAGATGTATTCATCTACGGTTATCGTCGCAACATGGACCCGCTGCATGACTTCATTCAATACAATGAGAAGTTTGATTGTTATCGAATGCACGAATACTTCCAAGACACCCCAGTAGTTCGTGGTATAATTCAATATCTCCAAGACATGAAAGATGGTAAACCCAATCCAAGTCGCACAGTCTATCATGAGCAGTTTTTAAATACTCTTACAAACTTGTGCTGGTGGTGGGATTAATGCTATAATATACTTCATGGGAGTATAGCTTAATGGTTAGAGCGCCCTGCTTATAACGGGGTAGTCTGGGTTCAACTCCCAGTACTCCTATAATATATACTTAAGAATTAATAAAAATTATGGAATTAGAACAAGACATAGAATTAAATCAATTCATTGAAGATGATGATTTGATGGAAGAATTTTTAAATGATTCTGAAATGAGAGATTTGGTTGAAGATTTTAAAGAGTTTGAAAATCTTCATGGAGTTGAAACTCATATGGTAATTGAACAACTTCAAGATAATACTTGGTATGTAGAATTTAAAGATGAAAAACAAGTCTTTGATAATTACAATGACGTTCGTGAATTCTTTTTGTCCAAATAATTAATAAATTGATATGACTATTAAATCTGAAATTCCTAAAGTAATTTGGCAAACTTATAAAGTTGCTTATAAAGATTTGCCTGAATATGCAACCGCAGCTTCTCAAACTTGGTCACAATTAAATCCAACTTGGGAACATCGTTATATGAGTGATGAACGAGTATTTTCATTCGTTCAAAATGAATATGGTGATGAATGGTATGATATCTTTAAAAACAAATGTCCTGTAGGTGTTATGAGAGCAGACCTATGGCGATATATGGTCATCTACCGTTATGGTGGAATCTATACCGACCTTGATACTATTTGTAATGTTCCTATTGATTCTTGGATTGAAACCGAAGAATTTTCGGACAAGAAAATGATTATCAATGCAGAATATAAAAATCAAATTGCTCAGTGGACATTTGCTGCAACTGCAGGTCATCCTGTATTAGGTCATGTTCTTGATACCATTAAAGAGAACTTTAAAAATCCTGATTATAACGACCCACATTTTGTTCATAATATCACCGCAAATACTATTTGGTCTCGTGGTATTTTTGATTATTTGGGATATGAATTAGTCGGTAAAGATAGACTTCCTGATATTGATTTGATTGATAATCAACAGCACATTGAAGAATTTAATACAAATCCTAAAGCTATTGAGTGTGGATTATATCTTGCTCCTAGCTATCGTTGGTTTCATTGGGAAGTATCCAGACATCTTTATGGAAGTCAGGCATGGAATGACGGACGATATGTTCGTTGGATTGCAGAAAGATGGGAAACAAATCCTGGTTTAGAGTATGACCAACGTTAATTTTATGCTATAATTACTATTGAATTGGAGAAACTAATGGCTAAAAAATTTGCAGTACAAACTGTTCGTGACCTTGACAAACAAAAAGAACAACCTGTAGAACAACCTCAGACTCAACAACCTCAAGAATCGCCTATTCCAAAATTAATTTGGCAAACATATAAAGATAACTATGAAAACCTTCCTGAATATGCTAAGGATGTTTCTAAAACATGGATTCTTCTGAATCAAGGTTGGGAATATAATTATCTAAATGATAATGCTGCCGCAGAATTTGTTAAGAGGGAATACGGAGATGAGTGGTATGATATTTGGAGTAATGTTCCAGTAGGTGTTATGAAAGCAGACCTCTGGCGTTATATGGTAGTTTATAAGTATGGAGGTATGTATGCCGATTTGGACACCATTTGTAAAGTCCCTATTGATTACTGGCTTCCTAACTTCGGTCCTGGCTGTAAGTTTGTTGTTTGTGTAGAAAATCAAGTTCACATGGCTAATTGGACATTCATTGGCGCTCCTGGTCATCCGTTCCTTGGTCATCTTCTTGATATGATTAAAGAGCGTTTTAAAAATGCTCAGGAATACTATGATAACAATCCTCATTTTGTTCATGCTCTGACTGCTAATGGTATCTTTACCGAAGCTTATCTTGACTTTATTGGAGTTAAATCTACTGATTTAGTATCTGATATTCAGAAATTCAATGCCTCTCCTAAAGCTCAAGAACACGGTATTGTATGTGCTCCTTCTTGGAGGTTCTTCCATTGGGAAGTAGTTCAACATCTGTATGGCTCTATTCATTGGAATGATGGACAGTATGTTCGCTGGATTGAAGAGCGTCAGCAAAAAAATCCTGTACTCGAATATGATGTAGTCTGATGGAAAAGAAAAAGATTTTAATTTATACTATCATGCGTAATCGCACTGATAGAATTCAACAATATTATGACCAGATTGTTCAACTTCCTGTAAGATATCCTGAATTTGATTGGTATCTTTCTATCTACGAAAATGATTCTAACGATGGAACCAAGTCTATCTTTCACCAGATGGACTTGTCCATGTTCACTAAGTCATGTATTACCATGGCAAACATTGGAACCATTCATTATGGTTCTGTGACTGATGAGGACAGAGTTAGAAATCTTGCAAATGCTCGTAATAATGCAGCATTAGCACATGATTTTTATAAAGAAGTTGACTATCTTATGATGGTAGAAAGTGATGTTAGATATCCTATTGAAACCGTTGGTAAGCTTCTAACCTTTACAGAAAGAACTGGAGAAGAATTTGATATTGTTTCTGGAGTTCTTTGGGGGGATGAAAACAAAGGTCATTGGGATACTTGGGGAACCCGCAGAACTGCCGATGAAGAATGGGGAAGTCTTCACCCAAATTGGCAAGAAGTTCCATACGGTAAGTATTATGTAACTTGCAATGGTATTGGAATTTTTAAAGCTCAAGCATTTAGAGATGGTGCGAGATACGGATATATAAATGAAAGACTTGGCGGAAAACATGATTGTGACACTGCAATCATCTGCGAAGAATTTATTAAACGTGGATATGATAGAATATTCATTGACCATACTGCAGACATTTATCATCACTGACATATGAAAAAGGCTTTAATTACAGGTATTACTGGACAAGATGGTTCTTATCTTTTAGAACTTCTTCTCGAAAAAAAGTATGATGTTCATGGAATCATCCGTCGCTCATCTGTAGAGGGAAATACACAAAGGATTAGTAAGTATGTAAATCTTGATAATTGTCATCTTCATTATGGAGATTTAACAGATGCTTCAAGTATCTCTAGCATCATTGGTTCAGTTCAACCTGATGAGATTTATAATCTTGGTGCTCAGAGCCATGTTAAAATTTCCTTTGACAGTCCCTTATACACTGGAGATTGTGATGCTCTTGGCACAACTCGAATCCTCGATGCAATCAAAACATTTGGATTGATTGGTAAAACTCGTTTCTATCAAGCAGGAACTTCTGAAATGTTTGGTAAAGTTATGGAGGTTCCTCAGACCGAAGATACTCCATTCTACCCTCGTTCTCCCTATGGTGTAGCTAAACTCTATAGTTATTGGATTACTAAAAACTATCGTGAGTCATACAATCTTTTTGGTTGCACTGGAATTCTGTTTAATCATGAATCTCCTCGTAGGGGAACTAACTTTGTAACTAAAAAAATTACTCGTGGTCTTTATCGAGTTGCCCATGGTATTGATACTCATATTGAATTGGGTAATCTTGATGCTAAACGTGACTGGGGACATGCAAAAGATTATGTAGAAGGCATGTGGTTGATGTTACAGCAGGATGAACCTGATGATTATGTTCTTTCTATGAATGAGCAGCATTCGGTTAAAGAGTTTGTTGAGCTTTCCTGTAAGTATTTTGGAATGGATATTGTGTGGGAAGGTGAAGGAGTGAATGAAGTTGGTATTGATAAACTTACCAATAGAACCGTGATTAAAATTAATCCTGATTTCTTCCGTCCTGCAGAAGTTGATACTCTTCTTGGAAATTCTGATAAAGCTCGTACTAAATTAAACTGGCAACCTAAGTTCTCATTCGAAGATTTAGTGCATGATATGTGTACCAACGAAAACGGAGTTTGATATGTCAGAAATTACTTGGCCCCTTATGAAAGATACAATCACTTGGGCAGATAAGCTCAAGATGATTAAATTTATTCTTACTACTAAGAAATTTACGAACGGAGAAATGGTTCGTAAATTTGAACAAGAGTGGAATGAATGGCTTGGTTCTAAGTATTCTCTTTATGTTTCATCTGGTAGTACCGCAAATCTTTTATTACTTTCTGCAGTAAAAGAAAAGTACGGACTTAAAGATGGAGATAAAGTCTTAGTTCCTGCATGTACTTGGGTTACTAATGTGTCTCCTGTATTTCAAGTTGGATTGGAACCAATCTTTTCTGACATTGATTTGCAAACATTTAGTTTTGATGTAGAAAAACTCAAGACAATTAAAGAAATTCATCCAGACATTAAAGTAATTTTTGTCACTCATCTTCTTGGTCTTGAAGCTGAGATTGATAAGTATAAAGAAATTTTCCCTGATGCTATTATTTTGGAAGATATTTGTGAATCTCATGGAGTAACTGATTCCACTGGAGTTAGAAGAGGTGCTAATTCTTTGGGTGCTACTTTTAGCTTCTATTTTGGTCATCATATGACTACTATTGAAGGTGGTATGATTTCTACTAACGATGAAGAGCTTTATGAATTGATGCGTATTAAACGCAGCCATGGTCTTGCTAGAGAGGGCTCTCCTGCATACTTTAAAAAGTATCAGGAACAATATCCAGACCTTCCTCCGAGCTTCCTGTTTATGACTGATGGTTATAACTTTAGGAATCACGAAATTTGTGCAGTTCTTGGCAGCTCTCAGTTAAAACGTTTGGATAGAATGGTTGAGATTAGACAAGAAAACTATACTAAGTTTTTAAATCTAATTAAAAATCATTCAGACAAGTTCTATATTCCGAAAGAATCTGAAACGAATAGTAGTTTTTGTTTCCCGTTTATCTGTAAACAAAAAGAAACTTATACTTATCTTTTGTCTGCATTCAAATCAAAAGGAATTGAATATCGTCCTGTAGTAAGTGGTAATTTGCTCAAGCATCCATTCCTTAAAAAATATTTCATCAGTCTTCCTGACCCTCTTAACGTAGATATTCTGCACGACCAGGGTGTTTACGTTGGAAATAATCATTTTGTCAATGATGACAACTTTAAAACTCTGAAACAAATTCTTGACAACCTGTGAGAATATTGTTATAATGGAAAGGTCAGCTGTCATTATTGATGATGTATTCAGTTATGAAGAATTGACTTTTATTCAATCTCAAATCTATGAAAAACTTTATAGTAATACATGGTTTGATTTAACTGAAGAACATGAATGGCAATCATTTAGTCATGCTTTAATGAAATTAGCAAATCAGTATTATGATTTGAGTGATGTTGTTGGGTATGAATTTTGGTCTCATTATAATACAAGACCTTATGGTGGTTGGCATTATGATAAAGATGAAGTGACTTATCATTCTAAAAAAATATATAAATTTCCTGTCTGTTCAATTGTCTATTATCCTATTATAGATAACATGTCAGGTGGGGAATTAATTTTAGAAAAAGATGTAGTTGTTCCCAAAGTTAATCGAGTAGTTATTTTTAAACCAGGAATGTATCATTATGTAAATGAGTTTGAAGGAACCCGTTATTCTATGCTGATTAATCCATGGACGTACAAATTACCTACAGTCTCGGAGTAGACTTTAAACTCTGCCCTGGTCGGGAGCAAACCCCTTATGTCTAAATCTGATTTGCTAAGGTGGATTGGAAATATTCTTCTTGTAATTGGCTATCAAGTTATGTTATGGGGAGAATTTAAGTATGGTTTAATGTTAAAATGTGTTGGAGGTTTACTGACAGTACCTTTTGCTATTAAACTCAAACTCTGGGATGTATTATTTTTATGTGCTTTCTTTGGTATTTCCGAGATATCAAAATTAACCCAGATTTTCCTAGTTAGTTAAACTAGGTGGTGGAGTCAAATGACCCCTTTGGTTTCTTGCCTTTCCAATAAAAGGCAAGTGGTGCGGATGGGACTCTCTCCCGCCTGTTTCCTAGTTCAGTAAAAACTAGGTGGCGAGCCTAGCACGGGGGGTTGACATCCCCCTTCTCCTCTGTTAGTCTATTGGTAAGGACGGGTGGACAACACACATGGAAACTGGGTTCGATTCCCAGCCAGAGGTACAGTTTTTCACAACACTTTTGCCAATTTTATAGTGAAAAACTCAGCGACAAATTGGAATTGGGGAGGGAATCGAGCCGCTTGATTTTAAATCAAGATTAAATATGCACGGGACTCTCTCACAAGAACACCCCTCAAGCCTATCAACGATGCTCAAACAGAGGGGTCACTAGTCGATGTGGCGGAATTGGTAGACGCGCTGGGTTTAGGTTCCAGTGAAGTAATTCGTGGAGGTTCAAGTCCTCTCATCGATATTGGGTAGGTTTCCGAGTGGTTAAAGGAATCTGACTGTAAATCAGACAGCTATGCTTTCGGGGGTTCAAATCCCTCCCTGCCCACTTGACAAGTAAAGCTATATAGCTTATAATTGTCTTATTCGCGGTTGTAGTTCAGTGGTAGAACGCCATCCTTCCAAGTTGGATGTCGCCCGTTCGAATCGGGTCAGCCGCTTTTAACTTTTATATATTATGAATGAAGGATTATTATTTCCGTTGTTCTCTTCGCTTGTGATATCTTATGATTTAGATTATACATTTAGTGTATTTGATTATGTTAAACGTGAATGTAACTTTAGAAATACAGGTACTTCACCAAGCGAGATAAGTATAGATACTAATATATTGGATAAATTTCCAGATGATAAAGAATATATTATGAATCATTTTAATACATTTAAAAATAATGTATTAAAATATGAATCTGTAAATTTTAATATGACTACTTCTTGGGCAACTAAAATGACTAAGAATTGTTATGTTCAAATTCATAATCATTGCAATTCTTTTTATAGTGGTATATTATATTTGGATGATATAGATTCAAACGATGGAGGTAAATTGCAATTTACTGGATTGGGATTACAATCACAACCATTTAAATTAAATGAACCAGATGAATTTACCATATGGAATTCTCCTATGTGGTATGTAGAACCCAAGAAAAATAGATTAATATTTTTTCCTAGTTATCTTTACCACGAGGTAAAAACATATACAGGAAACATGCCTAGATATTCTATAGCATTTAACATCTTTATGAAAGGAGCATTTGGATATGGAGATTCTTATTTAAATATCAAGGAGTAATCAATGTCACTTATTTCACAGAGAGACCGCGAAGTTGTAATCGAGTCTTTAGATTTTTATATCTTTAGTAAAGGTGTTGATTTTACTGAAGAAAAACGCATGGAAATTAATGCACTTCTTAATTGGATTAAACTAGAACATTCTAAACACGAATCATCATGACTGTAGTACCTATTTTCCCCGAACTTTATTTTCATCATAAAGCGGAAAATCATCAAGCATTTAAAAAATACTTACTTGAATCTTATTCAAGTGAAAATTCTTCTGTTTCAACAAATTGGAACTGTAATACAAAATCTCTTAGAGTTGACCCATCGTTATTGGTTCCTAATTTAACACCAGTTTTAGAAGATTTTTGTGTTGAGATTAATGAAAATTTAGATTTTTCTATTAAAGGTTCTTGGTTGAATTTTTATAATAAAAATGATTTTCAAGAAGTTCATGGACATACTATGGATGGTAGTCAATTATCATTAGTATATTTTGTTCAATATAATCCAGAGACTGATGGAAAATTTTATTTCTTTCATAAAAATCATTCCGAACGAGAGTTATCAAATCTCACCCCACTTTTAAATAAATATCCTTCGATGATGTCAAATTGGTATCCTGAAATACAAGAAGGTGATGTAATAATTTTTCCTTCTTATTTACTTCATGGAGTAAGACCTCATATGTCGGATACTCAAAGAATTACTTTAGCTATTAATTTTTCGTTTGATATAACTTAAATGATAGAAAATTTTGTTTTAGAATATCCTAATTTCTTAACTGAATCTGAATGTCAATCTTTTCTTGAATATTATGAAAGAATGAATTTGGCAGGATTTGCTTATAGTAGATATAATAGTGATAAAGCAATTGCTCATGATAGAAGTGGTGATTGTATTTTTATGCACGAATCACCCTGCCTTGGGGTAGAAGCTACTAGTGTGGTTGTCCGTCATTTTTTAAAAAAGTTTTGGGATATTGGATATAAAGAATACATAAAAAAATATTCTATACTAGAAACTACTGATGCTCATAAAATTTATCATTTAAAACTTCAAAAAACCGCAATAGGGGAAGGATTTCATAGTTGGCATTTTGAAGATTCTAGTAGAATGCATTCAGTTAGATTATTAAATTTTTTATGTTATTTAAACACAGTTGACGAAGGTGGTGAAACTGAATTATTGTATTATCCAAAAAGAATTAAAGCCGAGGCTGGTAAATTACTTATAATGCCAGCTGGATATACTCACACTCATAGAGGAAATCCTCCTCTTAGCAACGACAAATATATATTAACAGGATGGGTTGAATACCAATGAATTATACAGAAGAAAGACCATGGGGAAGTTTTGAGAATCTTTATGAAGGTTCTAAATATAAGGTAAAGAGAATAGTTGTAGCACCAAATAAATCTTTCTCTTTACAATATCACAACGAACGCTCCGAAGATTGGATTGTTGTTGAAGGTTATGGTTTAATACGAATTAATAATGAATTTAAAGATTGTGTAATCGGAGATAGAGTTCACATTCCAATTAAATCTATTCACAGAGCAACCGCAGGTCCCGCAGGATTAGTTATCATCGAGGTACAACATGGTCAATGTTACGAAGAAGATATCTTCCGTTTGGAAGACGATTACGGCAGGGAAAATAATAAATAATAATGTAAATAAAAATAAAACTAGAATGGCTTCCAACAAGCTATCTCCTCATAAAAAGAAAAAACCAATTTGTTTGAATACTATGGTTAGATTTATTGTGTTGGGTTGGTCTGCTGGGTTAATGACTATGAGCTATGCTGGTTTAATGCCTAAAATGGACCCTACATTTATTGCTTCGGTATTTACTGGAACACTTGCAACCTTTGGTGTAGACACCATTAAGAAAAAGGAAGAAGAAGATGAGGTAAAGAAAGATGCCGCAGCAAATTCAACCGTTGCAACAACTCCCGCAGGTCCAGGTCCAGGGCGCCCTCGCAAATCAAGTGCAGGAGATTCCGAAGACTCTGGTACAGTCATTAGACGTTCCGATACTCCAACAGCCTAATTATCCATTACCAATTACACAAGGTCTAGAACTTCCAATTATTAATGTTCCTAGACCTGTAATTAATTATCCTGTGATTAATGTTCCTACACAGGAACAATTTGATGCAGCTGTAAAAGCAGACCAGAAAAAACAAGAAGAACAGCCAGAAAAAAATAGAGGATTGCCTGATAATAAACCCCCTACTCCTCAATTGCCTCAGTCTGTTCAAACCCCTCCTACTCAAACGCCTATTGCTGAAGTCCCAGTAGATAAGCCAACTCCATCTTTTACTGTTTATGGAGTCGATATTAATTTACCTGACCCTTCTCTTGTTGCTACGGCTGGTGCTGTCGCAGTAGTAACGACTGCTGCTACTATGGCATCAACAGCGGTGCTCAACGTGCTTAAAAACGCTGCTGAGCCAATGATACGAGAGGCAACAAAGAACAAGTTTAAAATTAAAATTAAACAAGTCAAACCAGTTCTGCATTATGTCATGGCAGAAGGTGGGCATGTTGATATATTTGAATATTCATCAGAAGGAACACGTTTGGTGGCACAGACAGATAATGTGGAGCAATATATCCGTGACCAAGTAGATACCAATGCTCTCTATGAAATTGAGAACAAAGTTATTATTGATGATGTGATGAAAGACAAATTCACAAAAGAGGGGCAAGAGAGATTTAAAGGTCTCTATGCCCCACCTAAAAAGATTGCTAAAAAGTTATCAGCTCGCCTTTCTTTTTGATTCTAGTAAAGCGAAATCTTTCTTTTTTGTTCCACCGTCATAAGACCAAGCATATCCTTCGGCAATCATTTGAGTATTAACAGATACGGATTCTCCGTTAATAAACAAATAACCTAAAATTCTTCCATATTTTTCGGTTGAATCTGGAAGTTTTGTTTTGATAATAATATCATCAGCACCTTCTAATCTGTGCTTGAGCCATTCTTTAACTTCGAGACCAAGTTTTTTTTCATACGCATCAGTTGTTCTGCTCTCTGGGGTATCGATACCAGCAAGACGAATTCGCTTAGTAAGGGAGATATCAAAACCCAAATCAATGTCAGCGTCAATAGTGTCGCCATCTACAACCTTGTGAATTGAACGTATTCTATAGATGTACGGGTCTTTGTCAGCCATGTTTTACACTGTTTTAATCTTTTATATTTAGTAAAAAGGGGGCATATGCCCCCTTTGCTTTATCCAAGAGTTGCAATGTAGTATTGCGCTTCTTGGATTCTTTTTTGCTTTTGAATTTGTTTACGGATTACATTCAGCCAGTTCATTTGTGTCCCTCCTTTACAAACTTAACACCACGATAGGTTTCGTTGTATTGTTGGGGTTGTTGCATCATTTGTTGTTGATACTCCAAACGCTTTTGGGTGTCGTATTCAACACCACGATATACTACTTTTGACATTAGGGTTCTCCTTAGTTTTTTAGGTTAAAGAGCGTTCCTTCAGTCGGCTTTTGCGTCTATTTTGCACTCTTTAGGAGAAATTTGTTTAATCTCCCAAATTAAATCATTCTTTGCTTGTGCAGGAAGTGGTTGTTTGTAAACTCTTCCAGCAATCAACTGTGCTTGTAGGCAAGTTAGAATGAGTGCTTCCATAGATGAACGTTCCGTTCCGAGTCGGCTTACTTCCGTTCGCTATCAATAGCGAATGAACGTGTAATATATAGTAAATTTTTTTTGTAAAATGTGATACTAAATTAATATTTTCTTAATGTTTGTAGATATTCTAGAACTTGCCACCGAATACCCATTAATTCATTAAAACATTTTTGGTTATGAGCACATTGTCTTAGTTCATGGTCTGGTTTATATACACTTTCAATAAACAAATCTAAACCTCTGTTCCATTTGTCATTGTGGGATTCTTCAGTCACGCTGCCTCCAGTCTTCGGGTTTGTCTCTACCATCAGTAAAGAAATCTATGATTTCATCTACTGAATTAAATCTACTGATACCTTTAGCTTCGTGTCCGATACCACCGATGTCAAGTTGATTTAAAAAATCATCCATATCTCCTTCTTGCATATTAGGATTTGCGGCAGTTCTTCTTGCTTGTCTAAGCATGGTTGCGGCAGAACGATTAGCTTTCGCCAACTTCTCTGCCCAAATCATTTCTGTTAGCTCTACCGTTTCTCCACTTACAATTTTATTACAAATTACCTCTAATCTGAGACGATACTGGGTAGAAAGCATATTATGTATAGCAGTAATACGTTTATTTATTGTGGATATGCGTTGTTAATTCCCCAATAAATGAAAAAAGTTATCAATGTAAATATAATACTAGTTGAAAAAAATAGTTTCATTTTAGTGCCAGCGTTCTACATAATCGTCAAAACCACCTTTACCACCACAAGGTCTTGAATATCTATCTACTGGTGGGTCATTTGGTTTTTGTTTATCTGAAGTAATATAATCGGTAATTAACCGATTAGTACCCCAATTTTCGTACATATATTTAACATCTCTATCGGGATTTGGATTCATAGCCATCTGTTTTCTCCATAAAGGTTTAAACAGAACTTTTATTTGATGGAGGTTGCTATCTCCATAATGTTATTTACTATTATACCAAAAATCATCCCAATCTTTTTGAGTTACATTTGGAAATTTTTTTCTATTTCTTAAAATCTGTTTGATTGTTACTTTAATTTTTTTAAATAATCGTTTCAAAATCCCCCTCCATTTCTAATTCCATATGCATAACCAATAATAAGACCGCACATAAACACAATAAAGATTAAAATTTGTTTGCCTAAGAACTCAATGAGTTCCTGCCATTCCATAGTCATCGTCATCCTCGTAGGTGCATGGTTCTTCAAAAAGTTCTTCCATCTTTTGTTGAAAAACTATTTCTTGTAATTCTTTTAAATCTTTTTCTGTTAGAACAATCATTTGTCTTTTAATAATTCTTCGATTCTTTTACGCATGTTTGTGCTATCTTGTTTGAGATAATCTCTTAAAGAATAACCACGTTGCCCTCTCAAGATACATGTTCCTTGATAGAACATTGTGGCAGCAAATACTAATAAAAAAACCAATCCTATTATTTCAGGGTAATGTTGAGCCATGGTAATAAAGGTGGAATTACACCAATAAGTCTTAATAGTCCTTCAGCAAATAAAGCAAGAACCACCCAACCAACGCACATAGAAATAATGGAAGCATTCCTATTGTGCCTTCGTATAGCAGCATCAATCATCTCTTGAACTTCTTCTTTCGTTACTTGTGTCATGGATTTTAGCTATACCAATAATAGGAAACATAACAAGGGCAAAACATAACATGCCCAAAGTGATTGGATTGTTTAATACAAATTCGACAAATTTCATTTTAAAAATTTATCAGGACAATTTTGTTCTTTGTAAGTCTGTAATTTTCCTACAAGATGTAGGTATTGTTTTCTAGTAATTTCGTTTACTGAACTATTTACTTGTTTTGTACAAGCAATGATTAGTCGGTTAATGTCATCTTCTGAAAGGCGATACATAGCCATTCTGCAATTAGACTTAATTTTGATGTACGAATAGCATGACAATATTTCCTTCTTTTCTAACTTCATCTATGTAATGTTTGCCCCAGCCAATGTCTTTCCATTGGAGGGCTTTATCGTGGTGTCTTACTATCAGTACTCGTACATATTTCATGATAATATTTATTTTTAATTTGAGATATATTAAGATTTATGGTGCGGGTTTCGAAACAATTACATCAGCACATACTTTATAATATGGTGATTGTGGGTGAAAATCTATTCCTGATTTTTTTGCTTCTCCACATTTTAATAATCTAACTAATTCAAAATCTAATCTTGCTTTTGCAGCTTCTGCTGTTTGTCTTTCTATTTCTACCTTAGCTCTTGCTTTGCATATTTCTTGCATACTTCCATCTAAAGGAAAATTAAATCCAAGACTAACACCAGCATTGCCGCTATATGATTTAAAAGTTTCTGGGTCATCATTGCCATTTCCAGTTGCCAAAACAAATGGAGCAAAACTCATCGTTGGACCCTGACAACTAACCCCCGCTCCATAGGTATTAACTGAGTATGGACCCTGGAGGACTTGGACCGCTTGGTTTGTAACGTTTCCAGTAGCACTAGCACTAGGACCAGCGATGTTAGTATTACTAGGAGCTGTTTGAGCCAGCACAGGCGATACATACAAACCTACTGCGTAAATACAGATACCGAGTTTGTGGTAGATTGTGTTTCTGTTGTTCTGTCTATCCATGTTTCTTTAGCTAATCCAGGACCGAGATAAGTTTCTGAGAACTGGAATGGAGCACCTTGAGTCATGATACTATAATTTGCTCCCTGTTGAGGAGTGCCAGGAATGTTAATGTTAGTTCCAGTTACAGTATATGATGTGCCAGTTGTATATTCAACTTGACGAATTGTTTCTATAATTTTTGTAGTTGATTCTGTGGTTGCGGTGATAGTGCCTCTGGTAAAATTAGGCACAACACTCTCAGCTAGGGCAGGACATGACGACCCTAGCAGGAGCAACCCTGCTAGGATATGTCTCATTTGAATACGCTCAATTCAATACTACGTTGTGCGGTTGCTGTAGTGCCAGGACCACCAGCAGTTATAGTAGGAACACCTGTAGGTGATAATGTACCAGCGAGAGAACCTTTGTCTCCTGCTAACTGAGTAACACTATCCCCATAAAGGTTGGGAGAAGCAATAACTCCAGCACTGACCGACTGAGTGGTGACTGGTGTATCAGCAGCATTGAAACTTTCTGAGAAAGTAAATGCTTGACCTGCTGTATTGATGTTGTAACTTCCAGCACCACCAACTCCTCCAAATGAAGTTGCAGAAATATTTGTACCTGAGGCAGAATAAGATGCCCCAATTCTTGTTGATTGAACAGCTGCGCCCTGTACACCCAATTGAACGGAATCAGTAATTTTCGATGTAATTTCAGCAGCACTTACAGGAGTGATAAAGAATAACGAAGAGATTAAAAGTAATCTTTTCATTGTTCTTGTTTTAAGTTAGACCATATTTATTTATCTGAAATAACCACTTGACAAATTTTTATAATTGCTATATAATTATGTAACAATTCTTTACGAATGTAACAATGACTGTAACGACTAATGACCGTGGACAACAAAATATGTGGGCGAAGGAGCCCCAAATGGTCTACCAAGAATACAACCGCAAGGGTCTTCTGACTCCTATGCAAATGACGGAGATGTACAATGGACGCTGGGCAATGTTCGGTATTATTGCTGGTGCTATTTCTTACGCTCTCACTGGCAAACTCTTCTTCGGCATCTTCTGACAATTGATTGACAATGGCTGAGATTACGTTTACAATTACAGGAGTCAGTTTGCTTGTGCTGCTGGCATATTCTGTAGAAAAACTTTGCGAAACTTATTGATGGCTACCTATTCCATTACCCTTCAATCCCCTGATGGCACTGAGCAAACAATTCAGTGCAATGATGACCAATACATCATTGAAGCTGCTGAAGAAGCGGGTATCGACCTGCCTTCCAGTTGTCGCGCTGGTGCTTGTAGTGCCTGTGCTGGCAAACTAATCAGCGGCACTGTTGATAATGAGGAGCAATCTTTCCTTGATGATGAACAAATGGCAGATGGTTGGGTGCTAACTTGTGTAGCATATCCAACCAGCGACTGTGTTATTCTGACTGAACAAGAAGAAAATCTTTAATTTAGGAGAACGATTATGAAATTTGGTTTTACCCCCGAGGCAGAAATTCTCAATGCTCGCCTGGCAATGCTCGGTTTTGTTGCTGGCGTCGGTTCATATCTGATTACTGGTCAGATTATTCCTGGTGTTTTTTGATAAATTTTAAAACTTATGCGTGTACCTAATGTAAATTTTCAATTCCGTGTTCGTAATGAAGCGGAAGATTATGACTGGGAGACTGTAAATTCTTCTAAACTTTTTGATGACAAACGAGTAATTATTTTTAGTCTTCCTGGGGCATTTACTCCTACCTGTTCTTCTTATCAATTACCTGGATTTGATTTACAGTATGATGAGTTTATTGCACTTGGTATTGATGACATTTATTGTGTATCTGTTAATGATGCGTTTGTTATGAATGCTTGGGCTAAGTATCTAAATATCCAGAAGGTTAAATTGATTCCTGATGGAAATGCAGATTTCACACGTTCTATGGGAATGCTTGTTAATAAGTCCAACCTTGGTTTCGGTAATCGCTCTTGGCGTTATGCTGCAATTGTGGATAACGGAGTCGTCGAAAAATTATTCGTTGAAGTGGGGCAACGGGACAACGCAGACACCGACCCTTACGAGGAGACTACTCCAGAAAATATTCTTGAATATGTAAAAACTACAGTTAGAGAAACTGTACCTGCATAATAAATTACCCTCCTTGCGGAGGGTTTTTTTATCAACTATATGTAGTTGCTTTTCCTAAGACCGTTGCATTATTATTTGTGTCTTTTATTACTCTAAACTCAAATAATGTAAGACCACTTACTGATGTTGGTGCTGCACCACCTGCCCATTTGATAGTTCCTGTACCCGCACCTGGAACACTAAATGAACTTCCGTAAGTATAACTTGGATTGCCGTCTACTAAAATTTCATACATAGCAGTCCATCCACTACTTGTTGACGCATATGGAAATGTAAAATTCCAACTTGTAATTGATGTATTTGTTTTCCCTAATAATACTTGAGCCCCAGCTCCTACGGTATCATCTGAAGATAATGATGGGGATGAACCTAAATTTGTAGTGAGAGTTCCTGTAGTTTTCTTTCTATTGACAATATAATAATCACCTAATTTTACTTGTTGTCCATCAATAATTATAAATCCACCAGAAGAAAGTTGACCATTTGAAATATTAGTAATATTATTTTGTGTACCATCAATAGTTTTATTAGTTAAAATTGCATTCCCACTGGTTGTGACATCACCAACAAATGCAGATGTTCCTAATTCAACAGAAGTTCCATTGATGAAAAAACTATTATTTACAAGAGCAGTATTTGGAATATTTGATAATATATTATCATTACCATTAATAGTTTTGTTAGTTAATACTTGAACACCAGACGCAGTTGTAATATTTAAATTATATGCGGAACCTAAAT
>JACCDW011616626.1_pt1 | contig 21151 bp, 21 predicted proteins | sample 7449781 | NCBI WGS metagenome assembly JACCDW01 (sample SAMN15323449, study PRJNA562643) | freshwater metagenome | isolation source: river surface water | place: USA:Blue River Watershed | collected 2017-08-18
GTCGAGATACTTTCTCGCCGTTGTGGGTATTAATTACAGTGGACGGATGACCTTTCTACGAAGGATGGATTCGTTCAAGTTGAGCTGACGATCGAGCTCCTTGATTGCGGCTGGCTCGCAGTTCATATCTGCAACTGCGTAGATGCCTTCGCCCTTCTTATTGATCTCGAATGACATGCGGCGCTTGCCCCATACATCGAGCTTATTGACAGCACCACCGCTGTCCTTGATGATCTTGAGATAAGTCTCAAGCGATGGTGTGACGGTACGTTCTTCTAGATCTGGATCAAGAATGATCATGAGTTCATAGTGACGCATGTGTTAACCCGACCTCCTCTGGACTAAGACGGCCACGGTATTTCCGTGACAGGAGGGTTAAAAACCTGCAATCTCTAGGCCGACGGCCCGTTGATGCAGGGGGTTAAGGGTAACTCTCGCCGGTAGAAAGGAGAAATTCGCTCGGAAATGAGCGTGAGCGCTGGTGGCGGCGGGCAAGGGCGATAGCCATCGCTATTGAGGCGGCGATACGAAAGGCGGCAATCGCCGCATAGGCCTTCACCGGCAATCCAGTGGGGGCGCCGGTAAGGGTGGCAAGGTGCTGCCAGATCGCTAAGTGATAAGCAATCTCTGCGCTCTGCCAGAACCAGAACCAACTTAAATCTCGTTTATCTCGAAGGGCCAAGAGGGCAAGCGGAGTCAGCCAGAGAACATATTGCGGTGAGTAGACCTTACTTACCGTCATCAAGACAATAAATATGTAGAGCGCACTGGCGGCTAGCGGCAAGGTCTCTCGCGTTTGGAGCAAGAAGATCGAGACCGTGGCAACTCCTATCAAAAGGGTGAGAATCGAGAGATAGTTGATATTGGCTAAGTTAATTCCAAAGACGCTTAACGCATACCAGAGCGAACCCCAATCAGCTTCACGATGGAGATTGAGATCGTAGAAGCGCCACCAACCGGTTGGTGTTGTCAGCGCAAAAGGCAGATTAGCGGTGATAAAAGTTGCTAGCGCAATTGTGCAATAGATCAAACCTTGTTTAATTTCATTGCGCCGGAGATAGATAATCACAATCGGCAGTAAGAGAATTATCGGAAAGAACTTGGTTGCGATTGAGATACCCAAGACGAACGCGCTTGCAATCTCACGTTTACGATCAAACCAGTAAATAGCCAATAGCATCGTAACAATCGCCCAGAGATCCCAGTTGATGTAGAGCGAGAGAGCTCCAGTTGGCGCAAGAGCATAGACAATTGCGATATCAGGACGCATTCGATAGATCAGTAGGGCAGAGATCGCAAAGAGCGCCGCTATCAAGAGCGAGCTGAAATTAAAGTATGCAACCGGACCTGCTGGGGAGAGTTTTGCAGTAACCCACATGACAACGCCTTGTAAGACCGGATACTCCGCTGCCAACTCCTTTCCGGCAAAGACCCATTCGCCGCTGCCGAATCCGCGCGAACTATAGAGAGCAGGTAGATCGCTATAACAAGCGTGAATGTATTGATCTGGACCAGCCCAGGTACTGCTTTCGCACTGGCTAAATTTCGCAAAAGAGAAGAGTGAGGCAATGATTGCAAGAAGGAGAACTATGCGAGTGGTAACGCGCATTGGTTATGACAACTTACCGATTCTTCATCGATTGCTTGCCACCGCTGGTCATCACAATCGGATCGAGTCCGCCGATATTTGATGGCGCTGGAAAATCTAAGACTGGCTCGCCCTTGAGCGCGCCCTTCATAAATGCGGTCCAGATACGCGCTGGGAATGAACCACCAGTTACCGAAGTGAGCCCACCGATGCCATTGAGTGACTCAGATGCGCTATCTCTAAAGAAGGCTACCGATGCTGCAAGCTGCGGTGTGTAAGCGCTAAACCACGCTGATGCATTTGATTGCGATGTTCCAGTCTTACCCGCTGCTGGTCGGCCAAGTGAGAGAGCGGCGGCGCCGGTTCCACCATTGACAACTGATTTCAGTGCATAGGTGAGGTCGGCCATAACATCTGCAGCAAAGACCTCTTGCGTAGATGGCTTTCCTTCATAGAGCACGCCCTTATTCGGCCCGATGACCTGTGAAATCAAATATGGCTTGGCGTAGATTCCATTTGCAGCAAATGTGGCATAGGCATTGGTGACATCGATGACGTGGGGACTTGCAACGCCGAGTGAGACAGATGGCGTTGGCATCATTGCGATTGTCTCTGGAATTCCAGCGCGACGCGCAACATCAACAACTCGATCGAGGCCGGCCTTAATTCCGAGTGGGACATAGACGGTGTTGATGGAGTGTTGGGTCGCCGAGAGAAGATCTACCTGACCCCACCCTTCATCGCCGTAGTTGCTAACCACGTATGGCTTCCCTAAATCATCGAAAGTTTGTGGCGAATCACCATTCCACATGGACGTTAATGGGATTCCTTGTTCAAGGGCTGCAACGAGTGCAAATGGCTTAAAGGTCGAACCGGCAAGTGCAATAGATTGGGTGGCATCGTTTAATTGGCGTACTACATAGTCTTTTCCACCATACATCGCGACAATCTCGCCGGTACCTGGTCGAATCGCAACTAAGCCGATATGTAAATTGGCTGGTGCATTTGCCGGCGTAAGGCGATTAACGGCGTCGACGGCAGATTGCTGTGGTCGTTGTTCGATTGTTGTCTTAATGACATAACCGCCAACCATCAACTGCTCAGTTGTAAAACCAAGTTTGCTCAACTCTTTCTGTGCCGCATCGATGATGTAACCCTTTGGACCACTGAGCGAGCCGCCAGTAGTGCGAGGTGCAACGGGTGGCAACTTTGCCGCCTTTGCCTCTGCTTCAGTAATCCACTTCTCTTCCAACATTCCATCAATCACATATTGGAAGCGAGCTGCCAGCCGATTTGAATTGCGCTCTTTCTGTGCCTTATCGCCAAAATCTGGATCGTAGAGGCCTGGTGAGCGCAAGATACTTGCGATAACTGCAGCTTGTGAGATAGAAAGTTGATTGACATTGCGGTTGAAGTACTGCTGCGCCGCAGTTTGCACACCATATGAGCCGCGACCAAAGTAAATAGTGTTGAGGTAGTTCTCGAGAATTTGATCTTTCGTCATCGCGTTCTCAAGTTTAAGTGAGATAACGAGCTCTTTAATCTTTCGTTGGATGCTCCGCTCCGGCGTAAGAAATGCAGTCTTGGCATATTGCTGTGTGATGGTCGAGCCACCACGTCCATTGCCGAGAGTGATCACATTGGATAGAACTGCCTGCGAGAGGCCTTTAATGCTAAATGCACGGTTGGAGTAGAAGCTGCGATCTTCAGCTGCCATAACTGCATAACGAAGACGTAGCGGAATCTTCGCTAATGGAACTATCTGGCGATTCTGTGCGCCGATGCGACCAATCTCTGAACCATTTGAATATTGGATAACTGTCGCCTGGCTATTTACATAGGCGTTGGGATCTGGAATATCGACGGTAAACCAGGCGAGCGCAAAGAGAGTGGAGCCGGCAACGAAGCCAAAACCCCCGAGAAATACCGCTGCGCGAATGAGCTTGGTTTTAATCACTTTCCTAGGTTACCGCTGAAGTCCTCATCCTCGAGGGTTCGCTGACGACGTGGTGGCTTCCGAACGCTGCCATCACCCAATATGTAGGTGGAACAGAGGTGATTCCATGAACATTCTCGACAAACTTCGACGATATAGACCGAGAATTCACCAAACTCCTTCTCCATCTCTATCAACTCTGCTGGACTCTTGATTCGACCTGAGTATTGACCAAGTTGGTCACCGAAGGTGTATCGAAGTTCGACGAGCGCATCTTTCTTGCAGACCGGACAGTTACGCCCAGCCTTCTCGCCATGGAACTTCGCTGCGCGCATTAAATAAGGATCGGCATCACAGGCATCGACAATTCCGCGGAAGAGAGCAAGGAGGGTGGCTCGTTTATCGAGTGAGTAATCTATAAACCCTCTCTGTGTCTTGGTCTCTCTAGCCATGGCGAGAAGAATATTCGCTTTCTTAGCCCTACGCTTATCGAGTGCAGATAAAAGGCCACTCATTCTGGCAGTTAATCCTTGATCGCAAGTTGCGTCCTCTGCTGCGAACTCGATGGACTGGCCAATTTACCGATGGTGTTTTTCAGAGCGCGCTCGCCTCTTTTATCCTCTTCTCGCCAGAGCGACAAGCTTCAGCGCTCAACGCTGCAATCGCATTTGCCGTTGTTCTACTTCCTTACAGCGTCATCGGTCCAATGGTGGGAACACTTCTAGACCGTTTCTCACGACAGCGTGCAGTTCTCTTCGCAAATCTCACTCGCTCACTAACGCTGACCTATATCGCCTTCCTTATCTTTCAAGGTCGCACTGGAATCGAACTCACAATTTTCGTGCTGATTGCATTTGGAGTTAATCGATTAATTCTCGCCGGTCTCTCTGCTGGCCTCCCACTCGTTGCTCCGCGGGGCTCGCTTATTGCAGCAAATGCCCTCGCAGTCACCGGCGGTTCGGTCTGGGTAGTGATGGGTGGTGGATTAGGCCTATTAATAAGGCGCATTACCGATACCTTCGCATCAGCCGATCACGCCGATGGTTACCTGATTCTCGCTGCATCTGCCGGTTATTTAACTGCCGCCCTCTTTGCCGCAGTGATGAAGAAGTCAGAGATTGGACCGCTGCCACATCAAGTGCGTAAGGCATCAATCGCCGAAGGTTTTATAGAGGTGCGCGAAGGGTTTAAATTCTTAGCAGTACACCAAGATGCTGCGCGCGGAATTATCGCTACCGCTATCCATCGCGGTGGAATTACCGCACTGACGCTCACCGCGATGTTATTAGAGCGCAATACATTTAACGATCCACAAGATAGCGAGGCAGGTCTCGCCGGTCTCAGCATCGCACTCTCATTCGCCGCAATTGGATTTACCATCGGCGCACTTATCGCACCGCTTGGTGTTCGTTGGACCGGGCGCCATCGTTGGATGCGCCTCTCAATGTTCGCTGCAGCTTTTGGAACCTCAATATTGGTCATCGATCGAAATCAAATTCTCCTCTGCGCGGCAGCATTTACAACTGGTCTCTTTGGGCAGAGCGTGAAAGTCACCAATGATGCGTTGGTGCAATCAAAGATCAGCGATGAGTTCCGTGGTCGAGTCTTTGCCGTCTATGACGTAGTTGTAAATAGTTCGATTGTCAGCTTTGCCATTATCGCAGCGCTACTTCTGCCACAATCTGGCGATTCTTGGTTGGTGCCAACTCTCGTCGGTGCTACTTATCTCTTGGTCGCAACAATTACTTTACGTCCAGCGAAGTTCTTCCTTAAGGGTGGCGACGGCCTCGCCACCACTCCATAAGTTCGGCAGTTGCGCGCTCTTGACCGAGCGGACCGTGCTCCATTCGAAGCTCCATTAAGAAATCGAGAGCCTTACCTACATCGGCAGATGGTTTGATGCCCAGTAACTGCATTACCTGCGCACCGTCGAGATCTGGGCGAATCTTGGAGAGCTCTTCCTCCTCCATCAACTTTGCAATTCGCTCTTCGAGCCCATCGTAGGTACGAGATAGGCGCTCTGCCTTCTTTATATTGCGGGTTGTGCAATCTGCGCGGGTTAAAACATGGAGATGAGTTAGTAATTCGCCAGCATCTCGAACATAACGACGTACCGCTGAATCGGTCCATTCACCATCGCCATATCCATGGAAGCGAAGGTGAAGTGCAACGAGCGTTTCAACCGCTTCAATCGTCTCATTATCAAAGCGGAGCGCCTTCAACCGCGCTTTAGCCAATCGCGCACCAACAACCTCATGGTGGTGGAATGAGACTCCGCCGCCTGCGATGAGGTTACGTGTCTTTGGCTTACCAATATCGTGTAAGAGCGCAGCTAAACGATTTACCAGATTGGGACCACCGAGACGTTCTTCTTGGGTGATCGCCTGTTCTAGAACGGTAATCGAATGCTCATAAACATCTTTATGGTGGTGGTGTTCATCGATCTCAAGGCGCAACTTAGGAATCTCTGGCAGAACATGCTCTGCGATTCCGGTATCGACCAGAATTGTTATTCCGATTCGAGGGTGTGGCGACATTAAGAGTTTTACAAACTCGTCGCGCACACGCTCTGCCGAGATAATCGAGATGCGACCACTCATATTGGTCATCGCTTCAACAACTTCAGCATCGAGTTGGAAGTTGAGTTGGCTAGCAAAGCGAGCAGCGCGCATCATTCGTAGCGGATCGTCAGAGAAAGATTGTTCAGCGCTTACTGGTGTGCGGAGAATTTTCTGTGCTAAATCTTCAATGCCGTTAAATGGATCGATAAATTCGGGTGTGGCTGTTGTAAGTTCAAGCGCCATTGAATTAATTGTGAAATCACGTCGCGAGAGATCGCCGTCGATATCTTCGCCAAATTGCACATCTGGGTTTCGTGAATCTTCCTCATACTTCTCGGTGCGATATGTGGTTACCTCAACTGTTGTATCGCCACGCTTTCCAGCAACAGTTCCAAATTCAATTCCGGTATCCCAGACGTTATCCGCCCATGACTTTAAAATCTTCTTTGTCTCAAGCGGATGAGCGTCGGTGGTGAAATCAAGATCATTTCCAAGGCGACCGAGAATCGCATCTCGAACTGGTCCGCCGACGAGGGCCAATCGAAAGCCCTTCTCCTTAAAAGCGGCGGCGAGCGAGGAGGCCAACGGCGCACGTTCAACGAGGCTCGCTAAGGCGAGCTCTCGCCCTAAATTGGTCTTCGCATCACTCACAATAGATAAGGGTAGTCGCGTACTCTTAGTGCCATGACCCCGGCACCTAGTGCGGGCAGCGAAGGTACGAAGAAGAAGCGTAGGCGCAGGCGCCCTCCGCATCGCTCCCCACAAACTTCACCTACCCAAGAGGGTGGGATAGAAAAAGGTAAGACCCCCGCAAAGCAGGGCGCTCCTGCGCGCACACCTCGCACCTATGCAAAGCGGGTAGATGAGGTGAGCGCGGGTGGCTTGGTAATCGATAGCACCGGAAAGCTCGGCTTATTAATCGGTCGTCGAGATCAGAAGGATGCGACTGGAAAGAAAATTCTCTGGTCGCTACCGAAGGGACATATCGAAGAGGGTGAGACCCCAGAACAAGCGGCGCTCCGTGAAGTTGCTGAAGAGACCGGCATTACCTCTGAGATAGAGAAGTCGCTCGGAGTTATCGATTTCTGGTTTATGGCTGGCGGCAAACGAATCCATAAGACGGTACACCATTACTTATTCCGTGAAAGCGGTGGCTTACTTGCAGCGCAAGAGAGCGAAGTAGATGAGGTCGCCTGGTTTCCATTGGCCGAGATTGTCGAGCGCCTAGCATATCCCGATGAGAAGAAGTTAATTGCCCGAACTAATGCCGCAACCGAACTTGAGGCGAGATGAAGAGAGTAGTTGCATCGGTCCTCACCGCAATCGCGCTAGCGATCGGCCTCCCGGCAGCGCAGTCAGCAACTCCTGTTATTAGAGTCACCGATATTCCACATCGCAACTTCGATGGCACATTTCGCGACAACGAACTCGTCAATCTACTTGGGCCAAGTGGTCGCCTTGGTAAAGCTCTCTTCAACCCAGCGCAATCAGCTACTTGGGTGATTGATCCATACCTCGTTGATGAGGTACTCGATATGGCAGATGGTTATACCTTTGATGGTCAAGAAGATCCGGTCGGTACAAGCATTGCTCAGATCTGGTTACAACAACTTCGAATTGCAACTTTGGCCAATCCTGTTGTCGCACTTCCTTATGGAAATCCAGATACATCACTTGCTCGCCGCATCTCATCGCGCGAATTAAAGTTTTACTTCGAACTCGGTGCGCAGAAGTTAGAAGCCTTTCTCGGCCGACCTGTGATCTCGCAGAATGGCTGGGGGGTGGGTAAATCACGGTTGAATAGCGATGAATTGAGCATCTACCGTGAAGGGCGCAAACTCTTAGCTGGCCTTAATCGAGTGGTCAATGATGAAGAGATTGATCGTATGCGCGAGCGTCTCGCCACTCTACTCAACCCACAGCTGAAGGCGATTGATCGCAACTACTTCGCCAGTAACGCGCGTATCGAATTAGCTAATATCGAGGAGAAACTAAAGGTTGTCACTGGGCGCTATCAATTAACCTCAAAGAGCGTAAAAGTCCCGCTAACTCTGGTCAATAAATTTGAAACTGCAACTAGCTTAAGCCTCTCACTTATTCCAATGAACTCACGCGTTCAAGTCGAGAGCCTCCACAACATAGAGCTGCCCGCAAAGTCCCAGATTCAAATCGCTGTGCCGTTCACCGTCATCGCATCTGGCAATACCGTTGTCCATGCCCAATTTATGACGCCGCAGGGAGATTTTGTGGGTGAGGTCTTTAAACTCAACCTCACACTCACTGTGATCGACTCGCGAGTTACTTGGTTCACCACTGGCGCTGCAATCTTGTTATTCCTCGGCGCAGTTACACAATCTGTCCGCCGTGTTCGACGGAGCCGACATGAAAAATAACGAGCTCTATCGCGCCTCGTCGATTATGGCGCTCGGCACCATCCTCTCCCGCATCACCGGCTTTATCCGCGCAATTCTCGCGGTGGCAGTTCTTGGTACTGCGCTCTTGGCCGATACCTTCAACGTCGCCAACACGATGCCTAACATTCTCTATAACCTCCTCGTTGGTGGCGCGCTTACTGCAATCTTTGTTCCACAGTTGGTTCGATCATTTAGCGATGACGATGGCGGCCATGGCTTTGCCTCGCGATTAGTTACAACAATCTCTGGCATTCTCTTGCTGCTCGTTGTAATTGGCGTGATCTTTGCGCCCTTCTTAGTTCGCCTCTATGCGCCCGAGTTCTTTGAAGTTGGTTTCGAACGCGAACAAGCGATTGCCATAGCCTTTACTCGCTACTGTCTGCCGCAGATATTCTTCTTGGGACTCTTCACCATGCTCGGACAGGTAGCAAATGCTCGTGGCTCATTTGCCCCGCTCATGTGGGCGCCAATCGCTAACAATCTCGTGGTTATCGCAATCTTTGGCGGCGTTCTCTTCCTTCAAAATTCCATCACCATTTCAACAATTACCGACTTCCAGATACAGCTCTTGGGTTGGGGAACAACCGCCGGTGTTGTTGTGCAGGCGCTCATCCTTATTCCAGTTGTTAAACGCTCTGGGATAAAGCTCCGCCCCATCTTTGGTGTTAAAGGGTTGGGTAAATCTTTCTCGCTGGCAACCTGGACTCTGATCTATGTCTTGATCTCACAACTCGGTTATCTGGTCACCGTCAACGTTGCAACTGCTGCCGCTGTTCGAAGCGCACAAGCGGGAATCACCACCGGCGTTGGTTTCACCCCTTACACCAGCGCTTACTACATTATGTTGTTGCCATATTCGATTGTGACGATCTCAATTATTACCGCGCTACTTCCACACCTCTCACAACTTGCGATAGATAAGAAGGTTGAGGATGTTCGCCTCCAATTAATCCGCGCAATAAAGATGGTTGGTGTCGTCACCGTTCCGAGCGCTATCGCTCTCATCTTCTTCGGTCCGCTTATTACTGAAGTTCTCTATATGGGAGTCTCGCTCGATGATTCTAGATACATCGGCTATGTATTATCTGCTCTTGGCTTCGGTCTGATTCCATTTAGTATCAACTTGATTTTGGTTCGCGGATTTAATGCCTTTGAAGATACCAAGACTCAAGTCATATCGATCTTTATTATCAACCTCATCTCGGTGGCGCTCTCATACCTCTTCCTCTGGCGGCTCGATAGCGATGTCGTCACCATTGGTTTAGGCGCCGCCTTCTCGCTCAGCTATATCGTCGGTCTCTCGATCACCTTAAAGTTGATTAAGAAGCATGTAGGAACTCTTCGCATCGGTGACTTCTCTCGCCAACATCTTGCACTCATTGCTGCGTCCCTGATTGCAATGGCTCCGATATATCTCGTAATTACATACCTTGGTTGGGTTGAGAGCGATGCTCCACTTGCGCTACGCGCGCTTCGCTTGGCTGCGGTCTTAACCCTTGCCGGGACCTTCTTCCTCTTCACCGCCCACCGCTTCAAAGTGGCTGAAATCGCAGGTCTTCGCGACTTCGCCACAGCAACGCTCAAGCGTCGCAAGGGTTAAAGGCGCGGTAAGGTGCGCATATGAGCACCGAAGTTCGCGAAATCGTCATTGTTGGTTCTGGCCCTGCTGGATATACCGCTGCAATCTACGCAGCTCGCGCACAACTCAACCCGGTGATCTACGAGGGTTCAGTTACCGCAGGTGGCGCGCTTATGAACACTACTGAGGTCGAGAATTTTCCTGGCTTTATCGACGGCATCATGGGTCCAGATCTCATGGATAACATGCGCAAGCAGGCGAAGCGCTTTGGCGCTGAGTTGATTACCGATGATGTTGTCGAGATGGATCTCGATGGCGAGATCAAGACAATTAAAGATGGTTCTGGAAATATCGTGAAGGCGAAGGCGGTAATTCTCGCAATGGGATCTGCCTATCGCGAGATTGGCCTTGAGAATGAGAAGCGCCTCTCAGGTCGCGGCGTCTCATGGTGTGCAACCTGCGATGGTTTCTTCTTCCGCGATCAGGTGATTGCAGTTGTTGGTGGTGGTGACTCAGCTGTTGAAGAGGCGACCTTCCTTACCAAGTTTGCATCGAAGGTGGTCTTGATTCACCGCCGCGATTCACTTCGCGCATCGAAGATTATGCAAGAGCGCGCATTTAACAATCCAAAACTTGAAATCATGTGGGATACCGAGGTTATTGACGTACTCGGTGCAGATAAAGTCGAAGCTCTACAGTTGCGTAACACCAAAACTGGCGAAGTTTCAGAGGGCGCATTTACTGGTCTCTTCGTCGCTATCGGACATATTCCACGCTCTGAGCTAGTCACCTCACAGGTTGCTCTCGATGACGAGGGCTATGTAAAGGTTGAGGGGCGCTCTACTCGCACCAACCTCAAGGGCGTCTTCGCCTGCGGCGATCTCGTCGATCACACCTATCGCCAAGCAATTACTGCGGCAGGCTCCGGCTGCCAAGCTGCTCTAGATGCTGAGAAGTTTTTAAGTCACTAATAAGATATCCCTCTACAACGTATATAGGAGCAGGTAATGAGCGCACCAATCAAGGTAACTACAGCAGATTTCGATCAGGTTGTTCTAAAGAGCAGCAAGCCTGTCCTCGTAGATTTCTGGGCTGAGTGGTGCGGTCCATGCCGCGCAATTGCACCAATTCTCGATGATATTGCTGCAGAGCATGGTGAGAAGCTCACAATTGCAAAGCTCAACACCGATGAAGAGTCAGCGATTGCAATCAAGTACGGAGTGACATCGATTCCAATGCTCAATGTCTATGTAAATGGTGAAGTTGTAAAGACCATCATCGGTGCAAAGCCAAAGCCAGCGCTCTTGAAGGAACTCGAAGGCTTTATCTAATATCTCAATGAAGGAGTTATCTCCCGATGAGATTCGCTCTTTTCAACAAGAGCGTGGGCTCCATGTCACAGGCGAACTCAATGAGGCGACTATCCGCGCACTTGAAGAGTCGCGGTGGAAGCTAGGAGATCGCTCTCTCTATCTCCAACAAGCGCCATGGATGCGCGGCGATGATGTCGCCACCTTGCAAGGGCGACTTACTGAGATGGGTTTTAACTGCGGTCGAGTCGATGGCATCTTCGGTCCGCTTACTGAGAGCGCTGTAAAAGAGTTTCAGAAATCTGTCGGCGTTGTTGTAGATGGTAAGTGTGGTCCGGCGACAATCATTGCGCTCTTGCGTTTAACAAAGACAATCTCAGGTGGCGCACCAACACAACTTCGCGAGAGCGCAAAGCAGAAGAATCGTGGTCCGGCGCTCGCCGATAAAGTCATTGTGCTCGATCCCGGATCTGCGCCAGGTGAAGAAGAGATCACTTTAAATATCGCACAACGTATTGAGGGTCGTTTATTGGCGTTAGGTGCAACAGTCTTTCTTGTACGTGGCGCTAACAACAACCCAACTGAATCCGAGCGCATCGCATTTACAAATAAGAACAACGCAGATCTCTTAATCTCACTCCATACTGATCGCCATGACAATCCAGTTGCTGAAGGCGTTGCAACTTTCTTCTACGGTAGCGATGCCCATGGAATTCACTCAGTTGTTGGCGAGCGCTTTGCCTCACTGGTTCAGCGCGAGATTTGCGCTCGTACCGATCTCTTAAATTGCCGCACCCATGCCAAGAGCTGGGATGCGCTGCGACTTACCCAATGCCCAGCGATCCGCGTCGACCTTGGTTATCTCACCAACCCAGGAGATCTACAACGGCTCGCTCGTCCTGAATTCCGAGACACCGTCGCCGAGAGTTTTATTATCGCGATTCAACGCCTTTACCTCGCGGCAGAAGATGATGCGAAGACCGGAACGCTGCGAATAGCTGACCTGCGAAGCGCTGGTATTCGTCGATAAATTCCGCCTGAGTACTCGGTTGAGTATGGGAAGATTCATCCCATGTCAGAGGTAAATGTTCGATATCAGACCGGAGCTCCACAACATCTCGAAGAGAGATTTGCTGCCCGAGCCGCCGGAATGTTGCCCTCTGAAATTCGCGCGCTCTTCGCTGTTGCGTCGCGCCCAGAGATCGTCTCACTAGCTGGTGGAATGCCAAATCTCTCTGCGCTACCAATGGAGATGATGGCCGGCGTTGTTAATGAGTTAATTCTTACCAATGGTTCTGAGGCGCTCCAATATGGAAGCGGACAGGGACATCCAAAACTTCGCGAACAGATCTGTGATGTGATGGCGCTAGAAGGTATCCGCGCAAATCCAGATGATGTTGTTGTTACAACGGGATCGCAACAAGCGCTCGATCTCATCTCACGTATCTTTATCGATCCAGGCGACGTAGTCTTAGTTGAGGCGCCTTCCTACGTCGGCGCGCTCGGAACTTTCCGCCAATATGAGGCCTCCGTCGTTCATGTTGAGATGGATGACAATGGAATGGTGCCGGATTCACTACGTAACGCTATTAAGAGCGTTCGCGCCGCTGGTCGCAAAATTAAATTTCTCTACCTCATCCCTAACTATCAGAATCCGACCGGTGTCTGTCTGCCAGCAGATCGCCGTACTGAGATTCTCAATATCTGTCGTGAAGCTGAGATCTTCGTCGTTGAAGATAACCCGTATGGCCTACTAGGTTTCGACAAGCCTTCACCAAATGCGATGCGCGCTGAGGATTCTGAGAACGTTATCTATCTCGGCTCTTTCTCTAAGACAATCGCATCAGGTCTTCGAGTTGGCTGGGCCTTGGTTCCACAATCTTTGAAGGATAAGTTGGTGATTGCCTCAGAGTCATCAATTCTCTGCCCATCAAACTTCACACAGCTGACTATCTCTAGCTATCTCGCCGATCAACCATGGCGTGATCAGATTGCAAACTTCTGTGAGCTCTACAAGGTACGTCGCGATGCGATGCTCGAATCACTTGAGGCGCACTTCCCAGCCGAGGCGACTTGGACCAAGCCTGGTGGTGGTTTCTATGTCTGGGTTAATCTGCCAGCTGAGATCGATACCAAGGCGTTAATGCCTAAGGCGATTGTTGCCAAGGTCGCCTATGTTCCAGGAAATGCCTTCTATGCAGATGGCCTCGGATCATGGTCGATGCGCTTGTCATACTGCCACCCAACACCAGAACGTATCCGCGAAGGTGTTAAGGCGCTCGGCGGTGTAATCAAGCAGGAGATGAAGCGTCGCGGAACTGCGATTAACTAACTTACTTATCGCCCTCGATTAGATCGACGATCCGCTGTAAATCTTCGCTACCGGCAAACTCAATAACTATCTTGCCCTTTCCTCTACCCATATCAACGCTCACTCGGGTATCGAGGTAATCACTTAACAACTCTGCGGCGGCAAGTCCGGCGCCTGATACTCCCTTAACGCCTGCTTTCTTCGCCTTGGTTGTGCTCGGTTTATGTGTTGCGATGATCTCTTCAGTTGCACGAACACTTAAGCCCTCGCCGACAATTCGTGCCGCCAACTTCTCAATATCGGTTGCGTCGGTAAGTCCTAGAAGTGCGCGTGCATGTCCCGCCGACAAGATGCCAGCTGCAACTTTCCGTTGGACCGACTCCGGCAGGTTGAGGAGGCGAATCGTGTTGGAGATCTGTGGGCGAGAACGGCCAAGTTTGAGCGCTAACTCATCATGGGTGCAGCCAAAATCGGTTAATAACTGTAGATATGCAGCGCCTTCTTCCAGTGGGTTGAGTTGGCTGCGATGGATATTTTCAATTAACGCTTCACGTAAGAGTTCGTTATCTGGCGTCTGTCGAATAATGACTGGGATCGACTTTAATCCAGCAGCTTTTGCTGCACGGAAGCGGCGCTCTCCCATAATCAATTCATATTTATTGTCACCAACTTTTCGAACAACTGGTGGTTGGAGAATTCCAAATAATTTAATGGATGCGATTAACTCATTGAGCGCATCTTCATCGAAGACGGTACGAGGTTGGCGTGGGTTTGGTGAGATTTGATCTAATGGAATCTCATTCTGTGTTGCAACAACTTCTTCATTAACAGTAAGGGTTGTTGGAATAAGTGAATCTAAATTAATACCGAGACCGCCGCGCTTTGTCGCCATTACGCTATTCCATCCTTATAGTTGATGCTAACTACATTTGAATTAAATTCGCTTGAGAGATCTGGCTCTTTAACTTTTCCGCGCTCTGCAATTTCGCGCGCTACCTGCATATATGCGATTGCACCTGGTGATAGCGGGTCATATGTCATAACAGTTTGATTGTATGAAGGCGCTTCAGATACTCGCACTGCACGTGGAATTGGAATATCAATTAACTCATTTGGAAAGTGTGCTCGAACATTTGCCGCAACATCATTGGATAAGCGAGTACGCGAATCAAACATAGTGAGGATAATTGTTGAGAGATTAAGTGATGGATTGAGTCTCTTCTTAACAAGTCCATAAGTTTCAAGAAGTTGTGAAAGACCTTCAAGTGCGTAGTACTCAGTTTGGATTGGAATCATCAATTCGCGTGATGCAGCAAAGGCGTTGATTGTTAATAAACCAAGCGATGGTGGGCAATCGATAAAGATGTAATCGTAATTAACGCTAATCTCATCGATCGCCTCCTTTAACTGTAGCTCGCGCGCAACCATCGAGACTAAATTAATCTCAGCGTTGGCAAGAGATGTATTTGATGGGATGCAATCGAGCTCTGGAAATCCAGCTACCTTCTGAATAACAGATGCCACTGGCGCGGTTCCCATCAGGACCTCATAGACGCCGGCGCTGGCACGGTGCTCAACACCGAGGGCGGTTGAGGCATTTCCCTGCGGGTCGAGATCGATAACGAGGACGCGAAGACCCCCCATAGCTAGGGCCGCTGCAATATTGACTGTGGAGGTGGTCTTTCCGACCCCGCCCTTCTGATTGGCGACGGTGAAGATCCGGGTTGAGGCGGGCTTGGCCATCGCCTCTTTGAGACGGCGGACCCCTATCACCTTTCCGCTTGTTTCACGTGAATCATCCACAGCGGTATTCAACCATTAAATGCGGGTGGGGATTACTGGGGTTGAACTTTAGGGAGCTTCTTCAGCTCAACTACACGGCCGAGGCCGATCCCATCGAGGGTAATCTCATGCAAAATTGAGCCTGGCACCGCCTCCATCTCCTTGGCGGCAGACTCCCCCTTCATTGCAAGGAGGGATCCATTCATCTTGAGCATATGCCAGCTCATCTTCTTCAACTTATCGAGGGCAGCTACAGCGCGGGCGGTGACGTAATCTGCGCTCTTCTTTACATCTTGGGCGCGGCCACGGATCACCTGGATCTCAGTGCCGGCGGTCGCCTCTTTAAGGAACTCAACCCGCCGCTCAAGGGGCTCGATGAGGGTAACTTTAAGATCTGGCCGCGAGAGGGCGATAACTATCCCTGGGAGCCCTGCCCCTGAGCCGATATCGAAGAGCGATGCTCCCTCTGGGAGTAGCTGGCAGACAAAGAGGGAGTTGAGGATATGGCGCTCCCAGATCCGATCTCCCTCACGTGGGCCGATAAGGCCACGCTCAATCCCCGCCCCTTTGAGAAAATCGGCATAGGCGCGAATCTCCCCCTCCCTCTCAGGAAAGTGGGTCGCGATCAGCTGATCGAGCGTTGGTTCCACGTGAAACTATTTAACTACTTCAACTTAGGAAGGGAAGATAACGACGAAGCGGCGTGGATCTTCACCCTCAGACTCTGAGGTGAGGCCCATATCCTGGATTGTGTCGTGGATGATCTTCCGCTCAAAGGCGTTCATTGGGTCGAGTTTGATCTCTTTACCAGTTGATTTAGCCTCTTCGCCGAGCTTCTTAGCAAGGGCGGTTAGCTCCTTGCGGCGGTTGGCGCGGAAGTTATCGATATCGAGCATAAGGCGGCTACGGTCGCCAGATGAGGTCTGAACCGCTAGGCGGGTCAGCTCCTGGAGGGCATCGAGGACCTCTCCATCCTTGCCGACGAGGTGGCTCAACTTGCCACCGACGATTGCGAGGGAGGCGCGGCCATTTTCGACATCGATATCGATATCGCCATCGAGATCTGCGATATCAAGGAGCGCTTCGAGGTAGTCAGCGGCGATATCGCCCTCCTCCTCAAGCTTGGCGACCGACTTTGGCGCCTTCTTCGTTGGTTCCACACTCTCTTCTACCGGTGAAACCTCTGTTGTCTCTGCCATATCTATCTCCATCTGTAGGGTGAATTATGCATTATTGTGCGTTTTTGGTATTAAATGTCCGTTATTTCTTCTTCTTCTTAGCCTTCTTTGGCTGTTGGCGCTGCCCCTCAACCTTCGGCGCCTCTACCTCTGGCGCCTGCTCTTCGATCTCCTTACCGTCGAGCTTCGCCTTATGGGCGCGCTTACGTTGGAGCTCCTCGTAGGCAGGTGAGCCTGGGGTTGGGTTTCGCTTAATCACATAGAACTGCTGGCCCCATGTCCAGAGGTTTGTCGTGGACCAGTAGATCAAAACTCCGACTGGGAAGTTAACGCCTGAGATCGCAAAGATCAATGGGAATAAGTACAACATGATCTTCTGCTGCTGCAACATCATATTGTTGCTTGCATCCATCTTCGGCATACCCTTTGTCATCAACTGCTTCTGTGTTGTGAAGGTTGTCGCTGACATAAAGAGAATCAAGATAACGGTAACAACCTTCACTGAGAGAAGATCTGTACCGAGGAAACTCTCTGAGATCTTTGCACCGAAGAATTTTGCCTGTGCAGCTGACTCTAAATTCTCACCTTTAAGAAATCCACGTGCAATTGGCGCTGGATTGCCGGCATCGTCTTTAGCTGCAATTCCATTGAGAACAGTAAAGAGGGCGAAGAAGATGGGTGCTTGCGCCAAAATTGGGAAACATGAAGCGAGTGGATTGGTCTTATGCTCTTTGTAGAGCTTCATCATCTCTTCAGATTGCTTCTGGCGATCATCTTTATATTTATTTTGGATCGCCTTCATCTGTGGCTGCAACGCAGTGAGTGCGCGCTGGCTCTTAATCTGCTTAACAAAGAGTGGAATCAAAACAATTCGAATGAGGACCACAAGACCCATAATTGCGAGCGACCAGGTAACACCTGAGTCAGCACCGAAGATTGGTTCGAAGAGGTTATGGAATGCGACCATAACTCCAGAGACCAGGTTGTAAAGTGGATTTAAGATAAAGCCCATTAGCGGACCCCTTCGTTGATTTTGCTAGAGTTAAAAGTATTGCTGGGCGCTGATTTCGAGGTGAGTGCAGCTAGCGCCTCTGCGCTATCGAGATCGTAATCAACGTAATCAATTCCGCCTTGCGACCAAGGGTTGCATCTGGCTAAACGCCAGAGCGCCATCGCTAAACCCTTAACGCCATAACGGTTAATTGCCGTCGCAGCGTAGTTAGAACATGATGGGTAGTACTTGCATCGCGGTTCGCGCATCGCAGAGAAACTTTGGTAGAGATTAATTAAGAAAGTTGCGATTTTCTTCATTGTGACGACGCCATTCGTTGTGCGGCTTTTGCAACCAACCGCTCTGCGCTCTCTCTAATCTCGCGCTGAACATCCACGTCGCTCTCTTGCTTCAAACCGCGGACGACAATGAGTGATCCTGTTGGAAAGGTGTGGAGAATTGGCGCTAGCGCGTGGCGAATCTGACGGGAGACCCGGTGGCGTTTAACTGATCCACCCACGCTCTTTCCGATAATCAACCCAGCGCGAGGGTTATCGTTTGAGGCAGGTTGGATGTAGAGGTATGAGACAAAGTTCTTTGAGGTAACACGGATACCGCTCTTAGTGGTGCGAGCGAAATCACGAGGTGAAGTCAGGCGTGCAGAAGATGGCAGCACGAGGATCTTCTTTGGTGAGCTCTACCTAGTAAGTACTATTGAAAGGGGCTTACGCTGAGAGGCGTGAGCGACCCTTTGCGCGGCGAGCTGAGAGGACTGCGCGTCCTGCGCGGGTAGCCATACGGGCGCGGAAGCCATGCTTCTTGGCGCGGCGGCGTGAGTTTGGCTGGTAGGTGCGCTTTGTCATGAGAACTCCAAATAAATTCGATGATCGATCAGGTCAGAAATACGGGGGAAGCGAGAGGGCAACGGTACGGGTGTGGATAGGTAGCGGTCAAACTCGCTCCCGCCCCCGCAGAGGGGCTTTAGGTGTGGATAACTACTTGCTTATTTTTGGGAAAGGGTCTATTTTGCGGGTTCTCCACAGGCATCCGTCAAAAGTGCTCTAAATTGAAGGCTAAACCCCTACTTTAGACCACACCCTGTGGATAACTTTGTGGATAAGAGAGGGGGGTCTATGCCGCTCAATAGCGCCGAATTGACCCAACTCTGGGAGCGGGTCGTCGACCATGTCTCCGCCGGCGAACCTCAGCACCGAGCCTTCTTGGCGATGACCAAGCCGCTCGGACTTCTACCTAATGAGGATGGGCCAACGAGCCTCTTGGTGGCAGCCCCCAACGCCTTCGCTAAAGATGTCCTCGAATCCCGCCTCCGCCCGGTAGTCAACGAAGTTCTCACCCGCGAACTCGGCAGCCAGGCAAATATCGCGGTGATGATCGATGAGAGCATCGAACTCGCAGAGCTACCAGAGCCAACTATTACAGTCGAGGTTCCACGGCCAGGTACAGGTCGCGAAGGCGCATCGCCATCATCTACACAACCTTCTTATGATGCATATGGTTCTCAACTTAATGAACGTTATACCTTTGAAACATTCGTTGCCGGCGAATCAAATCGTTTTGCTCGCGCAACTGCGATCGCGGTAGCTGAAGCGCCGGCGAAGGCATATAACCCACTCTTTATCTACGGCGACTCAGGTCTTGGTAAGACACACCTACTTCACGCAATTGGCGCTTACTCCCGAGAGTTATTTCCAAATATCCGAGTTCGCTACGTTTCTTCTGAAGAATTTACCAACGACTTTATCAACTCTATTCGCGACGATAAAGCGACATCTTTTCAGCGTAGATATCGTGATTTAGATGTTCTATTAATTGACGATATTCAATTCTTGGAGAATAAAGAGCGCACCCAAGAAGAGTTCTTCCATACCTTTAATACGCTACATAACGCTAAGAAGCAGATTGTTATCACTTCTGATCGATCACCGAAGCAACTCACTACTTTGGAAGATCGACTCCGTACTCGATTCGCGTGGGGTTTTACAATCGATGTTCAACCACCAGAGCTTGAGACGCGTATCGCAATTCTTCGCAAAAAAGCTGCGCAAGATAAGTTGCATGCCCCTGATGAGGTGTACGAATACATTGCAAGCAAGATCACCTCAAATATTCGCGAACTCGAGGGTGCGTTAATCCGCGTGACAGCATTTGCTAGCCTAAATCGTCAGAGCGTTGATATGGGTCTTGCGGAAATTGTTCTGAAGGATTTAATCACCAACGATTCAACGCCAGAGATCACCGCTGCCACCATCATGGCGCAGACCGCTGCCTTCTTTAAACTCACCTTGGAAGATCTCTGTGGCACTTCCCGTTCTCGCGCTTTGGTTGAGGCCCGACAGATTGCGATGTACCTCTGCCGCGAACTCACCGACCTCTCACTACCAAAGATTGGTCAGACCTTTGGCGGCCGTGACCATACGACGGTGATGCATGCCGATCGGAAGATTCGCGAGCTTATGGCCGAGCGGCGTGCGCTCTATAACCACGTTAATGAGATTACGACCAAGATTAAGCAGCAGAGCTCTTACTAAAGCCCACCCTTAAGGGCTGATTGACCTTTGTCCTTTTTAACCTCTTTACCCCCAACTGTGGATAAGTTGTGGATAACTGTGGATAGCGGTGGTTTTCTGTGGTTAAAGCGGGTTTCTATGCTCAATAACGGTGAGCTTTTAAGAGTGAGGGGTGGTTACAGTGAGATCTACCCTTGTGTTATCCACATTATCTAGCGGTTTATCCACAGGAAAAGAGGATAACTTTACCGCTTTGACCAGCGCTTTTACCCTTTACCCACAGAAACCAGCTACACCTATTACTACTACCTTTATATATAAATATCTCTCTCCCCAAGCGAACCTGTGGGTTTCCAATACTCCATTCCGCATTAAAGGCAAACTGTGCCAAACTTTCAGGGTTCGCTCGAGCGGGTATTTAAAGTATTTATAGGTAGAGACAAGATGATTGATAAGAGGGCTTCGGCATGAAATTTACAGTAGATCAACACGCGCTAACCGATGGAGTCAATTGGGTATCTCGCTCACTCTCCACCCGCCCAATTAAGACCGAGCTCCTTGGTATCAAGATCGACGCAACTGGAGATCAAGTCATCCTCTCTGCATCAGACTTAGAGACATCATCAAAATCTCAATTCGCCGCAGATATCTTTGAGAAGGGTGAAGTTCTAGTTCCCGGAAAGTTACTAGCAGAGATTTCCCGCTCACTTCCAAATAAACCAATCACAATCACCTTAGATGGCTCACGCGTTTTAGTTACATCCGGCTCTGCGAAATTTACACTTCCAACGCTCTCACTCTCTGAGTATCCAAACCTTCCAGAACTTCCAGAGCGCACCGGTTTAATTGCAAGCGACACCTTTGCAACAGCTGTAGCACAGGTAGCTATCGCAGCAGGCCGTGATGACTCACTACCAACACTTACCGGCGTCCATGTAGAGATTGAAGAAGATAAAGTCACACTTGCAGCAAC
>JACCDW010384825.1_pt1 | contig 21145 bp, 14 predicted proteins | sample 7449781 | NCBI WGS metagenome assembly JACCDW01 (sample SAMN15323449, study PRJNA562643) | freshwater metagenome | isolation source: river surface water | place: USA:Blue River Watershed | collected 2017-08-18
CATCCATTTTCTGCAAAAGACCATAATACAGTTTGTCTATACTTATATCTTCAGCACTTACCACAGAAGGCATCTTCACAAGATCACCTCCAGCTGCGGAAGTTTTGAGGTTTGTAAGAGAAGCTCCACCCGCCATCAAAACAACATTTTCAAACAATGACTCCAAAATAGGTTCAGCAGTCGTGGCAGCGCGCTCGATTTCTTTTTGTTCTTCCTCTGAAAAAAGAGAATGACCCTTGCGATCCACTAATGTAGAAGACCATCCAGCCTTTCCACCATGTTGTTTCCATGCCAACAAACTGGAAGAAATACCTTCCAGGGCTGAATAAATACGATCGGGAATCTGCTCTTCATCGGATTGAAGAACAGATTCTGTTTCATTAAGTTTTTCTTCAAGTATTTTTTTTCTTTCGTCAGGTGATGACATCTCTCCTGTTCAGAGAACCTATTTTTAGGTCTTAACTTGAACACATGAGGCATCCTTCTTCCTTCGCCTTCTCTACAGACTCTTCGTATTCGCGGTGGAGTCGTTCCAAGAGTGCACGTCGCGCAGCACGGCGGAGTTCTTCATCAGGGATTGGTGCTTGAACTTTTTCTCCCTCTTGGTCTGAAACAGAGCTTTCACTGATAACAGAATCATTATCATCATCGTCAAGTGTGTTATGAAGATTGGAGTTACCGCCCTGCACAGCTGTCAGGAGACGAGGATCAATCGTAAACTTCTGAGCCGTTACAGGAGCTTTGGTGCGGAGATAATAGCAACCAGTCTTCAATCCATTCTTCCATGCGTGGAAATGCATACTGGTCAACTTAGCATACGTTGGATCGGAAATGAAGAGGTTGAGACTCTGGCTCTGGCAAATGAAAGCCCCGCGACCTACTGCCATGTCAATGAGGTTTCGCTGTTTGATCTCCCAAGACGTCTTGAAAATGGCTTGCACAGATTCAGGAATAGAAGTGATTCCCTGAACACTTCCGTTGCGAGCCACAATCTCTTGCTTGAGACCTTCAGACCAAAGTCCCTGTTTCATAAGCATGCGTAGGAGATATTTGTTGATCACGATAAACTCGCCCGCAAGTGTGCGTCGTGTATAGATATTGCTGGTGAAAGGCTCAAAGCATTCATTGTAACCAAGGATTTGACTGGTTGACGCGGTGGGCATAGGAGCAAGCAGGAGGGAGTTGCGCATACCAGCTTTTGCCTTCTCGCGAAGCGCTCCCCAATCCAAAACCTTTTCAGACTGAGTCAGGGGAGTCACACCCCAAAGATCAGGTTGGAGACGACCCTCTGAAGCAGGAGATCCAGCGAAGGTTGAATATGATCCTTCATTTTTAGCAATGTCACAGCTTTCATCCACAGCAGCGTAATACATATGTTCAAAGATGAGTTGATTGAGGCGCGCTGCATCCTCGCTTTCCCAAGGAAGTTCCATCATGGCAAAGACATCAGCCAATCCAGTAACTCCCAGACCCACAGGGCGATGGCGCATATTGCTTCGTTGGGTTTCAGGTGTAGGATAGTAGTTGATATCAATCACACGATTCAGATTGCGAATCGCTACACGAGTAGCTTTGCGAAGTGCTTCAAAATCAAATCCTGAAGGTCCAACAAAGGCAGGCAGAGCAAGTGAAGCAAGATTGCAGACGGCTGTTTCCTCGGGGGATGAATACTCAATAATCTCCGTGCAGAGGTTGCTACTCTTGATAGTTCCAAGGTTCTGTTGATTGGATTTGCGATTGGAAGCATCCTTATAAACGAGGTAGGGAGTGCCCGTTTCCATCTGAGAGTCCAGGATTTGGAACCAGAGCTTCTGAGCATCTACCTTCTTGCGCCCACGTCCCTCACGCTCATATTGTTCATAAAGCTCACGGAACTTGTCACCCCAGACATCAGCAAGCCCAGGAGCTTCATTGGGGCAGAAGAGTGTCCATTGTTCGTTCTTCTCTACACGCTCCATAAACAGATCAGGAATCCAGAGAGCATAGAAGAGATCACGAGCACGCTCCTCTTCAGCTCCTGTATTGAGTTTGAGCTTGAGAAAATCTTCTACATCAGCGTGCCAAGGCTCCAGATAGATAGCAAAGGAACCATTCCGCTTGCCACCACCCTGATCTACATAGCGAGCTGTGTTGTTAAAGACGCGAAGCATTGGAATCAAACCGTTACTCGTGCCATTGGTGCCACGGATGAGAGATCCACGCGCGCGAATGTTGTGGACATGGAGACCAATACCACCAGCATACTTGCTGATAGCAGCACAATCACCCAGAGTCTTGTAAATCCCTGAGATGCTATCATCACTCATGCAAAGAAGGAAGCAGGATGAGAGTTGCTGACGAGGAGTTCCTGCATTGAAGAGAGTGGGTGTAGCATGGGTAAGGAATCGCTGGGAGAGAAGATCGTAGGTTTCAAACACACGATCCAATGAGTTTCTGTCCTCGGGATTGCCCCAGAGTGCGAGAGCTACGCGCATCCACATGTGCTGTGGGCGTTCCACAACTCGCTTTTGGGTATCACGGAGAAGATAGGACTTCTCCAAAGTCTTGTATCCGAAATAGTCAAAAGAATAGTCGCGGTCATATTTAATGTAGGAATCAATCTGGGGTCCAAACGCTTTCACGACAGCAAGGATAGTGTCGTTGATATAGCTGATTTTTTCTCCTGTTCCTGGCATGCTTTGACTGGAAAGCACGGATACTACATCAGAAAATGATGCTTGGGTATTTTTATGATGATTGCTGATTGCAATCCGAGAAGCAAGAGTAGCGTAATCGGGATGAAGTGTGCTGAGGCTGGCGGCAAGTTGTGCTGTAAGTTCATCCAGTTCGCTGGTTTTCACACCATCCACGATCTGGGAAAGAACTTGTTGAGAGAGAGCATCAGGATTTACTTCCAGACCTCGGGATGCTTTGCGAACACGACTTAATACCTTGTCAAAAGACACAGATTCACGGGCACCGTTACGCTTAATAACCTGCATACTAAATGGCATTTGGACAATCTTTTGGGTTTATTTCCCCCAACCTTAAAGTGAAAACTCAATTTTCCATAAAAAAAAGGGAAAGTTCATGATAATATTACGACATACTTGATGTTTCAGAAGGAGTAGTCACAGTTACAGTTTGAACATCCACTTGACCCACATCTACCTTTGAAACAGGGGCTACTGCAACTTCTTCCGTGAGAACAATCTTTTCAAGAGAGCTTTCTACTTCTTTAAAAGCAGTCTTAATGCGATTGAAATCCTTCTCGCAATCCTCCCATTTGCTATACGAAACAGTAAAGGGTTTGCGCGTATGATACGAAAGCTGAATCGTTGGATATCCCATACAAGAGGTTCCCATACTGACACTGGACAGACTGGGGACGTGAATCATGTTATTTTTGATACGCAGAAAGCGTGGCATTTTCAGACTGACTATTCAGTCAGCCACCCAAAATATCAATTTTCGCAGGTTCAACTAGATATGCCAGCCTACATTCCTCCTCATCTCCGCAAAAAACTTGCTGGAATCAAAGAAAACAAGCCCAAGAGACAAACCAAAAAACAAACGCGGTTTGCCAGCAATACGACTGGTGACAACACACGCAATCTCTCCTTTGCTCCTATCTCCAAACTTTTTACAGAGACTGCCTCTTCCATTTACAAAGTGTTTTCGTCTCAACTCGCCACGCGAAAGATCAGACGAAAGCCCAAATCCAAAGTGCTCAAAACGGGAAAAAAAGGAGTGCTCCGAGCCTCCTCTGCTTCACCTCTAACCAAGAAACAACCTAAGAAGAGACCTGCTTCAGTGTAAGTAGTCCCTGCATCTATAATACGTTGTCATGTGATCAATAATCTGAGGAGACTCACCATTGTTTTCGTCCTCATCTTCTACAGTTCCAAACGATTGAAAGAGTGCTAAATACTCATTCCAATGCATCAAATTCCATTCATGATACGCAGCACGAGGAGAGGGGAAATATTTCATGTTGTTAGAAACTTTATCCAGTTCGTTCCGGACGTATTGGCGAAACGCTACATCATCAGGAATCGGTGCTTTCAAAGCTGTAAAGGCTTTTGCAAATGTTTCAAGATAGATCAAGAGACTGTCTTTGCATTTGAAAGGAGGTTGCACATGAATGTAACGCTCTTCCAAGACTCGTTGGATAGGATGACGTAAATCATCCAGGAATAAGAGATTTGTAGGAGACAAATCTTCAGGATTTCCTAAGCATGCCCTCACACCCTCAAAACTTTTGCCAGGTTCATCTGGAGCAATATCAGGCAACTCATGTTGACGCGCTGGATGCTGAGGATGATAGGCTGAATCCCATGGTTTGTTAGGAAACTGCATATTGACTTGAATTACATCGCGCACAAACTGCACAATGTCTTCGTTTGTATTATTGGTATAGACGAAGACCTTGGGACGAATCTTTATGGGTCCATGTTCAATATGCTTCAAGAGCATTAACACTCCTTCATTTAAGAAGGTGATCTTTCGTTGGCTCAACTCGTTATCCAACTCTTTGATCCATTGTTCTCGCAAAGGTATATAATAGTTGTAGAGTTCTGGGTGAGTAAGCAATCCATCAAAGATACGCCAAACTATCCAGAACGCATCATTCATATGACAAATACAGTTGTCAAAATCTAAAGCAAGGTATCGTATAGGCTCTGCCATTTTTGACTTACCCTCAAAGGGGCAAAAAAAATTCAATTTTAACATTATGCGCCGCCGCTTATTCGGAAGCCAGTTTTTCTTTGGGTGGACCCGTCAAAAGTTTTCCTTTTGTCAAAATACGACTGCTGATGTTCATTGTCTCAAGTTCTTGAAGCAGAAGTTTATACGCATAGGGGATTTCAATAGAGCTGAAGTTGGTTGTATTTCCGCATCCCTTGCAACACCAAATGCCTTCTTTGGGATTGGCGATTGCTAAGAGACCACAATCGCGACAAGACCAGCAACGGAAGAGATCCGAGCATTCCATGAATCGCTCTTTCGTAAACTCGGTGATACCATGCGCTGCCACACAATCGCGCTCCATTTCACCAAATCGCAATCCTCCTTCACGTGCACGCCCTTCAGCCGGTTGGCGAGTAAGCATAACAAGAGGACCTGAGGAACGCGAGTGAAGCTTATCAGCAGAGCAGTGACGGAGTCGCTGATAATAGCAAGGACCAATGAAGATGCTTGTAGCCATCTGACGTCCAGTAAAGCCATTGTAGAGAACTTCATTTCCGTGAGGTTCCATCTGAAGTTCATCTCGCAAATATGTCTCCAGTTTATCCAGCGTGACATCATTGAAAGGAGTGCCATCCCCAAGTGCTCCCACGCGACAACCGACTTTTCCAAAGAGGGTTTCCATCAACTGGGCAATCGTCATACGCGAAGGAATGCAGTGAGGATTGATGATGATATCAGGAATCAATCCATTGGCAGTTTGAGGCATATCTTCAGGATTCAGGATCATACCACACGTTCCTTTTTGCCCGTGGCGACTGGAGAACTTGTCACCAATCTCAGGAATACGATCTTGGCGCACACGCACTTTCGCAAAGGAGTAGCCTTCACCGTTGCGATTCTTGAAGATACGATCTACATATCCGAACTCATTGTTGCGCATAGTGCGACTTACATCACGGAACTTCTTTGTGCCCTGAGGAATGACCATACCAGTAGGAACACGAAGAGGAACAACTTTTCCAATCAGAATATCATCACTTCCAACAAAGCAGTTTTCTGGAACGAACCCATCGGGTCCAAGTTTTCCATAGTTGCCATTCTTCAAATGTTTGGTGTAGAGAGGATCTGGGCGATCAAAGCGTTCCTCTTCTCCACTGCTTTGATTTTTACGCTCTTCATCCTTGTAAGTGCGGTAAAAGATAGAGCGGAAAAGACCACGCTCTAAAGATCCACGATTGATCATGATAGAATCTTCCTGATTGTATCCAGTGTAGGTCATAATGGCTACAATGATGTTTTGTCCTGAAGGCATATCTTGGACACCATAGAACTTACTCATGTAGGAAGATACCATAGGGATTTGCGGGTAGCAAAGCAAATGGGCAAGTGCATCAAAGCGTTCTTGGAAGTTGAGAGCATACATTCCCATCGCTTGTTTTCCCATTGCACATTGATAGGAGTTACGGGGTGACTGGTTATGGTCAGGAAATGGAATGTTACTTGCAAGTGTTCCCAGGATTGTGCAAGGGTGAAGTTCACAGTGAGTATAGCTTTGATCCTGAAGAAGTTTTTGATCATTCATGGCAATGTAGAACCCTTCGGTTTCGCCAGGATCTACATATTCCAAGAGACTGTTTCCCTTAGGAGATTCCCAAAGAAGCATATCCTCCCATCGTTTCAATCCCATGAGTTCAGCATACAACTTTCCTTGGGTATCTTGGAGGATTTCACGAACTGTCTCTGCAACGTAGAGAGGACGGAGCATACGTCCAGCTTCGGTGGTTACCCAGATTTCACGAAGGTGACGCTTCCAGACAATGCCAGTGTGAATATGAATCTGTGCTGAGCGTTTGGCTTTGAGAAGATCGCTGTAGACCGACTGAGTATGCTGAATAGGAATCGTTCCAATCCAAGCACCGTTGAGGAAGAAGCGAGTTTCAATAAACTTTTCTTCAGCAGTGGTTTCACGAAGTCCGCGCACTTTTCCAAGACTCATTAGATAATCACGAACCACTCCAGGATTGCTATAGATGCTTACAATGGAGGTGCTACTCATATTTTTCACAACACCTACACTGTGACCTTCTGGTGTTTCGGAAGGGCAGATATATCCCCATTGGGTGTTGTGGAGCTTACGTGGCGGAATGAGTTTCCCTGTCTTTTCAATGGGAGTGCTGATACGACGCAAGTGGGAAATACCTGAAATGAAGTTCAAGCGATTCATCACTTGTGAGACACCAATCTTGGTCGGACCACCAATCTTGGCACTGCCAAAGTTGCCCGTAGCCAGACTCGTTTTCAGACCAATCTCAAGGATTGTGCTCTTGATCACCTTGTTAATATTGCTGGAGTTCAAGATTTCTTCAAAGTTGCCTGAAGCCTTCCAACTTCCATTGTGGATCTCCTTGTTGAGACTGGCACGAATGTCCTTGACCATCTTGGTGGCAAAGAAGGTTCGGAAGAGATTGGCTAAGAGGAAACCAGGGAGATCCACACGCTTGTTGGGATAGGCGTCTCGGTCATCTTTAGGAATGCGAGAGGTAGAAACCCAAAGAACTTTGCGAGTCATGTGACCCAAGAAACAAGCCTTTGCATATGAATATTCCTCAGTAAGTCCAATGTGAGGAAAGAGTTCAATATTCAGAATATCTTGGATTTTAAGAGGGCGTTGAGACTTGGACGACCAAGATTGGATATGCTGACTGAGCCACATGAGAGCATCTTCACGTGTGCTAATGCCAGCGCACTCTGAAAGACTTTCATAAAGGATGCTGTCAAACTCCTTGTCTTCTTCAGGTCCAATGATCAAATCACGAATATCTTTATCTGATTCAATACCCAACGCGCGGAACAAGATGAAGAGAGGAATATCTTGTTTGATGCGAGGCATGGTAGCTTTGAGCAGGTGAATCTGTTGATTTTTGGGATGATACACAATCTTCACTGCATTATTTTTGGGAACTTGATCATTGTCTGGTCCGATGCTTTTCACTTCAATCACCTCAATCTCTTTGGCAGGATTGCGGTTGTTGCGGAAGACAAAGGGGCGATTTTCACTCATTCGCTCTTGACTGATGATAACGCGCTCACCACCCTGAATAATGAAATATCCACCAAGATCATGGAAGCATTCGCCAAGTTGGCTGGGGTGGATATGGCGTTGGTCATGAAGAAGACAATATTTACTGTTGACCATGACAGGGACTTTTCCAAGGTGAACATTTGGAAAGAGACGTTTGCGTGTTGTGATTTCTCCACCACGAGTATTATCAATCATATTAATACTCACATGAACGTCCACAAAGAGAGGAGCGGCGTAGGTCAAGTTTCGCTGACGCGCATCATTGGGCATCATGGGAAGCACAGCTCCGTTGTTTTCAAAGATAGTTGGTTTACGAAGTGTAGGATTGCGAAACTCCAAACTAACTTCATATTCTCTCTTCACCTGAGGAGCTACGAAGACAGGGTGTGGGGTCGTGGATTCCTCAGTTTTTGGATTCATCAATGCATTCGCAGCAGTTGTGGAAAGACCAGTAGCAGAAGCCAGTGCTGAGCGAGGACCGCTGAGAGGGATTTCAGGACTCCCTCTCACAAGAATAGGGTTCACCATGGTCACAATCTCAGGAATATCTACATCCATGAAATGGTTGAAGGATTCCAGTTGGTGACTGATGATTTGCCGTCCTTGAGACTGTGCAAAATAACTATTGAGGACGTGGCGATGGGATGGGAACATTTCTTTACTTTGGGAGTTGAGGGGAGAACTGTCAATTTTAGTTGTCCGCATAGCCTGAAATACTTTGTAAGATCTTTTTAGATTGTATGTCAGAGGATTCTACTATAAAGAAAATCACACTTACGGCTCCAGTAGGGAGTCAGGCGGGTGGAAAAGCTGAGCGAAAAACTCGCAAAAACCGCAAAGAGGAAGAACCGCAGAAAGGGGGAACAAGTCCTGGAACTCTTGTTCAACTGAATACCACCCGATCCCCGGATTCTTCTATGGCGAATGTAAAGCCAATAGAAACATCAGGGCTGAAGCCTACAGCTGCTCCTGTTCTTCAAGGCGGAGCAGGCACCAAAAATGTAAAGGTGATTTTGGCACCCAAGAAGAAAAAGACTGCGAAAGTGATATTGGCAGGTCCCAAGAAAAAGATGATCCAATCCATCGCGAAAGCAGTAGCAGTAACAGGAAACAAAACGCGCAAAATAGCCAAGAAGATTCGGATGTCAATATCCAGCCTGAGCAACCGCATGACTCGTGCTCATAAGATTCGCAAAGAAAGCAAAGAAATGCCCATTGAGAAGATCAAAGAAACATTGAAGAATGCGAATTTAATCAAAGAAACAACGAAGGCACCCGATTCTATCCTTCGTCAAATGTATTCAGATTATCTCCTCTTGAAGAATCGTGCTCTTTAAACTTAACTATCAATAGGAATGAATACTACCCGAAAAATTACAAAAAACAGTGTCAATACATTTAACAGTGCAAATAATGTAAATGTAATGACAACAAATAACGGTTCCAATGTTGAAAGTGTTAGTGCTTACAACAATGTCTTTGAACCAACGGGCATGAAGGTTTCTATGGTGACATTGAATCTTGCCAGTCAATCCAGTCCTCCTCCGATTTCGGATACGACAATTATTGATTGCAAGCCCGATTTTGTTGTAGAGATGACCCAAGAAGATTATCGCCCCATCGCTCCTGTTTCAATGTTTGATTCTTCTCTAATGAAAAACTATTCACGAGTAGCTGTTCTTGGGTTGAATAAGAAAAAAGCCACTGAACAAAATGTGCAAATTCGTGTCTTTCACAACCAACTATCGCCTGTTCAATACAAGGGAGTAATGATGGGGTATAAAATATTAAAACCCAAAGGAAAATCCAACTTGGGATATTTTGTGCAAAGAGTAGCTGCCACGCTTCGCCTTCCTAAATATGGATATTCTAAGGGAATGGTCTGGGTGAAGTTGATTTTTGCTGAATCATCTCTTTTGTTTGCCAATATGCATTTGCCAATGAAGAAAAAAACCGCAAATCTTGGGTTGGCATTGCGTGAACGTGCATTCGCTTTATTAATGACAGAACTTCAGCAATATATGGATGAAACCACGACATTGGTCATTGGAGGTGATCTGAATTTCCGAATGGATTATTCTGGAGCCAATCAACTGACAAAACTCTTGAATACAACCTACAAAGATCTCAAAGAACTTCCATTCCCTGACCCCAGTCAGCGTAGATATACATGCAAATTCAAACCTCTCCCTGAAGCGAATGAAAGTTGTGAAATGAAACGATTGACGGCAGTTCCCACGAATGCCACCATCGCTGAATCTACAGCCAAAAATCTACAAAAGGAATGTGCTGAGAAGAATCGTATTCCAAGCCGTTGCGATCGTTTCTTATACAAGATGGCTCCTGGAAAATCAGTGAATGTAAGTTATCAGAAAGCACTCCCCTTGAGTCCTGAATCCGATCACAATGCTCTTTTGGCATGTATTAGTATTTCTTAATGAATAATAGAAGAATGCCTGAGATAAAAATTCATACATCCGATAGCGATATCTGGAAAGGTTTCGCTGAAGAAATAGATGAAAATAATGAAATGGGGTTTGAAATACCAGGTCCTCTTTCCATTCAACTTGCAACTATATGTGAACGTTCAGAAAGTTTAGAACTGGATGCTGAACGAATAATGTATTTATCCCAAGAAAGTGATCGTTTGTTGGAGCTTCTTGAAGGCGGAAATCGTATAGGGTTTTTACTCATGAACTTACCTAGTTGGGGAGAGGAAGCGACTATTCATGTGGTTTGTGTCTCACCTATGCAAAAAGGAAAAAACTATTCTAAACTTTTGATTGATCAAGCAAAACGGTTGGCAAAAGAAAAAGGGAAGAAACGCTTGACGTTGGAAGCGTTGAGTAGATCTTTGGGTGAAAAAGTCTATAAAAAACAAGGATTTGAGTTTGTAAACAAAACAGGAGAAAATATGGTGCATCAGATTGGTGGAAGACGTCGTGGAAAGACACGAAAGCTAAAAAGTAAAAATAAAGCCTAAACTTTCACTCCAAATATACTCTAAGGAATGGACGATAACAATCATTGTCCTTATTGTAATGATATGTTAAATGAAGATGAACGCCACATTGAACTCCCCTGTTTTCATCGCGCGCACACACTTTGTTTCTTAAACTTGATGAACAATCCCACACATACATTTCCAGGAGAGTTTCATGCATGTATGATTTGCCATAATCCTCTTTTTTTTGAGCTAGAAAATGAAGAAGTTCAACAAGAAGAAGAAGAGGATATAGAACAAGAGGACAATCCGCCTATTTCTCCTTCAGAACCTTCTGTTCCCAACTATTATGAGCGCGTTCGCATTCGTGTGAATGGTGACGCAAATATCAAAAAAGATATAAAACTCTATTTTAAAGCCAAATACAATGCTGCGCGCAAACGAACTGCATTGCTAAAGTATGTTCGCGAAAAAAAAGCAGAGATTTCAACATCAGTCGAGAACTTGCGTGAACAACTTCGGAATCTTATCCGTGCGCAAAAACGAACTATTCTTCAGAGTCAACCTTACAAAGAGTATAAAGGAGCACATTTTCGGAAAAATATTGCAGGTTCAAATCTCTATAAAAAATACCAACTGGACTTGAGTGATATTCGCAAAGCTATGCACGGACAACCAGGATTCAAACGTTGGCATCGTGAATCTATTTGGCGAACAAGTCCAAATTATATTTTGCGCAGAGGATTCTATCGTTCCTATTTCCGTATCTGAGGATTCTTTACAAAAATTGAAACCATACTTGATATAGTATGTTTCCAAACACACACCCAAGACAAATGGACATTCGGAACTTTTTTGGAGGAAAGCCCAAAGGGACAGAGATTGTTCCCACAGAAGACAAAGAAACATTCAATCCATTCATAGAACGAAAAACAATCACCTATCCTGCTCAATACAAAATTATACGAGGGATTCCAGCTGAACAGAAACAGTATGCAATCCTTCTTCAGTTTGATGGAGCATCCAATCCCAACCCTGGTCCTTCCTGTGGAGCAGTTGTCTTGCTTCGCACAGAGACTGGATCTTCTTGGATTCCTTTTTATGAAGCTGGAGTCTACAATCGTCATTGGACAAACAATCAAGCAGAATATGAAGGATTGATTCTTGGACTCCGAATCGCGAAAGCACAGGGATTCCAAGAAGTTCTTATTGAGGGAGATTCAGCACTGGTTGTGAGCCAAACCACAAAAGAATGGAAGTGTAGTGATAGTAAAATGCAAGAAAAACAATCTGAAGTGCAAGAACTCTTGAAATCCTTTACGTTTGTAGGTATTCGCCATGTATTGCGACATTTCAATCAGCACGCTGATGCACTTTCAAAAGAAGGGTTGATCAAGGGGGAAAACTTTTCCAGAAAGGTCTAAACCATCCTCGCTAGTAATTAGGTAAATGATGATGTATCAACAATACATTAAAGAGTGGAAAAAATATTCAGCAAAATACGGAGACAAAGTTTGTTTCCTTATGTTGGTCGGCAAGTTTTATGAGCTCTATGATATCTTGGACAAAGAAACTCAAGAAGGACAAACGAATGTAAAACAAGCAGTAGAAATCATGGGCATTCAACTTCCTATCAAAAAGGGAGATGGACCTACTGGTGAAGATTGTTACGCAGCAGGATTTCCTGAACAATCTCTTCAAAAGTTTGTGACAATGCTCACGAAAGAAAACTGGACAGTGGTTGTGACGCAACAAGATAAAAACTCTTCAGGAAAAGTTACAGGGCGCCCTGTGGAGCGGATTTTTTCTCCTGGCACACACATTGAATCAGCAGGTATGGATACTCCCTATCTTGCGGGTCTGTGGTTAGATGAAGGAAGCACTGCAGAAACCAAACGAAATCCTCCATCCTTTTCAGCTGTTTGTATTGATTTGACCACAGGAAACCTCTTTTCTTTTGAAGGACAAACATCAGGAACACCTGAAACCTGGACATCAGATGAACTCGTCAACTTCTTTCAGATTTACAAACCCAAAGAACTTGTTCTTTTTTGGCGAGGCGATCTCTTTACAATGCCAACAGAAGGATATCTTCGTATGCGGTTTGAAATTCCAAATGGATTGATTCATAGACAAGTGGCGGATGCCAGTTCTCAAGGAACTCTGGAAAATGAGTTCATTCGTTCTGAAGTCTTAAAACGTATTTTTTCATCCCATGGGCTTCTTTCTATTCGTGAATATCTTCGCATTTCTGAGCACCAAAAAACAGAACGATGTTTGGTAAATATTTTACTTTTTGCTGAAGATCATTTTCCCGCAGCAGTCAAAAATATTTCCACTCACACTGTTTGGACACCCAAAGATACTCTTTATCTTGGAAACCATTCTCTTGTTCAGCTGAACTATATAACGCACAACAATCAAGAATCTGTGTTCAATCTTTTCCAAAAAACAATCACAACCATGGGACGGCGGGCCCTGAAGACACGACTGCTTCAGCCATCTTCTAATCTTCGTCATATTGAACGAAAACTCAAAGAGTTGGATTACTGCATGGAGACGCCTCCACTGACAGTCAAATCTGTAGAAACACAACTCCGCCTTATGTTTGATATTTCTCGTCTTCACAGAAAAATAATGACATATACATGTGAAGCGTTGGATATCATTGCTCTTGATCAGTCCTATTCAGCGATTGCTGTTCTTTTCCCCAAGATTGGCTCTGCTGGAAGTCCCTTCAGTTTTGATCCTTGGTTGTCTGATTTTGAACAAATGCGCAAGGACTTCCATCGTATTTTTGATCTTGAAAAAGCTGTTCGCCTTGCCAATCAGGAAGATGTAAGTTTTTTTCGTGATGAAGTTGCTCCTGAAACAAAAGAGGTAGAAGAAAGCTTAAAACACCTTCTTCAGGAAGCCAAGCAATCAGTGGCTAAGATCAGTGAATGGGCAGGACTTCCACCTGAAGGAATCACATTGGAAGTGCGCGGAGGTGAAGCTGCTACCTTCCAGGCAAATATTAAGAAAGCATGTGCAGGAGGATTGGCATCACGAATCAAAACAGCTGGCAATCCTCACAATATTCAGATTCATGTGCGAAATACCGTGAAATCCTACATTGAATATCCTGAACTCCAGAAGATTGCTTCTCAATATGAAGCCCAACGTTTTAAACTTCAGCAAGCTATGATGAAAGAACTGCCTGGATTGTGTTTGGATTGCATGAATCATTGCGAGGAAAACTGGGAAGTCTTGGAAGATTGGGTAGGGCGAGTGGATAGTAACTTTGCCTTAGCAAAAGTCTGTCGTGAGCGGGGATATACTCGTCCAACTCTTTCTGAGCCGAATGGCTTTTCTGGATTCCAAGCGGAAGGACTTCGCCATCCTCTCTTGGAATCTCTACAGACTCGCGTAGAATATGTAAAGCACAATGTTTCGCTTGGATTTACTCCTGTAGAAGACAAAGGTTGGCTCCTTTATGGAATGAATGCATCAGGAAAATCTTCCTTAATGAAAGCCATGGGAATCGCTGTTCTTTTGGCACAATGTGGGTGTTATGTTCCTGCCACCAAGTTTTCCTTGTATCCCTTCAAATCTCTTCTCACAAGAATTCTCAACCATGACAATCTCTGGGCAGGACTTTCTTCCTTTGCTGTGGAAATGTCAGAACTGCGAGATATTTTTTCGCGAGCTGAATCTCATAGTTTAGTGTTGGGTGATGAGTTGTGCAGTGGAACTGAAAGTGTAAGTGCTACCAGTTTGGTGGCGGCAGGCATCCAGTATTTAACCAAAAAAGGAACACGCTTCGTTTTCGCTACGCACCTTCATGGATTGGAGACACTGGAAAAGTTTGAAGGTGTGGGTGTATGGCATTTGAAATGCCACTATGATGACAAACTGGATGTCCTTGTGTATGATCGCACATTGCATCCTGGAGCTGGAGAAACCAAATATGGGATTGAAGTGGCACGGGCGATGCATATTCCTTCCGAAATTATTGAAGCGGCCTTTGCTTATCGGAGATCATTGGAAGGAGAAACAACTGTTCAAGAAGCAACACAAAGTCACTGGAATCGGAACATGATTCTTCAGACATGTGAAAAATGCAAAAGCAAATTAAAGTCCAATCTAGAAGTTCACCATATTCAACAAAGAAAGGATGCCAATGCGCAAGGAAGATTTGAAGATGGATCTCATCAAAATGATCTCAAAAATCTGATTGTATTATGCAAAGATTGCCATGATAGACATCATAGAGGTGAGTTTGAAATAGGTCCTCTTCAAATGACAGACAAAGGCGAAACACGAAGCTTTCCATCCAGCCCTGAGTCTTCTCCACCACCGAAAGCATCCAATGATACAGTGACACCAGTTGTTGTGCGATATCTACGGGAACACCCAAAGATGTCAAACAAGTTATTGGCTGGTTTACTGCAGATGAAAGAGGGAATCAGCATTACTTCACAAAAGATTGCTTCCATTCGGAAGACAACACAAAACACTGCTTAAGCGGAGTCAGATACAACTGCTGCAGCAGTAGAAACAGGAGTAGGGGCAGGGGCAGGAGCAGGAGCAGCCATTACATAGGTAATGTCACCTTTATCACCCTTGTCTCCCTTGGGTCCAGGAGGACCCTGAGGACCAGGAGGACCAGCAGGACCGGGAGGACCGGCTACACCAGCTCCCGTGGTGGCGGGACGGAAGAACTTCAAGGTAGCGATTTCCTTCCGGAGTTCCTCAATCTCAGCCTTCATGGAAACAATCTCACGACGAAGGGGATTTCCATTCTGGTAGTTCAAACCACTAAGGTTCAATACAGATGTCATTCTGATAGCGAAAGATGTAATCCGAACGGTATTTTTCCCGCAGGCTCATTGGAAAAATTGGAAATGGAAAATGATCCACAAAGGTAGAGCATCACAATGATTACTGTAATCCTTTGTATGAACTGTGGCAAGGTTCTTGCTGATAAATGGAGAGTCTATCAAATGATGGTCAAACAAATGAAGGGAGGAAAGGAAAACTCAGAAACACCTTATTACATGGATGGAAAGGGTCTACCCGACACACCTGAAGGACGTGTTTTGGATCAGCTTGGTCTCAAACGAATCTGTTGCCGAAAGCATTTTCTGACACAAAAGGATCTCATAGATAAAATCTAAGGAAAAGGTAATGGAGTTTTTCTTACCGTCAATCCTATTTTTACTTGTAGCCTGTGGTATTGTTTTTTTTGTGATTCCTCGGTTTGGACCTCTTGTATTGGCAGGTATCTCATTGGTTTTGTTGATTCTTGGAGTTTACAATCACTATTCCATGTTTGCCACTGAATATCGCCTTAGCACTTGGCAATCCGGTATGATTGGTTATGCTCCTTTCATTATGATTGGAGCGTTAGTTCTTGCCATCCTTCTTTATCTGTTTTATTTGTCACCTGTGGGAAGCAATGCAAATGGAGGAAATATGGGCAATCTTGGAGGAGTCAACACATCAAACAAAGCTCCTGTATTAAATCTTCCATCTCCCGGAACCGCTACAAATGCTTTAACTGAGGGTATTGGTTCAGTCATGCGAAAGGCTGCTGAGATAGCCAATGTAAATGTTCGCAATCAGGGAGGTGTTGGAAATCGTTCGTCCTCTCCAGGGGTTTCTCAAAACTAAATAGATGGGCAAAGACACAAGAAAGACAAAAAGAGCGATTCAAACAATTCCTCAACTTCGGAAGGCGTTTGATCACATTGAGAAAATAGCCAAGGAAGGAGTCTCTTTGGATAAATTCCAGGAAGAATGGAAGAACGTCTTTAGTCATGATATTGATGCACAAGCTGCTCAATCGTTTCTCCGTTTTCATTCCAAGAAGAATAGAACAAAAAAGAGCAAACAAAAGGGTGGTGCTGCCCCTTTAGCTGGTGCTCCTCTTGACTATACGACTCGTCCCGGCACATACGATACTCCATACGGTTCATTCTTGGATTACATAAGTTCAGGATTTAACTTTTATGATAAGATTAATACAAACTCCTTTGTTCCGACACAATGTGGAAAAGAGAATATAACTCCTCAGTTGGCTGCCAACATGGGTTCCAACAAAGTTGGAGGGGGAAATACACGTAGACGCCAGCGTGGAGGAGCGTTTCCTTCTTTGTCTGAGTTAGCCACGGCATTAAGTTTCCGTCCTATACCCACTTCTTCACCTACAACTGTTCTTCATGATGCACAGATGGCATTCAAAGGACAACCCCTCCCTCCCTCTCCTTCACCGTCCGATGGCACACCTCCTTATAGACCAAATCCCGCCGTTGCACCAAGTCTACCGAGTTATGATATCACCCGAACATTGGGATCTGAACTCCGATAAATACCTCTACGGAGAAAACATACTGGGAAGAAACCTTAGTAGCCAATAGGGTTCTTCCGAGCATGTCAACAATGGAGCTAAATGATAATGATGCTACGCAGTTAGCAAAAGATGTTATTCATAAATACTTTCAAACTCATCAATATCCGTTTACATTCCATCATATTGAGTCTTTCAATCAGTTTTTGGGAGAAGATTTGCCCAACTTAATTCAATCCTTCAACCCGATCACACTTCTTAATGAACCTTTTATTGAGCAAGGTAGAAAAAAATACAGATACAAGGTTGAAATATACGTGGGTGGAAAGGAAGGCAAGGGAATCTACATAGGAACCCCTACACTTTCATTGGAAAACTCGGAGGTCGTTCGTGTGTTGTTACCCAATGAAGCTCGTTTGCGAAATCTAACGTATGCTTCTACTGTCACTGCTGACCTTCGTATTGAAATAACGGTAGCTGGGAAACCTGATATAATAGTGAAAGAACTCAAGGAGCCAACCAATCGTATTTCATTATTCAAAATGCCTATTCTCTTGCATAGTAAATATTGTCTTCTTCACAACAAACCTGCAGAGTTTCTCCGTGAAGCGGGTGAATGTGAATATGATTATGGTGGATATTTCATCGTGGATGGAGCGGAAAAAATATTAGTAACCCGTCAAGAAAAAGCATTCAACACATTGGTTGTTAGTGTTCAGAAGTCAGATCCTAAAGTTGCAGTCTTTTCAAAAATCATTTGCTTGAATCCAAAATCTCACTTGGTCAAAAATGTGACATTCCAGCTCATGCGAAACTCTGAATATATTTATGTTGGATTACCTTTCATTCGCAAACCTGTTCCTCTCTTTGCAGTATTCCGTGCATTGGGTGTTCAATCAGATGAAGATATAATCAACATGATATTCCCTGATCCCAACTCAGCTGAAGCCAAGCTTTTAACTCCCTACCTATTGCCATCCATTGTGGAAGCGCACCCGTTTGTAGATACTGTGAGTGCTATCAAATTCATGAAAACCTTAACGAAAGGATTTAGTGAAGAGCACGTGATTGATATTCTTTACAATCAGACATTCATTCACATTGAGAATCGCCCTGGAGCTCGTGCTGCGTTTTTGGCTGATTGTGTGCGCAAAATCCTTCGCGTATATACGAAGATTGATCAGTCCACTGATCGTGATGACATTCGTAATCAACGTTGCCTTACGTCTGGATTCTCCTGTCAAATGCTCTTCCAAGGAATCTACAAGCTTTGGGTCAAGCAAGTGCGTATGAATATTGACAGAGCCTACAACGAAAATCCAACAATTTATCGCGATGAAAACTTTGCCAAGATTTTTGAGAAGGGTAACTTTACAACTATTTTCAGCACGCAAATGATAACGGAGCAAATCATGAGAGCTTTTCACGGTAAATGGTCTGGTTCTGTAGGTGAGTCCAAAGATGGAAATCTTCAATCTCTCTCCCGTTTATCCTACCATGATTTTTTATCACATTGCCGTCGCATGAACTTGGAGTTTGACACTGGAAAGAAAGATGCAGGACCTCGTCGTCTCCATCCCAGCCAGTTTGGATATTACTGCACAAATGAAACTCCTACAGGAGCAAGCATTGGTATCACTAAAAACTTATCCATCATGACAGCCATTAGCACAGCACTTCAAACAAAAGAAATCACGGATTGGTTATTTAATCCTTTACGTGGAAAGCTGATTCCCTGCAATATGGTGACGGATGAGACAATCAAACTTGCTGTTCCTTTCTTTTTGAACGGGGGTATCTTAGGCTATACACTGAAGCCTGCTTCCTTGACAAAAGTCCTCAAACTTCTAAAGCGATCAGGATATTTGCCAGCGTATACAAGCGTAGGATTTAGCATTGATGAACGAAAGGTGTTTTTGTTTATGGATGAAGGACGTCCAATGCGTCCTTTGATTTATATTCAAGATGGAGCGATACCTTATGAAAAACTCCAAACCTTCAAAGAATGGCGTCATTTGGTGATGGGTCCTTTGGCTCATGAGCGCATAGCCAATCGCCAAGTCAATGATACCATGTTCATTGATCCCTTTGAAAAGGTAGAAAAGGATGTTTCTTTTGATGCCTATATCAAAGAGCTTTCAGGCAAAACAGGAGCGATTGAGTATATTGATCCCTACGAGCACAACTTAACTTATATTGCTATGTATCCGAAATACAAAAATGCTACAACCACACACATTGAGATTCATCCATCTACTATGTTGGGGATGATGACAAATATGATACCTTTTGCTCATCACAACCAATCACCTCGTAACCAACTCAGTTGCAGTCAAAGCAAACAAGGATTGTCAATCTTTTCCACAAAGTATCGTTCACGGTTTGATAACCAGGTCCACGTATTATCCTATGGGGAAGCACCTTTGTCACGAACCATTTATTATGATTATGTTGCTGATGGTAACATAGGGTATGGTCACAACTTAATTCTTGCTATTGGAAGCACAACAGGATATAATCAAGACGATGGTATTTTAATGAACAAAGATTCCTTTGATCGTGGAATGTTCCGCAATATGAGTTTCCGTTCTTATGCTGCGTGTGAATACAATGATCCTGACACAAAGTCACAGATTCGCATAGCACACCCTCGCAACGTAGCAGGCTGGACCGATATTTCACCTGGATTGGATTATACGAAGTTAGATGATCGCGGAATCATTGATGTTACAAAGCATCCTTATGTGGATGAAAATACTGTGCTTGTTTCTATGTATATGGTTTCCGAAGGTGGAATCTACAAGGATGTGAGCATAACACCTCAAGTCTGGACCAGTGGTCGCGTAGATGATATTGCAATATTAGTGGACAACAATAACTTGCGAATGGTAAAGATTCGCATCACTCAAGATCGTATCCCTGAGTTGGGAGACAAGTTCAGTAATCGTCACGGACAGAAGGGAACGATAGGTATGTTGATACCTGCACGGGATATGCCTCGCACCAAAGATGGTATCGTTCCTGATATGATTATGAATCCTCACGCTATTCCTTCTCGTATGACGATGGGACAGCTTTTGGAGACGATTCTTGGAAAGGCGGCGGCGGTAGCAGGAGCGATCGGCAATGCCACATCTTTTATGAATGATGGTGATCCCGCAGAAAACATTGGAAAAATCTTGGAAGCAAAGGGCTATGAAAAATATGGAAATGAGATTCTGTATGATGGCACTTCTGGGGTGCAGATTCCCAGTGCTATTTTTATTGGTCATTGCTACACTATGCGTTTGAAGCACATGACACAAGATAAGTGGAATGCTCGTGCACAAGGTAGAAAAGAGGTGCGCACTCACCAACCTACTGGTGGTCGTGGAAACCAGGGTGGTTTGCGCATTGGTGAAATGGAACGCGATGCGATTTCAGGGCATGGAACAGCAAGTTTCTTACAAGAGTCTTTCATGAAGAGAAGTGATGAAACAGAGTTTATAGTATGCAATGGCTGTGGAACAGTGCCTATTTACAATGAATCTGAAAAGCTCTATTTCTGCACATTGTGCGATGGTCCAGCTTATTTCTCAGGATCCAAAGCTGATGATTTGAACCTTGTTCCTCCTAACAAGAGAAGCACTGTGAAGTTCAGCAAGGTCTCCATGCCTTATGCCAGCTATTTACTCACACAAGAACTTACTACATATATGAATATGAGTTTGCGATTTTTAACAACAGCGAATGTACAGCGCCTCCAGCAACCTTCAGTGGAGTATTTGACAAGCAAAGGACTTACAGGAGAAACAGTTACGTTGAAACCTTTAACAATACCTGAAACAACTGTCCCAGCATTGGTGAACACAACTGAAGAGGTTGATTTGACGGCTGCAGATGAAGATGAGCGTGCATTGGTAGGAGAACAACAAAGTTTAGCAGAACGTGAAGCGATTGAATCGGCTGCCATTGATGCTGCAGTGAAAGCACAGAAGCAAGCTACAGAGTTGGGATTGAATCCTGAAAATGTGACAGCTACCATTCGTGTAGAAACACCAAAGAACAACAATGCATCGCCATTTGTTCCTCCTTCTCCAGCTGTTTTCCAAAACACTCCAACATCCAACTTTTCTCC